>Ga0102931_1001677_pt1 | contig 11000 bp, 5 predicted proteins | sample SalPonR1_C_D1_MG_FD_79282 | JGI IMG/M metagenome (GOLD analysis project Ga0102931, IMG submission 79282) | Salt pond soil microbial communities from South San Francisco under conditions of wetland restoration - Salt Pond MetaG R1_C_D1_MG | ecosystem: Environmental > Aquatic > Marine > Intertidal... | reverse complement strand
GAAGTTGCCGTGGATCCGGACAGGCTGCGAAATTTCGGGATTGGTTTAAGAGACCTGACAAACGCCATCAGGAACAATAACAGTGTGTCCGGCGGAAACTATATGGAGCATAACAGGGAGCAGTACATTATCCGTGGGTTTGGCCAGATCGCAGATGTAACAAATATCGAAAATATTATTGTCAAGCGTACAGGGGATCGTCCTATCTACATCCGGGATGTGGCAGAGGTTGCGGTCGGGCGCGAACTGCGGCAGGGAGCGGTTACCCAGGATGGCCGGGGTGAAATTGTGACCGGTATCGTGATGATGCTTCGGGGGGCAAACGGACGGGATGTTATTCAGCGAATGGATGAAAAAATAGATGAAGTTAATCAGAGTTTGCCTGAAGGTGTCCGGATTGAAAAATTTTATGACCAGTCTGATCTAATCGATCGGACAACCGATACCATTGTAACCAATCTTGTGGAAGGCGGGTTTTTTGTGATAGCCGTACTGCTTCTGCTTCTGGGTGAGATTTCCGGCGCCATAATTGTTGCAGCCGTTATTCCGCTCTCTATGCTGTTCGCTTTTATAGGAATGGATCAGCTTGGGCTGGCGGCTAACCTGATGAGCCTGGGAGCTATCGATTTTGGGATGGTAGTGGACGGTTCGGTCGTGATGGTGGAAAATATCGTTGAAAAGCTAAACAGCGATAAATCCAGGAAATCGAAAATCGTGATCATTCGGGAGGCAGCTCACGAGGTGGCGCGCCCAATATTTTTTGGGGTGCTGATTATTCTGATGGTATATGTACCCGTTATGACATTTTCAGGGATGGAAGGAATTTTGTACCGACCGATGGCCATTACTGTAGCTGCGGCCGTTTTCGGATCGCTTCTGCTAGCGCTTGTTTATGTACCGGCGATCTCCGCGATTGTTTTCAGGAATGGCGTCAAAACGCGAAAGAACTACATCATCAATTGGCTGAAACCCCGTTATGAATCGTTTCTTGAAAAAAGTCTCGAAAAGAAAGCCATTATTCTCAGTACAGCTGTTGTAATATTTGGCGTATCTATGGTTATGATGCCGTTTCTTGGCACGCAGTTCCTTCCCGAACTCGATGAAGGATCTATTTTGATAGAACAAGTTCGAATGCCCTCGGTAACCCTCAGCGAGTCCGTTGAGAATGCCGATTGGCTGGCCGGAAAGCTGACTGAAAATATCCCTGAAATTAAAACAGTTGTGCCCAAAACCGGGCGTTCGGATCTCGCGAACGACTGGATGGGTGTTCACCAGACAGATGTCTGGGTAATGCTGCACCCACGCGAGCAGTGGCGTGATGGCCTCAATAAGCAGGACATTATTGACAGAATCAGGCCATATCTTGAAACAGAACCCGGACTGTCATACAACTTTACACAGCCTATCGCCATGCGGGTAGATGAGCTGACAAGCGGCGTAAAATCTGATATTGCAGTAAAAGTTTTTGGTGAAGAGCTCGATACACTCAGTGCTGTGGGGCAGCGTATTTCGGCAATTCTTAATGATCTTGAAGGAACAGACAATTATCTGCTTGAGCAGAGCAGTGGTCAGCCTTACTATAATATAGATATCGATCGTGAAGCCCTGGCGTCTTACGGTTTGAACGTGAATGACGTGCAGGATGTCATCGAAACGGGTATCGGGGGCAGCGATGCCGGTCAGATATTCGAAGGCCAGCGGCGATTTGATATTAATGTACGTCTGCCGGAAAATTTACGGCGCGATTTCCAGGACATCATGGATGTTCAGATTCAGCTGCCGGGTGGCGGATATATTCCGCTTAAAGAAGTGGCCCGAATCTATGCTGAAGAAGGGCCGCGGCAGATATCAAGAGAAAACGGATGGCGGCGGGCGATCCTTGGAATTAATATTGAAGATATTGACGTAGGAACCTATGTCTCGAATCTGCGCGAAGCGATTACTCAGCGAGTGGATATTCCTGCAGGTTATTTTATTCAGTACGGAGGATCGTTCGAAAATCAGCAAAGAGCCATGAACCATCTCCTGATAGTTGTACCGATTTCGCTACTGATTATTATCGGACTGCTGTATATGATGTTTGGGAAATTAAGGTTTACGGCCCTGATTCTGCTCAACCTCCCAATTGCTCTGTCCGGAGGTGTATTTATGCTTTGGGCCCGGGGGCTTTACCTGTCGGTTTCAGCAAGTATAGGGTTTGTGGCCTTGTTTGGTGTTGCGGTGCTCAACGGGATTGTTCTGGTGTCGCACCTGAACGAGCTGCGCCGGAAGGGGACCGATCTTAAGTCAGCAGTTGTGAAGGGGTCAAGCGACAGGCTTCGGCCGGTGTTAATGACTGCACTGGTAGCAAGTCTTGGGTTTATACCGATGGCGTTTAACGTTGGACCGGGATCAGAGGTCCAGAGGCCGCTTGCATCGGTTGTTGTGGGCGGACTTGTGACATCCACCATGCTTACTCTCCTGGTGCTGCCAACGATTTACCACTGGATGGAAAAAGGCAAAAAGCTGGTCGAAAAAGAGAAAGAATTTTAAAACCGACATAACGGAGGTATCACATGAATGATGCATTTATTCATCTTATAATCAATCATCTTCCAGTTTTTAGTATGCTTTTTGGTCTGCTGATTCTGATTTGGGGACTCATCAAATCAAATACAGCATTTAAGAAGCTGGCGATGGTGTTTTTTATCGTTGGGGCTGTGGGCAGCTACGCTGCTGTTGAGACCGGAGAGGGAGCGGAAGACATTATCGAGGATTATGTGCCTTCGCTATCGCACGATGTAATTCATGATCACGAAGAGGCCGCAGAAATTGCCATGTGGTTCTCATATGTGACCGGCGGTTTAGCTCTGCTGGGGTTATTCATTACTGGAAAAAACCCCAGGTATGAAAAGGTACTTACAGGGGTTCTCCTGGTTGCTGCCCTGGCGGCTGTCGGAATGCTCATTTATACAGCCTATGAAGGTGGTAAAATCCGGCATCCCGAGGCTCATGAGCCTTCAGCTTATGTAGCTCCCGCAAATGAAACAGGCATCAATGTTGAAGTGAAAGTTTAGGAATGTTTACGTCTGACTCTGGCAAAGTTCAATAAGAACGCCGTGATTGTTTTTTGGGTGAATAAAGGCCACCAGCTTATTGTCGGCTCCCTGCTTCGGTTTTTCATTAAGCAGGGTAAATCCTTCAGCTTCCAGACGATCCATCTCTTTTTGAATGTCGTCGACTTCGAACGCCACGTGATGGATGCCTTCTCCCTTCTTTTCAACAAATTTCTGTATAACCGATGAGGCGTCGGTGGGGCCAAGAAGTTCCACCTTGGATTCGCCGGTTTCAAAAAAAGCTGTTTCTACCTTTTCACTCTCAACTCTCTCTGTTTTGGTGAGCTTTTTATTAAGAATTTTCTCGTAGGTTGAAATCGCTTTGTTAAGGTCGCTTACTGCAATTCCTATATGATCAATATGCATAGTCTAAAAATTTATATTGTTACGAAACCCGGTTCATGGACATCAGCCGCAGCATCCAGTTTGGCAGAGGCGTTTGCCGTTTTCTGTTCTGAAGGTTGAGAAACCATCCCCACTTCTTCAATACGGGTAGTTTATGCGTCTGGACAAACTCGATGAGCGTGCCGTCGTGGTCTTCAATATACGAAAAACGACCCGCAGCTTCACCCATGTCAAATGAGTTGGCGCTGTCGATAATGAATGGTAACCCGAATTCTTCGCATCTCTCTTTAAGCCGGTCCATATTGTTTACATCAAAACAGACGTGTATGAATCCAAGGTCGCCCCAATACCGGTTTCTGTAAATCTTTCGCGGTTCGCCGGATAATTTCTGGATCAATTCCACCTGTATTCCGCCCAGCAGACGGCTGAACGCCCCCTCATCTTTTTGCGGTTTCAGGAAGCATGCCCGGCGATACGTTTCACCGCCGGGAAGGTCGTCGAATGAGCCGGTCTCATCATAGAGGCAGGATGAAAATCCAAGAACGTCGGTATAAAGAGAAGAGGAACGGTCTATGTCGCTTACGCCGATAACCACGCCACAAACGCCGCCGGCTCTATCGCTATCGGCACGCTTTTTGAACCAGGAGTCTTCTTTCACAACCTGGAAAACATTTCCATAGGGGTCTGTCACCCAAAACGTTGAGCCAATTGACGGCTGATGGTATAGGTCTGATACACAATCGTCATTTGAGTGCCTGGCTTTTAAAGTTTTATGTGTAGCCTCAGGGTTAGTGCATTTAATTTTTACCGCATTTATGCCCAGATCACCGAACCGAAGAGTTTTAGACGCTGCGGCAGGTTGCCGGTTCTTAAACTGCCAGATTTCAAAACCACCGCCCCCCATCATATTCAGCGCCAGCACTGCTCGCCGCGAGTGGACTTCATTGCCCGTAAACTGCTTCATAAGCGTGGCTTCGGCCTCGTCATCAAATACAGGTACGTCCATCCCAAAATTGTGCCTGTACCAGCTCCAGGCCTCATCCACATCGGCCACGCCTATTCCAACCTGTTGAATTCCTGTAATGAGCTGAGGCATAAAAAAGAATGAAATTTTTAAAACTGAATGTACAAGAGTTAGGGTGAATTCAAAAGTTGCAAAGATTTTTTAACAACTCCGGATATAAAAAAAGCCGCGCTGTTGTGCGCGGCTTTTAAGTAAGAAATGATAATCAGTGTTTAATTCTGATCCCAGAAAACGCGATCCAGCATAGTTCTGTCCGGCACGTTGGCTTGGTTTCTCTGCTCTTCGGAGTCGGGGTAGGCAACGAGGCGTATCATCTGGCCATTCAGCTCTGGATTGTGGTTCGCTGGAATTTGAAAACCGGAGTAATCGTAATCGTATCTTCTGGCATCGTTCCAGGCTTCAGGATTCAAGAACATGGCAACGTATTTTTCCTTCATGATCTCATCAATTGTAAGGTTCGCACTGCCAACCGATACAGACGGATCATTCCAGTAATCATCAATATCCTGCTGGGCAACCCCGAGTTTTTCCATATGCGATCTTATACCTTCCTCATAAGCCTGGTATGCACGAGCAGCATCTACAGTAAGTGCTGCTTCTGCCTCTATGAACTTCATCTCGGCATAGGTGGCCATCAAAAGAGGCGCTGTGGGTCCGGAAGCGTAATAAGAACCAACTGCCAGAACCGCCCGCTCACCCTGTTCAGGAGCAGCTCCCCGGCCGGCGCCATTTCGTGTGCCGATATATTCCCCTTCAAACTCTTCAGTAGTAGCAGGTTCTGTGATAAACTCGATCCTTGGGTCTGCCAGCCCAAAAGTTTCCCCGTTAAGCTGATCCACAAATTGATCGGATAACCAGCCTCCAAGCAAGAGACCGGCATTATTATCTGCAAGCCTGTACCAGGGATTTTCAGTCGCGATTCCTTCATCAAAAAATGAGATTTGAAAATCTTCATCATTACTGGAGAAAGAGTTTTCAACTGCTGATAAAACGGCAGTTCTGTCGTATTCTCCAAGCTTGCTGTAATGATTTCGATAGCGGGCTTCGAGTGCATGGGCAGTTCGGGTCCATGCTGCCAGGTCACCACCGTATATAAAATCATCACTTCCGGGTGAAGCAGCAGATTCAGATGCCTGGAGCTCTGTTTTCGCCTCTTCCAGGTAATTCAATATCGCACTATAAATATCTGCAGAATTATCGTACGACGGCTGCAGGATATCATCAGAAAACCCTTCTGAAAATGGTACGTCCCCAAACATGTTAACCAACATACCCAGGTTGTATGCCACCATCACCTTGGCAGTACCCGAATAGTGCGGAGCACCCAGCTCATCAGCCTGATCGATGAGCACTAGCAGATCACCGATGTTAAAATATAGGTTTGCCCAGGTACCGCCATAGGATACACTTTCGTGTGTGTCGGTTGAAGAATCTTCATTTGGCGACGCAAAGTGTTGCACAAAGAAGGACGTAGTTGAAGCAACCCGGTTTGTGTTTTGGCCGGTTTCAAGTGTGGTATTAGTCATTAACCCCTCAATTGGAGCCGATGTCGGATTGTTTGGATCCTCATTAATATCGAGAAAATCGCTACACCCCAATACCATGAAGATGCTTAAAACAGATACTAAAAGTAATTTGTTTAAATATTTCATTGGATTATACCTCATGGATTAAAAGGAGAAGTTTAAGGAGAATATCAAGCTTTGGGTACCCGGATAGGCAAGATCTACCAGGCCAATCAGGTTACTGCCCGAACTGTTAAATGCCTCCGGATCGTACTGCGAAAATGGTGTCCAAAGAAGGATATTATTGGCAGTAACTCCGGCTCTTACAGACCGAAAGGGCAGATTTTCGAGGATGTTATCAGATAATGAGTACCCAAGTCCGATATTTCGAAGCTTTATATATGAAGCGTCTTCAACGGACTCCTCTATAACACCTCTGTAGGTATTCCTGTGATAGCCTGCTCCATAATTACGCCCTGTTTCGGGATCTTCCCCTTGTCCAAGCCATACTTCCTGAGTATTGGTGGACCCATCCGCCAGTACACCTTCAAATACTACCCGGTCTTCCCGGTTTAAGGTTTTTTCGGTATGCCCGAATGCGGCATCCCAGTTATCGAGTTTATTGTACTTATCAACACCCATTACAAAATCAACGTTGAAGTTGAAATCCCAACTTTTATAATTGAAAGTATTGGATACGTTCATAGTCCAATCCGGTGTTGCATCACCAACTATCAGGCTATTTTCATTGATGACAGGAAATCCGTCTTCTCCAATCACAATTGGAAGGCTTTCATCAAGCACGTCTGAGTCCGGATCAGCTCCCAATCTCTCGTAGCTTGTACCCCAGATGGCGCCGTAGGACTGGCCGGGCACTAACTGCATAAACGGCCTGTTTACGTATGCTGAGATACTTCCAAGAGAAATGGCATCCACTCCGTCGCGGATAGACACTACCTCATTTCTGTTCACAGTAAAGTTGGATGTAAGATTCCATTGGAAATTTTGCATCTGAACGGGTGTTGCCCTTAAAGTAAGTTCTATCCCCCGGTTTTCAATTTCACCGGCATTTGTAATAAACCGGGACGAACCTGTTGCATTTGATACGGGAACAGGGATAATCATATCTTTACTATTTGCCCTGTATAGAGTAAGGTCAAGGCCCAATCTGTTATTCAGGAATCTCAGGTCAAAACCAACTTCCTGGGAAGTGGTGCGTTCAGGCTTCAGGTCGGGTGATGCAATTGTTGCACCTTTAGTAAATCCTGTGGTTCCCTGTATAGGGTAGATTGACGGCGCTACAAACACACCCACAGTTGAGTAGGGGGGAGCATCTTTTCCAACTTCTGCATAAGACACTCTCAGCTTTGCGTACGTTAGCCAATCAGGTGTATCAACCATATCGCTGACCACAGCTCCAAGACTTACGGATGGATAGAAGAATGAACGGTTATTTTCAGGGAGGGTAGAAGTCCAGTCATTTCTGCCGGTTACATTCAGGTACAATATGTCACGCCAGTCAATGTTCAGGTCGCCGTAGACGCCAATTAACCTTTTCTCAGTTAATTGCTGTGCATTGCTCACATTTGTTGCATTACTGAGATGATTAAATCTTGGCACTACAAAACTTTGGCCTCTGGCTCTGATGAGATTTGTACTTCGGTCGAAAACATCATTACCCAATCGTAAGGTCATGCCAAAGTCCTGAGTCAGATCCGTTGACATGTTCAAAGAGAGGTTTGATGTGATGTCACGGCTGTTGATTCGGGTTTCATCAATAAAGCCACCTACATTACTCCAAACAAATTCATTTTCTAAACCCAGCGGACCGGGTTCGATTTCTGTGCGATCATCCGAATAAGTATCAATACCGATGAGATAGTCCAGGCTAAGCCAGTCAGCAAATTGATAGGACGATCTTATGTTCCCAATAATTCTATTTACATCATCTTCAAATGTATTGACGTTTGCATCATAAACGGGATTTCGTCCGCTGCCTCTTCCATCACGGCTGTCTGATTTCATAGTACCATCTTCGAATCGCCAGTCAGTAACGTCGGCACTGGTGTTCCAATATGATAATCTGGCCATGTAATCAATAAACTTAACCCTGTTACCCCCCGAGTTTATATAGTTCGCACTGGCAGATACAGTCAGTGGTCCCTGGAAAAGTTCTCCTGATAACCGAATTGAGGTTCTGTCCCAGTCATTGTTTGGTACAACTCCACGGTTATTAGAGTTAGATACTGAAGCATAAAACGTGGCAGATTCGGTTCCGCCTGAAATGTTTACGGAGTTGTCTATTCCAACACCGGTCCTCATAGAATTTTCCCAGTTGTTATAGTATTGCAGTTCAGGAGTTTCACTGAACGGAGCACCCCAGGACGGCCAAAATCCGTCTGGATTTGATTCAAAACCGAATCCGGGACCATACACATTTTGATAATCGGGCCGATTGATGACGCTCTCACGGCTGACCTGGTGAGAAAAATTAACCCTGATTTCGCCCGGCTCCCCTTGCTTGGTTGTGATTAAAACAGCACCGTTTGCCGCACGGACACCATAAAGCGCAGTGGCCGGGGCACTTTTCAGAACGGATACAGATTCTATATCGTCGGGGTTTATGTCGATTGCACGGTTAGACATGCCTCTTGGGCTGCCGTTGGACTCTACAGTCGAATTATCAATAGGTACACCATCAACCACAAATAACGGCTGATTATCAGCAGTGGGGTCAAGGGAGTTGAATCCGCGGATAAAAATCTGAGATCCTTTTCCCGCACCACCACCGCGGTTCACCTGTACGCCGGATACCTGCCCCTGCAGCGCATCAAGTACGTTTCCGCTGCCAGTCCGCGTAATTTCATCAGATGACACATCCTGGATGGTGTATCCAATCGCTCGCCTGTCTCGCTCTACACCAAAAGCTGTGACAACAACATCACCAAGTTCAAGAGTGGACTCATTTAACCCTATGTTCACAACAGTTTCTTCACCATCAGAAATAGAAACCTGTTGTTCGTAGGTATTGTAACCAATATATCTGGCTGAAAGCGTGTAGGTGCCGGAGGATACATTTGTGAACTCAAACTCTCCGTTCTCATCTGTTGCCACGCCCATATCTTCGCCGATTAGAAGGATGTTGACGCCGATTAGTACTTCGCCGGATTCACTGTCTGTTACTGTACCGGAAAGTGTTCCTTGTGCATGTCCTTGTAATGTAAAAACTAAGGAGCATGAAATTAAAAGGACGAATGTATACAAGTATCGTATGCTTTTTTTCATGGTGCTTTGTTGAATTAAGATTTGGGCAGATGGTTATAGATCCTTTTTCTCTGCATGAACGTACCTCAGGCTATTTTAATCGAAAAGGATGATTAACTGAGTAACTGATTAAATAGCGAGAACACGTGTTTAAAGTATAAAACCGGAAAGATTAAATCTATATTTAAAATTGGAACCGATCCCAAAAAATATTTTTTCACAAAAATTAATTTTTTCTTCAATGATCAGATGTATGCCAAAGAGCTTTTTATACGGTGTTATGATACAAATGGCGCGATGTTGGGTAGTTCCATACGAGAAGATAAAATGTGTACTGAATTCGCAGAATTGTTAAAGAATTTCACAGGGATTCGCGAAATCAAATAGAAATTTGCAAGTATGGGCTGAACCGCAGATTTTGTAAGATTAAACAGATTAAAAATAGACCCTTATGATCAATCATTGCTTTCAATATGGCTTGTTGGTTTTTTTAACCATCGGAATGTTATCATGTAAAACGGTTCAAACTATATCCGATGAACCTCTCACACCTGCCAAAGAGACTGAACTTGAGACAATGTTTTCTGAATCGGATGTATTCTCTGAAAGCCTCACCGGGTTTGTGCTCTATGATCCGGCAGCCGATTCCGTGCTACATAACAGGGATGGAGACAAGTATTTTACTCCGGCTTCCAACACAAAAATATTAACGCTGTATGCATCTTTAAATGCGCTGCCCGATACGCTGGCGTCGCTCAAATATGAAGTCCGGAACGACACGCTCTATTTTCACGGGACAGGAGACCCTGCGTTTCTGAATCCCAATTTCGATTTTACCGGAGCTTATGATTTTCTTTCCGGCCGCGACGAAGTACTGGTATATGATGACAGTAACTACCGCGATGATCACTTCGGATCAGGGTGGTCGTGGAACTGGTATCCTGCATCCTACGCTCCGGAGAAAAGCCCGTTTCCAATGTATGGAAATATGATGCGCCTCCAGGCACAGCAAGTTGCGCTTGTTATGCTGAACGAAGACGAACCGGTAAAACCCGCCTACTTTGAACGATTTATTAACCAGGGAGAGTGGGACGGAGACCAGCCCGAGCTGGTAACGCGTAATTTCCGGGATAACGAAATAATATATGTCCCGAAATCTGACACGGCCCGCCAGGAACGGAATATTCCATTTGTTTACAGCACTGAATTAATCGCTGACTTGCTCGCAGATACTCTTGGCAGGGAAGTTAGCATATACGATGGACCCGGAATTGAGTACTCCAACGTTCATTATGCAACTCCGGCAAATCCTCTTTACGAACGTATGATGGTTGTCAGCGATAATATGATAGCTGAACAACTTATGCTGATGATTTCTGACCAGGAGTTTGGCGTTATGAATACCACACGGGCCATTAATTTTGCCATGGAAAACTACCTGGAAGACCTGCCCGACCGGCCACGCTGGGTTGATGGTTCCGGTTTAACGCGCTACAATCTCATCACGCCTATGTCTACTATTATGCTGCTCGAAAAACTGTATAATATGCTCGGACAGGAAGAAACACTTGCACTGATGCCAATTGGCGGCGTAAGGGGTACAATAAGCGGGCGGTACCGCGCACCTGAAGGACAGGAGCCATTTGTTTATGCAAAGACCGGGACACTTAGCAATAACACCAGCCTGAGCGGATACCTGTTTACAGACTCCGGCCGCCGGCTTACTTTTAGTTTTCACAACAATAATTTTGTTGTAAGCAATGGTGT
>Ga0102931_1001652_pt1 | contig 11088 bp, 8 predicted proteins | sample SalPonR1_C_D1_MG_FD_79282 | JGI IMG/M metagenome (GOLD analysis project Ga0102931, IMG submission 79282) | Salt pond soil microbial communities from South San Francisco under conditions of wetland restoration - Salt Pond MetaG R1_C_D1_MG | ecosystem: Environmental > Aquatic > Marine > Intertidal... | reverse complement strand
CAAGAAATAATAATCCTCCTCCACTATCACTAACATAAGAAATTAAATTTTTCATTTGTCTTAAATTAAGATTTTCTGCAGAAACATTTTCCATAATTACTGCATCATATTTTTCCAGTTCATTTAAATTATATGAAAAAAAACGTGATTCGATTTGATCAATATTAAAATCATTTTGATTTAATGAATTAATGAATTTATTATGAGTTTCTCTTTCATTATTTAAAAGTAATATATTACTTTCTCCTCTTACAAAGATAAATTCCTCTAAAATATTATTCATCTTATAAAAGTCTTTATCTGCTTCTAACTCAACCCGTAGATTATGATATCCGCCCTGAGAAAAGTTAAGTGTAAAGCTATATTTATTATTTCCCTTTTTTAATTCTTTGTTTTTTTCATAAATCAAATTGTCATTATGATAAATTCTTAAGATACCAGCTTGGTTTATATTACTATTTATATAAGCTTTCAACTCAAAACTTGTATCAGGATTTATTTTTTTAGGAAGAATTAAATTTTCAACATAAACTTCCGGAGTTTCTTTTCTTTCTATATTATAAGTATATATTGAAATATCATTTTGTTGATAGTCATTTATAATTGATTCAGCCTCACCTATATTTTCTTCGCCATCACTTAATAGAATTACTTTTGACTTTTTTTCTGAAGATAATAAACTTAAAGCCTTTTTTAAAACAGATTCAATATTGGTAAAATTACTATTTAGTTGGGTTTGAAAAGAATTAAAATCATCTTCATCAACAAAATTTTTCTCCATTTTTTGTTCTTCTGCAAATGAAATTACTCCATACTTATCTTCTTCCTTTTTTTTCAGTAATGAGTTTTTAATAAATTCTAAATTATCTACATTATATTTTCTCATACTAATTGATCTATCAGCTAAAAAAACAACACTCTGTTTTCTGGTATAAGTATTTATAATAGGCTGGGATAAAGCTAAAATTAAAAATAATACTAAAAAAATACGTAAAATCATTATTGCTATTTTCTTTTTTGATAATATTGACTGACGTTCTTCTCTGAATTTCAAATAAATTAATGGTATTATGGGAAGTAGTATTAGTAAATATAAATAATTTGCGGCATTGAATTCAATCATTTCAATCATTAATTACTCCCCCTTTTAACCCCTATAATCCACTCTATAAAAAGTAAAACTAACGCAATTAATAGAAGATAAGGCCATAAATTAATATAACTTACTATATTATCTCTTTGATTTTCATTATTTTCATTATTATTTACTTCTTTGCTTAAACTACTATTTAATTTTGATTCTTTATCAGAAAGCAGATTAGCTGAAAAAAAATCTTTTGAACCATTATCTAATTCAATTTCATAAATTCCTTCAGTTTCTGTATTTCTAATATAATAATATTGATTAAATTTCTCATAATCAATATTATTACCATTGGGATCAATGACTTTACTAATTAATTTGTTTTCAAAGGGAATATATTTAAATACTTCCCCAGTTTTAATTTTTGTATAATTAGAATTCATAAAATCAGGTCGTATCCATTTAATTAAATTTGCCATAAAAATTGGAAAAGAACTCTGTAATAATAAGTTAGAATTATTTAAACTAAAAGCTATCTCTAATTTTTTGTAATTTTCTTCATCTACTAAAGACATCAAGGGACCCTTTTCACTTTTTAATACTATTTTACTGCCTGGTGAAATAAAATCATAATTTGGATTTTTAATTTGTAGTTCAGCAAAGTTTACAAATCTAAATATTGGATGATCTTTTTCCCAATTCATTATATCTATAACCTGATTATCATTACTCTCATTATCAGACTTAATAATAATTGAATTTTGTTTGAAATTTTCTGGTGGATTAACTTCATTAAAAATATAAAGATCATAATAATCATCAGATAAATTATTAACTTTAACAAATCTTACCCCAGGAATTACTAAAAACACTCTTTCCAAAAAATAATTTTCTTTACCAATAAATGCAACCAAAAATCTATCATTATCTTCATCTCCAAGATGAAATTTGATTTGATTATCAACCATAAATTGATCTTTATTATTTAAAGTAATCTGAAACAAATTTTTTTCTTCTGATCTTAGTTCATATTCTTTTCTAAATTTATCTCCACTATTTATTATAAAACGATCTTTTAATATAATCATTCTTTCTTTTTTTACTTCTAATTCAACTTCCTTATTTTCGTCACTAAAATTAGAAATCTCTAAAAAAGTGCTATATTGACCAGCTAAACCCCTCTTTTCTTGAATAGAAAAATTAGTAATACCAATATTGTCAACATTATTTCCAAATTTGATAAAATTAAAATTAGCTTGATTAACAATATTTATATATTCTTCTTCCTCTAAATTGAAAGCTCCATCACTATAAAAATAAATTTCTTCATTATTATTATTTAGCATTTTTATTAATTGAAAAGTTCTTTCAACATCTAAAGGTTCTGTACTTGATTCCATATTATTTATATAATTAATTATCTCATCATTATTTTCACTAAAATTATATATTACTTCCGGACTACTATCTGCTTCAATTAAAGAAATTTTAGTATTCGTAGATAAATTATTTATTTGTTTTAAAATATCTTTTTTTAAATTACTGAATCTATCATTTTCAAGATCAGTACTTTGAAGACTGGCTGATCTATCAATAATAAATATTAATCTTTCAACTTCTTTAACATTTTTAGTCAAAACAGGTCTTAATAAAGCAAAAATTAATAGTAAAATAATAAATAATTGTAAATAAAACAAAAGGTCTCTTTCAAATTGAAATTTAATACTAAAAGATCTACTATCAGTTTCTAAACTATTCCAAAAAAGCAGAGAAGAAACTTTTCTTTTTTCCTTCCCTCCCTGTAAAAAATAAAATAATATTAATAAGATAGGAGCAAATATAAAACTAAAGGCAATAGGGTTTAATATTTCCAATTTAATCATCCTTACTTTTTACTGAATTCTATATCTTAAAATCGAAAGTAAAATATCCATTATATTCTCCTCTAAATTTATATTCAAATAATTTATTTGATATCTCTTTGCATAATTTTCAATTTGTTTATAAAAATCATGTTTAATTAAGTTATATTCTTGTATTGTGTCTTCATCTATTATAATATCTCTTGTTTTATTAGTTTCTATATCTTTTAGAACAAATTGTCCCTGCTCTGGTATTACTTCTTTATTATTAATATTTAAAAGAAAGACTTTCCATCCTCTACTTTTTATTATTTTAATTGCTTCCAGAAAATCATCATCTAAAAAATCCGATATTATAAATATTAATCCTGCTCTTTTTTCTTTTTTTATAAATATATTAGCAATTTTCTTTATATCTGTTTTGCCTTCACTTCTTACTTTCTCTAAAAAATTAAATAAATATTTTATTTTTGTTTTTCCCCGCATTTTTCCTGTAGATTCCATTAAATCATCTGCAAAAAATATTGCTTCTACTTCATCAAAATGGCTAAGACTAATATATGAAAGGGCTGCTGTAATTTTTTTAGCTAAATTAAACTTTTTAGAATCTGAATGAATCATTGATTTGCTTTTATCAATAAGAAAATGAACATTTATCCCTCTTTCAGCTACAAATTCTTTTAAAAATAACTGTTCTAAGCGGGAATAAAGATTCCAATCTATATATCTATAATCATCTCCACTTTGATATTGACGATAATCTTTAAAATCAAGACCTACACCCTTTTTTTGACTTAATTTTTCTCCACTTAAATTACTATTACTTGAAGTTTTAAGTAAAATTTCTAATTTATCTAATATAGACAAAAATTGATCATCAAAAAGCATATTTATCACCTCTACTCATTGAGAAAATTTATTACATTATCTATTATATCATCTGTTTTTATTTCAGCTGCTTCTCCTTCAAAATTTAATAATAAGCGATGACGCAAAGCAGCTTTACTAACATTATTTATATCTTTAATACTTACATTATACCTTCCATAAAGAAATGCTCTGGCCTTTGCAGCAAGTATAAGAGTTTGAGCTCCTCTTGGGCTTGACCCATATCTAAGGTATTTCTTCACACTATCAGGAAGTCTATTATTTTTTCTTCCTGGTTGAGTAGAAAGAACAAAATTTACTGCATATTTTATTACTTCTTTGGAACAGGGCATTTTTTTGATCAAATTTTGTAATTCCAATAAATTTTTACTATCTATAATTTTATTTAATTCATTTTCTTCCCCTATCGTTGTCATTTCTACAATTTCTATTAACTCTTCTTCACTTGGGTAATCAACTTTTATTTTAAAGAAAAATCTATCAACCTGAGCTTCAGGAAGAGGATAGGTTCCTTCCATTTCAAGTGGATTCTGAGTAGCAAGAACAAAAAATGGTCTCTTTAAATCTCTAGTTTTACCTCCAGCTGTTATGCGTTTTTCCTGCATAGCTTCAAGTAAAGCAGATTGTGTCTTTGGAGTAGCTCTATTTATTTCGTCTGCCAAAATCAATTGAGCAAATAAAGGCCCTTCTCTAAACTCAAAAAATCTATTGTTTTTTTCACCTTCAATTAATATATTAGTTCCAATAATATCAGCAGGCATTAAGTCAGGAGTAAATTGAATTCTAGAATAATCTAAATCAAATATTTTTCCCAGGGATTGTACCAATTTTGTTTTGCCCAATCCTGGTACACCTTCTAATAGGACATTCCCATCACTAAAAATTGCTATAAGAATATTTTCAATTACTTTATCCTGACCAACAATTACTTTTTTTATTTCTTTTTTCAATTCATTTATCATTTGTTGTTTATCATCAATCATTTCTTTTTCTAAGTCTATCAACTCTATCACCCTCCAAATTTAATCTTTTATTATAATAAAATAATCTTTAATCATTTCTTTATAAGCAAATGGAATATTTTCATCTCTGATAGAATCCAATAAAAAATTTCTATGATTAATATAACTATCCAGGATGTTATCTCCTTCATTTTTGTTTTGACTTCTATATTTTTCTTCCAAATATGTGTTTAAATAATTATTACTGGAAATTTGTGATTTCAGTCTCTCACTTTCTTCTAAATTTAATTTTTTTGAAAAATCATCTTTATTACTTATAAGACCTTCATTTTCTCCAGCACCTACCCCTTTTTTGTCACCATCTCCCTGACCAGAGTTTCCTGAACCATCCCCTTTTAAATTTTTTGTATCTGAAAGAGAATCTTCATTTTCACCAATGGCCTGGTATTCTTTACCTTCTTCTTTAGCTTTTTCAGAACCTTCTGCTCCTGGTCCTTCATTTCCTTTATCACCATTTTCACTTTCTTTATCTCCAGGTTTATAAATATTTTTCTCATTTTCCACTAATCCATCTTTATTCTGATTTTTCCATAGATAAGAGCTATCCTGTTCCTGATCTTCTCCATCTTTTTTTCCATCTATGTTTATTTCACTATCTTTTTTTTGTTTTTCTTCTTCAATCTTTTCCAATCTTTTTTCTAATTCTGCTAATTCCCCTTCTTGATTTTTATCAATATCAGGTTTTTCAAAGTTTTCTTCCAGGTCATTGTTCAATTTTTTTTCATCAATTTTATTTATTTCATCATTTTCGATTGTAGATATTTCCTCTCCAATTTCATTATTTATATTTGATTCTAATGGATTGATAAATTCAATTTTTTCTATATCCTGATAATTTTCTGTATTTTCTTCTTGCTGGAAAATATCATCAGTTGAATTGTAATTCAAATCTGAATCAGAATTAATTGTAAAATACGAATTTAAAAAAATAATTATACCCAATAATATTGCTGTAAGCTGTATATACTTCTGCCATTTTAATTTAAAAATAGCCTGGCCAGGTATTTTTTTTAACAATGTAGCTAATTCATTTTCCAGTGAAGAATAAAAAGGGTTTTTATTCTCTTCACTTTGATAATCATAATAAGTTATAAGTCGTTGCTCAAGTTCAAGTCTTTCATCTGCTTTTTTAATAATTTCTCTTTCTGTTTTCTTTTTAAAAAAAGAAATTACAAAAAATAATATAACTGGAGCGATAAATATAGACATTAAAATTCCTTCTTTATAGATTAATACCCCTGTTATAATTAATAGAAAATATATTGTTATTAAAAACAAAGAAAAAATAACTCCTTTTAAGATTCCTTTTATATATTTATATTTTTGATAATCTCTTTTGAATTTTTTTATTTTTCTCAATATATAATTTTTATCTTTCATAATTTATCTCTCCTAAATCTAAAATCAATAAAATTTTTCAAAAAAAGTGGTAAATACAAACAAAAGTAAAAATAATAGATAAATATATGTTGTAATAATTCCTCTCATTTTTGGGAAAAGGTCTCTTATTAATATTCCAATTGCTGAAAATATAATGGCAATTAAAAATAAAAAAATATAAAATTTAAAAAATACATTGAAAGTTATACCTCCAAGAGATATAACTAAAATTGCTATAGGAAAAGTGGAGATTAAAAAAATCAGATTAAATAATAATCTACTTAAAAAAATCCCAGAATAAATTGTCCAAAAACTATAACCTTTATTTTTTTTCCATTCAAAACCTGTCATAGAATTTTGAATTTTTATACCTCCATTAATTGACTTCAAATTATAATAGGAAAAAATAACAATAAGAAAATTTGTAAATATAATTCCATTTAGTGGATTTTTAGTTTTTATTATTTCACTATAAGGTAACGAAAAAATAACTAAAAAAGAAGCTAAAATAATCAAAATTAGATTTAACCATTTAAATTTTTTATTATTTATATAAATTTTTATTTCAGAAGTGAATACTACTAAAGTATTAAGAATCATTTATAACACCTCTTCTTATATATTATCTAATATTTTTGAGGTCTAAAGGTAAATAAAATATACCACTAAATAATTTTTTACCATTTTCTATAAAATTAACACTTCCTTTTAATTCATTACCTTCTAATAAACCAAAAATAAAAACTTTATCCTGAGTATCTATTCTATAACTAATAACTTCATCTACTACTTTATTTATTATATCTTCTGTAAGATAGCCATTCATATTAATTACATCATTATAGACTCTATATCGATTTCCACGAAAAATATTATCTTTATAATATAATTCAATTTCAGCCTTTTCACCTGTATTTAAACCATCAATATCATACCATTGTTTATCATAATATATATATATATGTTTTATATTTATATTAGATTCATTTTCTAACTTTAAATTCAATCTGGAATTTTTCTTAAATAGTTCATGACTCAAAGCAAATTCACTAAAATAATATGATCTTAAATTTCCAGATTGCCAGGTATTATTTTCTGATTTTTTAAATATAATATTTTCTTCATTTAATTTAAGAGAAGTTTTGTCTTCATCACTATCTAAATTTTTATTTTGAATTAAAAAAGCATTATCATTTTTTACAAAAAATCCAATTTCCATTAAAGGATGTGATTTATATCCTAAATAACTTTCAACAAAAACTCTATTATTGTTTTTATTCATTTCTATAATAGCAATTTCAGATAGAATATTATTTTCTTTTATTATATTTTTTCCTAATGAAAAGTAAAAAATAGTACTAAAAATAGATATAAAAATAATAAAAAATAATAAAAACTTTTTCACTCCAAAACTTTCTTCATTTAATTTTTGATAAATAAAAAATATAAATATAAAGTATAAAATAAATATAGGAATTAAATAAATAAGATATGAATATTGGTAATTAATTTCATTTAAAAAATTTTCTTCATAATCTTTTAAAAAACCATAATCAACTTGCCCTTTTTCTATTTTTTCAGGAATTATTTGCAAATAAAAATTTTCCTTTTTATTAATTGAAAGAGGTTCAAGAGAAGCAAAAATTATATTTCCCTTATATCTCTTATATTTTAGAATTTGTGGAATTTCTCCATTATTTATTATTTCTTCACCATTTTCATTTTTTAATAACCAAATATTTGCTAAAGAATTATCTATTTCTATCAATTCTTTTTTTACAAAAGTAAAAGGAAATAATTCTTCCATGAGTAATGAATGATAACTAAAAAAATCCCCTTCTCCACTAATTAATATTGTATTATCCATACTTAACCAATTTTTCAAAGCTTTAATTTGTTTTGATTTAAGTTGGTTGTAATTATCTTCTCCTAAAATTATTAAATCCATTTCTCTATATGCCAACCAATGTTCTGGCATATTATTAGCAGAAAGATAATATATATTATTAGAATTTGCATCTGCTAAATTGTGATTCTCTAAAAAATCATATCCTGATCCAGCTTGATTAATAACTAAAATATTATATCCATAATTTACATCTACTTTTATATCAATTGCTTTTTCAATAATGATTTCATCATTAATCTTATTTTTTAAAATAACTATAGGTTTAGCAAAATAATTTCTTTTATATAATAAAGGTAAACTAATATCTTTCTGAGAATTACCTTCTAATTTAATATCTTTTTCAAAAATTCTTATTTCTTCATTTTGATCATCTGAAAATATATCTCTTTTTTTAACTATTAATTCCAGAGAACCATGAAAATAATTTGTATTGTTATTTCTAACTATTAAATTAAGAGGCATCCATCCTTCAGCAGCTTTCTCATCTTGAAAAGCAGCTTTTATTTCAACTTTTAAATCATTATTTTGAGCGATTACATAATTAGTTCCCAAAATAATAAGTAAAAAAACTATTAAAATTATATTTATATATTTTTTTAACATTTTTATCACCTTTTTACTGGTAAGTTAATTTCTATAATGTTAAAATATAATAAAGGAGTGAAAATTATGAATTTCAAAATTATGCTAAATTTCAAAAAATTTAAAGTTTATTCTACTTTAGCTATTATTTTTTTATCTCTAATAATAATATTCATTAATACAATTATATTTTCGATTAGTATTAAAGCACAAAATCAAAAAAATACTAACTACCGTTATCTTATTTCCGATGTGGTAGATAAATTGACTCCTTCTGTTGTTAGTATTCAAGTTTTAAAAGAGGAAAACAATTTTAAAAACACCTTCTGGGGTTCAGGTTTTATTATAGACGAAAAGGGTATTGTTCTTACTAATCATCATGTAATAGAAGATGGAGAAGAAATTTATATTCAATTATTTGATAAAACTCTATTAAAAAATATACAGGTTTTAGGTTCTGATAAAAATAGTGATATAGCTGTATTAAAAATTCCAGAAAAAGAACTAAATTATTTATTACCCTCCGTTGATATTGGAAATCCATCTGAAATTAGAGTAGGAGAATTTGTTATAGCTTTTGGTAGTCCTTTTGCATATCATATTGGTAGTGAATTAACCGTTACTTCTGGAATAATTAGTACCAAAAACAGAATGATAGAAACAAATGATACAGTTTATCAAGAATTTATACAAACTGATGCAGCTATAAATCCAGGAAATAGTGGTGGTCCTTTAGTAAATCTGGCTGGAGAAGTAATAGCTATTAATTCAGCAATACTTAGTTCAGCTCAAGGAATAAGTTTTGCAATTCCTATTGATTATGCTCTGAAAATAAAAAATGAATTAATAGAAAAAGGCAGAATAACTCGTCCCTGGACTGGATTAAGCATTTCAAAAGTTCCTATTAAATATTTTGATTCTTATGGTTTAACTAATAGTCAAGGAGTATATGTTGAATATGTTCATCCTGACAGTCCGGCCAAAAAAGCAAATGTAAAAAAAGGTGACATAATTTTAGAAATTAATAATCAAAAAATAAACAGTCCTGAAGATTTTATTAAATATATTGAAACTATTAAAATCGGTGAAAGTATATCTCTTCTTATTAATTATCAGGGAAAAGAAAGACAAACTGTTTTAAAAATATCTGAAAAATAAATAAAATCATATCTTACAAAAAGTTTATGGTTTATTTATATTTCTATATAAAAGCAAATATTCCTGCAAAATTTATAATCTAATTATGAATAAAAAATATATTTCAAGGATTGCTTTATAAAACAATCCTTGAAATTTTATTTATTTTGCTTTAAATATTTTACAAGTTTTCCCTGTGATGTTTTATCAAATTTACCTTTTTCCAATTTCCAATAACTAATATTTTTATTATTTGATTTCAGTTTTTCAATAATATCAGTATGACAGGTGAGTATAAATATCTGATTATTTTTAGAAATTTTAGTTATTAGCTCTAAAGAATTCTCTAAATGAAAAGAATCAAAATTAACTAAACTATCATCAAAAATAACTGGCAATTTATTTTCCATAGCTTTTATTCTGCTTAATCTGACCGCTAAAAATAATTGTTCTTTGGTTCCCCTACTTAAAACTTTAGTAGATTCATTTCTAGTGCCATCATCCAAAATAGTTCTAAAATCAACTTTTTTCAAATCATAAGCTGGCATAACTTTTACATATTCGTTGCCTGTTATTTTTTCTAAATAGTCACTTGTTAAATTAAATATATCTTCTTTCATTTCATTTAAAATTTTGTTATAAACTTTATCTACAATAAAACCTGCAGTTAAATTTTTAGCATATTCTTTTGCTTTATTTTTTAATTTTTTTCTGTTCTTAAAAATTATTTTTCTTGCTCTCTTTAATTTATCACTACTTTCCAGTCTATCAATTTTATTTTTTATATTTTGTTTTATGTTTTTTTCTTCATCTAATTTTTCTTTAGTTTTTTTCAATTTTTGTTTATTTTCATTATAGCTTTCCTCTACATCATTTTTGGATAAATAATTATTATAAAAATCAAAAAACAAATTCCATAACTTATTTTCATTTTCTTTTATAGAAGTATTATAATTTAAAAAAGAATTTTTAGATCTATCTGTTTTTAAAGTACTTAATACATTAGATTTTATTTTTTTCCACTCCTTTAATTTTTCAACTTATCCAATTAAATAGCTTATATCTTCATTTATTTCAAAATCATCTTTTTTCGCACTATTTACTCCACCTAACTTACTATTAATTTTTTTAAATTCTTTTTGTAAATTAAATTTATTTTTTTCATTTTCATTTTTCCTTATTTCCCATTCATTAATTTTATCTTTAAAAATATTTATTTCTTTG
>Ga0102931_1001645_pt1 | contig 11114 bp, 7 predicted proteins | sample SalPonR1_C_D1_MG_FD_79282 | JGI IMG/M metagenome (GOLD analysis project Ga0102931, IMG submission 79282) | Salt pond soil microbial communities from South San Francisco under conditions of wetland restoration - Salt Pond MetaG R1_C_D1_MG | ecosystem: Environmental > Aquatic > Marine > Intertidal... | reverse complement strand
GGCCACGGCGGCGGCCGTGGCCCCACTCGGCGGCCAGCACCACCAGGTCGAGGGTGTGCACCGGCTTCACCTTGCGCCAGGCCGCACCCCGGCGACCCGCCTCGTACGGCGCATCGAGCCCCTTCACCATCACGCCCTCATGCCCCTCACGGATCGCGCCGTCGAGGAAGGCCTGGGCCTCGACCGGATCGACGGTGACGATCGACGGCAGGCGCGAGCCCGCCGGCACCACCCCGGCAAGTGCGTCACGCCGTGTGGACAGCGGCTCGTCGTGGATCGGCGAGCCGTCGACGAACATGGCGTCGAAGAAGAACGCCCGCAGGCCTGCCGCCTCTGCGGCCACCGGCACGTCTGCGACGTGATCGGCGACGGCTACATCGCCGGACGCGTCATCCGCGGCTACGTCGGCGACGGCAGCATCATCGGCTGCGTCGGGAGCGGTCCGCACCTCGATGCCGAGACGCTGCAGATCTCCCATCGTGTCCTGGAAGCGCGCCGGACGGCCCCGGTCGTCGACGCCGAGCACCTCGCCGTCGAGCACGAGGTCACCGCCTCGGAAGGATCGGACCGCGGCGACCACGGCGGGAAGGCGGTCGGTGACGTCGTTGAGGTTGCGGGTGTAGAGGCGTACCTCCTCGCCCCGGCGATGTGCCTGGAGTCGAGCGCCGTCGAGTTTGAACTCCACCGACGCCGGCGCCCCGCCGATGCCGCCGAGCGCATCGGCCACGTCGGCCGCCGGGCTGGCGAGCATCGGCTGCACCGGGCGCAGCGGCCGCATCGACACTCCTTCCAACGCAGCGCCGCCGTCCACGAGCGCGAGGTGCGCGGCCTCCAGCAGGTCGCCGGTCATCATGGCGGCGCGCCGGACGTCGGCCACGCGCACGCCGGCAGCCCGGGCGAGCGCCGTCACCATCACCCCCTCCAGCGCTCCCTGGCGGAGCTCGCCGCCGAGTACTCCCGCCAGCAGACGCTGCTCCCGTTCGGTGGCGCGCCCGAACAGGTCGAGGAGGCGATCGCGGCGCGCCGCCACCACACCCGGTCCGGACATCGCCGACAGGTCCACCAACGAACGGTCGACCTCGGCGACGGTGAGGCTCGGCGAACCGGCCGGCGCCGTCCTCGCCGACGACAGCGCCGCCCATCCGACCCCCACCCGGCCCACCGTCGTGGTGCCCACGAGGAACGCCACACCGGCGCGCACCTCGCCCGGCTCCAGCCGCTGCAACACATCCGCCAGCGCCTCCACCTTCTCGGTCCGCTTCGTCGTGGAGCCGACCGCGTCCGACGTCCGGGCGAGATCGTCGAACAGTGTGGGCACAACGTCACTTTCGCGCGGCCGTCGCACGAATCCGGCGGTCGAACCACTACGGTGAAATCCGATGCAGGCCCCGGCAACGGTGCCGGGGCGACAGGCCGGGCGATGCGCTGCTCCACCACGGAGTGCGGGTCGACTCGACCGACGACCTCCTTGGGGAGACACAACATGACGGAGACGATCGACCGGTCCGAGTCGACCGACGGCGATCACGTTCTCGACCACCTCGTCGTGCGGTTCGCGGGTGACTCCGGCGACGGGATGCAGCTCACGGGTGACCGGTTCACCTCGGTGAGCGCATCGTTCGGAAACGACCTGTCCACCCTGCCCGACTTCCCGGCGGAGATCCGGGCACCAGCCGGCACCGTCAACGGGGTGTCGGCGTTCCAGGTCAACATCGCCGACCACAAGATCACCACGCCGGGCGACGAGCCCAACGTGCTGGTGGCGATGAACCCGGCGGCGCTGAAGGCCGACCTGCATCGCCTCGAACCCGGCGGCACGGTGATCGTCAACGAGGACGCCTTCGAGGAGCGCAACCTCGACAAGGCCGGCTACTCCGCCAACCCGCTCGACGACGACACGCTCGCCCACTACCGGGTGCTGCGCGTGCCGATGTCGAGCCTCACCAAGGAGGTGTGCGCGCCGCTCGGCGTGAAGCCACGCGACGCCGAACGCTCGAAGAACTTCTTCGCGCTCGGGCTCGTCTCGTTCATGTTCACCCGCCCCGTCGAGCCCACGATCGAGTGGATCAGCGAGAAGTTCGGCAAGAACGAACAGGTCGAAGCGGCCAACAAGGCCGCCTTCCTCGCGGGCTACAACTTCGGTGAGACCACCGAGGCGGTCGGCCACCGCTATCAGGTGCGACCCGCCCGCCTGCCCTCCGGCGAGTACACCAGCATCACCGGCAACACGGCACTCGCGTGGGGCCTCGTCGCCGCCGGCCAGCTGGCGAAACTGCCGATCACGCTCGGCTCGTACCCGATCACCCCGGCCAGCGACATCCTCCACGAACTGTCGAAGCACAAGCACTTCGGCATCCGCACGGTGCAGGCCGAGGACGAGATCGCGGCCATCGGCATGGCACTCGGCGCTTCCTTCGCCGGGCATCTCGGCGTCACCACCACCAGCGGCCCCGGCGTCGCCCTGAAGAGCGAGACCACCTCGCTGGCGGTGTCGATCGAGCTTCCCCTGCTGCTCGTCGACATCCAGCGCGGCGGCCCGTCGACCGGCCTCCCCACCAAGACCGAGGCATCCGACCTCAACATCGCCCTGTACGGCCGTCACGGCGAGGCGCCGCTGCCGATCGTGGCCGCCTACACGCCCGCACAGTGCTTCCACGCCGCCATCGAAGCGGCCCGGATCGCGCTCAAGTACCGCACGCCGGTGATCCTGCTGTCCGACGGCTACCTCGCCAACGGGTCCGAACCGTGGAACCTGCCCTCGGTCGAATCGCTGCCCGACATCTCCGTACCGTTCACGACGGAACCGCACCACGTCGACGACGACGGCAACGAGGTCTACTGGCCCTACCTGCGTGACGAGACCACGCTCGCCCGGCCCTGGGCGATTCCCGGCACACCGGGTCTGATGCACCGCGTCGGCGGCCTCGAGAAGGCCGACGGCACCGGCAACATCGACTACACGCCCGAGAACCACGAGAAGATGGTCCACCTGCGCGCCGACAAGATCGCCGCGATCGCCGCCGACATCCCGCCCACCGAGATCAAGGGCGACCCCGACGCCGACGTCCTCGTGGTCGGGTGGGGCTCCACGTGGGCCGCGATCGATGCGGCCGTGCAGCGCAGCCGTCGAGCGGGCAAGAGCGTTGCCTCGGTGCACATCATGCACCTCAACCCGCTCCCGCCCGATCTCGGCGACATCCTCCACCGGTACGAACGGGTCATCGTTCCCGAACTCAACATGGGTCAACTCACCCAGGTGCTGCGCGGGAAGTACCTCGTCGACGCGCAGGCCCTCACCAAGGTGCAGGGCCTGCCGTTCAAGTCCCGCGAGATCGAAGCAGCGATCGACGAGGCGCTCGCATCGATCACGCCCAGTACGAGCGCCGGCACGGAAGGAGCCACGTCATGAGCACCGCACAGGTCGCCGTCACCACGAAGAAGGACTGGTCGAGCGACCAGGAGGTCAGGTGGTGCCCGGGTTGCGGCGACTACGGCATCCTCCTCGCCGTCCAGACGCTGATGCCCGACCTCGGCATCGCCCCCGAGAACACCGTGTTCATCTCCGGCATCGGCTGCTCCAGCCGGTTCCCGTACTACATGAACACCTACGGGATGCACTCGATCCACGGCCGGGCGCCGGCCATCGCCACCGGACTGGCCGTGGCCCGTCCCGATCTCGACGTGTGGGTGATCACCGGCGACGGTGACGGACTCTCCATCGGCGGCAACCACCTGATCCACGCGCTGCGCCGCAACGTGAACCTCAACATCTTGCTGTTCAACAACCGGATCTACGGGCTCACCAAGGGTCAGTTCTCCCCCACGTCGGAGGTCGGCAAGGTCACCAAGTCCACGCCGATGGGTTCGATCGACCCCCCGTTCAATCCTCTCGCCGTCGCACTCGGCGCCGAGGCCAGTTTCGTGGCCCGTACCCACGATCTCGACCGCAAGCACATGATCGAGACGTTCCGGGCGGCGCACGAACACCACGGCACGTCGTTCGTGGAGATCTACCAGAACTGCAACGTGTTCAACGACGGCCAGTTCGACGACGTCACCAAGAAGCAGGCCCGCGACGAGATGATGATCAACCTCGAGCACGGCGAGCCCGTCACCTTCGGCGCCGAGGGCCACCGTGCCGTCGCAATGGGAGTCGACGGCCAGCTGCGCCTGGTGGAGCGCTCCGACGTCGCCCCCGAGGAGATCCTCGTGCACGACGTCAACCGTCACGACCCGTCGCTGGCGTTCGCGCTCGCCCGCCTCAGCCACGACGACCACTCCCCCACGCCGTTCGGGGTGTTCCGTGACATCCAGCGACCCGAGTACTCCGGAGCAGTGGCCGATCAGGTGATGGCCGCCAGCGAGCGCAAGGGGCCAGGCGACCTCGCCGGGCTGCTGCGCTCCAACGGCACCTGGACCGTCGACTGACGTTGCATCCGGTGTCTGACACCGGATGCAACACCTGTCGCTAGGCGATGGCGTCGCCGGTGGCGCGGTCGAACACCAGGTGGTGATCGACGCGGGCGCGCACCGTCTCGCCCCGCACGTGTGCCACACCCGGCTCGGGCGTGGCCTGGAGACGTGCGCCGGCCGCCACCAACTGAACCACCGGCGTCGAACCAGGGATCGATCGATCGACACCGGCCACCACCGAGCCGCTCGACGTGATCACCACGTGTTCGGGCCGGACGGCCACCGTCACCCGTCGCCCGTCGAACTCGGCGAGCGCCGGCGACCAGGACCGCAGGCGGAGCCCCGGTCCACCCGACGGGTCGTCACGCACCAGCCACGAACCGGTCGACTCGGCGACGACGGTGGCATCGAACGTGGACAGGTCGCCGGTGGTGGCTGCCGCCAGGAGCGTCCGCGGCGTCTCACGCACCTCGGCCGTGGACCCCACCTGCACCAGCCGGCCCTCGTCGAGCACCACCACCAATCCGGCCAGCGCAGCCACGTCGCGCTGGTCGTTCGTGGTCATCAACGTCGTCACGCCGTACCCCTCCTGCAGCAGCTTGATCTCGGCCCGCATCCGGCCGCGCAGCTGCTCGTCGAGGCTGGCGAACGGCTCGTCGAGCAGCAGCATCCTCGGCACCCGCACCAGCGCCCGGGCGATCTGCACCATCTGGGCCTCCCCGTACGACAGCTCGTCGGGCCGCTGCAGGAGAAGTCGTTCGATGTGCAGCGCCCGCACCTCCGCGTCGACACGCCGCCGGATCTCCTCCGCCGTCTGTCGCCTGACGTCCAGCGGGAAGCTCACGTTGCGGCGCACCGAGATGTGCCGCAACAGGGCGACCTGCTGGAAGACCATGCCCACGTCGCGGCGACCGGGTTCGACCTGGGTGACGTCGGCGCCGTCGAACCGGATCGTGCCGGCGCTCGGCCGGACCAGCCCGGCCACCGTGCGCAGCAGGGTGGTCTTGCCGCTCCCGGACGAACCGACGACGGCAACGAACGCTCCGTCGGCGACCTCGAGGGTCACGTCCTGCAACAGCGCTCGTCCACCCATGCGCACGCCGACCGAGTCGAGGCCGAGCCCGGCCATCACCCCACCTCCGCTCCGGTGACGCCCGCTCCCAGGACCCAACCCTCCTCACGCTCCACGACGTCGCGCTGCGCCGACGTCACGGGCGGATGGAACCAGCCCGGGAGCTCGCCCGTCCGGTCGGCCGCTGCGAGGCGGGCAGCCGTTGCCTCCACCTGCACACGGTCACGTGGCGCTCCGGCCGCCACCGGGAACATCGACGGCCACACCTCCACGAGCACCGCGCCGCCGCCAGCGACCTCCGGCGGTCGCAGGCCCGTCGTGAACGGCCAGACGTCGAGCAGGCCGTGGCGCCGCCGCAGCTCCGACAGCCACGGAATCGCCAGCAGGGTCTGGCCACCCACGGCGCCGGCACCGAGCAGCTGCCACACCGAGAACGGCCGCGCTCCGGCCTCGCGCAGCACCTCCTCCGTGTGTCTCCACTCACCGAGCGCACCGAACGACGCCGGCTTCGTCGGTGCGAGGTGTGCCCCGGCCATGCCGGCAGGACACCCCCAGAACGGTCCCGGCGCAGCGTCGAGAAGCGACAGCGGGGTCTGACCCCGCTGTCGCTTGTTCAGCTCGGCGGCCGCCTCGAACCGGTTGTTGCGGTTCCGGTCGTCGTCGACGATCAGCTCGTCGAGCAGTGACCAGGTGGCCTCCCACGGCACGCCACCGCAGCCGAGCGCGGTTGCCGTGCCCGCCGGGAAGCCGAGCGAGACGTCGACCCCCACGAGCGTGCGCGCCGCTCGCCGGTCGGCGACGAGCGCCGTGATCCGGTCGATGGCCGCCGATCTCGTGGCAATGTTCTCGCTGGCCGCTGCGACGTCGTCGTCGACGTCGGCCACGGCGATCCAGATCGAATCCGCCCCCCGTCTGGGGGTCGAGTTGGCGCTCCAGTCGACGACGACGATCCGGTCGAACACGAAAGGACCAGCGCCTCTCCGACCGGCGGCCTCAGGCCACGACGTCGGTGACGGCGGCGAAGTGCAGCGTCGCTGCGACCACCGTGAGGAGGTGCCACACCTCGTGGTAGCCGAACGTCGACGGCCACGGGTCGGGGCGCCGGCGCAGCAGCACCGGCATGCCCACCGTGTAGGCCACACCGCCGGCGACGATCAGCCCCATCTGCACCGGCGAGAGGTGGCGCAGCAGCGCGGGCGCAGCGATCACGGCCACCCAGCCCATGATCGGATAGAGCGCATAGGCGAGCCACTGCCCCCGCTGGTACGCGGTGAGCTTCAGGGTCATCCCCACGGCCGCGAACACACCCACGACGGCGAGAACGGGGATGCCCCAGGCGGGCGGCAACACCACGAGGCACAGCGGTACGTAGGTGCCGGCGATGAGCAGGTAGATCATGGAATGGTCGAGACGCTGCATGATCCGCCGCGACCGCTCGGTCTGGGCGAGACGGTGATAGGCCGCCGACGTGCCGAACAGCAGGATCAGCGTGGCGCCGTAGATCGACGCCCCCACCTTGCCCGCCGCCCCGTCGGCCGACCAGATGAGCGCGATGCTGGCCGGGATCGCCACGAAGAACGCCCAGGCGTGCATCCGTCCGCGCCACACCGGCCGATCCTCCAACAGATAGGACGTGGCCACGGCCGTCTCGGCACTCACGGCGATCACCGTAGTGGGTCGCAGAGATTTCCCACCTGCGCCGCCGCCATGTCTGACTGAACCCTTACCGGCACGTCATGGCGCGCAGGCCGGGGAATCGGATCACGAACCCATGCGGCTCATCAGCTCGACCACGGCGTCGCCGTACCGCTCGAGTTTGGCGGGACCGACGCCCGAGATCCGCGCCAGCTCCTGCCGCGACGTCGGCGCGTTGCGGGCGATCGCCGCGAGCGTCTTGTTGTCGAACACGACGTAGGCGGGTTTGCCGTCGCGGAGGTCGTTGCGCAGGTCACGCAACGCCGCGAAGCGTCGGGCACCGGCCTCGTCGAGATCGGCCTCGGGATCGCTGCCGGCGCCGGACGGCCGGCGGGCCGCAGCGCCCGACGTCCGTGTGGGCTCGGGCCGGTGCGAACGCACCACTCGTTCGGCCGACGGCTCGGTGGTGAGTTCGGCCACGAACGGGCTCGGTGCTGCACCGGTGACGACGGTGGCGTGTCGGCTGGCGCGGGTGACCGCCACGTGGAACAGCCGCCGCTCCTCCTCCACGTCCTCGGCGAGGCGGTGCGGATACTGCTCGGCCGCCGCCAGGTGGACGACGACGTGCGGCCACTCCTGCCCCTTCACCCGGTGCACGGTCGCCAGCACCACGCCGTCGGCCGAGCGCTTCACGGCCAGGCGGTCGCGCAGCCATCCCTCGAACGACGTGGGATCGTCGTGCAGGGCGGCGAGGTGCTCCACCGCCGTGAGATCGTCGCTCTGGGCCGATCGGTTCATGCCACGACGCTGGGCGTCGAGGGTGGCCACCGACCCGGCGAGACCGATCTCGTCGACCAGGGCGAGCACCAGATCGGACGTGGTGGCTCCCGACGCCACCATCCGCTGGAGCTGCTGGATGTCGGCGGCGAACTCGACGACCCGTTCGGCGTCGCGCTCCTTGTTGAGGCGGCCGGCCAGCCGGTGCAGCTCCACCACATCGCCCTGCTCGGCGACCCAGTCGGTGATGCGCGGATGGAACGAACGCGACGGTCGCCGCAGGGCCTCACGGATGTCGTCGGGACGGAAACGGCCGCCGTTCCCCGATGCTGCGGCCAGGCGGAGCCAGGCCAGCACCGCGCGCACCGCCGTGCGGTCGGCGAACTCCAGCCCGACCCCACCGGCGACCGGGATCCCCTCCGACGCCAGCGCCACCTGCACCGGCGCGAGCAGCGCGTTCACACGCGACAGCACGGCCACCTCGCGTGGGGTCGCTCCACCGTGCAGCCAGCTGCGGACGGCGTCGGCGGTGGCACCGACCGGGTCGACGCGATCGTCGACCGACCAGCCACCGCTGTCCGACGACGCAGCACGGATGGTCTTCGACACGCGGCGGCGATTGTGACGCAGCAGCCGGTCGACCACGTCGACGATGCCGGCGGGGCACCGGTAGTTGACCTCCAGCGGGTGGTCACCGGCACCCGGGAACAGGCGGGCGAAGTCGATCAGCCACGCGGGGTCAGCCCCGTTGTAGCCGTAGATCGTCTGGTCGTCGTCGCCCACGCCGAACACCGCCCCGCCCGGTGCGGAGAGCAGCCGGATCATCAGCAGGTGCGCCGGCGTGAGGTCCTGGAACTCGTCGACCAGCATCACCCGACAGGCGCGCTGGGCGGCCCGACGGGCCTCGGGATCGCGCAGCAGCACCAACAACGCGCGGTGGATCTGGTCGTCGAAGTCGACGGCGCCACGCCGTTCGAGCGCTGCCCGATAGCCCGGCCAGGCCGCAGCGAGGCCATCCACGTCGCCGTCGTAACGGGCCTCGGCCTCGTCCGGGCCGACCAGGCCGAGGCGGATCAGGCTCAGTGCCTCGATCCACGGTGCCACCGGGTCGCTGTTGCGCCGCCGGGGGAACGACACGAGATCGCCGATGATGCGCCGCACGTCGGGCTCGTCGATGGTGCGCCAGGTGCGCGGCTGGGGTGCGAACGGCGCCACCCCGTTGACGATCGCCAGCGCGATCGCGTTGAGCGTACGCACCTGCAGGCCCGGCAGGTCGGCCGTGCGCTCCTGCATCTCCAGTTGGGCCCGCTTGTTGAAGGCCACCAGGCTCACCGCCGACGGCGGAAGGTTCCACTGCATCATCAGATGGCGTGCCCGTTCGGTGAGCACTCGCGTCTTGCCCGACCCGGCGGGAGCGATGATGCGGGCGCCGCCACCGGCGTGGACCACGGCGGCGAGCTGGTCGTCGGCGAGTTCGGCCACGGAGGCGTTCGGGCCGGGGACCACGAACGAGCCGTGCTCGACCGCCACGGCGTGCAGCACGGCCACGCCGCCGATGGGGTCGTGGTGGCGAACCGGTCCGGCGTCGAGCCACACGGTGACACCGTCGGGAGTGACGACGTCGCCTGCGGACGGGTCGTCGACCGCCGTGGCGCCACGGGCGATCGCGAGGTCGAGCGCCGACCAGACGGGTCGGGCCGGATCACGCCCGTCCACGCTGTTCGACCAGACGAGATGGTGCAGCTCCTCCCCGTGGAAGGCGAACTCGGCACCCAGCTGGTGCGGTTCCGCCTCGGTCATCAACATCGGCTGCCGCTCGAGGTCGACGGCCAGTTCGATCACCAGTCGCCGGCGGTCGTGCGCCGCCGCACGGAGCTGTTCCAGCGCTGCGGTCGGCTCCCGGCGGGCGGCGTCGTCGATCAGCAGCCGATCGGCGCTCGCCCACGCAGGCGGCACGGTGGCACCCGCTTCGACCACCAGATTGCGAGCGAGCTCGTCGGGGCCGGGGCCGGCCACTGCGGCGCCGCGAGGCACCGGCGTCGCCACCGGTGCCCGGCGAGGCGCCGATGGTCGGCGGGCGGCCGGTGTCGACCCGGCCCGCTGCGTCGGTTCGGGGCGGTCGCTGTCGGGTGCCTGCTCGAGGCTCGCGCTCTCCGGCACCGGCTCGTCGAAGAGCGGCATCTCCGAGATCGGCGAATCGGGCTCGGCACCGTCGGACACGGGCACGTCCCGGCGGCCACCCGACTCCCAACAGCCGCGCACCTCGGCGGGGCTGGCGTGTTCGCCTCCGCAGTACGCGCACGAGATCGCCATCCGCTCGACCCTACCGACCGGGACGGCGTGGCGCACACATGTTCGATCCGAGACCCCACCCTCGTCGACCGGGTGCCTGCGCCCCCGTGGACCGGTCCGCTACCAGGCGATCTCGGGAACCCCGTACGTGACGCAGAGGCCGGCACCGTTCACCACGATCAGCGCGGCGATGAGCGCACCGACCATCAGCACCCGCGGTCGCGTACGGCGAGTGGACGCGGGCGCCGGCATGTACCACTCGGGCAGGAGACCGGCGCCCGGCGATCCGTCGGTGAACGGCTCGGCATCGTCGTCGACCGGGGCATCCGGGTCGGCAGCCAGCGCCTCGGCGGTGAGCTCGTCGAGGTCGATCGTCTCGCCGCCGTCGGTCGCTCCCATCCCTCACAGCCTATGGCGTCAGGTGAGTTCGGGGCGGCCGCGCCGGCGACGCACGGCGTTGCGAACCGGGGTCCGCACCGCCTCGAGGCCGAGATAGAAGGCCGGGAACGCCAGGAGCACCAGCACGGTGGAACTCACGAGACCGCCGATCAACGTGAAGCCCAGCGACTCCCAGAACGGGTCGCTGAGTGACAGCGGCAGCAGACCCACCACGGTCGTGAGCGTGGTGGCCACGAGCGGACGGAAGCGTCGCGTGACGGCCTCCCCGATCGCCTCACCCGCGGTGGCCCCGCCTGCTCGGGCGCGGTTGGCCGCGTCGACCAGCAGGATCGTGTTGTTCACGGCCACGCCGATCAGGGCGATGAATCCCACCGTGACCAGGAAGCTCAGCGGGTTGTCGGTGATCGACAGCAGAGTGAACACACCGAAGAAGCTGAAGGGGATCGCCAGGAAGATCAGCAGCGACTGCGCCAGTGACCGGAACTGCACGGTGATCACCACCAGCATCAGCACCAGCGCCACCAGG
>Ga0102931_1001637_pt1 | contig 11146 bp, 8 predicted proteins | sample SalPonR1_C_D1_MG_FD_79282 | JGI IMG/M metagenome (GOLD analysis project Ga0102931, IMG submission 79282) | Salt pond soil microbial communities from South San Francisco under conditions of wetland restoration - Salt Pond MetaG R1_C_D1_MG | ecosystem: Environmental > Aquatic > Marine > Intertidal... | reverse complement strand
GTACTCATAAACTAACCCAGTTGATTTAATAATAGATAGGGCGGATTTTCTGCATGAATAAAAGCCTAAATCAAACAATAATCAAATAGAGTCTTAAAAGAATTTTGATAACATTTTTATATTGTAGACAATTTATGCAATGCTAAGCCGCTAAGTAACGTTTGAACAGTAAATTAAACAATTCCTTTTGTATGAAAATATTTCTGAAAATACTGCTCGCTACAGCCTTAGCTACTGTTTTGGGCTCTTATCAGCATGCTATAGCACAAACTCAGATTACAGAACCCGATCTGATTGTTGAGGAGCGGGTGAGTACGCCGCTCAGCATGCACTACCAGTCCGGCCTGACATTTGATTTTGTGGTTAACAATTTTGGGTTTGGTATCGGCGGGCAGTATCGCAGGGTTCTTGCACCGCAAATGGAAGGCATCATTAATTTGAGAATAACCGGATTGAGGGATGCATCAGAACAAACGTTTACCGATGTGTTTTTTGGCCAGCAGATTGTGCCTAATAAATATCAGCGGGCTTTTGCATTTCCTGCAATGATAGGTTTGAGAAAACGGCTTTTTGCTGATACAGTACAGGATCAATACCGATTCTTCGTTTCAGCGTCCGCAGGCGCAGTTGCAGCTTTTTCGTTTCCTTATTTTAACGACAGAAACGATAACGGTTACAGAGAGCAGTTCAATGATAATTTTGAGCAGGTAAACGACATCTTTACCGGCTGGGGTGAAGGCGACTGGCATTTCGGTGGTGCTGGAGAATTTAAAATTGGTGTGGATGTAGGCCGGAACTTCAGCAGTGTGACAAGTATCGAGTTTGGCTATTATATGAATTATTTTCCAGACGGAATTCAAATGATGACCCCTACCCAGCCAGATCTCAGGGAAGGCGTTGGACCGGGTGAAAATCCGTTCCAGTTTAATGAAGACGGAACCCTGCTGCTTGAACCCTACTTCGATGCGCAGAAATTCTTCGGTACTCCACAAATCACAATTACGTTTGGCCGGCTTTGGTAGAGCAGAGGTTTGAAATACCTCAAACAGTAAAATTTAATTCATTCAGCCAACTTCCGGCGTCATGCAGTGAATCTACAATGAGATCGGGTTCATGCTCAGCAAGCTCTTTTTTTGTGAATCCGCCGGTTGTGACAGCCACCGACCTTGCCCCAAAGTATTTTGCACACCGGATGTCATTGGGAGTGTCACCGATGATTACGTACCGATCGGGTGCCGGCTGCTCATTGAATTGCGCCTTATAGTCGCGATGGGCCTCTCCAGGCAAATCGTTGCGATCCTCAGAAACCTCACCAAACCCCCCAAAGGTGAAAAAGCCGTGGAGTCCGGCAGTCTGAACTTTTTTCATTGCTACATTACGGACATTACCGGTGCATAATCCTACCGAAAGCTGCATAGCTACTGCTTCTCTTACAGATTCAAGGGCTCCATTATGAACAGTAAGATGATCAGCTGATAAATTTTGCAACATGGCTTCTTCATAGTTGGTCATCAACGTCTGAAGAAGAGATTCAGCATTCGGTGTATCGCCAATCAGTTCCATAAAAATTCCAAGGTCTGTGCGGCCTGCAAATGAGCGGTTATTTGCCTCAGGCTTACTAATATCAAACAGAGTGAGTTGTTCCTCAATAATACTGTGAATAAACTCACTGTGCACATTCAGCAGAGTCCCGTCGATATCGTAAAGAAGAATTGGTGATTCTTGCATGGTCAATAATTTTATAGAGATGAATATAAACTGTACCTTGTAATGTTAACTAACACAAATAACACAGAGATTAAGATATGAGTTTAATTGAAGATATTTCAGCACGACAAATACTGGATTCTCGCGGAAATCCAACAGTTGAAGTCGATGTAATTCTTGAAAGCGGGATCCTGGGGAGAGCCGCTGTTCCATCGGGGGCATCCACAGGAGAGTTTGAAGCTGTTGAGTTGCGCGACGGAGATGCAGACTATTATATGGGAAAAAGCGTCCTGAAGGCAGTCAGCAATATTAATGATATAATTTCAGATGAGCTGCTTGGTTTCCCCGCTACAATGCAGGTCGACATCGACCAGATGCTTATTGAACTGGATGGCACGAAAAATAAAGGAAAACTGGGTGCGAACGCACTTCTTGGCGTGTCAATGGCCGTTGCCAAAGCCGCTGCCATGTCAACCGGAATGCCGCTGTGGCGTTATCTCGGAGGTGTAAATTCAAAAGTGCTGCCGCTGCCTATGATGAACATCATCAATGGAGGCTCTCATGCCGATAATAACGTAGACCCGCAGGAATTTATGATTATGCCTGCCGGCGCTGACACATTCAGTGAAGCGGTTAGAATGGGATCCGAAATATTTCATAACCTGAAAAAGGTGCTCTCATCGAAAGGCTATAATACGGCTGTAGGCGATGAGGGTGGATTCGCTCCCAACCTTAAATCGAACGAAGAGGCCCTGGAAGTGATCCTCACGGCGATAGAAAAAGCGGGCTACACACCCGGCGATGAAGTGCTGATTGCGCTCGACCCGGCCAGCTCGGAATTCTACGATACCGAGAAAAAAGTGTATGAGTTCAAATGGAGCGACGGATCCGTTCGCGATGCCGACGAAATGGTTGAATACTGGTCATCATGGGTTGAAAAATACCCGATTATCTCCATCGAAGACGCTATGTATGAAGATGACTGGAAGGGATGGAAAACGCTGACCGACGCCATCGGTGATAAAGTGCAGCTGGTGGGTGACGATCTGTTTGTCACAAATACAGAGCGCCTCGCCCGCGGGATTGAGGAAGGTATTGCCAACTCTATTCTTATTAAGGTAAACCAGATCGGAACACTTACGGAGACCCTTGATGCCATTGAAATGGCGCACAAAAACGGGTACACATCTGTAATTTCTCACAGGTCGGGTGAAACGGAAGATACAACGATCGCTGACCTGGCGGTCGCTACTAACGCCGGCCAGATAAAGACAGGGTCCATGAGCAGGACTGACCGTATTGCCAAATACAACCAGCTGCTTCGGATTGAAGAGGAGCTCGGAGATGCCGCCCTGTTTCTTGGCAGAGATACATTTAATGGGTGACCCTCTCTTATTAAAAATTGAGTGACCATCTGAAAGCCTTTCGGTGAAAACCGAAAGGCTTTTTTTAGTTTAAGAAGGCTTTGAAATACCCATCAGTCGGTTGTTTTTACTGACCAATGAGTGTCCCTAACCCGTCGGCCCGCACATACAGCGTGCAGACGGGGGTAATGCAAAGCCCTCTTTAAATAAATATGGTATCACGTCAATTCTCAATTACTCGTGATAAGCAGTAACTCTTTATTCGCTGGCTTCCTGTGATCTGATGAGAAGGCTATGGTCTGAAACTCCTGTTAAAGGTTCTCAGGCATATAGCTAAAGTTCGTTCAGTTAACCGGATGAAGCGACATAATCCGGTTAATAACCTCACCCAACGAACCTCTTAACTCTTCAGTGAAACATCAATTGTTCCGTGCCTGGGGGTTTTTAAGTACGTTGATACGCGTACTTAGCGGGAATAAAATAATAGGCATTGATTTTAGGCATTAAATGAAGGACATTAGTATGCATAATTTAAAAGCTGTTAAATTCTACTTTAAAGTAGATATAAGTGGTTACAAATAAACATTTACAAAACTAACTGATTTTTATGAAGAAATATTACAAAGCAACACTTTTGCTACCGTTGTTTTTGCTTTTATTTTCAAGCAATGTCTATTCACAGTTTACTGTGAACGGAACTGTGATTGATGCAGAAAGTGAGGAGCCTTTATTCGGTGTGACAGTTGTTGATACAGAAACAGGCGACGGCGCAGCAACAGATATAAACGGGCAGTTTAGTCTCGATTTACCCGGTAATGCCACTACATTGAGGGTAACATACATTGGTTATTTGACCAAAAATGTAGAAGTAGAAAGTAATGGCACCTCAATTGTGGAACTCGTTATTGAGTTGGCACCCGATATTTCAAGGCTGGATGAGGTAGTTGTAACAGGTTTGGCCTCAACAGTAAAAAGAAGCAACCTCGCAAATGCGGTATCCACTGTTTCTAGCAAGGAGCTTGCGGGAACCACTATTGGCCAGTCTCTTGATAATTCATTGAGCGGGAAAATTGCCGGTGTAAATATTAATGCAAACGGAGGCTCTCCCGGAGGAGGCAGTAACGTACAGTTGCGGGGAATCTCCACACTTGGTACCGGATCTTCTCAGCCGCTGTATATTATTGATGGTGTTTATGTTGATAACTCCGTGATATCAACCGGCCGCTCATCCGTTAGTGGTGCCGGTGGGTCTTCCCAGGATGATGTAGCAAGCAGAATTTCAGACATCAACCCAGAAGACATTGAGTCGATAGAAGTTCTCAAAGGCCCATCTGCTGCGGCTATCTATGGTGGACGTGCCAATGCGGGTGTAATTATTATTAACACCAAGCGAGGTCAGGCTGGCGAAACCAGGGTTAGTGTGAGACAAGACATTGGCTTTACAAGCGCATTGAATCTCCTCGGATTTGACGAGTGGAGCGAGGAAAAGATCGATTTGATTTATTCCGGCCAGAGAGCAGAGACTGAAAAAGCACTGTTTCGGCAGAACGGCAACCTTCTGGATTATGAAGAAGAATTTTATGGTGAAAACGGCCTTCTGAGTAACACACAGATAAGTGCATCCGGGGGTAATGAAAGCACACAGTTTTATGTAAGTGCCGGCCTTCAAAGCGAAGAGGGGATCATTAAAAGAACCGGTTTCGACAGAAATAACATCCGGTTGAACCTGGACCACTCTATCAATAAAAATATCTCGGTTTCCTCTACTTCGAACTATATCAGAACCGATTCTGATCGTGGATTTACCGGGAACCAGAACGGAACAGGTGGAAGTATCGGATATAATATCGCATACGTACCAAGCTATTTTGACCTTCGTCCAAATGAGAATGGTGTCTATCCCGATAACCCTTATTTTGCTGAGAATCCTTATGCATTAAGAGATAATGCAGTTAACAGTCAGCTTGTAAACCGTTTTCTGCAAAGCCTCAGGGTTGACGTAAACTTATACTCCGATGAAAATAGTTTTCTTCGATTTAACACACAGGTTGGACTCGACTATTTAAACTCAAACTCAGAAATATACTTCCCGGAATTTTTTCAGTCACAACAGGCGAGTGCTACCCCGGGTGATGTTATACACGGTAAGCAGGACAATTTTAATCTGAATATGCAGGCATTCCTTGTTTATAACAGGGACGTCAACAATGTAAACTTCAACACACAAATCGGGTACACAAGACTTTTTGAAGAGTCGAACCGGTTATTGACGCGCGGACGCGGGTTAGCCCCGGGACAGACCAACATGAACCAGGCTGAGGTGCAGTCAATCTTTGGACAAAATTTTCAGGAAGTATCTGAAATTGGATTGGTAGCACAAGAGGAGGTTAACTGGGATGATAAAATAATTGCAACGTTAGGTGTTCGATTTGATAAATCGACGCTTAATGCCAGCCAAAATGAATTTTATCCTTTTCCAAAAGCGTCGCTTGCACTGAATCTGACAAGTTTCGATTTCTGGACATTTGATAAAATCGGGTTGTTTAAACTCAGGACCGCCTATGGCGAAACCGGGGGTAAGGCCCAATTTGGCAGCACATTTGAGGCGCTGCAGGGTGTGAATATCGGGGGTGGATTTGGGTCTGTTATTTCGACTCGTGCCATTGACCCGGACCTGAAACCGGAAACAGCCAGTGAGATAGAGTTCGGGGCTGATATTAGTGCCTTTGATGGAAGAATTGGCCTTGAAGCCACCTATTACATTAAAAATGTAAGTGATTTGATTCTGGACCTTTCACCGGCTGCATCAACCGGTATCAACGCAATCGCAACCAATGCTGCAGATCTTGAAAATAAAGGAATTGAGCTCGCTTTAACCGCATCGCCATACCGCTCGAATAACCTATCGTGGATAACACGGTTGATGTACTGGCAAAATGATTCTGAACTCACAAGACTGGATATACCTTCATTTGATGATGGTGCTTTCGGTTTATCCCTTGGTCAGTACCTGTTTCGGGAAGGGTTTTCCCCAACAACCATTGTTGGTAATCCACAAGATCCGGATTACACATTCTACGGTGATGCACAACCTGACTACCAAATGTCATGGTATAATGAAGTTAGCTTTTTAGGCAATTTTGAACTCAGTTTCCTATTCCACTATCAGAAAGGTGGAGACAATATTAACCTGAGTAACTTCTTGCTGGACGGCGGAGGTAATACACCGGACTGGAGCGGCGATGATGATGGTGATGGAGTGGTTAATGGACAAGACCGGGGGCCATTTAACCCGGGCCGGTTCGTCGAGGACGCTTCGTATCTTAAACTCAGAGAAGTCGGGCTCTACTATACACTGCCCAGTGAAATCACATCCGGCATATTTAGTGCAGAGCGTATCCGGCTTGGTGTATCCGGAAAGAACTTACTTCTGTTCTCGGATTATAGCAGTTATGATCCGGAAGTGTCGAACTTTGGAGCACAGCCGGTTGCACAGTCGGTTGAAGTGACTCCTTACCCAAGTTCAAGAAGAGTATTCTTTCACATTAATCTCGACTTTTAAGAATGAGTATCATGAATAAAACAAATAGCTTTATAGTAGGTACCGCGATTGTACTGTTGTCCATATTTATGATAACAGGTTGTAATCTGACAGATGTTGACGAGGTAATCGACCCCAATAATCCATCGGTTGCCGGTGTCTTAAATGATGCGTCAAAAGGCGAGCTGCAAAATATGGTAACCGGCCTGGAAAGCCGCCATAGAGGATATGTAGGGAACAGCACGCTTCTTTACGGCTCATTTGGCCGGGAAGTCTGGGCCTTCTTTGAATCAGATCCAAGATTTACAGTGGACTGGTTAGGCCAGGAGTCAATTACTACACCCTATCCTAACTTCTTTGCTTCCGGAGGGTCGTATAATACGCCATACCAGGCAATTAAGCAGGCTAACCTGCTGATTGAAGCTGTCGAAAACACAACTACAATTAACGAGTCGGAAGCAAATGCCTATCTCGGGTTTGCGAAGACAATCAAAGCCTTTCAATATCTGATACCTTTGAACGGTCAGTACCAGAACGGTATCAGGTTTGATGTGGATGAACCGCTGAACCCGGGACCGTTTCTGAGTTATGAAGATGCTCTGGATCAAATACTGGCACTGCTAGACGAGGCATACAGTGATTTAAATTCAGCGTCTACCATACCGTTTAATTTAACCGATGGGTTTGGAGAAGAGTTTGGCACAGTTGACGGCCTCAAGCAGGTTAACAGGGCCATCAAGGCTAGAACATCAATCTATGCCGAGGATTTTGATGGCGCGCTCGCTGCGTTGGATGATTCATTTTTAGAGTTAACGGCAGGAGAACAGAGTATGAACAGGGGTGTGAGACATGTTTATGGGAACCCGCCGGACAACTTCAACCCCTTGTTTTATCCTCTTGATGCAAATACAAACCAAATTATGGTTGTACACCCATCAATGATTGAGGACGCTGAACCAGGAGATCAAAGGGTTGAGAATAAGTTCTTTGAACGCACAAACCCGGTAACCAATGCGAATGTGCCCGAAGCGGCAAGCTACCAGGATGCGAGATTTTCAAGTAATACTTCTTCAATCCCATATTTGAGAAATGAAGAGCTGATTTTGATTTACGCGGAAGCACTTGCTCAGCGCGGACAGGGCAGCGACTTTGCTGATGCTGAGGCCGCCATTAATCTTATCAGAACAACATGGGGTCTGACTCCGGTAACTCTCACAACATTTGATGAAATTATTGATCAGGTGCTGTTTGAAAGACGATATTCGCTGTGGGCTGAAAGCGGGCACCGCTGGATAGATGCCAGAAGATACGACCGGCTTGATGAAATATCCGCCAGGTATGGTCGGGTATTCACGCAGCTGGCTCGACCGGTAAGTGAAACGAATTGGGATAATCAGAACGATTAATCTGATTCTCATTTAAGTATAAAGGACTGTGCCTGATAAAGGCACAGTCCTTTTTTTATACAATATTGTTTCGCCGGGCCGTCATATCAAACCAAAGAGATTTCTATCGAAATCGTCGCAGATTAGTTGCCCGATCAAATGAATGAACGAAGGCTTATTTATTTGTTATCTTCAACACATGCGCATCAACAGGCTGAAACTTCGATATTTTAGGAATCATGAGGAGACGGAAATTCATTTTGCTCCCCATCTGAACCTGATTACAGGTTCTAACGGGGCAGGGAAAACCAATATCATTGATGCGATTCACTATCTCTGCATGAGCCGTAGCTTTGTGGCAACCAGCGATCAGTATGTAGCCAACTGGGATGAGAAATATTTTATGATTGACGGAGATTTTGAAGGAGAAATCCGCCAGTCGTTCAAGGTATCATGCAGCTATTCGCGTGGCGAAGGAAAAAAGATTTTTGTAAACGACAGTCCGCTGCCGCGCCTGTCGGATTTGATCGGCATGGTGCCTGTGGTGGTGATGAGTCCCGAAGACCTTAAGCTGACGGCTGAAGGCCCGGCCGAACGGCGCTCATTTCTCGACAGCATGATCAGCCAGATTTCCCCGAAATACCTTCGCGATCTGATGGAGTATCGCCACATCAGAAAGCAGCGCAACAAACTGCTGCAGGAGTTTCGGGGACCTAGGGATCTGCTCATAACCTATCTTGAGCCGTGGAACCTCCAGCTTGTGGAAACCGGTTCGCGGCTGATTGCCAAGCGGGCGGACGTCCTTCAGCAGTTCAAGCGATATCTCGAATTTCAATACCGAACCATATCGGAGCTGAAGTTAAAGCCCGATCTCAGCTACCAAACTATTTTGAAGGACCCGGAATCCGTGGAGCAAATATCAGAAAAATATGCCCGGCTCCTGGAGGATAACCTGGAAAAAGAAATTGAGCGCGAACAGACGCTCTATGGGCCTCACCGCGACGAAGTGGTGTTTTTTCTTGATGACATGGAGCTGCGGAATTTTGGGTCGCAGGGTCAGCACAGGCTGTTTTCAATGGCGCTGAAAATGGCGCAGCTTTTCTATTATTCAGATCAGCTGGATGATCTGCCGATTATGCTGCTTGACGATCTTTTTGGTAACCTGGATCAGCAAAAAGTGACGATAATTATGGAGACACTCACGAAACACTCCGGGCAAACGTTTATAACATCAGCGGCTGAAAAACCTTTTTTAGAATCTCAGTTTAAAGAGACATCTTCCAACAGCTGGTTCAGAGTTGAAAACGGCAGGGTTCACAAAAAATATTAAGTATGGCATTTGGAAATAAACCACAATCGATGGATGAGCTCCTTAAAGAGTTCATGAAGCGGATACCCCACCGCACAAAATTACAGCGCGGCATGGTGCTGCATGTCTGGCCCGACGTAGTAGGCGAGAAGATTGCTGCTGTGAGTAAGAACCTGCATTTCGAGGGTAACCGCCTGGTCCTTGAGGTAGATAACAGTGCATGGAGGCACGAAATACACATGAAGCGGTTTTCAATTACCAAAAAGCTGAATGAAAAGGTGGGCAGCAAAGTGGTTCAGGAAATTATTGTCAGAGCTTCATAAAAAATGCATATTTTGACGTCATGAGCTTATTAAAAAATGCAATGGAAAAAATATCCGGTTTTTTCTCCAGGCGGTTCAAGCTGGAGGAGACCGAGGATGAAGAAGATAAGCTATTTACCCGGCATAAGGTATTTGCGTTTACCTTTGCAATGCTTTTCTCCGTGGCGCTCTGGTTTATTGTAAATATGGGGCGTGACTACAACATGACGATGATGCTTCCCATCGAAATCACCAACCTTCCTGAAGATATTGCGCTCAGTTCGGAAGTTCCTGATAACGCGGCTGTAAGCGTCAGCGGCGAGGGATGGAGCCTGTTCAACCTTTATATCAACCCGCCCAGGGTAACGCTCAATGTGGATGCGCAGCAGGTTAATATGTTTGAGCAGGTTCGCCAGCAGATCAGCTCAATGTCTGACGTGAGCGTAATGCAGGTAGACCCGATGTTTCTCGAAATTGAAACTGAAATGAGGGTGTCGAAAAAGGTGCCGGTAGAATCGGAGGTTGAGATCAACACCGGAAATCAGTTTGGCGTGCTGGGGCCGGCGCAAATCACTCCCGATAGTGTTACTGTAACAGGGCCTGCCTCTCGCGTTGAGAACGTGCTGTCGTGGAAAACGGAAGATACTGCTGTGAATGATGTGAACTCCGATCTTGAAATGACGGTAGATCTTCAGGTACCGGGGCCGGGCATCACAATTATTCCGTCAACCGTAACACTTCAGGCCGATATTGCAGAGTTTACCGAGGCCGAAGTGAGAATACCCGTACGTTCCCGCGGACTTCCATCCGGCAGGGCAGTTACGTTTTCGCCATCGTCTATAGTGGTGAAGTACGATGTTCCTCTGGAGCACTACAATGATGTGCAAAGCATTCGGCCGTTTGTTGCATTTGTTGACTTTGAACGGCTTCAGCAGGATACAACCGGCCTCATCACGCCGGAGCTGGAAAAAGTGACTGATGAGTACGATGTGCGTCTTCGAAGCTTTCAGCCAACCCGGGTGTCTTACTTTAATATCGTGCCTGAATAAGCATACAGGCAGGCATGATTTTTTTATACGCTACGTAGCGGCTGCCATTGTCTTTTCAAATGGCTCGATAACCTCATCAATGTCCCTTGTATCATCAAAAAACGAGAGCAGCTTCAGGAGGACTTCATCCACAAGAATATCCGGACACGAGGCGCCCGAGGTAAGTGCAATCCGAAGCGGCCGATCGGTATCGGGCAGCCAGTTTTTTGTCTCTTTCATCTTCTTCTCCCACTGGTCGAAATGGAGAATCGCCTCGGGTGAGTCAAATTCATTGGCATCGCGCACATGGTAGGTTGGGCAGTACTCTTCCAGGATCTCAACCAGGTGCATCGTATTCGATGAGTTATAGCCCCCCACTACAATGGAAACGTCGGGATCGGCATCTGCCAGCGCATATGTGGCCGACTGATTTTCGTTGGTGGCGTAGCATAGTGTGTCGGACGTGTCGGCAAAGTGCTTCTGAATGTTTTCTTCCCCAAACCGTTTCTT
>Ga0102931_1001628_pt1 | contig 11172 bp, 6 predicted proteins | sample SalPonR1_C_D1_MG_FD_79282 | JGI IMG/M metagenome (GOLD analysis project Ga0102931, IMG submission 79282) | Salt pond soil microbial communities from South San Francisco under conditions of wetland restoration - Salt Pond MetaG R1_C_D1_MG | ecosystem: Environmental > Aquatic > Marine > Intertidal... | reverse complement strand
TTTTCATCAATTTCAGCTTATGCTCATTTAACTCTTTAAGCTTTTGGTTTTGCTTACTGAGCTCCAGGCGAGCCATCACTTCTCCGGCCAAAATTTGCAACTGCTTTTTCTGCTTCTCCGGCATTTCTCTCTCTTTGTAGTCCAGCACACAGAGCGCTCCGATTGCATAGCCCTCCGGACTTAACAGCGGCGCCCCCAAATAGTATCGGAGCCTTGGCTGTTCTTTTACATACGAAAAATTCTTAAACCGAGGATCTTCAGCCAAATTTTTAATTTCAAGAACTTCACTTTTTTGAATGGTGTACTGACAGACGGTAATATCCCTGGGAACTTCACGAGTATCCTCAGACATTCCGTGAATAGACTTTGCCCACTGCCGCCCCGAATCAATCAAGTTAATTCTGGCAATAGGCGCATCACATAAATCTGCCGCAAGTTTGGTCAGATCATCAAACTTCTCTTCGGGTACTGTATCTAATACAGCATAAGAGTGAAGTGCTTCAATGCGCTTTTCCTCAAAATCGACTTGTACTGTGTTGACTTCCATACTTCCGCCAAAATATTTATTCTACGTTTTCTGTCAGTAAAACTTTTTTCAACTCCGTAAACGTAATTGGTTTTACCATGTAGCTTAAATAATCAGTCTCGTCTGCCTGCTTTCTATGATAGTCGTCTGAATTGCCTGTTATGTAAATAACCGGCACATCTCTTTTTTCCTGCACCTTTTTCACTACATCAATACCAGAAATACCGGCTCCGAGAAAAATATCTACAAGCATCAGGTCCGGTTCAAAATCCACAGTTGTTTCCAATGCCTTTTCACCGGTATGAGCTTTTTTAACTTCTGTATAACCGATTTTCTTTAACATAATTTCCAGGCTTAAGGCCAGGATCATATCGTCTTCTATAATTAATACTCGCATATCTTTCAGCTTATGGGTAGTCTTAGATTAATTAATTAAAAATTGAGATCTGTTCCGCTGTTAGGGAGCTGCTCGAGCCTTTTACATCCATCTGCTCGAACTCTATGGCCAGCCTGCTCACACCATTATTGCTAACGTTCATTTTACCGTGAATTTGAGATAAAAAGATGCTGATAAGTAAACTTGGGAACGACTCTACATCTCCATTTCGCTCAAATAACTCCGTTTTAATCGCATCTCCTTCAAATTCCAGTACCAGGTTATTTTGTTTCTTATGCAGGAGAACTTTGAGGTTACGGCCATTTTGATGCTTCGAAAATACAATATTCATCAACTCATTAACAGCCAGTCCAAGTGGAACGGCTTGATTTAGATTGAGTACAATTGGCACGGCGTCTACCGTAATATCCAGTTCATCCGATTCTGTTAACCCTTTCTGAGGCAGCGCCTCCATGATGGTCCTGAGATAATCATCGAACTTAATGCTCACCATGCTTTCATTGCTATAGAGATTCTCGTGAATCTTAGCAATGGAGAAAATCCTGCTTCGGATATCGTTCAATTTATGTTCAATAACATCATCACCCTCCTCCATAATCTGCAGGTCTATCAATCCGGCCATAACTGCCAGGTTATTCTTTACCCTGTGGTGAACTTCCTGCAGTAAAATCTCTTTTTCGCCGAGTGATTTCTGAAGATCTTTTTCCAGTTTTTTCTGAGCAGTCAAATCAACGTAAATTACATAGGCCGCCACAACTTCTCCGTCATGGTTAATTGGAATGGCACTCATCAAAACATTGAGTTTCTCTCCGGCTTTTGTAAATCTCTCTACCTCGTCAGTATAGGTTTGGCCTGAAAACACCTGCTCACTGATCTTCTGGTCATCAGCCAATTCTTCCCCATCAGACAACAGCTCATGAACACCTTTACCGGCAGATTCGAGCTTGCTATATCCATACAGTTCTGTAAAGCTGCTATTTATCTTCACTATTTTATCATTGGGAGTAAACATGGCCATAGGCAGCGGTGAACTTTCAAAAAGCTGAGAAAGCATCTCGTAATTCTTATCCTTCTCTTTCTCTATGGCCATCAAGTCGGTTACATCTGATCCTGTACCCACAATAAAATCACCCTGTCCTGTTCTGAACCGGTTGGCAAGCAGATGGTAAACCCTGATGCCGTTTTTCTTAGATATTACTTTCGATACTATGTGGGTTGATCCATCCTCGAAGGCACCCTCTATGGAATTGATAATTTTTTCATGCTCATCTTCCGGAAAGTACATCAGTGCATTATTCGCCTCTATCTCTTCAGGCGTATAACCAAGGTCGTCTATAAAGGCATCGTTGTACCTTAAAATTTCCATCTCTTTGTTTATCACATAAAACGTACCTGGAATACTGTCAATAACTGCCTCAGTAAATTTCTTTTCGTGCTTGAGGTTAATCAGAGCTTCTTTTTGTTTAGAGATATCCCTAAATGTATTTAATGAGCGTATTTGGTCGTCTTCATTTTTATAAAGAACGGAAGATGATTCGACAATGAGCTCTCTGCCATCTCTATGCTTGTAAATTTTCTCCCCCTCATAAACAGATTTTTTCTCTCTTATTTTATAGGCTTTTTTATTCACGGGATGATCCAAATCCATTACAATTTCTCTTCCTCCCTCAATCAGTTCGCGCCTTGAGTAGCCCAGGATATTGCAAGCGGCCGGATTGGCATCAAAAATCTCTCCATCCGGAGATGAGATTATAATTCCGGAAAGGGAGTTTTTGAACTGTTGTGTATATCTCTCTTGTGTTTCCCTCAAGGCACGAACAACCCTCATGTTCTTGCTTACATCCTCAAAGAAGACAAGCACACAGTTTTCTTCACTTTCTAATAGTGAGACAGTTAATTTACACCAGCTTTTTTTAGGAAATTGTTTGTCGTCGGGGCAGGGCATCGTAAGTTCATAACTGCTTTTTATCCCGTCAAACACTTCACGCATACCGAAAATAATTTTCAATGCGTAGTCGTCGCCTTCTTCAACCGCCTTTTGGCAATGATCAAAATAGTTACTTCCCGGTTGTGCCATGCCGAGTTTATGAAAAGATTCCTTTCCATTTGCCCAATTGGAGTTGACCGATATAATTGCTCCATCTTCACCTACAATAGCGGCCGCACCCGGCAGCGAATTGAAAACGGCGTTTTTTAAATCCTTCATTTCTTGGAACTATTTATTTCTCACTCTTATTTATTTTCTCAACCAAGATAAAGTCGATTTCACAGATAAATAAGACGTCGAACACCTAATTTAAAAGTCGGTAAATAAACGTAGATCTAACAGTAAGATTCTGTTAAATATAATTATGACGTAAGGTTGGGTTTGTAAGTACCTCCATTCAGCACTTTACTTACAGCTTTTATAAACTCCTGCCGGGTTGGATCACTGGAAATATAACCGTCAATTCCCCTTTTGAACAGTGGCGCAATGAGTTCCTCAGATTGGTAGATGTGCAGAGCTAATATTTTAGCTAATGAATGGGTTTTCTTCAGATTTTCTATAACCTTGAATGCTGATCGCTCAAAATCCATCAAATCTATCACAATAAGGGTATTTTCATCATTTTCCATTCTAGCCAATTCCTTGGAAGAGACTAAATGAAGGGACACCGAATCACTGTACTCTTCCCTTATCAGGCTCTCAAAATGACTCGCCCGTGGCGTGCGTTCTCCAACTATGATGATATTTGTATTCCCCGACTTCATAATACTTCAATCTATACAGAGTTATGTAAAGACGGTATTCGTGCAAAAGCTTAAAAAAAAGACAAGGTGATCCGTATTAATACCTACAGTGAAAGCGGATTATTTGTCTTTGCCGGTTGAAATTAAATTGTGTTGAAAAGCATACTTCACAAGACCTGCTGTATTTCTGGCCCCGGTTTTCTGCAGCAGGTTTCGGCGATGGGCATCTACTGTTCTTGAACTAATAAATAGTTTTTCAGCAATTTCCTGATTGGTATGCTCCTGGACTATCAGCTCTAGTATCTCCAGCTCTCTGTCTGTAATATGGATCGGATCGGGATCAGTCGATTTCCCCTTCCCCTTCACTAAATCCATCATTATACTCTCCGTAGCTTCATCGCTAAAGTAGTGCTTACCTTCCATAATAGCATTAATCGCTTCTTTCAGTTCTTGCCGGCCTGCACTCTTCATAATATAACCTGATGCACCGGCCTGAATCATCTGACGAATATGGAGATCATCATTACTCATTGTAAGCGCGAGTACCTTTACATCAGGAAACTTCTCTTTTATTTTTTTGGTGGCGGTTATACCGTCCATAACCGGCATGTTAATATCCATCACAACGATGTCTACAAACTGATCTTTAAGTATATCCAATGCTTTCTCACCGTTTTCGGCCTCATCAACAACGTCGATCCCGGCTTGTGGCTCCAGCATAAGTTTTATTCCGTCCCGAACAATCTTATGGTCGTCAGCCAGTAGTATTTTTACATTTGCCATATTTTTACTCTGAATTTATTGGAACAACAACAGATACGATTGTACCTCTGCCTAAGTTACTAATAATATCTAAATTTGCCGACATAGCACCAACTCTGGTTTTCATACTGCGCAAACCTAACCCGCCGGCCTCTTTCCCGTGTACGTCAAATCCGACTCCATCATCCTCGATTGTAAGCAGTATTTCACCCATAGAGTAGATCAGCTGAACATTAATCGTATCGGGTTGTCCGTGGCGAATGGCATTATTCAGTGCCTCTTGAGTAATCCTGTAAAGGTTGATCTGCACATTTTCAGGAAGTTCTACATTGTCTACATTATGGTATAGATAGAAAGTTATTTTTGTTGATTTTTTCAATTGGTTGACTAGTGACTCAATAGCAAGCTCGAGGCCATAATCCTGGATCGCTTTTGGCAGCAGGTTTTGAGAAATACTGCGTGTTTCAGAAATCGCATAGTTCAAAAGCTGAAGTCCGTTGTCGAACGTGTCGGAAAGTTTATCAGAAAGCTTATCAGCATCTTCATAAACCGATTTCAAGTTCATATTTGCCGCAGATAAATATTGACCAAGCCCATCGTGAAGATCTTTCGCTATTCGCATTCTTTCGCGCTCTTCCCCCTCAATAATTGCACTGATAGCGTGCTCCTCTGCTTTTCGTTGCTCGGTGATATCATTTGCAATGACCAATCGCTGGTGCTTTCCTTCGTAATAAATATCAGAAGCTGAAATCATAACCTTAAGCTTCTCCCCGGATTTTGTGAAGTGGGTCCACTCTTCAAAAAAAGACGGGCCCTCCATCCTGTTTTTTTCCGAGGTTTTACGAACTTTCTCAATATCCTCATCAGGCCTTATATCGAAAATTGTCATCTTTTTAAACTCTTCACGATTGTATCCATATTTTTGAATGGCTGCATCGTTTATCTCAGAGTAATTAAACGTGTCCGGATCATAAATCCACATCGGAATTGGATTTTGTTCAAACAACAGACGATACTGCTCTTCAGATTCTTTTAACTGCTGCTCGGCTTCTTTGCTTTCGGTGATATCGTTTGCGATAACCAATCGATGGATATTATCCTCATAAAAGATTTCAGACCCTGAAAGTTCTACATTAAGTTTTTGTCCATCCTTTGTTTCCTGAATCCAGGTATCAAAACCGGTGCTTTTTTTCTTAAGGCTTCGTTTGATCTCCGCCTTAACTTTCTTGTGGTCTTTTTGGGGATGGAGTTCATATATCTTTAAACTCTGAAACTCTTCTTCACTGTACCCGAATTTGGAAATTGCGGCCCGGTTTACGGTCACAATTTGTAGCGTTTGAGGGTCATAAATCCACATTGGAATCGGACTGCGTTCAAAAAGGAGCCTGTACTGTTCTTCTGATTTTTGCAGCTCTCTTTTTGCTACTTCATCAGCGGTGACATCAGAAATTGTACCCACCAGATGTACAGGCTGTAATCCATCCCCACTAATAAAGTATCCCTTATCAGAAACAAATCTGTACTCACCGGAACCATCCATAATTCTGTAAGTTCCCACCCAAAACTCTTCTCCTCTCTCTAATGCCCGTAATACACTTTTTGAAATTCTCTCAACATCTTCCGGGTGTACTTTTGACTCCCACCAGTCAATATTCTCTTCTACATCCTTTTTTTGATAGCCAAATCGAGACACCCAACCCTCGCTCCACCAAACTTCATCGGTATCAAAATTATGATCGTACAAAACATCATTGGATGAGCGGGCAATCAGTTCAAAGCGATTTCGCTCCTCTTTAAGCATCTCTTGATACTCCTGAACAGGGGTGATATCCACCATTGCGCCAATAATCCGCTTCAGTTCTCCCTCCTCATCCCGGATTAGTACCGCCGAGTCTTTTACCGCGCGAATATTCCCATCAGCAGCCATAAATCTATATTCACCTTCCCACTCGGTTGAACCATCACTTTCTGCTTTGCGCAGACTACTCAATACCCGATCCCGATCCTCTTCGACCATATGCTGCTGCCAAAAATCCGTAAATCCCTGATAATCCTCTTTCCGATAGCCCATTACCGTTTCTATCCCTTCTCCCCACCAAACTACACCGGTTTCAGGATTCCACTCCCAAACAACATCGGAAACATTGTTAGCAGCCATTTCAAAGCGCTGGCGTTCTGAGGCCAATTGCTCCTGAATTTTTTTCAGCTCACTGATATCCTGAACCGTGGTTACACGATAAGGTTCAGACATCCCTTCATTATCTACAAGAGACATATTAACTAATGCCGCAAACGAATTCCCATCCTTATTAAGCAGGTCTGCCTCAAAAGAGATAGACTTATTCTTTTGAAGGATCTCCTGCTTGTTTTTAAAAATTTTAAAGCCTTCCTCATCATATATGTTCTCGACCAACATTCCGGTCATCTCTGTATCATTGTAGCCAAAAAGGTTTGAGAAAGCCCGGTTCACTCTCTTCACAATATTTGTATGATGGGCACAAACCGCCAGCGCTGTATTCGACTTCCGAAACACATTTGCAAGCAACTGGTTCTCTTTCTCATACTCTACCCTTTCTGTAATGTCAATATGAGTTCCCACCAAACGTGTTGGATTACCCTCTTCATCCCAATCCACGGTTTTGCCCCTGTCCAGTATCCAAACCCAATGGCCGGCTTTATGCTTCATGCGAATTTCACACTCATAAGTGGAGGCGTTCCCATTAAAGTACTCCTCGACAGCATTTTTAAAAACTTCGTGGTCGTCTGGATGCAGAAGTTCATTCCAGGTTTCTATACTTACCGGCTCCAGCTCTTCGAGGGTATAACCAACAAGGTTCGCCCACATTTCATCAAACTTTGTAACACCGGTTTGCGGATGCCACTCCCACAGCCCAACATTTGCACTGGTTGTGGTTAGATGCAGCCGTTCTTCGTTCTCTCGAAGCTGTTCCTCCATCTGCTTCCTTTCGGTGATATCAAATCCAATCCCAATAGATTTATTTTCGCTGATGGTAACGTTAATCCAGGTTGTTGAGATAATCTCACCGCTCTTTGTAACCAGGTCAAAATCCACCCAACTTCCGTCAGACTTCGCAATTTGCTGTTTAGCCAGTTCAAAATCTTTCTCCTGAGTGATAAGTTTTAGAACATTTTTCTCTCTGACAGCCTCTTTAGAGTACCCAAACTTCTCAGCAAAATATTTATTTATCTGTCCAATTGAAGCATGCTTATCGTGGATATTGATTAATACGGGCATATTATCAAAAATCACCTCCAGTTCTTTTCTCTCCCTCTTAATCTGCTCTTCCAATATTTTCTGCTCCGTAATATCATACCCCACCCCAACAAAAGTACTATCACTAAGTACAATATTCGTCCACATTTGGTAGCGCTCATCTCCATCTTTTGTAACAACCCGGTACTCTTTCCAGCCCTTATTTAGATTTAATATATCATCGAGTACCTCAGCTCTATATTCAGGATCAGGATAGCACAACTCTAAAAGCGAATTTTCTTTAATGTCATCCTCAGTCCAACCCAATACCTGTTCATGATATTTATTAATCGTTATAAAATTCCGGTCTTCATCATACACATTGATCAGCACCGGAATTCGCTCAAACAACTTTTGAAGTCTCTCTTTTTCTCTATCCAACTCCAGTTCAAGTTCCTTACTTTCGGTGATGTCGATGGTAACACCTGTTACACGTTCAACGGTATCATCTATTCGGAATGCTTCTCCTCGGGTCCACATCCATCTTACCTCTCCATCGGGTAAAATAACTCTGAACTTTTCATTAAATTCAGTGCCTTTTGCAAGTAAATAGTCCACTTCTTCCTTAAACTGCTCAATATCATCGGGATGAACTCTATCATATATATTTTCAAGTGTTATATCGGCATTCGCCTCAAATCCCAAAAGTGAGTTGTAGTTTGTTGAAGTTTTATATCGGTCATCATCTACAAAATACTCCCATGTAGCCATCCTGGCTGAATTCAATGCCAGGTTCAGTCTTTGATCCTTCTGTTCAAGCTCAGCTTGATTCTTCCTTACAAACTTTTCATAGCTCTTCATCATAAAAAAGAGCCCCAAAGCCGTAATGGTTATATAGAAAAGTCCCTTAGCTGTTTGAAAAGCTGTTATCATGGAGGCATCGTCTACAAACCACTCGATTAAAGTGTCGGTTGTGGTAATCCAAAGCACTGCAAACAGGAAATAGATAAGCGTAATACGTAGAGGCGTAAATTTCATAGACGATGTAATTCGGTTTTCACCACTTTACCAAAATGAAGCTTGGCTGTCAAGAGACTGAGTAAATTAATGGGGAAGAACGGTCAATCTTTAGACCTAACGATAATACGATTGCTCTCTTTTTCAACCACTCTTCCCTTCCTCAGAATGGCTATGTGATTATGTAAAACCAACATAATCATGGTTTATTCTATTTTACTTTATTGCCACGAAAAAGCACGGTGTTTTCAGTTCTATTTCCATGTTTCGCTTCGCGTCCAAAGATGTACGGTGGTATTTTTTTTACTCATTGAAAAGGAAGGGAATTTTATGCAGATCCATTCTCACACTACTAATCGAACAAACTTATTGTCTCAATCATATTTACCACTTCCCTTTCCGGACGGGATAACTTCCTAAAACCTTCAAATATTGTGCTTTTTTTCCAAGTTTCTTAAGAGCTTCCGCCAGCCGGGGTTCCTCTTTATTTCCGGCTAAATCCAGATAAAAAAGTGATTGCCAGGGATGCCCCAGACGTGGTCTCGACTCCAGTTTTGTCATATTTATGCCAGAATCTCCCAAAATATTAAGGCACTTGAGCAGTGCTCCTTTTTCATCCACCGTGGCAAATATGAGCGACGTTTTACAATCTAACTGTGGATCGCATGTAATCGCATCCCGGCTCACCACCACAAATCGGGTAAAGTTCTCTTTCTGATTGGCCATATCACGGTGTATAATCTTTAGCCCGTAAATCTCAGCCGCATATGCCCCTGCAATAGCTGCCTGAGAAAGATCGGCGTCATCACGCACTTTTCTGGCAGCCATAGCTGTATCAAAATAGGATTCTACGTGGCAGCGGGATAAACCGGCCAGGAATTTACTGCACTGTGCTATTGCCTGGGGATGTGATAAAATTCTTCTGATGTTGGACAGCTCAACATGTTCAGGAGCCATCAAACAGTGATTAACCTGCAACACCTCTTCTCCTATGATAAAGAGCTCTTTTTCGGCCAGAAGATCATAGGTGTCATTTATCGAACCGGCCGTGGTGTTCTCGATCGGAAGAAATGCAACATCGGCCAGTCCCTCTTCCACCGCCCCACCTGCCTCATCAAATCTTTTATAGCCAATACACTCCACATTACTGTATCTCGGCTCAAAATGCCTCATTGCGGCCTGATGGCTGTAGGCACCGTCTGTTCCCTGATACGCCACTTTTATATGCTGATCGCCGGCCTTCTCATTTTGATGATCTACCAGTGCATGGGTCTGATATCGCACTGAATATTGAATGATCTCCCGATACATCTGTTCCAAAAAGTATGGGTCCACTCCCTCATCTGCGGCAATCTGCTTTAGTTTTTCGATCAGCTTCTCTTCGCGTTCGGGATCGCGCACTTCCGTGGCCGACGAAAGTTTATCAGACAATACTTTCTTTACAATACGCTGACGTTCGCCAAGTGATTTAACGATCGTCTCATCAATTTGATCAATTTTCTGTCTAATCTCTTCGAGTGTTTTATCCGCCATTTGCTATCGAATCGTTTGTTTCAAAATCTCAATTCGGTCCAGTACTTTCTCCCGATCCATTTTTCTGAAGCGCTCCGGCAACAGTGCCTTCGATGTACACTCTATAACCGCAACCAGAGTCTGAAGCTCTACCTCTTCGGGATAGGTTGGAGGAATAAAATCTTCAAACACCTCTTCCAACAGATCCGGTGTTACTTCATCTTTACCCTGAGATGCCGCCCGGAATTTTGCCCGGGTTAGTGCAGCCTCCATATCGGCCCCGGAGTAGATAGTCTTCTCTTTTTTAACCGATTTAGGAATGTATTCTTCCGATAGTTTCAGGTTCGTTTTCCTCTTCATCACTTCAAAAAGCTCACTCCTCTCCTCAACTGTTTCAGGCGGGAAAAGCGCAATGTGCTCCTCAGCCCGGCCTTGTCTTTTCAAATCGATGGGCATCAGATCCGGCCTTGCCGTCATTAAAAACCATAAAATGCGTCCGCGATTGCTGGTATCGCTCATTGCCGTAGCAATTTGTGAGAACACTCTGCTGGAAACGCCACTGTCTCCCGAAGCTGACCGGTCTCCGAGATAGGCATCCGCCTCATCAATCATCACTGCAACAGGCGACATCGCCTTTAAAAGCGTTAATATTTTTTCCAGGTTTCCTTCTGTAACACCCTGCCACTGGCTTCTGAAATTTTTCAGCTTCACCATCGGCACCCCAATTTCACCGGCAAATGATGTTACAAGAAATGTTTTACCTGTTCCTACCGGACCGCATACCAGGTAGCCCATCGGCAACACGTCCCGCCTCCCCTGCTTGAGTGCTTCAACAGCACTGCGGAGATGTTTTTTTACGTTTGTGTGTCCGGCTACGGCATCCAGTGAACTCTTTGAGGGTATGAACTCTATCAAGCCATATGCTTCCGACTCAATCAGTTCCTTTTTAATTTCCGTGAGAGATTCAAACGTAATCACTTCACTGTTTTCTACCGCATTGGAGAGAATTGATTT
>Ga0102931_1001626_pt1 | contig 11190 bp, 8 predicted proteins | sample SalPonR1_C_D1_MG_FD_79282 | JGI IMG/M metagenome (GOLD analysis project Ga0102931, IMG submission 79282) | Salt pond soil microbial communities from South San Francisco under conditions of wetland restoration - Salt Pond MetaG R1_C_D1_MG | ecosystem: Environmental > Aquatic > Marine > Intertidal... | reverse complement strand
TGTTCTGGATGTATCAGCTCAGAAATGATGATGAGGAAGAGAGAAGGGCAGAGGCGGCAAGTGGTATCTCATCATACAGCGATAATCCCGATATAGAACTTCTCTTAAATGATGTGTTGAGAAGTGAGGAGTCGGATATGGTAATCGCTGAAGTGCTGAATGCAATGTCTGAAATTACTGATGGCGCATCCGGAACAGATGAACGTTTTATGCAATTTTCCGGATCTAATTATGCCATGAATATTCGGACAGCAGCTGTCGAGGCACTTTCAAATTACGGTGGCAATGAAAGGGTAATAAGCCGTTTGCAAAGCATGGTGCGCCAGGAGTCGAACGAAACATTGCAACAGAAAGCTTTGATATCAATTGGAGAAATAACTGAGCCACAGCGTTTTGCGAATATTTCGGAATCGTTTATTACACAGGGAATTGTTCCTGATCAAAGTTCATTTTTACTTAACATTCTTGCAGGAAAAGGGGCAGGAGAACGAGCTGTAGAGCTTGCGGATCGGGCTCTGAGTCAGGATTTAGCGTTTCAGGAAAAAAAAGAAGTCGTAAAATTTTTGATCTCGGTTGATCAGTCCCCCGGTAATTGGATGAACAGGCTTGCTGATTTACTGCAGAGTCCCCATCCGGGAGTCAGAATTACGGCTGCCGAGGCTATTGATAAACTATTAGTGAACGACCGCAATTCCATCATAGAGTCCGTTATGCAAAACGAATTTGACGAGCGGGTCCGCCGGGCTCTTCGCCGGGAGTAGCGGACAAATACGCCATCAAATAAAAACTACTGCTTAATCCACTTTAAAAGATCTTTGAAACCGGCCGTGGACCCATAGCTGAGAATTCCCACTTTGTAAATTTTAGCACTAAGCCACATGGTTCCGGCAAATGCCACGATCATCAATACAATTGATAATCCAATTTGCCAAAAAGGCACTTCAGTGATTGCTATACGTGTTATCATGAGAATGGGTGAAAAGAAAGGCACCATCGAGCTGATTACAGAGAGCATGCTATCGGGGCTTCTCCAGGCGTGGAGCATGATAAAATAGGCCACAAAGATGGGGGCTGCTACGGGGAGCATCAGCTGTTGGGTATCGGTATCGGAATCTGAAGCTGACCCAATCGCGGCAAACAGAGAACTATAGAGTGCGTAGCCAAGAATCAGGAAGATGATAAAATAAATAAACAGCGATGTCTCCAGTGTTGGGAAATCCAGAAAAGCAGGAAGCTCTGCCTGCGCTTCGCTCATTTCAGAGCCCATCGCTTCAGAGGGATTCTCCATAAACGATGCAGCAATAGGGCCCGCCAGCGTTGAAAGGCCAAAAAAGGCGATCATCCAGATCCCGAACTGTGTAACGGCAAGCAAGCCAACACCAGCCATTTTACCCGTCAGGAGCTCTATAGGCCGAACAGATGATGCAATCACTTCAATAATCCGGTTTGTCTTTTCCTCAATAACTCCCCTGGTTACATAGCCTCCATAGCTGAAAATTGCTCCAAAAATAATGATGCCCATCACCATGCCAACTGCGGATAGAAAAAGGGTATCGTCATCTTCCTCTTCACCTTCTGCGGTAAGCCTTCTTGAGTCCAAACCAATAGAAGAATCATAAATTTGCTGTATCTCATCGGATACGTCTGCTCGTTTTAGCCGTTCTTCACGAACTACTTCACGAATATCAGATCGGACGGAGGTAAGTAGCTGTATTCCTCCGCTTCCGCTGTAGATAAGTTCAAGATCTTTTTCATTGACAATATTTTCTTCAGAGAAAATGATGTACCCTGTAATAGACTCTGCCTGCACCATGCTTCTGAGTGAATCTACAGAAAGCATTGAAAAGTCACTGTAGCGTTCGGGATTCATCTCTGAAAGGGCAGGGGCAATAGAGGCTGTCTCATCCTTAATACCGATTTCAAAGGAAGTATCACTTTCCCAAACGCTGATAAATACAATGACTCCGAGAAATGCAGCAAAACCAACCGGTACCAATATCGTTGCCCAGATAAATCCTTTACTTCGAACCCGGGTGATATATTCACGTTTTAAAACCAGGTAAATTTGTCTCCAGCTCATCAGGCTAATACCTCTTTATTTTTGATGTTATCTTCACCAACAGTGGATATAAAAATTTCATTTAAGGAAGGTTCAACCAGTTGGAACTTATGAATTTCTGAAGCGTTCATTGCTTTCTTTAATATATTCTGATGGTTTTGTCCATCCAGCAGGCGAATTTCTGCAAAATTTGTTGAACGGTTATTAATACGAACATTTTCGAGCTCGTCCAGGAATCCGGGGTCACCCTCAAACTCAATGAGAACCGTGTTTTTTCCAAATTCTTTCTTTACCTGTCTCAGGTTACCCGTTAAAACAACTTTGCCGTTGTTGAAAAGACATATATCATCGCACATCTGTTCTACCTGTTCCATTCTGTGTGTAGAAAAAAGGATGGTTTTACCATTACTTCGCAGCTCAATGATAATCTGTTTGAGCAACTCGCTGTTAATAGGATCGAGCCCGCTAAAGGGCTCATCAAAAATATAGATGTCAGGATCGTGCACAATTGTAGCGATAAACTGTATTTTTTGGCTCATCCCTTTCGATAGTTCCCCAACCTTTTTTGAATGCCAGTCGTAAGCATCAAAACGCTTTAGCCAATATCGAATCTTATCTTTTGCATCGTGTGCAGACAACCCTTTTAGCTGAGACAAGTAAACAAGCTGTTCGCCAACTTTCATTTTTTTATAAAGCCCGCGCTCTTCGGGCATATACCCAATCATTTTCTGGGTAACCGGCCCCACGCTTTTCCCATTTATGATAATTTTGCCGCTGTCCTGTGGTAAAATATAATTTATCATCCGGATGGTTGTCGTTTTACCGGCTCCATTAGGGCCTAATAGGCCAAAAATTTTACCTTTCTCCACATTAAACGATACGTCATTAACTGCTTTTGTATCGCCGAACTGCTTTTCCAAATTTTTTACTTCAATGGTAGTCATGTGCACAGATCAAAGTTTATAAAAGTGCTTATACTTTTTATCGGTGTTGATGTTACAAATTTCTTCACTTGAATAAAAACAATTCTATAAGACTTAAATAAATGTTAAAATGATTTAAATGGCATAATTAAATCATATTTACATAAAAATAATGGCATAACAGCTGATTACAGATTGCAGGTGGTTTATACTTTTTATTACTTCTGATAGATTTATAATGTAGTATAAGATTTAATTACAGAATTGAGTTGATGAACATATTTCATATTTCTGCTGAGTGTTATCCGGTCGCTAAAGCCGGAGGACTTGGTGATGTGGTTGGAGCATTACCAAAATATTTAAACAAGACAGGCCATAAAGCCACGGTAGTTTTACCTCATTATCACAATAAGTGGCTTCAGGATGCCGAGACCGAAATACTTTTTGAAGGCCGGGCTCCTATTGGCAACGGTTCCTTTGCATACCGCGTAAGTCGATTGAAAGAACCGGATTTGGGTTTTGAACTAATTCTAATTGATATTCCCGGTCGCTTTGATCGCCCGGGTGTATATCTCGACCCATGGTCGGGGCATCCCTACTGGGATGAAAAAGAGCGAATTTTTAGTTTCCAGATTGCTGCTATGGAGTGGCTTATGGAACTTTCCGATAAACCTGATATTGTTCACTGCCACGATCACCACACCGCTCTGGTTCCATTTATGATGGCCCACAGCTTCCGCTATTCACTTTTGAGAACCATACCAACCGTTCTCACTATTCATAACGGTGAGTATCAGGGGCGGTACGATATGGGGAGTGCTTCGTTACTTCCTGAGTTTGACCCTGATAAATCCGGTTTACTTGACTGGGACGGACAATTAAATGCTCTTGCAACAGGTATAAAAACGGCGTGGAAAGTATCAACCGTTTCTGAAGGATATCTTTATGAATTGCAGGAGTACTGCCACGGACTCGAAATTTTGCTCCGTGAGGAGCAGGGGAAATCGGTTGGGATTTTAAACGGTATCGATACGGAAGTGTGGGACCCTTCTACAGATGAGTTTCTGCACGAAAATTATGCACTTCATAAGTACAAAGTGGGGAAAGAGAGGAACAAAAATGAGTTGCTTCGCCTGTTTAACCTGACAGATGGGCGTCCGCTGATATCTTTCATTGGCAGGCTTGTGCGTGAGAAAGGGGCTGATTTACTTCCCGACCTGATAAAAAAATGCCATGCAGAAAATATTGAAGCCTCTTTTTTGATATTAGGAACAGGAGATCCCGGCCTTCACGAGAAATTTGAAAAGCTTGAGGACCATTATACAGGTTATTTCGATTCCCGTCTGGAATATAATGAAGGGCTTGCCCATCAGATCTATGCAGGCAGCGACTACCTGATAATGCCATCGAGAGTGGAGCCGTGTGGGTTGAATCAGCTTTACTCAATGAGATATGGAACAATTCCTATTGTCCGCAACATTGGCGGATTAGCCGATACCGTTAAAGATATTTCAAAACAGGGTGGTTACGGGATCGTATTTGAGAATTTTAATCTCGATGAAGCCGCAGAAGCGGTTAAACGATCTGTAGAGTTGTTTAACCGGGAGAAAGAGTTCAATAAAAATCGCAGAAGAATTATGCAGATCGATTTTTCCTGGGAAAAAGCGGCCAAAAATTACGTTAAAATGTATAAATCAATGAAATAAACGGAAGAACATTATGGAAAATAAAACAATCGCTATCATTTTAGGAGGGGGGAGGGGAACACGTCTCGACCCATTAACGCGCCACAGAAGTAAGCCGGCTGTTCCAATTGCAGGAAAATATCGGCTTGTTGATATACCCATTTCAAACTGTCTTAACTCTTATATCAGAAAGATATTTGTTTTAACTCAGTTCAACTCAGCTTCTTTAAACAGACATATCAAAAATACCTACAATTTCGACCTGTTCTCACATGGCTTTGTTGATATTTTAGCTGCAGAACAGACTCCAAAAAGCACAAACTGGTTCCAGGGTACGGCAGATGCTGTACGTCAATCGCTGCATCATCTATCGAATTATGAGTATGAGCACGTTTTAATTTTATCGGGTGATCAGCTTTACCAGATGGATTACCGTAAACTTCTAAAAGTGCACAAAGAGGATGGAGCCGACATCACCGTAGCAACAATCCCTGTAAATGCACATGATGCTACCGGATTTGGTATCATGAAGACCAAAGATGATGGGCTTATAGAGAGTTTTGTCGAAAAGCCGTCTGCAGAGGAGTTGACAAAATGGAGTTCAGAGACATCTGAAGAGATGCAGGCACAGGGGCGTAACTACCTGGCTTCTATGGGCATCTATGTATTCAGCAAAAATACTCTGCTCAGGCTCTTTGAGGAGAATCCGGATGCCACAGATTTTGGAAAAGAAATTATTCCTAAAGCGATAGAAGACGATTCAAAAGTATCCAGCTATTCTTTTACAGGATACTGGGAAGATATCGGAACCATAGGATCGTTTTTTGAGTCAAATCTCGATCTTTGTGAAACGGTGCCAAATTTTAACCTCTACGACAATGAACAGGTTATATATACAAGGGCCCGATATTTACCTGCGTCTAAGCTCACGGGCACAAACCTGGAGCGCACGCTTGTAGCAGAGGGGTGTATCATTGAGGCGAGTAGAATTGAACGTTCTGTCATCGGAATTCGATCAAGAATTGGAAGAGGTACAACAGTGGAATCGTCTATTGTAATGGGTAACGACCACTTTGCCACCGACGAAGATTTCGAAAATCAGAATAGAGAACAGCCGCTTATGGGAATTGGCAGGCGCTGTTTCATAAGCCGGGCAATTATCGATAAAAATGTTCGGATAGGTGATGATGTAAAAATTACCGGTGGGGATCATCTCGAAGATGGAGAGTATGAAAAGCATTCGGTAGTCGATGGAATTGTTATCATCCAAAAAGGACAGGTTATTCCAAATGGCTACAACATTTAAACACCGATCATAGAAGGATCTGATATAAAGACTCCGCCTTGAGAAAGGGCGGAGTCTTTTTTTATCAGAATTCGTCTCTTGCTACGTTTTAATTTAAAAGTGGTGGAATCATGAGCCGGCTCAATCTGATATTAATATTATGCAGTGTACTCATATTTTGTCCGTCCTGTTTATTAAATAGCAGCGATGATGGAAATGACCCCGGTGAGCCGTTCATTACCGGTACGGTTACCGATATTGATAACCAAAGAGTGCTGGTTGAAGAGAATCCTGATGTAAATGGTCCGCTGGAAAATGGAGGCAACAAAATCTGGCTTTCGATGAGTGATGACACCTCTATTTACAGAAGCAATAACTTTGAACTGGTTAAGTGTGACTTCTCATGTCTTGAGATTAATAACATTGTAAGTGCATGGGTAACCGGTGCAGTTGCGGAGTCGTACCCTCTCCAGGGTACTGCAAGCAGAATTGTGATTACGGGGGAGCAGTCGGACAGGTAGATAATAAAAAACCTTCAACTCTTTAGAGAATAGAAGGTTTTTTAATTTATGTAGCTCAATCAGAGCATATTTTTTAGCGTAATACCAATCTCTGCAGGGCTCTCTGCAACCGTGACTCCGGCATCTTTAAGAGCTTTCTTCTTATCAGCAGCTGTACCTTTGCCGCCTGAAATTATCGCACCTGCGTGTCCCATTCTGCGTCCGGGAGGAGCTGTGCTGCCGGCAATAAACGCCACAACCGGTTTGCTTACGTTCTCTTTGATATAGGCGGCCGCTTCTTCTTCAGCCGATCCGCCGATTTCACCAATCAGAACAATGGCTTCCGTATCGGGGTCTTCTTCAAAAAGTTTCACAGCGTCTGTGTGGGTAGTGCCAATTACAGGGTCACCACCAATGCCAATTGCGGTGCTTTGGCCAAGTCCGGCTTTTGTAAGTTGGTCAACCGCTTCGTATGTAAGAGTACCAGATCGTGAAATCAGGCCTATATTGCCGGGCCTGAAAATCATAGCCGGCATAATGCCAACCTTGGCTTCACCCGGTGTAATAACACCGGGACAGTTTGGCCCAACAAGCGTTGCACCATGGCTTTTACAAACCTGTTTCGCTTTAACCATATCCTGTACCGGAATTCCCTCCGTGATGCAAATAATAACTTTAATACCTGCAAGGGCAGATTCAATAATGGCATCGGCTGCAAACGGTGGGGGTACAAATATTACTGAGGTATTGGCCCCTTCCTCGGTTACTGAATCGGCTACGGTGTTAAATACAGGCCTATTCAGATGGGTTTGACCCCCTTTGCCGGGGGTTACACCACCCACAACATTGGTTCCATACTCCATCATCTGTTCTGCGTGAAAACTTCCTTCGCTGCCGGTAAATCCTTGAACAATTAACCGGGTATCATTACCAACTAATACACTCATTTTCAGGTATAATTAATTACTGATTTTGTTTCTGAAATTTCGATTGAATATACCATCATTGCTACTGATTGCCAAAGAGAAAGACAACTGCCTATCAACAGATAGCTAAAACTGAATAAGAGGAAAAATGATATAAATACGAACTTAAAGTTCTCTGATTCTGATATTTTTAAAGTAGACTTTACTCTCCGGGTCATGGCCCTGAAGGGCAACGGTTCCGTAAGATAGCCGTCGACCTGCCCGTTCTTCGCGAACTACATTTTCTGGTTCAGTGTAGTTTACAACTTCATTACCATCTACTGTAATAGTTATGTGATCTCCATCCACTTTTACATTCATTGTGAACCACTCATTATCCTCTGCAATCTGATCGGTTATGTCGTTTACCCCATAGAGGCTTCCGGTTCGCCGCGGATCATTTGGATAAGTGTTGTTGATTTGAGCTTCATACCCCTTATCCGGCCAACCCGTTTCCTGGTATGTTGTATGGAAATAGATTCCCGAGTTTGCCCCTTCCATTGTTTTAATATCGATTGAGAATTCGAAATCAGTGAATGAAGCCTCTCCATCTTCTCCAATGTAGAAAAGGTGAGAACGGTCTCCATAGGTCACAATCATGTTATCTTCCACGAAAAATGATTCGGGGTTTTCGCTGGCTTTCCATCCATTAAGAGTTTCACCGTCAAAAAGGTTTATCCATTCATCTGAGACATCTTGTGCGAGAGTTAAAGGCGGAATTGCATTAACAGAAAAAAGCAGCAGGATAGTAATGATGAGAGTTTTCATAAAGCAGTTCATTGGATTCAGTATTTAAATTTCCATCAATTAGGAGATGGGTCAGGTAATTCCAAATACAGAAATTATATTGGAAAGGTAGACATTTCACTGATTATAAGTATTTGTACGGCAAACTAATATCAATATTAAATGTAAAAATAGTTATCTCTGTGAAAAGCTATACAGAGGATATCCTGACTAGAAACTGACTCGTCTATTTCCCACTGATTCTTTTATGCAGGATGCTTTTTTTGTATCATTTCATCATGATATCAGATGATAAAAAAGAGGAAATTCGGGCAACAGCCGACATCGTTGAAGTTGTGGGTGATTATGTAAAGCTCAAGAAGTCTGGCAGCGGTTTTATGGGGCTTTGCCCGTTTCATAACGAAAAAACTCCCTCTTTTCACGTTACTCCCCGACTAGGTATCTATAAATGCTTTGGCTGTGGCGAAAGTGGTGATGTGTTTAATTTTGTAATGCAGATGGAAGGTATCAGCTTTCCGGAGTCACTGAGGACACTCGCAGAAAGATATGGGATTGACATTCCTGATGATGACGACAGAGATGAAGAGCAAACTCAGAAAAAAGAGGGCATTTATTATGCACTGAAATTTGCCGGGCTATTCTACCATACACAGCTCCATGAATCGGAGGAAGCCGATAAGGCCCGTATTTACCTTGACAAACGAGGGTATGGAAAGAAAATACAGCGCTCCTTTGGCCTGGGTTACGCACCTACAAACAATTTGCTGCTGAAGGCTGCTCAAAAAGAGGGTATTAAAGAGGAATATCTTGCTGAAGCTGATCTTATAAAGCCCAGCAACAGGGGAGATGGATTTTATGATACATTTCGAGACAGGCTTATTTTTCCAATTTTTAATCCTTCCGGTAAAGTAATTGCTTTTGCCGGACGGATATTGAATGAAAACAAGAAGTCGGCAAAGTATATCAACTCCGCTAAAACACCCGTTTATAACAAAAGCGAGGTGGTATTTGGCGTGAATTTTGCAAAAAATGAGATTCGCAAAGAGGAAGAAGTAATTTTAGTAGAAGGATATACCGACGTTATCACAATGAATATGTATGGAATTAAAAACGTTGTGGCTTCGAGCGGAACCTCTTTGACAAATGGACAGATCAGGATATTACAGAGGTATGGTAATCGCATAATCATGATTTACGATGCCGACAGTGCCGGTCAGGCTGCAATGCAGCGAGGAATGAATATCGCCCTGGAAGAGGGAATGGAGGTACAGCTGATGGAGCTCCCAGATGGTGAAGATCCCGATTCGTTCGTTAAGCAGTTTGGAAAAGAGTCATTCCTCGATTATAAGCAGAAACATGCCGAGGATTTTGTATCGTTTTCCATTCAGAAAGCAGAAAAAGAGGGTAAAATGGAAAATGCTGCAGGACGCTCAGCAGCCATTAAAAAAATACTCGAAAGCATTGCATTAATTCCGAACGAACTCGACCGCCAGTTTTATGTTCAGGATCTGCATCAAAAAACGCAGGTCTACAGAAAAGGGTCAGACCGCGAACTTTTTAACCAGCTTGACATCATACTGGCTGAAAAAAAGAGGCAGGATCGTTTCCGATCTGCCCGGGAAAACAGGATGGAGAACAGGGCATCAGCAAATCCGCAGCAAACTGGAAGGCCTGAGGATACGCGTTCCCTTTCCAGCCCTTCTCAAAAAGCTGTAAAGAGACCCAATTACGAACTGGAAATTATTCGCCTCATGCTTGAATATGGACCAAGCATGAGGCAGTTTATCGGGCATAATATTGGTGAAGATCATTTTACAGATGCGGATATTCGTTTATTCTATACGGATATTATTCAACGGCATATCGATGAAAAAGAGATTAGTATTGATCACTACATGAACCGGGAAAAGCCGTTTCCCTCGCTTCTTAGCGACGTGATAATGGAGAGGTACTCAGTAAGTATAGAGCTCGCAAAAAAAACGGGGGGAGTTTTTAAAAAAGACAGAAACCCGGTTTTAACGGCTAAATCGGCTATGAAGCCACTCCGGTTAAGTTATTGTGAAAGTAAGAGAAAGGATATTGCCAATAACATTAAAAATGCAGAAGACGATAAACGGCAAAAACTGTATGAAGCTATTACAAAACTTCAGAAAGAGATCTCCCGAATTCAGAAAACACCATCTGATGAGCTATTCGATGATCCTGATTTTATAAAAAAGAATGACTCTATGGGTAAGGGAACCTTTGAGTATACCATGAAAACGAGTGACAAATAATTTATGCAAAGAGATCTAAAAATTGCCAGAAAAGCAGCCTGGGAAGGAGTAAGGGTAGTAAAAGAGTTTAAAAATGATGGGTTTGAAGTAAGACAGAAGGGATTTCACGATCTGATTACCGACGCCGATATCGCAGCCGAAAAGGCAATCTTAAGCGTTATCACTGCAGCCTTTCCCGAGGATGATATTTTAGCAGAGGAGTCGGCCAGCTATAACTCACTTACCGATAACCGAACCTGGATTATTGATCCAATTGACGGAACAACTAATTTTGCCCACGATTTTCCAGTTTATTGTGTTTCTGTCGCACTTTGGGAGAATCAGCAGCCGAAAGTGGGTGTGGTTATTGAGGTGTCGCGGGACGAAGAGTTCACGGCTGTTGCAGGAGAAGGGGCCTGGCTGAACGGTAAGGCTATCCACGTTTCAAATACAGAAAAACCGCGTGATGGTTTTGTTGGAACCGGATTCCCCTATGATGATCTCTCATTGGTTGATTCCTACCTCGGCCTGTTTAAAATCTTGATGAAGGAGTTACAGGGAATACGCAGGCCGGGTTCTGCGGCGTTCGATTTATGCTGTGTTGCCTGTGGCAGGTTTGATGGATTTTACGAATACTCCCTTCACATTTGGGACCTGGCTGCGGCTGCCCTTATCATAAAAGAGGCCGGTGGAGTAATTACAGACTGGAATGGTGGTGATGGATGGCCGTTTGGACAGCGTATCATTGCCGGAAATGAACATCTGCATCAT
>Ga0102931_1001624_pt1 | contig 11191 bp, 7 predicted proteins | sample SalPonR1_C_D1_MG_FD_79282 | JGI IMG/M metagenome (GOLD analysis project Ga0102931, IMG submission 79282) | Salt pond soil microbial communities from South San Francisco under conditions of wetland restoration - Salt Pond MetaG R1_C_D1_MG | ecosystem: Environmental > Aquatic > Marine > Intertidal... | reverse complement strand
TCGTCGGTTTCAGTCTCCCGGGTGACAGAGCCTGTAATTAGTTCATGGCCGGAGGAAAAATCGAAGGGTTGTTTATAGAGCGTATAGCTGATGGTGTAGGTCGGCGGGTCATCAGGGGCAGGAGACATATCCACTGAAATATCGTAGTCGATATAATTAGTGAGAGGACAGGCCAGGTTTTTACGATTAGACTCCGGATTTTCAAGCAGTTCTGACCTGAAAATTTCAACAAGCCGGTCGATCACGGGATTCGGATCATCGGCCGGGTCAGCCCCGCCGGACAGATCATAATCATGTCTTTCAGAGGCTGCCAGTACATCGTTATTACAGGTAAGTACAAAATGAGAGCCGCCTCCATCCGAAGGCCGAATTTCAAAATTTTGTCTGAAAACACCTGCCACCACAATACGCTCCAGCCGGTCTTTAGCATCGCTTTCGATGGCAAAATCCTGTTCAGCGGTCATTAAAGTATTGGAGGAACCGTCTTTAATTTCTATCTGGTAGACGTCAGACGACGGGTTCAGTATAAAAAGCGGCTCCCTGAACTTTAGCTCGTCCGGTTTTTTTGGCGCCATACCCAACAGCAGCTCACCGCGCTTATCGAGCCCCGCCACATTATCAACGTGCCAGATGTTGCAGGTGTCGTGATAGTCAATGGCCATGCCTCTGCCGGTACTTAGTGCCGGATATTGCCCCAGGAATTTCAGCTTGTCGTCTATGAGTTCGCGGGGGGCTTTGGAGCCGTTAACTTTGGTGACCAGCATTGCATAATCTGCAAAAGATTCGGCAAATCGGCCGAGCATGTGGTCGAGGAACTTATTGCGGCGCTGTTCAAAAAGACGGGTATCTTCGGTGATAAGCTGAAGTGTTTCAGCATGATCCGTCGTATCGCGATATAGCATCTCATCACCGGGAAGTGTGCCCGAAAGCGATGTTGTGTAGTATGTTTTGTCGATCCGGTCAGCACCCACCAGATCCTGCATGGTAAACAGGTATTTTACGTTAGACAGCTGCGCCAGGTAGTTTGCAAGATATTGATCAAACAGAAGTAAATAACCTTTTAGCTGAGATACCTGAATTTTCCTCGTCTCGCGTTCCTCATCGGATAATTTGTCCATTCCCGGTATGCCTTCAGAACCCACTCCATATTCCAGCGGAAATTCTTCGCGGATACTGGTATAATCGGCAGGATTGCGGTATCGGCCCGTGGGTATTGGCAAATCCATACGGGGATACCGAATTTTCTGCTCGCGTTCGGCATCTTGCAATTCCTTTATCAGGGTATCTACTTCTGAATCTCTGGATAGAAATGGCAGCTGCTCTTTGAAGAATGTTATTTTTGAGCCATCCGCATCCAGCCTTGGAACATAGTTGTGATCAAAAGCAAGCTCCAGGCACCAGCGCACACTTTTTGTTTTGATATCAAACTCATTATTCTGGGGCACGTTGGCGATCTGGATATCCCTGACAGCAATGACGCCCTCAACATCCATGATTATTTGAATCAGGTCCGACACGCGAATCACCTTCTTGCGGCCGGCCGCTGCAAGTTCGTCATCATCGATGAAGCCGTGTTTCAGCAAAGGTCCTTCAAAAATTTCGTCAACAGACGGACAATCCCCCTCATCAAAACGGCCTTTAATTACGTAGGACTCTTCCTGCAATTCGTCACCGGGAAGTTCCTCCATCACTTCAAGGTCAAACTGGTTGACTTCATCGGGGTTGTCATTCACGCAGTGCACAGTCAGCTCTATTGGGTTTGCCCCAAGCCCGAATACTGTAATCGTATCGTCCTTGCCAACCGGTGATTTATCGTCTGCTTCAATTGTAATTTTTTTCCGGGCCGCATCTACACTTACAACCGTAAACCTCGCGGCTGAATAGCATCTGTTGCGCATCTCATCAAGCGTATAGAAATAGACCGTGGGAGACAGGAAGTTCGAAATAAGATGGAAAATATGGGCCTCTACCTGTTCGACGTCAGCAGACGCCTCAATTTCTATATCGGCGCAGACTATGATTTCTTCCACACGAACCGCTCTGAACCGGAAGAAATCTTCACATAAATTTCGATTGGCATGGAGCCGAGCTTTGGCCGCCTCCACAATCTCAAATATTTTGTTCACTTTTTCGATGTAAATCGTCAACAGTCCATTATCACCATCATAAAGAAAATTGTTAAGCTGATCGATGATATCGGTGAGGCCGGCAATGGCAGAGGTGGTGGCCCCTTCAGTTTTGCTGCCTTTCAGGATCACTTCATTCAGGTTCGTAAGTTCCGATGACAGATTGAATGCCCCGGGCAGGTTATCGATAGTTACCTCGATAGACTGAATCTTGCTACGCACGCTAACTGGGTCGTTGCAATCTACGTTCTCATTATCCCATGCCGGAAACTGAATTTTGAAATTGAATACGACGCCTTCCAGATCCTTGTCCTCATCATGCTCGTAAAGTGTGAAATCTTCCTCTATCGTATTTTCATTGAGATCACCGTAGCGCTCGCATTCGTCAAATTCCAGAAGCACATCATAAAGAGTCTTTACGAAAAAGCTTTCCTGTACCGGAAGGCCCGGCACAGGTTCGAGTGAAAGTTTGCTCTCTTTTCGATTCACAAATATTTTCTGCTCAGCTTCGTCCGACTTTTCTATCCAGGCGTTTTTTATACCTGCATACATGTATTCGCTATCTTCCTGGTCCACCACTTCCACATCTATCAAAAGTTTTCGATAGTCATTAAGTGTAAGCGATCGGTTGGGCAGTATTTGTGCGGCGGTGTAGAAATTTCCCGGGTCAGGATCTCCGGGTTTTGCCTTCGCGAGCAGATCCTTGATATCAAAACCGGAGCGATAGCCCAGGTCGGTAAGAGCGTAACAGAGCACCTCTAAAATAGTAATGCCGGGATCGTGTACATTATAGTCGGTCCAAAGCTGACCGGCCATCTCCTGAATATGCCGGATCGCGAGCTCCCGGAGTTCATCGTACTGCATGCTCTTCAGTTCGGGCGGCTTCTTCGATATGGTTAGTGAGGTATTTGCCATGCTTTTCTAAATCTGTTTACCCGTTGACTACTCGCCGGGAAGTGATGTAATCTCTTGCTGACACCCGCAGTCGTCGGCCGAGGTCAGCTCGCTTGTACTTTTAATCTCGTTGTTTTTACAGTCGCACTCCTCAGAGCCGAATTCAATGGCGTGTATAGTATGCTCTTCCACGGACCCCAGAATTGATACAGCGGTCGAGGCCTCCGCTTCATCCACATCATCGCTTGGGTTATTGTCCGGGTCTGTAGGTACGATGTGGTACATTTTAAAGCAGGTGACGTAATCCACATAGGAGCGCTCTTCTACAAAATTCAGGATCATTGATTTATGGATACGTCCGCCAAAAGTGATGTCAGCCCCACAGTCGGATGACCAGGGAGCCAGGAATTCCCTGATGTCCTGGTTTAATTTCTTAAGGTAAAAGCCGGTATCTGCAAAACGGAACAGGACGTTGAATTCTGCCCTGATCGATTCATAAAGGGGGTTTTTGATATACAGCTCCACACTCTCCGAAATAATATTTTGCAAGTACTCGTCAATTCTTGTCAGCGTATCAAGGCTGGTCATGGGCTGGAGTTTGTCAACGGCATTCTGATTCTGCACATTGGAAACCACGATGCAGGTAACATGGCCCGGTGCAATTTCAGAATAGTTTACAAGGTCGCCCTCAAAACGTGTGTGGTTGATACATTTTACTTTGTATACCGATGGAAACTGCTGAAGGATAATATGTTCATAATCCCATATAGATATGGCCCGCTGCTTGTGGCGTAACCGCTCGCTGGTGCGCGTGTAAAAAGCCGACTGTTGTTCCTCCATTTCTCCCCCAAATGATGCATACGGCTGTATCACTTTATCGATTGAAGAATCACTTTTCTGCAGTTTGCCGACGGATTCTGCCGCTAGCGGATTTTGGAGGTGCTGCGGATCGTTGCCCTGATCTGTGAATTCTGCAAGAACGGCCTGGGCACGCACATCAATCAGGCGGCATATAGCGTCTGAATTATTTGGTACCGAGGCTTTAATCCAGTGCTGTCCCGCAGGCATCCGGGTATTGTCGCTGGTGGCATCCTCAGGAATTGCAAACTGGATGATGCCGGAGGTGAGAAGCCCGTTTGTTGTATTGAACAAAATCTGTTTATCCTTATCAAAGGCTTTCCATATATCGCCGGATAGATAACTCCATTCGATTTCAGGTTTGGCTTTAACGGGATTAGCGCTCCCCTCAGCCACCTGGAACAGTACGGATAAACTTGTGGGCGGCATCATATTGCTGATGCCTAAATAGAGGTTCCCCTCATCGAGCCGGTAAGCAGACCCGTTGTTAAATCTTGGCAAGAGGTAGGTATCGGTCTGGCTTGTATCGATGGGCCAGACGCCAAATGGCTCGATGTGGAAGAACTGCTCTACATTGCTTTTTTCCCCCGATAAATTGTAATTCAGCTCTGAAACATAATTCAGCGACAGGTTCTGAATAGTGGGCGTGTAGGGTTGGTTGGGTAAAGGATTTGTACTGGTTTTGTTTGCAAGAGCTATTGCCTGTTGCGCATAGGAGTTAGGAAAAGCTTTATGACCAAAATCCTGATCCCTGAGGGTTATGCGTAAAAAGCCTTTTTTAGTGTCTACATTAAAGCTCGAAAATGGCTTCAATGCAGGCTTACGGGGAATATCTTTGAGATCTGTATCGGTTGTTTCCGCTACGATAATTTTACTTGGATCCGCATCGGGAGCAGGGAGCGTTCCAAAATTGGGTATAGTAGCCCCATCTGAGTCTGTTAACAGGAAGGTATCCTGTTTTAATGGCTTCCAGTCTTTTTCGTGTAAAAGACCAATGTCGGCTTTAAACTCAAAATTACTTCTATTAATAATTCCGGAATGGTCATTATAACCTGAATAGTATTCATAAAATCCATCCTCATCCTGCGGCAGGTCATTCCATTTGAATTCAATCTCCAGCGAGGAGAGCCGTTTCTGAAAAACCTCCCAGCTCCCGATATAAAAATTACTGCCCACAAAGGGCCGGTTGCTAAACGGCAAAAATGGCTTGCCGGCATCGAGTACAGACTGGTCATTTTGCAGTACAAGATTTTTCACACCTTTAACATCTACGGAAATTGTCACGCTTTGAACAGTTCGTTCCCGGAAAAATTTATAGGTGAAGGGATTGCGCTCAACATCCGTGTTAAGCAGGATTTTCATGACCGGCCACTGGGTTGAAAATGATTCTGTCAGTGATTCCTGATTGTACCCAACGACGGGAGGAGATTCCGGGGAAAGCATGCAGGTAAGCTCAAGATACTTATTACCGCCCTCGGATTTGTTCGTTACCGTTTCAGGCGTAGCGGTAATCCACTCTTCTTCTCCACTCAGCAGAAATTTGAAATCAGTTGTTGTGAGTTCATTGCCATCTTCATCTATTACCTCCTGGTTGAGATGAAAATTCAGGGTGATAGTCCGTTTACCTTCTGCGAGATACAGGATGGGAGACGCGAGCGCAAATCCTACATCTGCCTGTTCGCGATCAGCTGTGGTTGTTCCATTGCCGGTAAATTTTGGTTCGCCAAAGGTTCGCCAGCTTTTATCTTCGGTTTCAATTTTGGCACCCTGGCCGTCGGCAGAGTTGGCAATTGGCGATTTGAAAATGCGGTAATCTACTTTAGGGTCAGGTGAAATCTCGCCACTGAATCGTTTATCTGTATCAATAAAGACGGATTTTAGTGACGTAATCTCTGCTTTGCCGACCACCAGGTCGCGTGTCAGAGTATATATTCGTTCCACACCAAGTGCATCCTTACCAGCCTTCAGGGCGGTACCCGCTTTCATAAGATGCTGATCAACATGCCTGGCCAGTTTAAAAATTATAGCCACCTGATCGGGGACGGCTGGCTTTTCCCTGAGCTGCAATACATCGCGGTAATAGAACTCGAGATGGCGGCGGGTTAGTGTGTTAAGGTCATCCTGAGCAGTTTTAAATATGTACAAAAACCCCAGAAATAGTGCGATATGGGGATCAGATTGCCCTTTATCTTTCAGTTGGGCGATGAAATCTTCGAGCGAGAATGATTCCCAGTCTTCATCAGTGAATTGGAAATATTCATCCCACTGCCCGTCCTTTGAGGTACTGTCTGACTCGTAATAATTTATCTCTCCCGTAAATTTTCGGGCAAAAGTAACCAGGTCTTTCATGCTGCGCTCATCCACCGGCACATAAGAAGGCAGCAGCGTCTTCAGCAGTCGCTGGCGCTGGCTGGTGCCATCTCGCACCAAAGGGTTTTTTGACAGACAGTGTTTACTCATTGGTCAATATCGGTTCCTTCATTCAGGTAAAACGGAAATACCAGGTTGGCCCTTGTGTTGGTGGAAATAATGGTATACTCAATGGTAACCTGCACAAATCCATGCAATGACTCCTGTTCGGCTTCCACATTTTCAACAAACACGCGCGGCTCATGCATAAGGATCGCCTTTTTTATCTCTTCTCCCACGAGAGTGGCAGTTGACAGATCCAGCGGTTCAAACATCAGGTCTTTGACGGTTGTACCGTAGCCGGGACGCATTACCCGTTCGCCCCTTGTGGTAGAAAGCAAAATGGTCAGGCTTTCCTTGATATCTTGCTCGTATTGGCTCAAACCCGCTGAGCCGTTTTTGAACCGCACGGGAAATGCCCATCCGCGTCCTAAAAATGCTTTTCCTTCCTTTGTTCGATTATCTGTGGTCATAGAGAACCTTGGTTTAGCCGATCATTACAGTTGGTTCGCCCAGTACGGATGCCGCTCCGCAACCGCATACGTCACCGACGCGGATGGCTGGTTTGCCCTCAATCAGTACGGTGGTACTGCCAACCGAAAATGGCGTTGGCGGATGAGGGCCCGCTGGTGATGGCGGAATTGGGCATACATGCATATCCCCGGCCACAGCTGCTGGCATGCCGGCGATTAGAACAGTCGGTGCACCCGGCCCCATAATTGTTCCGCCATGTGTTGTTGTATCTCCGAGTTTAGCTGCAGGTGGCATAGAGTAATTGGGTATTGGTTAGAATTTGCTTTACCGGCCAAATAGCATTCTCAAACATCTGAATCTTTCTTCCTGGTCAGACTTTTATAACTGCCATCTCATATCCATCATCCATCATCTAATTAATCTGCACGATTGATCCCTTTATCACAGCTGAGGCACTTGTTGACAACTCGGCTCCGGAGGCACCTTCAGCTTTAAACTGCATATTGGCTTTCTGGTTGATGTTATTGCCTTCAATATTTATATCACCACTGGCCTTGATCGTGATATCGCCTGCGCTATCCAGGGAAATTGCTGAGGAATCCATTTTAACTTCATTGCCATTCTCGTCGGTTAGTGTAATACTGCCATCATCATCGCTGATCACCAGTTTGTTGCCGTTTGGTGTTTCGATAGTGACACTCTTCTTATCATCATCAAACAGAAATTTCATTTCGCTGCGGGTGATGATGCCTTTCTGATTATTCTCTTCTGTTGCGGAAATGGGGGCAGGTTTGGCGCTGCTGTTCACCATTCCAAGAATGATGGCGTCACGAGGATCGTCATTAATGAAACCCACGATCACTTCGTCCTCTACTTCGGGGCGGAAGAATGCCCCTCTATTTTCTCCGGCATCAAGAGTGGCTACGCGAGCCCAGATACCGCTGTCTTCAGAGTTGATAATCGGCACGCGCACCCGCACGCGGTCTTCACCATCGGGATCGTCGTGAATGGAGGTTACAATGCCGATTTGTAGTCCGTTAATGCCCGGCAGTAAACCTGATGAAGGCTTATCCATTACGTTATCATACAGTTCAGTCAGCCATTCAGGCGGCATTCCAGTCTGAATATCGGTATACCAGCTGGAATCCAACCCGTAGTAATGGCCTACCGCAGATACAAATGCCAAACCATTAAATCGGTCGCCCAGCCCACCAAGTTCTACAACATCACCGGGGCTGATTTTTGTAAGCCCAAGAATGCGAATTCGACCTCTTATTTTAGCCAGGCGGCTGCGAAGAAAGCGGCTGTCAACCCAGCTCTGCATCTCTTCACCATCTACTTTTCCACTGTGCTGGTATGGTAGCTGGTCAAGCCCGATCACGGAGGCAAGATCGCCCGAATTTATGTTACCCTGCTCCGGCAGCCCCGGGTCGGTAGCTTCAGACTCAATGATGGATTGCTGGGCAAAATCCCAAGACTTGCTGATGACGCCGCCGAACTGATCGCGGGCATCCATCTCCGCATCAAATTCATTAATGTTCTGACCATAGACCAGCACTGCAACCGGTTCTCCGGAAAGAGATGGGGCTTTAACCGATATATCTCCTCCATCCACGAAAACCAGTTTTCCGTTTGCCTCGGCGCGCGTCACTATAAAATCCCAGTCCGTACAGTAATACTGAATCATTTCGGCGTGATTGACGGACGTGCTCTCCACATCGGGTGACAGGTCGTAGTTCGCGAGAATTTGCTGGATAATGTCGCTGTCACTCATCTCCTCAAAGATCTGGTTCTTTCGCCCCACCGTCATTTTTATGGCCGGATCCTTTAGCTCGATAATCAATTGAGATGATGCCTTGTACTGGCTTTTGATACCGTGTTTAATCACGATGCCGGTAAAAACAGTTTCCTGCTCATCTCGGTATCCCATCTGTATTTCGATCTCAGCGCCGGGAACAAACTCATCACGGTTGCTGGTGGGAAATATCTCCCTGGGAATATCACCATCCTTCAGCACCAGCTGTGCAGTCGGAATTTTATTTACCGATTTGCTGATGGAAATAGATTGCACCACAAAATCATGCGACAATTCAGATCCGTTTGAGAATATGCTGTAGCGTGGATTGTCAACAACTCCGGTATTTAGCAATCGGTTTAACATCAGGCGCTTTGTTTTTCGATGGGCGGGAGGATAAGCTCAGTGCCCGGTTTTATATTTCGGAAGTTCGTGATACCATTCAGTTCGGCTATCTGAAGGTAATAGCGGGAATCACCATATACTTTTTTGGAAATCAACGGTAGTGTCTCGCCGGCTTTTACGATGCGCACGTGGGTGAGATCGGCCGAGAACAGCTTGTCAAGAGCAGCCTGCAGTACACGGGGGCGGTCGCCTTTAAATGTGGCGTCTATCTTGGCACGCAGAGGGCGGCCTGATGGGTTAAACATCATATACTCAATATTGGCACTGACGAGCCTGCAGTCGAAAATGAAGGTTCCCCAAACAAGTGTCAGTTTTGGCGGCTGGTGCTCCTGCGGGTCCCTTTCGTGAGTGAGCTGGAGGAAAAGCTCAATTTGCAGATCCACGCCGCCAACTTGTTTTGCCAACTCTCCCTGGATGGAGTTAACTGATCCGCCGGTAGCATCAAACAGGAACTCAAAAGAGATTTCTTTGCCTTCAATTCTGTCAAATGAGAGCTCCTCTGCGCTGTCGCCCGGCTGAGTCTGTGATTGGTAGATTGTACGTATACTGCTCGAATACCTCTCAGGATTGTACATCACAGGGAAAGGGCGTGGTGGCCCCTTGGGGTTTCCCTCACTGTCGGTGGCAAAGGAGAGGATTATCATTTTTGCAAGCATGCCATCCATAACGTCACTTACCGTTCATTTTTTTGATTGATCATCTTCTGAAGCTCCTCAATTCTTTGCATCAGCCGGTTAATTTTACCCTTCTGTTCATCACCATTTAAGCTTCTTCCATTTCCGGCTGAAGACTTTTCTGTATCAATGGTTGCCCTGATTACTAACTCCTTTATTTCAATCGGCATATTTCTCCCTTTTTACTATGCATTTAAACTTCCATCCGCTGGAGGTATTGGAATGAAAGATCAATCGTTTCTATGACGACTTCATTTTGCTGGGCATTGAAACTTCCAATGGCCCATTTTACCGGGTATGCCTTTACAAAGCTCCAGCTTTCCAGGGGTTCGTGCTCACTGTTCAGCAGGGTCACCACTACGTTTCTGGGATCAATTTTAAAGGAACTGACTGCATCCCTGAACCATCCGATCAGGTCGGAACCTACCAATATGCCGCGTTTAAGCGTCAGTTTTTCGTATGAAACGCGATCAGGCAGCCTGTGCACGAACCTGTTTTCACCGCCCTCATTAAATGTATATTCTCCAATCGTGGTGTTTATTCCTGAGACCTCCTGGAAATTTACATCATCGGCAAATCCATCAATATCAACCCTGAAGTGAAATCCGACCGGTGGATAATAGCTTGCCATGATGACTATGTGAATTCGATTGTTAAGCCTTCGTGGCAGAGTTCGATAGACTCTACAGCAACCTCGTTTCCGGTTGAATTCAGGGATGGGCCATCTACCTTGCTTGGCCAGGCTTCTTTCACCTTCCAGACGGTTACAGGTTCATGCTCTTCGTTGAGAAGGCTGATTGTGAGGTCCCGCCGCTCAATATTGTTCATTTGAACGGTATTGAGCCACTGAAAGAATTCATTATCACCCCGATAGATACCGCGTTTAAGAGTGATATTACTGTATTGGGGGATGCCCGGCATCTTAGTTACCTGGTACTCCTTGGCATTGCCTTCGCGGTAGTCGATGCTCTGGAGTTCTACGGTAAGCCCCGAAACTTCGGTAAACCCGATGCGTGTGCCGCCCCATTCAACTTGAAAATGAAATGCGGATATTGGATAGTTCTCAGCCATGATCTTGTCTTTTGGTTAATTGAATTGATTTAAGATTCCTGAAGCTTGTGCATAAAACGGATGATGATAAATTCAGCAGGCCTTACAGCAGCCATGCCGATCTCCACGATCATTCGTCCTTCTAAAATGTCCTGGGCGGTCATTGTCTGGCCAAGGCCCACTTTTACGAAAAAGGCTTGTTCTGCAGTGGCTCCTGCCAGAGCGCCGTCCCGCCAGAGCCCCGTGAGGAAGTTCCCGATCATCGCCCGTACCCTCACCCATGTATTGGCATCATTAGGCTCGAACACCACAAACTCGGTTGCTTTCTTTACCGATTCTTCCACATAAATAAAGAGGCGCCGTACGGGCACATAACGCCACTCATTATCATTACCGGCAAGCGTTCGTGCGCCCCATACCAGCGTGCCTTTGCCTGTGAAAGTGCGTATGGCATTTATAGATTTTCCGGAAGTGGCATCCACATTGAGTGTCTGCTGGTCTTCGTT
>Ga0102931_1001621_pt1 | contig 11201 bp, 26 predicted proteins | sample SalPonR1_C_D1_MG_FD_79282 | JGI IMG/M metagenome (GOLD analysis project Ga0102931, IMG submission 79282) | Salt pond soil microbial communities from South San Francisco under conditions of wetland restoration - Salt Pond MetaG R1_C_D1_MG | ecosystem: Environmental > Aquatic > Marine > Intertidal... | reverse complement strand
GATCGCGGAACAGCAAAGCGTCTGATCAGAGACGGGTACTTTGATCGCAATATCTGCGACTTCATTAGTATCTCTGATACTAACCCCGAAGCTGCTGAAATGCGTGAGCTGTGGCTGGACAACAAAATCGACAGCAATGCTGCTATCTTCTTGCGGTTCCAGGACATAGACGACTTGTCCAGCGGCTTTAACGAACACAAAGCAAAGCGTGTTATCGACTTCTTGCAGGAGTCCTACGTAAAGCGCAAGGACGTAGTCGTACACTGCTTTGCGGGCATCTCTCGCAGTGGAGCAGTAGCCAAGTTCGCAAACGAGTATTGGGGTCTTGGAGACCAGTATCTCGAAGACTACAGGGGACACAATATACACATCTACTACACACTGCTAGAAGCTGCTAACGTTCCTACTCAGCGTCAATACTACGCAGACCTCGAAAAGGAGATTGGACGTGACGAGTAACTGTAATCATTTCTGGACTACGCATTCTCACGCCAAGGGCTTGTTCTGTATCAGTTGTGGTATAGACAAGCCCGATTACCCTTATCAGCTTTCGGGCGATTACAAGAAAGATGTTGAGTCTTTGATAAGGACGATTGAGATGCTAAAGAACGAACTGAAGGAGAAGGAAAATGCCAGCGAAAAGAATTAAACCTCCGCACGATCCAGAAGCTGATGAATACGTTCGTCAGCTTAACAGACGCCAGATAAGAAGTTGGCTCTTCCCAGAGTCTGAAAAAACCTACTTTCGTTTTCCAGACGGTCGTCTAGGTTCTATGCAAGGACTTAGTATGCGTGTAGAACTAGACGACCCATTTACAGCAAACGCATATCTCGAAAAAATGCGTGACTGGAGTGAACGTTACGAGCTACAAGACGGCCGCATTGTACTTACAGAACGCGGCAAAGAGCTCAAAGAACAAGAACGCAAAGAATGTGAGTTTAAAAAGGCGCAGCCACCAGAGTTGTATGATGCTGATGAGTTCGAACCTGAGCGCACAGGAAAATACTTGTGTAAAGTTCGTTGTGGTATTTTTCGTAGACGCACCGAAACACATGAAGTATACTTTAAGTCCGGTATCTTCCGGGGCAAATGGCTTACTCCGTGGACCGTAAGAGTTGTTGAGTGGCAGGATAAAAGAATCACTTGACAGTCTGTCGTTCTGACAGTATATTGTACTTACACTGAAAACACACTAGCAAAGAGTAACTAATATGCCTATTGAAACTTGGTTAATCATAACTGCAATTCTTTTTACCGGCGTCGGTTTTATGATGGGGTTTGATTTCTGCAAGAAAAAGTACGGAAAGATGATCATCCAGTCTAATATCCAATCACTAGTCGACCGCGGCTATTTGCGTACTCGCACTAACACAGACGGCTCCTTAGAGATCTTAAAACCGGACGGCTCTGAATAATTTGTATGGCTAAGCCAATTCGTCTTACAAAGCGCGAATGGAGTGTGCTCAAAGAAAAACTAAGTGCCGAGTACCCTCCCAGCGTTCTCATGATAAGAGGCGTAATGAAGTTAAAGTTGGGTTTCACTGTAAGAGAGCATAGGGACTACACTGACTACGATTACAAAAAGAATCCTAATAGTTACCTTACAATTTATTTAGACTTCTTCAGCGAAAAGAAACGCACTTGGTTCTTGTTAAAGTACTCAGATTTTATAAACGAAACAAACAATGAATAATAAATCAACTGAAAGGTTCTGTAACAACTATGGCGCAAGTGTGCGACCAGCTCCGCCTCGTTGGAAAATGGTGGCCGATCACGATGTCTTCTTTGACTGTATACAAGAAGACAAAGACATCTTCAAGTATAACATACCTGAGTACAGAAAGGTAGAAGAAGAAATGGTCGACATAACCATGTCTAAAGAATCTTTTGCTCATTTAGTAGGCAGAATAGATTACATTGAAGAGGTTCTCGGGTCAGGATCAGCAGTAAGCAATCATCCAGCGGATCGTGTATGGGACCAATACCTCCAGGAAGAAAGAGCACGACGAAACAATCCAGGGATACAAAAAGCATACGAAAAGTACGCACTGTTCCTACAACTAGCAGGAGTAAAACGCCTTGGCTAACAACACTGTGGTCAAATCGAGGTTGAGTCCACTCGACGCATTAAAGTGGCTCCTAACACCTGGCGAAACTGTTACAGTAGCGTGGCCTGAACTTCAAAAAGTAGTAATAGATGACAGTTATTACTTTTGGGATCCTAATATGGGAGCAACGCGAGTATTAACAATGTCAGACGACCCAAACTTGTTGTTTCGTCCTTTTCTTGAAAAAAACGTAGGCAAGCAAGGCAAAGACTGGATGTGGAAACACCTAAAAGGGTGTCCCGCTTTTATTGCTCCAGAATATCAGCGGACAGTAGATCGAATCCAAATAAAATTATTCAGAAACAAGAGAAAATGGGCAACTATGTTGCGATTAAAGTGGGATTAATATGAGCGAAAAAGACAGAAAGTTTCTCGCGTATTTTGACACCGAAGGGTTTGAGTGTCTGCGTGATATCACCAAAGACGAGCACGAACAGACAATAGCAAAGCTGAAAGGCGAAACTGCTCCGGACAGAATTGGTCTTCATCAGATGATTCTTCGAGCTCGCTACAACCCGCAACGCTTTCCAGAGATTTGGGTTTTTACCAGCTCAGTAGGTGAAACAACACTACAAGATCTCGCACAAAATGAACCACAGATGTTGGCAGATCTAATTCGATCACATGGTGTGAAGGTCTACGGCGACAAGCAGCAGAAGCGGGTGATTGAATGATGACAGAGAAGAAACAATACCTAGTCAAAAAGGAAATACAGACGGAGCCAACTACACCAGACGCTATACAGCAATTTAGTCGAGTATTGCGCGGAACTTGTAAAGGCGAAATATCGTCTGTGACAGCAGGCGGGCGTAGTAAAATGTACCGTTCATACTACGAAAGACTCACTGAAAAAGAAGCTACAATGCTACGCTTACAAGGTGCTGTTGTACAAGAAAGTATTCACGCTGACGTCAGAGACTATCAAATCACAGTATTTAAGTATAGGTATACTCATGAAAAAAGCACCTAAATGGGCTCCTCGTTTCGACGAGAGACTAAGGCAAAGCAAGAATACAAAAACTGTGCCGCTAAAGAAAGCACAAGGTCTTCGGTTGTACTATGTCTACGAAGACGTAGAAGTAGAGTACTTAGAACCCTATGTTAGACAAGGCGTACAAGGTTATAGTGTCGGTACGAAAAAAGTAACGATGGTAGAAAGGGTAAACAGCGGCATAAAATGGCTCAAGCCCAAGCACATTACTCTGTTGCGTATGCAAGGGAAATCAGCCGTTGAAGTAAGCAATATCACTTATACGCAAACTCAGGTTGACATCGAGAGCTACTGAGCATATACTTGTAAGACACTAAACAAACAAAGGCATCAAAATGAATATTGCGCACAATCCGATCTTTAACACCGAAGAGATTGAAAAGATTTATTCCAAACAGGACGGCGTGCCTATCAACTACGTGTGTACAACTGCTCTAAAAGCAGACAACGCTCCGATGGACGTCTTTTACCGAGACACTCCGCATCCTGAGTTTGGCAACCGTTACTTTGGCATTGTCAACCAAGCCGGCAAAAACTACATCACCAACGCAGACTCTGTTGAAGACTACAATTTCTCAATGGTAGAAAGCAAAGACGGTCTTGTGTACTCTTCATATCGTCACGACTGCCGCATTGTTGAAACAGCCAATGGACATAAAAATATGATCGACGGTGGCCGGGCGTATGTACGCGCTATGGGCCCAACTCGACAATTTGTAGTACGCAACGGCCAGTTTGTAGAAATCATAGGAAAGTCTGGTGAGTAACAACGATGCAGTAACGACGGCCGAAGAACTCGTAGGCGAAGAATATCCAGAACCGAACACGAAAAAGTATCACTGAGGTATCTATGTTAGTAGGCACAAGTTTTAGCAAATGTTTGCTTGATCTTTACGAAGGAACGGTCAACTACGATGACGTTCTTGTAATAGTGACAGGAACAGATTTTGACCCGTACAATGACACTCATTGGGCAAACATTTGGGAAGGTTACACAGGCCGTCGTGGGCTTAGCCTTTCGGCTTGGGCACAGTACGACGACAAGGAACAAGAGTTCCGTGAGATCGCTGTTAAGTTGTACGACGGTGGCGTACTACACCAGCCCAGGCAGTACGGTGGCTTTACTCCGCGCACACCGCATCACTGGTTAGAGACGTTTGTTCCTATGTCTAATCACAATAACCCTGCGGTACAAAAAGCGTGGGAAAAGTATCAGACACTTGCTGGCCTTACATCCAATCCAAAGGAGTGGTAATGACTGACAATACTAAACATCAAGAAATGCTGCTGGCGTGTCGTGGCATTGATATCGGCGAAGAGTGCCCGACTTGCCAAGGCCTTGGTGTAAAAATGTATGCCAACACCAGCACTTGGGGCTACGGCATCGGTGGCAGCGCTTGTACAGTTGATGCTTGCGACACCTGCTGGGGCAGCGGCAAGAAGGATCGACCGTGGCCTTCGCACAGAAAGTTCTACGATATGAAACGGAGGCTTGAAAAAGATGTCTGACGAGATGGGCAAAGCACTAAACGAGTTGTCTAAAGAAATACAGAAAGAAAGACAAAAGTACGAAGAAGCTAACGATGCGTGGTGGAATTCTCTGACAGAGAAAGAACGTGAAGATGCATTCTACGCTGTCGTACGACGTATACATACTGCTGAGCTTGAAGAAAAGCGCAGCTATCGCGGAGCAATTTACGGTGTTTTTGGATTCGATGCAGGAATGTATGCAAGAGGCATGGATTGTGGGTATATGGACGTTCATAATGCAATCGTTGACGGCAACGAGTTTATGGATATGAGTGAAGCTGAAGAACTCGAGGTCTCTGTTGGAGATAGTGTGGTTTCTTGGCCAAACGTTAATAACCTAACTGTCACTGTCAATGACAAGAAAGTAAAAATTGGCATTAATAAAGGAAACCCTTATGTTTAAATTGACCACAACACCACGCGGCTTCACACACGGAGAATTTACTGACTGTTACGGTGCTAAGTGCAGTATACAAAAAAGCAGCCTTGCAACTGAAGATGCGATTTGGTTTGGTGTAGACGACGCCGATCCACAGATTATGTGCTCAGACGCTAGACGGTTAGGTCTTCCAGAAGCAGGACAGAATGGCTGGCAATCATACCCAATCCCAGAAGAAGTTTCTCTTACAACCCGTATGCATCTTACGCAAAATCAGGTAGAGCAACTATTGCCAACACTTGCGTACTTCGCACAGTACGGCGAACTACCACCGGTTGAATAATGGGCGTTGATTCTAAAGTATTTGTAGTAGCTGAAAAAGCACAAGCTCTTGATGTAGGCAACGCTGTTAAGAATGCTCTGGATAATTTAATCAGAGAGCAGGCTACTTCTTATGCTCGCGAGCACGGTGCAGGTACTTTGCTGAATCTCCTTCGCTCAGACGACAATTACGACAAAGAAGGACACATGCGATTTACGCTGGAATCAAGAATCGAAGCTAATTCGTTTGATTGTTTTCAGTTCAACTTTTGCCTCAACAGTGAGGCTCGTACCGTTTGGTATTTTACTGATTGCTCGTGCGACACAAATGACATCACAGGGTTTCACACCCTGATGTTTCACGTGGGCTGCTGGGGGCAGTACGCTGTAATTATGCAGCGTATTGTCGAAGCACTTCTTCCCTACGGTGACGTCTACTGGGATCACAACGACTCAGACGACGAAGATTACATTTTACAAAACTAGGCATAACTTAGGCATTTACATAGGCAAACGCAAAGGCAATGAAGGTAGAATATAAAGGTTGGCACGCCGAACATAATTGTGCTGTGTAATGTTGCCGTCTGGGCGATCGATGCATAACTCTGACTGTCTACCATCAGACTATCAACACTACCCATTCGGATGATGATCAGATTAATACCTGATTTGTTGCTAGTATAAAGAACTATAGCGTTTGAGTCCTATGTAAATGCACAGTCACCTGAAAGCATTTCTTAAAAATCATAGCGGTGGGGTAAGGTATAGAGCCCAAGGACGAAGCTATCAAATCCGTTGACATACGTGTGCGACAGCAACTCACATGAAAATTTTTGTCACCTTGTTGTACAGGGTGACTCATGGCTCTACAATCTACATGAATAGAATCAACCGTTAAGGCTAAGATCATACGAAGTAAAAACGAGTGACGTTAGTCACGAGTAGGTTGACGTTAGTCAACATCAGAAGGTAGTTGCGTGTATCTGCTATAACTACTATTAGTGTAACATAAGGTAAAGGTGAAAGATTATGAGTAATGAAGGTTATAAGTTAGTGCGAGACAAAATCCCTGAAATCATACGCGATTCAGGAAGTTCTGGAGAAACGAGACGTGTTACAGATCTTCAGGAATACAGAACCTTGTTATGGCGGAAAATGCTCGAAGAGGTAGAAGAACTACAAGGTTCTCTTACTAATTGCGTCCAGCACGAGATCGAAGACGAACTTGCCGACTGCTACGAAGTGCTTATAGCACTTGGTGAGACCTACAGATGTCGCAGTATTATAGATGTGGCTCAGGAAAAACTTCATAAGCGTGGCGGTTTCTACCAAGGTTACGTATTAAAGGTTGACAAGCCAGAAGAGTGACAGTACAATGTTAGTATAAATTCGTAAAGAGAGAATTAACTAATGATCAGGAAAGCCAAGGAAGATCTGTTTGAGGCCACGTTCATTGTCTTAAAAGAGACTACTATCGCCGGTCGCAGATTTCAGACTAACGAAAAGTTTCGGTATGTGTCACATGTATACGATACAGACGTTGAAAAAGACTGTGAAGGTAATTTTCCTCCGAACTCTGCTAGTTATGTAGTTTTTGTTGACGAACAAGGTAACGAGTTTACTGCACTAGCGCACGATGTTACAGAAGACATTGTCAACGAGTTTGTCGATGTAACTTTTCCGGAGAAAGAATGAAAGCACAAAAACCAGCAGAAGGTATTCTAAAAGAGTACGACACAGAAGACGCAAAGTGCTATCATATCATATGCGACTGTACTTGTGAAGACCACGCTGTAGACACTTGGATCGAAGTGGGTGCGTTTGATGAGATGGGCGTAGACGTGACATTTTACGTCAAGACCTATACTCCGCATACTGTGGCTGGCATTTGGGACCGTATTAAAGCAGCGTGTAATGTGCTGTTCAAAGGTGTTGACACGCAAATGCACAGCATCTTCCTTAAAGAACAGGTCGCAAGAAATTGGATCAGTGCTGTTGAGAACAGCATTGATGACATGAAAAACCATAAGGATTACCGAGGTAAGAAATGAAGGCACGTATAGGCAAGTATCCATCAAGGCTTGTATCTAACATTTATGACAATTATCTGGAAAAGCGTTACGGCATGGATCGTGTTGTGTCTGATAAGCCCAAGCTACAGACTCGCACTGACCAGTTTGTTGAACGACTCGAAGGTTGGTTGCAGAGTGTGTACGATGTGATCAACCGGATCTATTTTGATCGTCGCGAGAAGAAGGTAAAGGTTCGGATTGACCCTTGGGATACTTGGAGTATGGACAGTACTCTTGCACCTATAATCCTTCCTATGCTCAAGCAGCTCAAAGCAACCAAGCACGGAGCACCGTTTGTTGACTTTGAAGACGTTCCAGAAGAGCTTCGTCCAACCAACGAGGAGCAGGCTAATCTCCGTGACGGCGAAACAGACGAAAAGTTCTTTGAACGCTGGGACTGGATCATGAACGAAATGATCTTTGCGTTCGAAAGCATCGACTCAGACTGGGAGGAAGAATTTTACTCAGGCGTCGTTGACCTTCAGAGTGTGCCGATTAATTACGCACGTGAAGAAGTTGACGAAAAAGACGCGGACCTGTATAGATTGGAAAAAGGTCCAAAGGACACGTTCACTGCAGACTGGGACGGAATGAAAGTAGTACAGGCGCGCATCGACAACGGGTTCCGGCTTTTTGGCAAATATTTCACGAGCTTGTGGGATTAACTAGAGGACAATATGGCATCACTAACAGCAAATCTTGACGACATGAATCCAGTCTGGGGCGGGCTCACTAACAAACGAGAACTAAAGATTCTCAGACCAGAAACAGATCCCTTTGCTTATATTGGCAGGGCCTACAATCAAGGCTGGGAGTCACACTACCTATACGCTGTAATCAGTGGTAACAGTGAAGGGGAAGAAATGCTTCTCCCTGGTTTCGATGATATCGAGCGAGGCGAAGAAATTCGCAAGCATTTTCAAAACAAGCTCACGATACTCACTCTCAAAGGCCTGCAGATTACAGACTATCAAAAGGCGCTGTACGAGCTACTAGAGAACTCCTTGGAGTTTGATGAGACTATGGTCAGAATTCTGTGTAAACTGCCGGAGTTTTATCAAGAGGATATTGACACAAAAGCAATAGTAGAACAAGGCAAGTCTTTTGAAGTAGAAAACGACCCGTACCATGCAGGAGGTCGTTTAGAATCATACGACAACGAGATTCTAGAGTTTGTAGGCTCTGTGTCAGACAGCAAGCGTCGTGGAAAACTGCGTCACTATTACTGGAAAGATACACGCGGACGGTTAGTAGTAGCGTCACCAAGAGTCGCACCAACCGGCGCTATTCCTTGGGAGTTTGTGGTTCAGTTTCCTAAGATAAAAGCCAGTGGTGTTGTGCATATTCATAAACTGCGTGGTTATGATACATTTGTAGCTGAGATTGCCAACAGCACATTTTGTATTTCCCCAGTGTAATTTTAAAGGAGACAAAATTGAGTCGAGATTATCTTTACAACGAAGAAGTTCGGTTGTATAATGTAGATAAGGATAAAGAAGTTGTTGCTGAGGTAGTGTACTTTGAGCCAGAGAAGTCATTGCTATGCAGTATCAACAACATGATCGAAGTGCGCCTTAACTACAGCGCAAAACACAAAGAGTATGTTGGCTCAAAAGCTGGCATGGAATTCAAAACCCGAGGTCCTGAACTACTATGAACCCAGCAAAGCGAGAGTTTGAACAAGCAGAAACTATTGTTCTGATGTCAACCCGAGCATTCCAAGATTGGTATTTTCGAGAGCATGTGAATCTTGAACGATACCTACAAGCGTCAGAGACGCTTGCTGACAATCGACAGTTTTTGACTGAGACTCTTGGTAAGCAAGACTTTTGTACAAGTGACTCTGTTAATCGTAGACTCTATGTGTGGAAGCGTGAAGTCGACGGTGTTACTTACTGGATTCTCACTGCTCGCGAGCGCGGCACTTCATACGAATTTGAGACTACACTTAACAACGTTGAAGAAAATGCTGAAAAAGTAATCGACGATCTAATCCAACTGTTCAATATCGAAACCCCACAAAAGGAAACACAATGAGTCTTATCCCAACAGTAATTGAAAAAACATCGAACGGCGAACGTGCATACGACATCTACAGTCGACTGCTCAAGGATCGTTTGGTTATGCTCAACGGGCCTGTTGACGACAACTCAGCAAATATTGTTGTTGCGCAGATGCTGTTTCTGGAATCAGAAAATCCTGACAAACCAATCAAGTTCTATATCAATTCTCCAGGCGGCAGCGTAACTGCTGGTCTATCAATTTATGACACAATGCAGTTTGTGAAGTCACCTGTTCACACAATGGTAATTGGCCAAGCGTGTTCAATGGGCAGCTTCCTTGCTCAAGCAGGCGAAGCAGGCAAACGGTTCGTACTGCCAGAATCTCGCACAATGATTCACCGTGTTAGCTCAGGCACTCCTGGCACTAAAGGTTCAGTTCACGTTCAAGAACTTGAGATGGAAGACATCAAGCGCCATTATGAAGAAAGCCACAGGGTCAACAACCGATTAACAGAGTTGTACGCTAGACACAACTCAAAAGGCAAGACTTACGACGAGCTTTATGCAACTATGAAGCACGATACATTCTACAGTGCAGACGAAGCGGTAGAGTATGGGCTTGCTGACGAAGTAATTCGGAGGACATAATGTTCGAGAACGCCCCTAACTTGTACAAACTTGAACACCTAGTACAGATTGGTACTAATCCCCAAGATATGACAGAGCACCCAACAGGACAATGGGTGCCTGCTCGTTACATGGGACTATACGGCCTGCGTAACCGTCTGCGTTTAGCTGTCGGCGTGTTCACCGGAAAGTACGACGCAGTAAAATGGCCCGGAAATCAATGAGGTAAATAATGGAAGACGCAAAAGAAAAGATTGCAGAAATGAAAGGCATACCCACACAAGAACAGTTGAATGACCAACTTAGAGAAAGTGTACTAGTAGTGACTTTCGACAAGAAAGACGGCAGCGAACGTGTAATGACCTGTACAAAGAGCCTGGATATAATTCCAAAAGAGAATCATCCAGAAGAAGGCGCCAAGACTCGTCCTGAGGCACTTTTGACAGTTTGGGACACAACCGCACAAGGCTGGCGAAGCTTTTACTACGACAGAGTCAAGAAAGTGGAGCCGCCCGCAGAGGAGGTGTAACATGGAACCAGACAACAACGGCTTTAGCCATTCGTGGAACTGGCGGTCAAACGATTTTAACCATCACCCGTATACCTACACTTGGGCTAGGGTGATTCAAGATCAATGGCAAAACGGCAACAGAGCACAGCAAGATCTAGAATGGGAACTGGCTCAGATAGAACTGATGGATTACGTAGTTGAGCAAATGACCAGTTATCCTGAAGCAGAAGCAATCATTGAACGTGTTAAAAATCTTAATGCGTAAAAAGATTCTTTTTTGATCAAAAAAGATCTCAAGATGATAAATAAACGTATAACAATAAAAAGGAAAGATTAATTTCAATGAACTACACAGCACCATTAACGACACTGACATTACTTACTTGGAGCAATTCGAGTAATAATAGTGTGTCGGTGGGGCCGAGATTGGTGTAGTAGAAATTTTCTAAGCACTTTCAAAGCCCACTGCACACGCACTGGGCTTTTTTATTGCCTGAAAGAAAAAAATAAAAAAGTTGTTGACAGGAAGAGTAAATGGCAATACACTTAGTACATAGAGTTAACAACACGTTCTTTAACAGTTAAAACAATTTACGGAAGGTGCCGCTAATTGGATGGCAACTGGACTTGAAATCCAGGGTATTGGTGATGAGCCGGT
>Ga0102931_1001610_pt1 | contig 11262 bp, 14 predicted proteins | sample SalPonR1_C_D1_MG_FD_79282 | JGI IMG/M metagenome (GOLD analysis project Ga0102931, IMG submission 79282) | Salt pond soil microbial communities from South San Francisco under conditions of wetland restoration - Salt Pond MetaG R1_C_D1_MG | ecosystem: Environmental > Aquatic > Marine > Intertidal... | reverse complement strand
TATTTACTTTTAATTAAAATTATTTCCATTAAAACCTTATATTATAGAAAAGAAGAGGGGACTATTTTCCTATATACATATTTATCATCAAATTTTTATAAATATAATTGACTATATCAGAAAAGTTTATTATGCTATAATAAGATAATAATCGATTTAGATAAATATACTCTTTAAAAATATTCATTATTCCTAAAAAATATTTAATTTAAAGTCAGGGAGTTGAGGAAAATGAATAATAAAAGAAAGAGTCTTATAACTATATTTTTGATACTATTAATCTTAGTTATAACTGGTTCTGCTTTGGCTAGCTCTCAGAAAGAAATAAATGATAAAATAAGGTATACATTAAGTATATTTAAGGTAAATAATAGTGCTGCTTCAAATATTGATCCTCCATATTTTATAGATGAAATAAACAATTTATATGAAAAAAATAATTTTGATCCAATCTGGTTCAATGAAGATGACTTTAACGAGTCAGCTTATCAATTGAGAGAAGTATTAGCTAATATTGCAGAGGAAGGCTTAAATCCCAAATTATATCGAGCTCAATTTCTTGAAAATTTTTTTAAAAAAGAAACTTTATCTTTTAAGGAAAAAGCTATTGCAGATATTTTTTTAACAAATTCTTTTTATTTACTGGCTTCCCATTTTAGTGATGGGGTTCTTGAACCAGAAAATTTTGAGAAGGAATGGTTGACTGTAAAAAAAGATATAAATTTAGAAGAGTTTTTAGAAAAAGCCGTTCAAAAGCAGGAGGTTAAGAGTTCTCTTTATTCACTTATACCTCAAAACGAAAGATACCACAAATTAAAAAATAAGTTAAAATTATTACGTGAAATAAAAAAAGATGGTGGTTGGACAAAAGTAGAAACATCTCAGAATTTAAAATCAGGTATGACTGGAGAAAGTATTAGAAATTTAAAGTTTCGATTAAAGCAATCCCAGGATTTTACTGGAGAAATAGATGAAGAATATGATAAAGATTTAAAAGAATCTATTATTGATTTTCAGAAAAGACATGGCTTAAAACCAGATGGGATTGTTGGCCCTAATACATTTAGGGCTTTAAATAGAGATATTGAAGAGATAATAAGAACTGTAGAGATAAATATGGAACGACTAAGGTGGCTTCCTAAAAGCTTTGGTGAAAATTATATTTTTACAAATATTGCTGATTATACTTTACAGGTCTATGAAAACAAAGAAAAGGTACTGGAAATGAGTGTAATTGTTGGTAGAGAACAGAGAAGTACTCCTTTTTTTAGTAGTAGATTAAGTTATCTAGTTTTAAATCCTTATTGGACTGTACCACGGACAATAGCTGTAGAGGATAAATTACCATTAATAAAAAAAGATATTAATTATATTTCTGAAAATAATTTTAAAGTTTTGAAATTTATAGATGGAAAAATTATAGAGCAAAATTACCAGGAAATCAACTGGGATAATCTAAATAAAAATAATTTTAATTATTATTTAAGACAGGATCCCGGTCCTAATAATGCTTTAGGAAGAGTTAAATTCATGTTTCCAAATAAGTTTAGTGTTTATCTCCATGATACTCCTAATAAAGAACTTTTTACTCAAACTAAGCGTAATTTTAGTTCGGGATGTATTCGCTTAGAAGAACCATTGAAATTGACTGATTATCTTTTAAGAGAAGATAAGAACTGGGATCTAAAAAAGATAAACAGTATTCTTGAAACTAATAAAGAAACTACTGTAAATTTAACTCAAAAGTTACCGATCCATATCATATATATGACAGCCTGGGTTGATGATCAGGGTAGATTACAGCTTAGAAATGATATCTATAATCGAGATGCTAGATTGATTTCTGCATTTTATCAAATAAAAGAAAGGATTGAAAATGATTAAAAAAATAACAACTACAATTTTATTGATTTTAATATTAACAATTCCTGCAGCAGCCAGTTTTGATCCAGGAAAAGCCGATTTTAAACTTGTTTATAATGATTCATTGATTCAGCATGAAAAATTTAGTGTTTTTGTTTTGCCTCAGGAAGAAATTAATTTAAAAGTTTCTGAAGCTGATGAAAATGATAATTACAAAATCAAACATCCAGGAATTAAGATGATAAAAAAAGAAAATACAAAGTGGAAGTTAAAATCACCAGAGAAAATAGGTAATTATCAAATTGAAATATACAACACAAAAACAAAAGATAAAATCCTTTTACAGGTATTTGTAATGGAAGCCTATGATAATTTAGAGGATGGTTATCTAAATGGTTACCGAATAGGTGATTATCCAACTATACCTGATGACAAAAAGGAAGATTATGAACTGCCTCGCGGGTTTATTAAAGTAACTAAAGAAAATGAAAATATATATCTTAGTCCTCACTTTCAATTAAAGCAATTTTTGTGTAAACAGAATAGTAATTATCCTAAATATTTGGTAATTCAACCTTCTCTTCTTCAAAAGTTAGAATATATTCTCAGAGAAGCAAATAAAAGAGGAATTAGAACTGATGTATTTCATGTAATGAGTGGATATAGAACTCCCTATTATAATCAGGCAATAGGGAATGTTGCTTTTAGTCGTCATATTTTTGGAGATGCAGCAGATATATTTATAGATAGAAAATCTAATAATTATATGGATGATCTCAATGAAGATGGTAGAGTAAATATAGCTGATGCTAGAAAATTATCGCGAGTAGTAGAAGAATCAACAAATAGAGATGAATATAGTAGATTTATTGGAGGATTGGGGATTTATCACAAAACTACCAGTCATGGTCCTTTTATTCATATTGATACAAGGGGTTATATAGCACGTTGGTAAATTGATATATAAAAATAGTATATAGCATAAAAAGAAGGGTACCATTTTCTCATAATACTGCTCCAAACGTAAGCAAAGCTTATTTCCGGAGCACTAAAATTCAAATATGGTACTCTCCTTTTGCTTTTCAGGTAGAGTTAAATTTATGGGAATGTAGTTTTAGCGGCTTTGAAAAATTCTTGCTATAATCTAAGCCGGTATTCGACATTCTCATAAATTTAACTCAATGTGAGAAATATCATAGCATTCTTTATAGTTAACCTATATAATAAAGTTGAGTTAAATAATCAACTTAAAATATAGGAGGAGATTTTTAAATGAATATTATTAAATTAGATGATGTGATTACTGAAGAGAATAAAAGAGGAGTTAATTCTAAAGGAATAGTGGAAAATGATGATGTAAAAGTTACTCAAATTGAATTAGGTGAAGGAGATTACCTACCAGAGCATTCTGTACCTGTTAATGTTTTCTTTTATATAGTAGAAGGTAAAGGAACCTTGCAAATTGGAGATGAAAAAGAAGTAGTTGAAGCTAAACAGGTTATTACCTGTCCACCTAATACTACAATGTCACTAAAAGCAGATCAGGGAGAAGAATTTATAGTATTGAATGTAAAGACTCCATCATTGTAAGTAATTAGCAATTATGTGGTTTATGAGATAATAATTTACTAGATATCATTTTTTCACCTACTGCTCCATTTGTTAGCAAAACTAATTTCAGGAGCACTAAAGTTCCAAAATGATATCTAGTAATTATTAAACTTCACAAAAACCTTAAATTTTAATTATTTACAATTAACATACTAAAAATCTATTTAGTGAGCACTAAAATTCAAAAATTGTACCTGGCTAATCAATAAAACATAATTTATCAATAAATTAATTTAAATGAGATATTCTTAAGATAGCCTTTTTGGCTATCTTTTTTTGGGTTAACAGTTCAATTATGGTATAATTAAAGAGTAAATGAGAGTATAAAAAGTTTAATTTCACAATATATATTTATACACTGAAAGGGGAGATGGAGTTAATGAGAACAATTGGTACAGAAGTAAAGGGGATTAGGACTCCAATTATAAAAGAAGGAGATGACTTAGTTGATATTGTAGTTTCTTCTTTACAAAAATCATGGGAAGAAGAAGGATATGAACTAAAAGATGGAGATGTAGTGGCTATTACAGAATCAGTAGTTGCCAGAGCTCAGGGTAATTATGTTAATATTGATGATATAGTAGAAGAGTTAAAGGAAAAATATCCAGAAGAGATTGGAGTAGTTTTTCCTATTTTAAGTAGAAATAGATTTTCAATGATTTTAAAAGCTATTGCTAAGACTAAAAGAAAAATATATCTACAACTTAAGTATCCTCGTGATGAAGTTGGTAATTCTTTAATGGACCCTAAAAAACTTGCTGATTCATATTTTGATCCTTATACAGATACTTTAAGTGAAGAGGAATACTATAATTATTTTGGAAGTTATAAACATCCATTTACAGGTATAAATTATGTAGATTATTATAAAAAATTAGCTGGAGATACTGAGATTGAGTTTATCTTTTCTAACAGAGCAGAAACGATTTTAAAATATACTAAAGATGTGTTAGCAGCTGATATACATACCCGTCATAAAACCAAAAACAAATTAAAAGAAAAAGGAGCAAATATTGTTTTTGGTCTTGATGACATTTGCAGAGAGAGAAGAGATAATAAAGGTTATAATCCTGATTATGGTTTACTTGGTTCTAATAAGGCCTCTGATCAAATGTTAAAACTTTTTCCAAGAAATGGTGAAGAATTTGTAAATGAAGTTCAAAAAAGATTAATAGATTTAACAGGTAAAAATATAGAAGTTATGATCTATGGTGATGGTGCTTTTAAAGATCCGGTAGGTAAAATTTGGGAACTTGCTGATCCAGTAGTCTCACCAGCCTTTACCCCAGGACTAAAAGGTACTCCTAATGAAGTAAAATTGAAATATTTAGCAGATAATGATCTTGGTGACCTTGAAGGGGAAGAACTTATGGAAGCGATGAAAGATGAAATAAAGAAAAAAGATGAAGATTTAGTAGGAGAAATAGAAGCTCAGGGAACTACTCCCCGACAATTAACTGATCTTTTAGGTAGTCTAAGTGATTTAGTTAGTGGCAGTGGAGATAGAGGAACTCCTGTTATTTTAATTCAGGGCTATTTTGATAATTTAGCTACAGAATAAAATATATACTTATGAATAATTTAGAACTCATCCCCTGTTATTTTTAATATAGCAGGGGATTTTCTAATTTGGAAAGAATTGTGTTATAATTAAGATAAAGAAGATTTAAATTGGAGGTGTGCTTTTATGCAGAACTCTAGAGAAAGTAAAATTTTAGACAAAAAATTAATTGAAAAGAAACTAAAAGATTATTTTTCAAATAAAAATGAAATCATAGCTGTTTATATTTTTGGTTCATTTTATAAACAAAGTTTTAATAATAGAAGTGACCTGGATCTGGCTGTTATTTTTAAAGAAGAAATTGATAAGTTTGATAAATTTGATATTAAGCTAAAAATGCTTGCAGATATAGAGGATTTAATAAAAATAGAAGTTGATTTAGTAGATTTTGAAAATGTAGATCTAAAAATAAAACACCATATTTTAGATGGGAAATTAATTCACTGTAAAAATAATAGTAAAAGAGTAAAGTTAGAAAAACAGGTGATTTTAAATTATATTGATATGAGGAAAAGATATGATATTTTTAATAAGAATTTAGGAGGGAGATTTTAAATTGGTTGATAAAGAAATAATAAAAGATAGGTTGAGTCTTTTAGAAGAATATATTTTAGATTTAGAAGAATATAGAGATTTGACTCTTGAAGAATTGGAAAATAACAAAATATTGTTTAGATATTTAGAAAGAACTCTACATCTTGCAATAGAAGCTATTTTAGATATAGGTAGCCATATTATAAGTGATGAGCGACTTGGTAATCCTAAATTCAACAGTGAAATTATTAAAATTTTAGCCCAAAATGATATTATCAAAGAAAATGTTGAAGACTATGTTAAAATGGCTAAATTTAGAAATATTATAGTCCATGATTATGCTGATATTGATGCAGAAATCTTATTGAAAATAGTAAGAGAAAATGTAGTTGACTTAAAAGAAATATTCAAATGGTATAGAGAGTATATTTCTTAGAATTTCTCTTTGTTATAATTGGAGGTGAGCTTTATGAGAAAAATTAATTTTAAAAAATATAATAAAAAACGAAAAAGATTAAAAGCAGAGCTTTTGCAGTTTAGAGATGAAGTAAATATAACTGAAAGTGAAGCTCCACCTCGTGGTAAAGAAAAAAGAAAACTTTTATTTGAAATGGCAAGAAAAAGAAAAAAATATAAATTTTGTTTTAAGTCCTTTAGGGTTTGAAAAAGAGGGGAAGTACTGGATCTTAGAAGATGCTAATATAGCTATTGAAGTAACTTCTGGACCTTTAGCAGGCAGTTGGGATAAGGTTAATGAAGTAGAAGGAACTAAAAGTGAATTAATGGATTTTATGAAAAAGATTAAAGAGAAGTTAGGTGATTAATTTGAATAAAAAAATAAAAAAGAAAATAGATTATGATAAATTGCAAAATTACTGCAAAGAAAATGGAGTGTTGGCAATTTATTTATTTGGATCTCAGTTAGGTGAAAAGACTGATAAGTTTAGTGATCTGGATCTGGGAGTTGTTTTTTTTGAATCAGAAAAAGACAAATTAAATGATGTTAATTTTTATATGAGTTTTAAAAATGAATTAGTAAGTATTTTTGATTTTTCAAAAATAGACCTTCTTTTTTTACAAAATTCAGGTTTGAAAATCCCCTTTAAAGTTATTACTAAAGGAGAAGTTATTTATTCTGCGGATAAAGAGAAACGTTTAGATTATGAAGATATGGTCATTTGTAAGGGGCTTGATTTTAAAAAAGAACTTGAACTTTATTATAAAGAATTAGAAGAAAAGATACTAAGTGGGAGGTAATTTTATGGTTAATAGAGAGGTTGTTTTAGATAGAATTAGTATAATTAAAAATTCTTTAAAGAGATTAAAAGAAATTTCTAAGCTTTCAAAGCAAGAATTTAAAAATAATGATGATTATTTTGCTATTGCTGAACATCATTTGAGAAGATCTTTAGAAGCTGTTATAGATTTAGGGCGACATATATGTGTGAAGGAAGATTTGGGACAACCGCAAGATTATACTGAAGTGTTTGATATTTTAAATAATGGGGGAGTATTGAGTAAAGAATTTACCGAAAATATTAGAGGTATGGCAGGTTATCGAAATCGACTAGTTCATATGTATAATCAAATAGATAGAGAAGAAATATATCAAATATTACAGGAGCGTTTGGATGACTTTGATATATTCACCAATGAAATTATGAATTATATAAATAAAAACTAAAAAAATTAAAGAAATAGAGGTGGGGAATAGTATGGTTGAAAAAAATCGTTATTAAAAGTCATTAAAGAGGAGGGAAAAGAAATATGACCTGATCATTTTGCAGCCTTTCTTTTTTCTTTGAAATTTATATTTTCTTTAGATTCTTCTAAAAGAAAAGAGAGAGGGACAGTGAGAAACATAATAATACCTGCTGTAAAAAAGACAGCCTTTAGACTTAAAAATTCTACTAAAAACCCACCTAAGGCTGGACCTAAAATTCTACTTAAAGAACTTGAGCTTTCTAAAGCCCCAAGATAGGTTCCCTGTTTAGTTTTTGGAGAAAAGTCAACCATATAAGTAATAGAAGTTGGATTAAAAGAACCGATAGTTATCCCAATGATAATTGCTGCCAGCCAGATTCCAATTTTTGTAGGATAAAATACATAGATAAGTGGTCCTAAAAAGGAAAAACTGGAGATAACAAGCAGAGGTTTTCTACCCCAGCTATCTGCCAGAGAACCGCCAATGATAATCGCTAAAATTATAAAAAACCTTTTTAACCCTTCAAAACTTCCAGCAGAACCTTCAGAGATACCAATAACAGTTGTATAATAGATCGGTAAAAAAGTTTTAAAAGAATTAAAAGCAGTTCTTCTAATAAAAGTAATTAAACAAAAAAGAGATGCCGGGTCATTTTTCCATTTTAAAGGGGAAAAGAGGCGCGGTCCTACTTTTTGACTGCTTGCAAAAATAAAACCTTCTGTAAAAAGATCTTTAAATTATAAATTTTTGATATCTGGAATTATATTAGAAAAGTTAACTTTATTTTTACTTTTATCTCCTAGTTTTTCACTGTCAATATATTTATAGGCCAGTCCTGCAGCAAATACCATTAAGAATCCAGTGATAAAAAAGGCCAGTAAAAAACTTGTATATTGAATGAGAAATCCCATTAAGACCGGTCCTAACATTGAGCCAAAAAAGACAAATATTTTATAGATACTTATTTTTTCTCCTCGATCATCTTCATTACTTTCTTCAGAGATTATTGCCTGTGATAGAGGACGGATAGCTGATTCGATTATCCCCTGTAAAAATCGAAGTATAAAGAAAAAACCTACCCAATCCGGAAAAGGTAAGAGAAAAAATATAATTCCTGAACCTAAAAAAGCTGAATATAGGAAAAATTTACGATTACCAAGGGCATCAGATATACTTCCTACCAGAGTTGTAGAAAAAAGTTGTGGTAAGAAATAAATAGAGTTTAAAAGGGCAATATTTCTCATACTCATTCCTTTATTTTGTAAAAATAAGACAAGGGCAAAAAATATGGTACCTTTATAAGAAATGGAATGAATAGTTCTTGTAAAAGTTGCTGTTTTAAAACTGCTACCAGTGTCTTTTATACTTTTTAAATTGGGAAAATAGGATATAATTTTTTGCAATAATTGCTTCATTGTTTTCCTCCCAGATTATAATTTGACTAGAGTTTATCAAAAAAAACATGAATTTAAAAGGATTATTTTAAAATAAATACTTTTAATTTTTAGTTTATAATGGTATAATTAATATAAAATGTAATAAAATGACAATAAGAGGAGAAAAAAATGAATAAGGTTGAGCCAATTAGAGATAAAAATAAAATAAAGGAAATAAAAAATATTTTAAAGAAAAAAAGTTATAGAAATTATATGCTATTTGTTTTAGGTATAAATACAGGTTTAAGAATAGGTGATTTGTTAAGTTTAAAAGTTGAAGATGTAAAAAATAAAAGTCATATAATTATAAAAGAACAAAAGACGTCTAAAAATAAACAGTTTTTGATAAATGCTAATTTAAGAAGAGAATTAAATAAATACACTAAGGGTATGACTGTTGATGAATATTTATTTCAAAGTAGAGTTGGTAAAAATAAGGCTTTAAGTAGATTCCAGGCCTACCGGATATTAAGTGCAGCAGGTAGAGAAGCCGGGCTGGAGCGCATAGCCTGTCATTCTACAAGAAAAACTTTTGGCTATCATCATTATAAGAGATATAAAGATGTGGCCTTACTGCAGAAGCTTTTTAATCATTCGTCTCCTTCAATAACTTTGGATTATATAGGAATTACTCAGGATATAATTGATGATTCTATTGAAGATTTTAATTTATAATAGAAAAAAACCCTGTAATAATAACTAAAATTACAGGGTTTGATAAATAATTAGTTTAGGTATTTTTTGACTTCTTCTAAAGAATCAATTTCAAAGATATTATCTCTTATTTTCTCCAACTGCTTAATATCAGCTGAATTTATTTTTTTGCTAATATTATCCGGTAGTTTATTTAAGTTAAATTTATTTGATATTATTATTGAAATAGTTTCTCTAAGATTTTCTAATTTACCTTCTTTTTTACCTTCTAATTTACCTTCTTTTCTTAATTTTTCCCCAAGAGACATTAGATCACCACTCCTTTCAGGAATAGTATTGTTGACCTTATTTTTTAAATTTTGGATACTAATTTCGCGGACGTTAATGATATATCTCATAGCAGTTTCAAAATATTCTAGGACTGTATCTGTATCCTTCAGTTCTCTAAACAGAGAGAAAATTTCATCTAATTCTTTTTCAAAATCATCTTTAAATATATTTTGAATAATTTTTAGAAAAAGTCTTGATTGAACACTGCCGATGATTTCATTATGACTATATTGAGAAAAATCATATAGCAAATATTTATAATTGGGGATATATTCTTCCAAATTTTTTTCTTTGGCTAATAGAGATGAAAATTTTAGACTTATATTATATTTCTCTCTACCATGGTAGACAACCAATGGGAGGATGAAAGGCAGTTTGTTTGTATTATTTTGTTTTAAATGTAGATCCCATATTTTTGTTAAATATTTTAAAAGTTGAAAAGAAATTAACTTATCTGGATAACTCTTGTGCTCAAATAAAAGATACAAATAGCCAGGATTATTGTCAATATCAACCTTATAAATCATATCAGAAAAAGAATTCTGTAGTTCTTTGTCAATAAAGCTATCTTTAACTATTTCTAGTTCCTTAGTATTTATTATTTTTTTGAGTTCTTTTGGTAGATAATTTTCAATAAAATCTTGAGCAATTTCTTTTTGACTAAAAACTTTTTTAAAAAAGTGATCATGAGGAGAATTTAACATTTTCAATAACCTCTTTTCATATATATTTTATCAAAAAAAAAGGAAAGGTACAATTAATTCCTTAATTATATTATAATACATTTGTTCGGATAAGTCAAAGAAATTGAAAAAATAAAAAATTCTAAATATATAAACTATAATTTTTTTTGATTTTTGGGAAGGAATTTTGCAGATAGTCTTTAATATGTTATAATAGATTGTGTTAAAAAGTTGAACACAAAATTCGACAAAAAATAATTTTGCGTTGTTATTACTCTTTTAAGGAGAACTTTTCAATGAATGAAAAGATTAATGATATTCTACATATTTTAGATAAAGAAGATAATCCATCTCAAAGAGAAATTGCTAAAAAAACTGGCATTTCTCTGGGATTAGTAAATACTTTGATAAAAAAATGTGCTAAAAAAGGTTTAGTTAAGATTGAGAGATTAAATTCCAGGAATATAAAATATATTTTAACTCCTAATGGTGTCAAAGAAATTACTAAAAAAACTATTAGTTATGTGGAGAGGTCTTATAAGGCTATACAGAGAATCCAGGGTGAAGTCCAGGAATTAGCAAGAAAACATAGTAAAGAAGGAAAAAGTATTTATCTTTTAAAAGAAGAGAATGATGAAGTTTTTAGACTTATCAGTAATACTTTAGATGAAATGAGTATTAAATATGAAATAATAGATGAAATTGATGGATTTGATGATAATAAAAATAATGTATTATATCACTGGAATCCTGAATTAGAGGTTATTGATCAGGATTTAGAGCTGGTAAATATATTTAGAAGTTGATTTTTTAAATAAAAATTAATAAAAATTTTAGTTTTAAGGCAGGACTTTAAGTATTAATATAGTAATAGTAATAATAGAG
>Ga0102931_1001606_pt1 | contig 11270 bp, 10 predicted proteins | sample SalPonR1_C_D1_MG_FD_79282 | JGI IMG/M metagenome (GOLD analysis project Ga0102931, IMG submission 79282) | Salt pond soil microbial communities from South San Francisco under conditions of wetland restoration - Salt Pond MetaG R1_C_D1_MG | ecosystem: Environmental > Aquatic > Marine > Intertidal... | reverse complement strand
TTGTGATGCAGCGAGCTGCTATTTCGGCTGTATATGGACGTTTGCCGGGTTGGGACCCGAATATCAAATAAAACCAGGGATGAATTCGGAGTAAAAATAATATTATGCAGTTCTGTTAAAATTTGCCGGGTAATTGCATCTTCCGTATAACTTGAATAATACTGTTCAAGTGGTTCTGCATCTTCCGTAATTTCAAATTCGTCGACATTCAAAAAGATATCTCCCCGTGTTGAAAAATCCTCTTCTGTCAGGTAAGCAAGACGGCTTGTCAACCATTGTTGATTAATTTCAGCCCCTTCGTTTAAATACAAAGCTGCAATGCGCGAAGTGTAATTCTGCACGAAGTTAAAGTTTTGTTCATAAGAGGACTGAAGTTCTCCGTTTTCATTTAGAATTTGGTTTGATATTTCAGGCCCTATTTCGGGAATCCAGTCAATATCACTTGTAGAAAACTCCTGGAACAGATTCGATTCACTTTCAAACATCTGCAAGTTAATCCGGTTGATGGGCGGCAGGTCACTTCCGTTGAAGCTATCTCTGCGTATCATCACAATTTGTCCGTTATTTTCTACCCTGTTTAATTGATAAGGCCCTGTACCGACGGGCCGTTCTGAAAGAATTGATGAATTTCCAGAAATTGCTTCTTGTGGATAGATCAATAAATATGGAGATGCGAGTTTTGTTAGAAACTGAGGGTCTTTCTCTTTCAATACTATTGCCAGTGTTTGTCTGTCAATCACCTGAATTCCGGCTACGCTTTGCAAAACGCGTTGATCAGGATCGTAAACGGATCGTTGCTCAAGGTAGTAATTTTCAAACCCGCGGATGTTCATTAGTAACTGGGCGGCTTGACTGGGTACGTTAATACTGGCGGTTCTTTCGAGGGCAGTTTTAACATCCGAAGCATTTACCCTGCGGCCAATTCCGGAATTAAAAATGGAACTGTTATGAAAGAATTTATTTTGATTGAGGCGAAATACATATTCCAGACTGTCTTCAGAAACTTCTACGCTGCTTGCAATATCCGGGATAGGATTGCCCTGTCGATCGAGGGTATACAATCCATCATAAATAAGAGTTAGTGCTCTCTGTGTACTCAAATTTTCGGCGAAGAGCGGATCAAAATTTGTGACAGAATCAATCAACCCGATTGTCAGTTGAGTAAATTCTTCTTCTGTTGAATCCTGCTGGGTGGTTTGCTGTGTGGCGGGCGCATCTTCAACAACCACAACTGTAGATTCCGATGAGCTGCAAGCGTAGATACCGGTCATCAGAATCAGAAAGAATGCGAAATTTCGTAATGTATTTAGTTTCATCTATTTATTGGTTTTGAGTCCTTTAATGCCTTTAACAGCTTTTTGACTTAAAAGGTTTGTGTCGTAACTCTGGATGCGCCGTGCTTTTTGATTCTGATCTTCAACGGCGATATCAATTAACTCCAATAATAATTCCTTAAAAGTAATATCTGTCTCTTCCCAAAGATAAAACGAAAACGAGCCCGGTATGGTGTTAATTTCATTAAAATAAAATTGATGCGTCTCTTCATTTACTAAAAAATCAAGGCGAGCCAATCCACTGCAAGAGAGTAGCTTAAAAACTTCGATAGATGTTTCCCGGATTGCAGTTGTAAGTTTATCGGGTATTTTTGCCGGAATTTCACGATCGGCTGATGCCATTCCCTTCGCCTCCTGGTCATTCATATATTTATCCTGGAAGGAGAGAAGTTCTTCTTTTCCCAGAGGACGTTCACATACGCTGGTACGTTGTTCCCTGGACGATCCCAATACGGAGCAATTAATTTCCATCAACGGGGAAACAACCTTTTCAACCAGAAGATGATCATCGTATTTAAAAGACGATTCAATAGCACGAATCAGTGCGTCCCGCTCTTTAACCACCTCAACACCAATACTGCTTCCTAAATGCACCGGTTTTACAATGACCGGGTAATCAATCGATTCAATATTATTGATAATAGATAATTGATTATCGATCCAGTTCTTCTCGACAAAATTAACACCTTCAACAACCGGAATACCATGAGTACGGCAGATCTCTTTGGCCATCACTTTGTCCATCCCAATGGATGATCCCATCACACTACTTCCGGTACAAGGAATATTGAACATCTCGCAAGCTCCCTGGAAGGCCCCGTTTTCACCTTTCGATCCGTGAAAAGCATTTAGAACAGCATGTATAGGATGTGATTTTGATTTTGAGAACAAACCGGTCTTCTGTTCGATTAACACGGGCTGGCCGAAATCATTTTGACCAAAAAAGCATGCTATACAATTGTTTTCGAGTTTTTTGAGATCCTCAAAATTTTTCAGGTCAAGTAAATTTTCTCCGGTCAGCCACCGACCATTTTTTGTGATATAAAGTGGGGTGACTTGATACTCGGAATCCTGGAGTGCGGCAATGGCCTGGTGAGCTGTAATTACAGAAACTTCATGCTCGGGTGAAGCACCTCCAAATGCTACCAATACAGTTTTTTGATCCATAAAAAAGAAATCTTGTATATCTATTTATGATACGAAGTTAGCCCGTGAATTGACAACGGGAGTCGTTGGTTGTTTGTAGTTCGTTGTGTGTTGTTAGTTGCAGTGTAGAATTAATTTACGAAGATAGCGCGATCGTCTCGCTCGTGCTCCTAACAACAAGCACAAACAAAGATGTTTGCTCCATCCTTTACTCGTTCCCGAAGGTCCTCCTTCGGAACGTAACCCTGGAAGCTCTTGCTTCCATTCTTTGAACTTTAATAAACCATAATAGATAAAAGGCTCTACCCTTAATCCAAAACATTGTATTTCTCTAAAATCTTCATCACTTCATCAACCGGCAATGCTTCCTGTGTATGTCCTTTCCAGCCTGTCATGGTTTTGGCCTGAAAGAGGGAATTAAGGATCGCTTCTTCTGTGGCCTCAACAGCGGCGAGGAATAGAGGTGTCATTTCACTGTTTTTCAATTTGTTGATGGAATATACTGCTTCATCATCCTGATGAATACGAACATCTTCATGAGTCGAAAATGCGATGATGTAATCACCACTTCCGTTTGATGCGAATCCACCGACCCGGGCTACTCCAAGAAATGCACGCTTGGCGAGGCGTTCCAGGTTTCGCGATGTGATCGGGGCATCCGTCGCAACAATGATCATGATTGATCCGTCTGTATCGTAATTGTAGCCGTCTGACCGCTGGGAGCGTTCTGACGGCGCAATTGAAGCCAAATCATACGGAACCTCATTCGCCATGTAATGATTTTTGAGTTCTTCCCCTATCGGTACCCCGTTGATCGTCAGGATTCCACCAAAATTGGACTGAACCAAAACGCCAACGGTATAACCACCACGACTTGAAGGTAAAACTCTGGATGCCGTGCCAATTCCTCCTTTAAATCCCAGCGCCCGGGTTCCCGTTCCGGCACCAACATTTCCCTCTTCAACTGTACCGGTTTCGGCATTTCCGATTGCGGCATATACATCATCAACGGTTACGTTTCTCGCTCGGATCTCATTCAGCCAACCGTCATTAGTTTCACCCACTAAGGGATTGACCGATTGTACATCCTCATTTCCGGGTTGATTGAGTACATAATCAGTAATACCATTGGCAGCTGTATGAATGCTGAGAGTATTAGTGAGCGCAATAGGCGTCTCAATCTCACCAAGCTCGCGAACCTGGGTAAAGCCAAGTGCTTTGCCAAAACCATTCCCAACGTAAACGGCCGCCGGGACTCGTTCCCGGAATATATTTCCATCGTGCGGAAGAATAGCAGTAACACCGGTTCGAATATCATCTCCTTCAATAACCGTTTGATGACCAACTTTTACACCGGATACATCCGTGATGGCATTAAACTCCCCCGGAGTTAGAATTCCTGTTTCAATTCCAAGATCTCGGGTCCTTTGTGACTGGGCTGAATCAGCGATGAATAGAAAAATCAGAACTGCAAAAGGCAAAAGGAGTCGAAGCTTCATGTGAGTAGTAGATAGATTTAAGTGGACCGTTGACAGAAAGGAACTGTAAATGGGCATGATATTCAACTCCTCAACCCACAACCTCAATCCAATTCATACAAGTATTCGTTCTTCTACAGACGAAAAACTATCTACTTACAACCATCTGCTATCTACTGCTTAAAGTCACAACTTTCTCCGCGACAACACTCCTCTACGTTAATTCCGCAAGAAGCACATTGTCCGTGACCATGGACCCATACTAAAGGAGCAAGCTGTCCACAATAGATGCACCTTCGGTGGTTTTGTAAAGGTCGGGTAGTCTGGTATGATTCTATGGAGTCCGGCAATAATTTTTCCGACATCTTGGTTTTATTTCGGTTCGAAAATTTCAAAAAATTTAATTTGAATATTCGAAAATAATTAATTTTAAGACATTTATAATAAAGTAAAAAACTGATATAGAACCTGGCATGTTGCTGAATTGAGAACCTGAAAGAGCACTGAGCAGAGTGAAGTTCCTTTCAGAGTTCGGATTTGAGTTCTGAAAACGTATGTACTGGTCAATCAGGTACGCAACTCTGCCAGGAACCGGAAAACCGCCGGTACTCTGGCATGTTGCTTTTATTCCAAATAATATTCATCTCCAAGCTTCATCCTAAACTCCTGATGAGCTTCAATAAAGTTCTTCTCGCTACCGAATTGATTGAGTAATTTCTCTTTTTCAAGATATGTTTTTCCTTCACTAATAATTTGATTGAAAGAGGAGTAAGGATAGGCTGAATAGTTATTGCTGAGTTTATGGTGAATTGGATTTCGGTGGATATAGCAAACTAAATGGTTGAGATGATTTTCATCCGAAACTTTTATCCGTTTAAAAACTCCCTCTACCAAAGTGCCAGATCGATCTATTCGTGAGTTCAGGCTTTTTGTATAACTATTCATGAGATGTGAAAACTGTTTTGATGCATGAAATGGTTTAGGAGTATCGAACTGATCGTCATAAAAGTTTCCTTTAGGATAGTTGGCTTTTATGAACTGAAATAATTCTTCCTGTTGCTCAAAGGTTCTCACACGAATCAAAAAATGGAAATGATTCTTTAACAGACAATAGGCGTAGGTTTCAACGGAAACAAAAAGGTAGAAAAAATACTTCTCGATAAATTCCAAATAATCTCTTTTGCTGTAAAAAAGATCTGCCTTCCCCGCTCCCCGATTGTAAATATGATAAAAATAACCCTCATTGATTGTTTCCATAATTAGCTTTCATTAAAGTCCCGGTCTCTGAGCAAAGTAATTTTCAATGAGAATATTTTCAAAATGTGTGTCTCAGAGTTCGGATTTGAGTTTTGAAAACGTGTGTGCTGGTCAATCAGGTACGCAACTCTGCCAGGAACCGGAAAACCGCCGGCACTCTGACAGGTTGCTGAATTGAAAACCTCAGAGAGCACTGAGCAGAGCGAATTTTCTTTTAGAGTTCGGATTTGAGTTCTGAAAATGTATGTACTGGTTATGAGAATTCCAGAAAAGTTCCGATATCCCGGTTATTTAATCCTGATCAGTAAGCTCACGATAAGCTACATCTACATTTCTTGAAAGTGAAAGAAAATCGCTGGGACTGACAAAGTTGGGGAACTCGTCGAAAGATTCAATATCCATCAGCTCCTCTTTGCTGTGTCCGTCTGCAATTCCCCGGCGGGTATATTCCATCAAGTGGGAGAGGAAATCCCGCATGTGGAGCAAATCATCGCCGCTTCCGGTTACACCGAATTCCGGGTTTCCATGCCCAAAAATAAACTGTGTGTCAGAATTCGCTTCAGAAACAACATTTTCTAACGTGGTAATCCAATTTGCAATTAAGGCACCTCCACCGCGGTCAATAAAGGGATAGAGCCGGTTGAACATCAGGTCTCCCATGTGGGCCACATTGGCATTTTCAAACCAAATCACGGAATCGCCGCCTGTATGTGCCGGTCCGTAGTGTTTAGCGTGAATGGTTTCATTGCCCATATCCATATCATATTGCTCCTCAAATGTGGTGCCGGGAACGGTTGGTTGATTGTCGGAACCTTCTGCTGACATTCGCATTAAATCCGGTACATTAGCATGACCAATAATCTGGTAACTGTTTTGTTCAAAAACGGAATTCCCGCCGGTATGATCACCATGATGATGCGTATTAAACAACACCTTTTCGGGCCCGCCCCCAAAATTGGAAATACCGCTTATAAAATTACCGGCTGGATCCGGATATTGAGAGTCAATCGCCACAATCGCATCTTCAGTTGTAAACCAGCCGATGGTTCCACCCTGCATGGTAAAAATACCAACGCCATTTCTGAGTTCAGTAAAGTTAGAATCCTGTAGAAATTTTAGTTTTGGCAAGAAAGCTGATCCGGCCGAGAGTAGTGCAACCTGTTTTAAGAAATCAATGCGCTTCATAAGTAATATGGATTTTATTCGAGGTGGTGTTCGTCGCGAATCAACAAAAGTATGGCTGCGTGAGGAACGATCAGGAAATTCTCATTTTCAAATTCAATTTCATGTGAACGGCTTTTCAGAAAAATAGCGAGATCGCCTTCTTTGGCCTGCATGCCGATATATTTAGGGTCAGAAGTTTGATCTTTCCAGGGCTCATCTATTTCCTGTGACGGTATTGGGTATCCCGGCCCGGTTTTGATAATATAGCCACTCTGAATCTCTTCTTTCTCTTTCACGGTTGCGGGAAGTACAAGTCCGCTTTTGGTACGGGTTTCCATATCACGCGGTTTGATGAGTACCCGATCGCCAATGATGATAAATTTATCAACTGAATTTAGGTATTCTTGTATCATTCAAGTTTTGATTGATTTCAAATTAGAACAAAAAGCTGAACAGAAAGTTCGCAAAAAGTGTATTCAATACAAATTTACGTCTCAGAGAAGACATTGTATTTTTTCGAAATTGCAAGATATTCAGTAAAGTTAAAATGATTATAGTTTATTTCGAGTATTGAAATAGCAAGAAAAATAGAATGTCCAAATGCTTGAAGCGGTATACTATAAGCATTTTAACAAAACCAAATTTCTAATGATTACCAGCAAATCGTTCCTCTCATCCATATTTATATTAATCAGTTTTGTAACTATCCCGCCCTCTGTATTCGCACAGATCGATCGTGAAGCCGGGCCCATGAATATGACTCGTTCCGAGGTAATAGCGGAAAACGGGATGGTTGCAACCAGCCACCCATTAGCTACACAAATTGGACTGGATATATTGAAGCAGGGTGGGAATGCCATTGATGCCGCTATAGCAGCCAATGCCGCCACGGGTTTGATGGAACCGACAGGCAATGGAATTGGGGGAGATCTTTTTGCAATTATTTGGGATGCAGAAACGGAGCAGTTATACGCCTTGAATGCAAGCGGCCGATCGCCAATGGGGCTTTCAAACGAGGAACTTATAGCTGAACTGGAGAACCAAGGAGCAGAATCTATTCCGTCTTATAGCCTGCTTTCCGTTTCTGTGCCCGGCGCTGTAGATGGCTGGTTTGAAATGCACGATCGTTTCGGGTCAATGTCCATGACTGATATTTTAGCCCCTGCCACTCATTATGCCGAGGAGGGTTTTCCAGTTACAGAAGTGATCTCCGCAAGTTGGAGACGAAGTGTTCCTTTTCTCAAAGATCAGCCCGGAGCGTTCGAAGAGACATTTACGATAGACGGGGAGGGTCCTGAAAAAGGGGAGATTTTCAAAAATCCGGACTTGGGTAACACCTTTCGACTTTTGGCCAGGCAGGGACGTGATGCTTTTTATCGTGGCGAAATTGCAGAAAAAGTAGATTTATACATGCGTGAACACGGCGGATATCTACGATACGAAGATTTTGAAAAACACCACTCTGAATGGGTTGATCCTGTATCGACAAACTATCGCGGGTATGATGTATACCAGGTTGGCGGAAATGTTCAGGGAACTGCGGTTTTGCAGATGCTGAACATCCTGGAGGGTTTCGACTTGGCCTCCAAAGGATTTGCCAGTACTGAAACGCTCCATCTGCTTATTGAAGCGAAAAAATTGGCATTTGAAGACCGCGCAAAACATTACGCAGATCCAGACTTCCAGGATGTTCCGTATGATATTTTACTCTCCAAAGAATATGCGGCCGAACGCCGTGAATTGATCGGAGATGAAGCTTTGGCAGATATCAGTTCCGGTGTGGAGCAGCTTGAGGAAGGTGATACGATCTTCTTAACAACAGCTGACAAAGACGGAAATATGGTTTCACTGATTCAAAGTAATTTTCGGGGGATGGGTACGGGGTTTGTCGTTCCGGGAACCGGATTCAGTTTTCAAAATCGCGGTGAACTTTTTTCACTTGATCCGGAACATCCCAATGTTTACGAGCCCGGTAAAAGGCCATTTCATACTATCATTCCCGGTTTTGTAATGAAAGATGGAAAACCCTGGTATGCTTATGGAAATATGGGAGGTGCATATCAACCTGTCGGTCATGTTAGTTTACTGACCAATATCATAGATTTTGGAATGAACATTCAGCAGGCGGGTGATGCTCTACGGTGGTCGCATTCCGGATCAACCCAGCCAACAGACAGTGTATCTGAAAGGCTGGAAGGCCCGGGACAAGTAAGTATTGAATCTTCTATAGATTTCGAGGTAGTTCGTGAGCTGCGAGCGAAAGGACATAATGTGCAGATTGGTAACAGCTTTTTTGGCCGCTACCAGGGAATTATGCGAGATCATGAGAAAGGAGTCTATTTCGGAGCATCTGAATCTCGGGTAGACGGTCAGGCTGCAGGGTATTGATTTTTCAGACAACTCTTGAACGTTTTCATAGCTCAGAGCTTTTTATATAAATGAAATTCTAAAAGAAAGCGAGATTACAGATGAAGACGAAAAGTGTAGGAATCATCGGAATGGGATGGGTCGGTTCTAGTGTAGCCAGCTCGATATTACAGCAAGGTGTGTGCCGCGAACTCCTGCTGAACGACATTAATGAAGAGATTGCAGAGGGTGAAGCGATGGACCTCAATCACGGCTCTCCATTTTATCCGAGTGCTAATGTAAAGGCGGCAACAGTAGAGGATATGCTTGAATGTGATGCAATAGTAATTACAGCGGGAAGAGGTGGTGAATCGGATGAATCGAGATTAAATTTGTTAAATGAGAACATTCAGATTGTTCGTACTATTTCGAAGCAGTTGAAAGGATATGAAGGAATATTGATCGTCGTCAGCAATCCGGTTGACGTGATTACCTACTATTATCAAAAATTGACTGGAATTCCATCAAACAGGGTTATGGGAACGGGTACTATGCTCGATACTGCACGGTTGATGGATATAGTGGGAGATAAAATTAATGTCGATTCCAAAAGCATTAAGGCAGAGGTAATTGGTGAACATGGTGATTCTGAAGTGGTGCTTTGGTCAAAAGCCCTGGTAGGGAATACGCCGCTTCAAAGTTGGGAGGGATGGAGTAAAGAGTATGAAGATGAGATTACCGAACAGGTAAAAAATGCAGCCTATGAAATCATCAAACGAAAGGGAGCCACCAATCACGCTATTGGAATGGTAACGGCAACACTCATCAAATGGATTATGAGAAATGAAAACAGGATCATTACCGTTTCTTCAGTGGTCAACGGTGCCTACGGCTTGAATGATGTTGCGATTTCACTACCATGCCTGATATCATCAAATGGAATTGAACGGATACTGCAAAGTGAAATCAGCATAGAAGAGATGGAGAATTTGCGACACTCGGCGTCGGTAATTCGTGATGCGATCAATTCTGTTAAGAGCTGAGATAAATCGCCGGTTCAAATTCAAAAAAAACCAATTTGCCGGATATAGCATCGATAAGTATCAGCATATTTTTTAGGCCAACGTCTTTTGAAAATTTACGATGTAAATTTTTATGGACGCTGGCAGGTTAATAGAGCTGAAAATATATTTCACAAAAAGTACCGAACACCGATTCCACCATTTACATCAAAATCTGTGGCTGGGACGAGATCAAAGATCGGAGCAACTTCAAAAAACACGCTGAAACGGCTATCGGGTATTACGTAATGCAGGCCTAACGGAAATCGTGGGCCAAATTTCGCATCATCTGCTAAAATAGCCCTGGCACCAATTCCATAGAAAAAGGTGAGAGATCCGCGATCGACACTAAGCTGGTCGTGTTTCAGGTAGTCGGCGTGGACATGAATTTTATCATCTCTTCCCAGCGACCAAGCCAAGGCCCCATCGATCGCTCTTGTGCCCGACTGCCAAACCTGGATGCTTACACCGGTTGGTTCCCCTAAAACCACACCGAGTTCCGTACTGCCGGAACGATATTGAGCATGAGCGTTGTCCAAAAACGAAAAACAAAGAAGAATAAGAGCTGATAAAAGAGTCGACTTCAAATAATTGAGATCATTCATGAAGCGAAAAACTGATGATAATTAATGAGTATTCTATGACTGGACTTTAACAGGAAATATCATGAAAAGTTTCAGATTTGTGAAATATAGTGCCTATCATTTGACGAGTTTACATAGAACAAAAATCATCGTTTGAAATGTATATGTAGTAATGGATAAAAAACTTCTTCTTATTTTTGTGAAGAATCCCGAGAAAGGAAAGGTAAAAACCAGGTTGGCCAAAACAGTAGGTAATGATAAAGCCTATAATACCTACCTCAGGTTGTTGGATTATACGATGAAGGTAGCCGCAATGACAGAAGCACAAAAGCAGATCTGGTACTCTTCGTTTATTGATCACGAGGATGGATTCGGAAGTCAGCCGACAGGCCGTCCAAAGTATTCAGACGGTTCAGGGACCAATTTTGAAAAAAAATTGCAAAGGGGTGAAAATCTTGGTGCACGAATGCAAAACGCTTTTCAGGATGGTTTTAAAGGAGAATACGAGAAAATTGTTATTATCGGGAGCGACTGCCCGGGAATAACCTCCGAAATCATAGAAGAAGCATTCACGGAATTAGATGGAAATGATGTAGTCATTGGCCCTTCAGAAGATGGTGGTTATTACCTCTTGGGACTTAAGAAAATGATACCCGGAATTTTTGAGGGTATTTCATGGAGTACGGAAGATGTTTTCTCCGAGACTGTGAAAGTTTTGAAAAACGAAAAGATGGATTATGGCTTGCTACCTACTTTAAATGATATCGACACCGAAGAAGATTTACGAAAAAGCGATTTTGAATGAGCGATATTTTCATCAGCATAATCATTCCAACTTTTAATGAGGAGGTAAAACTTGGGGGGCTTTTGAAGCATCTTAAAACATGCTGTTCGGAAATT
>Ga0102931_1001605_pt1 | contig 11275 bp, 10 predicted proteins | sample SalPonR1_C_D1_MG_FD_79282 | JGI IMG/M metagenome (GOLD analysis project Ga0102931, IMG submission 79282) | Salt pond soil microbial communities from South San Francisco under conditions of wetland restoration - Salt Pond MetaG R1_C_D1_MG | ecosystem: Environmental > Aquatic > Marine > Intertidal... | reverse complement strand
TTCTCCGAGAAGCAGCGCCAGGCGGAGCAGATTCCGTTCACCGGGCATTGCGACCTGGCGGGGCAGTACCAGCTGATGAGCGCTTTCGACGTGCTCATCCTGAATGCCGAGCATGACCTGGGCACGCTGCGCTACGACGAAGACTGGCGGCTCTGGCTGACCGACCAGTCGGGCGCCTTCGGGCTGGCCAGCGACGTCCGGGCGATGCTGCGCAACGCGGACCTGGCGCTGACGCCCCAGATGATCGAGGCGCTCGGGGCGATTACTGCGGAGAACCTGGCGCCACTATCGGCCTATCTTCATCCGCGCCAGCTGGAAGCGCTCGTGACCCGGGCGAGGCAGCTGCAGCGGCTGCGCTGAAGCGCGGCACCGGATCCGGGCCGAAGTCGACCCGGAACTCCGCATGCACGCTCAGGCCCTCGAAATCCGTGGCGGTCAGCATCACGGTCTGGCCCCCGGCGGCGCCGCGCGGCGGCTGCAGCGTGAACGTCTGGTTGTGTCGATCGAACCGGATCCAGCCCGGCAGCGGGCCGCCGTCGCCGGACTTCGCCTCGTAGCGCAGGGTGTCGCCCGGGTCCGGATCCATGAAAGCCTGGTCCGGCACGCTGAACACCAGCACCTGGCCCGCCGGCACGTACACGTCGGGCAGCGGCGCCTGGATCTCGGGCGGCATATTCTCCAGGTGGTGGCGGATCTCGCCGTGATGATGGCGGCCGATGGCATTGCCGAGGGCGAACAACACGGCCGCGAGGCACAGGTTGATACCGATGATCCAGCCGATTTCCAGCCCGAGCACCTGCGCCACCAGGAACACCAGCATGGCCTGCAGAAGGTCGCCGAAGCGCACGAAGAAGGTGTCGATGGTGGTCTTGCCGACGTACTTCTCTTCACGCGTGACCGGCAGGTAGAGCGTGTGGTTGGTGGTGTTCTGGATCGAGTAGTTGGTGGTCATCTCGATGATCATCAGCACGCGGACCAGCGCGAAGACCGGGAAGAACAGGATGAGCCCGTAATTCAGCAGCATGACGGCGGGCAGGATCAGGATGGCCCCGCGCACGCCGAACCAGCGGAAGATGCGCGACACCAGGAACAGCTGGATGAGGATCTGCAGGGCCGTGATGGTGGCGTAGAAGTCGCCGTAGAACTGCGATATGACGGCGCCTGCCGTCAGGCCGACATTGCTGGCGGCAACCAGCTGTTCCGCATGACCGGTGAGGAAGGCGGCCAGGATATAGGTGCCGTTGGTGTTCACCAGGTTGAGCAGCAGCACGAAGACGGCAATGCGTAACAGGTAACTGCTGCGCAGCACGGTGCCAAATCCGCCGGCCAGCTGGGCGATCACGTTTCCGGGGGCGGGTTCTTCCTCCACGTGGGCGGCACGCGAGCCTGCGGGCACGGCGCGCTCGGCGACACGCCCGAGCAACAGCACGCAGACCAGCATGGCGGCCGACAGCAGCATCAGCGCGGTCACGCCGACCACTTCGTAGAGCCGGCCGGCCACCTGGCTGCCGGTCAGCGCGCCGAGCGCCGCCCCCACCATGATCAGCGCGAACAGCCGCTGGCCGGTCTTGATATTGAGCAGGTCGGCGGCGAAAGCCCAGAACTGCGCCACGACCATGACGCTGTACACGCCGACCCAGATGAAAAACGGCACGGCGACCGGGATGCCCAGCCAGAACAGGAAGGCGAAGATCAGCAGGTTGGAAGCGAAGAAGCCGCCCACCCAGCGCAGCACGGCCGACTTGTCGCCCCCTTGCTTGAGGTAATCGAACAGCAGCTTGTAAAGCGGGATGAGAAAAATCAGGGTGGCGGCGATGGCGCCGTTGGCGTAGGCGCGGATTTCGGGCGAGCCCTCCACGAGGATCAGCGTCTCGCGCACCAGCCGGATGAGGTAATAGCCGTGCAGCAGCAGGAAGACCTGCGCCAGCATGAGGAAGACGATGCGTCCCTCGCCGGGGCGCAGCGAGGTGAACAGCTGCAGCATCCGCTCGAAGGGCGTCAGGCGGGAGAACGTCGGCGCTGGCATCTGCGTGGGCTCCTGTGCTGTGCCCCGTGCTATTTAAGCGCATTCTCCAGCAGCGCAGCAAAGCGTTCCACCTCGCCGTAGGTGTTGTACAGCGGCGTCGGCGCCACGCGGATCACGTCCGGCTCGCGCCAGTCGCAGACGACGCCCGCCGCGCCCAGCCGCGCGAATGCCTCCCGCCCGGCCGCTGCGCCGTCGCGCAGGCGCAGCGAAAGCTGGCAGCCGCGCAGCGCGGAATCGCGCGGGCTGACGATTTCCACCTCGGCCGCCAGCCGCTCGTCGAGCAAGTGTTCCAGGAAGCCCGTCAGGGCGATCGACTTGGCGCGCAGCCGGTCCATCCCGGCTTCCTCGAAGATCTGCAGCGAGGCGAGCAGCGGCGCCATGCTGAGCACGGGCGAGTTCGAGATCTGCCAGCCGTCCGCGCCGGGCATGGGCACGAAATCGGGTTCCATGCGGAAGCGCGCAGCCTTGTCGTGTCCCCACCAGCCCGCGAAGCGCGGCAATCCCTCGTCCGCGGCGTGGCGCGCGTGCACGAAGGCGCCGGAGGCGCAGCCCGGGCCGCCGTTGAGATACTTGTAGCTGCACCAGGCCGCGAAATCCGCGTCCCAGTCGTGCAGCGCCATCGGCAGGTTGCCGAAGGCATGTGCCAGGTCCCAGCCGGCCAGGGCGCCCACCGCGTGCGCCTCCGCGCTGAGCCGGGCGATGTCCAGGGCCTGCCCGGTCAAATATTGCACGCCGGGCAGCAGCACCAGCGCGAGGCTTTCGCCCGTTTCATGGATCGCCGCCGCCAGGTCTTCTTCGCGCAACAGCGACTCGCCCGGCCGCGGGCCCACCTCGATCAGCGATTCGGCCGGGTCGAGCCCGTGAAACTCCAGCTGGGAAACCGCGGCATAACGATCCGACGGGAAAGCCGAGCGCTCGATGAGCAGCTTGTGACGCTCCGGCGTGGGACGGAAGAAGCTGACCATGAGCAGGTGCAGGTTGACGGTCAGGCCGTTCATGCAGACCACTTCGTCCTCGTGCGCGCCCGCCAGCCTGGCCAGCGCGGCATCGAAGTTCTGGTGATAGTCCTTCCACGGCCGGGGACCGTTGAAGTGCCCGCCGATGCCCATGCGTCGCCAGGTGTCCAGCTCTTCCTCCACGAGGCCCGCGGCGGACCTGGGTTGCAGACCCAGCGAGTTGCCGCAGAAATAGATGCAGGGCGCGTCACCGTGCTGGGGCAGGTGGAAACGGTCGCGGAATCCGGCCAGCGGGTCGCGCGCATCCAGTTCGGCAGCATGGCTCATGATGTCGTCTCCTCCGGGCGCAGCCCGGGACCGCACTCCACGTGGATGCGGGCGGCGTCGTCCAGGCGCAGCGCCGTCAAGCGTCCGCCCCACACGCAGCCGGTATCGGTGCTGAAGACGCCCTGGTGCTCGATCGCGCCCAGCGTCGACCAGTGGCCGAACACGATTCGCATGCCGGCACTGCGCCGCGCGGGATAACGGAACCAGGGGACGAGTCCTTCGCCGGCACGCCGGGCGGCGCCCTTGTTGCTGAAATCGAGGCTCCCGTCGGGGCGCAGGTAACGCATGCGGGTAAAGGCATTGACGATGAAGCGCAGCCTTTCCATGCCGGCCAGCGCGGGGTCCCAGCGGTCCGGCCGGTCGCCGTACATCTGGCGCAGGAAATCCACGAAGCGATCGCTGCGCAGCACCGCCTCGAGTTCGGCGGCGGCCGCGCGCGCGTCGTCCAGGCCCCACTGGGGTGGCAGGCCCGCATGCACCATGGTGAAATCCAGCGCGCGGTCGTCGTGCAGCAGCGGCTGCCGGCGCAGCCATTCCAGCAAAATTTCGCGGTCCGGCGCCGCCAGGATATCCTCGATGGTGTCGCGTTTTTTCAGCGGGCGGCCGTCAGCCCATGCGGTGGCCAGCAAGTGCAGGTCGTGGTTGCCCAGCACCGTGACGGCGCGGTCGCCCAGCCCGTGCACGAAGCGCAGCGTCTCCAGCGATGCCGGCCCCCGGTTGACGAGGTCTCCGACGAACCAGAGCCGATCCTCGGCCGGGTCGAAGCGAATCCGGTCCAGCAGCCTCTTCAACGGGTCCAGGCAGCCCTGGAGGTCGCCGACGGCGTAGACCGCCATCAGTGGAGGGCGCCGGGCCGGGCCAGCGTGAAGGCCGGGATGGGCACTTCGAAGCGCCGGCCCGATTCGTCGCTCATCTGGTAGGTGCCGCGCATGGAGCCCACCGGCGTGGGCAGCACCGCGCCGCTCGAGTATCTAAAACCCTCGCCGGGCTGGATCGTGGGCTGTTCTCCCACCACGCCTTCGCCGCGCACTTCCTGTACGCCCCCGTCGGCGTCGGTGATGATCCAGTGGCGCGAGACCAGTTGCGCGGACCGAGTGCCCTGGTTGCCGATAGTGATGCGATAGGCGAAGGCGTAGCGGCCTTGCTCGGGGTCAGACTGCTGGTCCAGGTACTCGGTTTCCACCTCGATCCGTATCGCGGATGCGTCCATGGGACTCCCTGCACGAGATAAACGAGTGAGGCCCCGGATTCTACACGAGCATCCGCGTCAGCTCGGCAGGCGGACCGCCAGCACGTCGCAGGGCGCAGCATGCAGGATGGCGTCCTCGGTGAGGTTCACCATCAGCGCGAGGCCGTGGCGCTCGCGACTGCCGATCACCACCAGGTCGGCGGACCAGTCACCCGCCTCCCTCAGCACCTCGCTCTTGATGGTGCCGGCGATGACGCTGCGTTCCACGTGTTCCAGCCCGCTCGCCCTGGCGAGTTCCTCCAGCCGGGTGCGCGCGCCGGAGACGAGTTCCTCTTCTATGTTCACGGCAGGCAGCAGGGCTTCGCCCATCGGTTCCACCGGCACGTACTCGACGACGTGCAGCAGCTTCAGTTCCGCGCCGGCGGTGCTCGCGATGTCCCGGGCGCGCGTCAGCACCAGCTTGCTGTGTTCGCCGAGGTCCATTGCGGCGAGGATTCGCTTGTAGTCCATGTGCGTGCTCCCGTTGTGCCCTTGCACCGATTATAGTCCCAGATGCGCGCCTGGCTGGAAGGTCAGGGGCTCTGCGCCGCCAGCCGCGCGAAAGCGTCCGGCGGCAGGGTCTCGGCGCGCGCCCCCGGGTCGCAGCCCGCCGCGCGGATGCCCGCCTCGCTCACCAGTCCCGAGAGCGCGTTTCGCAGGGTCTTGCGGCGCTGGCCGAAGGCCCGCCGGACAACTTCCCTGAAACGGGCGGGGTCATCGATTGCGAAGGGGGGCTCCCGCCAGGGTTCGAGCCGGACCACCGAGGACCATACCTTGGGCGGCGGCCTGAAGGCGCCCGGACCGATGTCGAACAGCGCTTCGACGCGGCAGCTCGCGGCCAGCATGACGGTCAGGCGCCCATAGCTCTTCGATCCCGGCGCCGCGGCCATGCGCTTGACCACTTCGCGTTGCAGCATGAAATGCATGTCGCGGATGACGCCCGCCTGCTCGATGAAGCGGAACAGCAGCGGTGTCGATACGTTGTAGGGCAGATTGCCGACCAGGCGCAGGCGTTCACCCGGCTCGGCCAGCCCGGCCAGGTCCAGCTTCAGTGCGTCGCCCTGGATCACGGTGAGCGCGTCGGCGGCGGCGGGGCTCTTTTGCAGCCGTTCCGCCAGCTCGCGGTCCAGTTCTATCACGGTGAGGCGCGCGCCGCGCGCCAGCAGCGGAAAGGTCAGCGCGCCCTCGCCGGGGCCGATCTCCACCAGCCGTTCGCCGGCTTGTGGCGCCACCGCGGCGATGATGTGCTCGATGACGGCAGGGTCGTGCAGAAAGTGCTGGCCGAAACGCTTGCGGGGGCGGTGCTGCATCAGCGCGTGGCGCCGCCGCCGGCCATCTGCAGCGCCATCTCGAGCGCCGCTTCCAGGCTGCCTGCATCCGCGCGGCCCGTGCCGGCCAGGTCCAGCGCAGTGCCGTGGTCCACCGATGTCCTGACCAGCGGCAAGCCGAGCGTGATGTTGACCGCGCGGCCGAAGCCAGCGTACTTGAGGACCGGCAGGCCCTGGTCGTGGTACATCGCCAGCACCGCGTCTGCGCCGGCCAGCCGGGCGGGCGTGAAGAGCGTGTCGGCGGGCAACGGGCCCTCCAGCTGCAGCCCTTCTGCTCGCAGCGCCTGGAGCGCCGGCGTGATCACGCGGATTTCCTCGTCTCCCAGGTGGCCGTTTTCGCCGGCATGCGGGTTCAGTCCCGCGACCAGGATGCGCGGCGCGGAGATGCCGAAGCGAGCGCGCAACTCGCCGTGCAGCACGCGCAGCACCCGCTCGAGTCGCTCCGCCGTGATTGCGCCGGGAACCGCGCGCAACGGCAGGTGGGTGGTGGCCAGCGCGACGCGCAGGTCGCCGGCCGCCAGCATCATGACCGGGTGGCCGCCGGCCAGTTCCGCGAGGAACTCGGTGTGGCCGGAGAAGGCGTGGCCGGCCTCGTTGATCACGGCCTTGTGCACCGGCGCCGTGACCATGCCGTCGAAGCGCTGCGCCAGGCAACCGCGCGCCGCCACGCGCAGGGTTTCCAGCACGGCGTCGGCATTGCGCGGGTCCAGGCGGCCGGCCACGGCGGGGACGGCCAGCGGCACATCGATGACCTGCAACTCGCCGGCGCGGTGCGGCTGCGGCGTTTCGACCGCCCGCAGCGCCATGCCGACGCCCAGGCCGAGCGACAGCGAGCGGAGCTGCTCCAGCGAGCCGACCACGGCAAGCCGTGCCGGCCAGGCGCGCGCGGCGATCGACAGGCACAGTTCAGGGCCGATGCCGGCAGGCTCGCCGGCGGTCAACGCGATGGCCGGCAGCGTTTTCATGGCGGGCCCGCGCGGCTAGCCGCCGCGCATCTCGACCCAGGCTTCGTCCCGCAGCTGGCGGAGCCAGAGTTCCGTTTCCTGCTCGAGCTTGCTTTGCCGGATCGCCTCGACGGCACGCCTGCGCTTGATCTCGTCGGTGGTGTCGCGCTCGGCCCGGTCCTCGAGGAGGATGATGTGCCAGCCGAAGGGGGACTGGAAAGGCTCGCTGATTTCGCCGGGTTCCAGCGCCGCCAGCACTGCCTCGAACTGCGGCACGAAGGTGCCGGGCGGATTCCAGCCCAGCGCGCCGCCGCGCGCCGCCGAACCCGGATCTTCCGATTCCAGCCTGGCGATGTCGTCGAAGGATTCGCCCGCCAGCACCCGCTCGCGGAACTCTTCCAGCCGCGCGCGCACCGTCGCGTCGTCCAGCACTTCGTTGGTCTTCAGGAGGATGTGCCGCGCCTTGGTCTGCACTTGGACGACCTTGTCGTCGCCACCGCGCACATCGTTCACGAGGAATATGTGGAAGCCGCTGTTGCTGCGAACGGGCTCGGAGAATTCGCCCGCATCCAGTGACTGGATCGCGTCGGAGAACTGCGGCGGCAGGCGCGAACCGCGCCGCCAGCCGAGCCGCCCCCCGGATAGCGCCTGCTGGCCGTCGGATTCGGCCACCGCCAGTTCGGCAAAATCGGCGCCCCCGGCCAGGCGCGCGTGGATCTCGCCGGCGCGACGCTCGATCTCGGCCAGCTGCTCGCGCGTGGGATCCTGCGGGAGCGCGAGCAGGATCTGGGAAATGTCGTAGTCCAGCTGGCTGCCCCGGGTAGCTTCGTACTGCTCGAGCCAGCGGTCGATCTCGCGGTCGGAGACGGCGATCTTCGCCATCACGTCGCGCTGGCGCAGGGCGTCCAGCGTCATCTCGCGGCGCAGCTGCTGACGGAAAACCGCGTAATCGATGCCGTCGGCCGCGAGCCGCTCGGGCATCTCCGACAGCGTCGTGTTGTTGCGCTGGGCCACTTGCGCCAGTGCGAGGTTGAGCTGCTCGTCGCCGATGCTGATGCCCATTCTCTCGGCGCGCTGCATTTGCACCTCCTGCACGATCAGGTTTTCCAGCACCTGTTCGCGCAGGACCTCTTCCGGCGGCATGCGGGTGCCGCGCTCGCGCAGCTGCATGGTGATCATCTTGACCTGCTCGTCCAGCTGGGACTGGAGTACCACGCCTTCGTCCACCAGGGCCACGACGCGGTCCAGCAATTCACCCGAGTCACTCAGCGTCTTGGCATGCAGCGCGGGAACGGCGCCGGCCAGCAACATCGAAAGAAAGAATAATGTCTTGTAAATCAGTCTCATATCACTCGATTCGGTCGTATGCGGAATAGCCTAGGATATCATTCTCGTAGCGGTCTCTGCCGCTGCTTCCGCCCAGGCCCTTGAATTCGATCTGCAGCCGCACGGCGTTGTCCGTGCTGCCGTCGCGGCGGCTGACCTGTTGCGTGGCGGCCGCCCGGATCGCCCAGCAGCAGCTCTCGTACTGCACGCCCAGCAGGCGGTCCACGGTCGTCTTGTCGCGCAGCGAGTATTCCAGCGCGCTGACGAAGCTCCAGCGCTCCGCGACCGGCCAGCCGAAGGAGAACGCGACGTCCTCGAGCAATTCGGGGCGGTAACGATAGGCGAGGTTGACGACCTTGTTCGGCGCCGGCTGGTACTGGACGCGGAACTGGGCGAGACGGGTCCGGTCGTTGCTGTCGTCCCACTGGTAGCCCACGTTGGCATTCCAGTTGCGGAACAGCCCCAGCCCGAGTTCCAGCACGACGGGCGAACTGCCCGCCGTTTCGGGCGACTCGTCCGGCAAAGTGACCTCCGGCTCATCGAAATACCATGCTTTGCCGATCGCGGCGGTGAGAAATTCCCGGCCGGATGCCGACTCCAGCAGTCGCGTGGTCAAGCCGATGCTCACCTGGTTGGTGTCGCCCAGCCGGTCCGCGCCCAGGTAACGGTTGGCACGGAACAGCTGGACGTAGTTGAAATCGGGGCGGCCGCTGTCGAACAGCGGCAGCTCGGCCTGGTCGCGTTGCGGTATGAACGCGTACAGGACGCGCGGCTCCAGGGTCTGGACATATTTGCCGGACGAAGTCTGTCGCTCCAGCAGCAGTCCGGCGTCCAGGCTCAGGATGGGCGCGGCGTAGCCGGGCGCGTCGTCCTCGCCGGGCGCCGTGTTGGTGAGCGTGTACTGCACCATGCGCATGCTTGCGCTGGGCGTGAGGAAAAACCCCGGCGCTTCCAGCGGCAGGCTGATTCCCGGCTCCAGCACGGCTCGGCCGCCTTCCACACCCACGCTGCGGCTGAAAGCCGCGGCCTCGGTGCGCAGGCTCCAGTCCAGCCCCAGCAGCCCCTGGCGCCAGAGCCCGTTGGCGATGACCTGCGGCAGGCGCGCGTACGGGCGCTCGTCTTCCGGAATGCCGAGGTCGAGCGTGCGGAAATTCTGCGCCCGCGCGGTGATGCGCCAGGTCTCGCCGGCGTAGTCGGCCTGTACCAGGCGCTCGAGATGGGTGCGGCTGGTCACCTGCGGGCTGCGCCCCAGGTCTTGGAAATAATCGGTGTCCGAGACGTCCTCCAGCTCGGCGATGAGGCGCCAGCCGTTGTCCAGCCGCGTCACATGAGAAAGCTGGGCCCAGATCCTCGAGTCGTTGTCCGGGAGCGTGCGGTCCCTGTAAAGGTAATCCAAGCCGAGTTCCCCGCGGCTTTGCCGGGTCAGGTAGCGAAACTCGTTGTCCAGGCTCAGTCCGCGGCTGGAGAGCAGGGTGGGCGTGACGAGCAAGTCGTACTCGGGCGCGAGGTTGAGATAGAAGGGCATGCGGATCTCGAGCCCGCTGCGCGTCGACTGGCCGAACTCGGGCACCAGGAAGCCGGTCTTGCGACGGTCCGAGAGCGGGAACGACAGGTAGGGCCAGTAGATCACCGGCTTGTCGAAGAAGCGCAGGGTGACCTGCCTGGCCTCGCCGACCTCGCGATCGGTGTCCAGGCGCAGCCGGCCGATTTTCAGCAGCCAGTCCGGATCGTCCCCCGGGCAGGTGGTGTAAGTCACCTCTTCCATGCGGATGCGCCCGCTGTCGCGGGCCCGGATACGCTGCGCGCCGCCCCTGGCGGGCTGCTGCGGCAGCAGGTAGCGGTTGCCGGTGAGAATGGCTTCGCCGTCCGCCGGGCGGAATTCCAGCGTGTCGGCTTCGACCATCAGCCCGGGTTGCAGGTAGCGGGCACCCTCGAGCGCCACCACGCGGCCGGATTCGCGGTCCCAGCGCGCCGCCTCGGTCTCCAGCCGCTGCGCGCGGTACTGCAGGCTCACGTTGCCGGTGAAAGACGAGTCGCCCTTCGCCGTGAGCTCCGCATTGTCCGCCGCCACCCGGATGCGGCCGCTCTCGTCGATCGGCCCGAGGTCGATCTCCGTCGGTTGCGGGCACAATGGTTCCGCCTGCGCGGGAGCGCAGGCCAGCAGCGCGAAACACAGGGCGAGAAGGCGTTGCATCAGGCTTCCCGGCGACAAGCGTTTAACATGGCATACTTCCGAGCCGGGCTTCAAACGCGGCGCGCGGCGCGCCGGCGGAGGGCAGCGCTTGAAAGCGATGGTGCTGGCGGCGGGCCGGGGCGAGCGCATGCGACCCCTGACCGACCGGATTCCCAAGCCGCTGCTGCCGGTCGCGGGGCAGCCGCTGGTCGGCCACCTGTTGCGCGCGCTGGCGGCGGGCGGCATGCGCGAAATCGTGATGAACTGCGCCTGGCGGGCGGAGGCGCTGCAGGCCGCGCTTGGCGACGGGCAGGAATGGGGCGTTTCCATACGCTATTCGACCGAGCCCTGGCCGGCGCTGGAAACGGGCGGCGGCATTTTCCAGGCCTTGCCGCTGCTGGGGCCCGAGCCCTTCCTGCTGGCGAACGGCGACGTCTGGTCCGATCTTTCGCCCGGCGCGCTCGCGCTGCCGCCGGGAATGCTCGCGCATCTCGTGCTGGTGCCCAATCCGCCGCACAACCCGGCGGGTGATTTCGGGCTGGCGGAGGGGCGCGTGCTGCCGGACGCCGAGCGGCGTTTCACCTACGGCGGCATGGCGGTGCTTTCTCCCGCGCTGTTCGCCGGCTGCCGGCCCGGCCGCTTTCCGCTGGCGCCGTTGCTGCGCGCCGCGGCGCTCGAAGAAAAGGTGAGTGGCGTTTTTCACGATGGCGGCTGGGTGGACGTGGGAACGCCTGAAAGGCTCTATGCGCTGCGCGCGAGACTGGGAGAGGCCTGAGCGAGTTCCACCAGCAGGGCAGCCTCCAGGTCCGCGGTGACACGCTCCATCTCGTGGCCCGCGCCCAGCGCCGACAGCTGCGTGACTTCCAGCTGGCTGAAGCCGCAGGGGTTGATCCGCGTGAAGGGCTCGAGATCCATGTCCAGGTTGAACGACAGGCCGTGGTAACTGCAGTTGCGGCGGATTCTCAGC
>Ga0102931_1001599_pt1 | contig 11301 bp, 13 predicted proteins | sample SalPonR1_C_D1_MG_FD_79282 | JGI IMG/M metagenome (GOLD analysis project Ga0102931, IMG submission 79282) | Salt pond soil microbial communities from South San Francisco under conditions of wetland restoration - Salt Pond MetaG R1_C_D1_MG | ecosystem: Environmental > Aquatic > Marine > Intertidal... | reverse complement strand
GACGGCAAGATTTTCGTTCTCGACATCCAACAGGCCATGCGCGTGCGCACCGGCGAAACCAACGAAGACGCGCTTTGAGCCGTCAGGGGGAAAGGACAATGGATATGAAACGCTTTACACTCAAGGGCTTGGCCGCCGCCGCGCTGATTGCTGCGCCGCAGATGGCCTTGGCGCAGGACGCCGCCCCGGGCTTTGACGAGATCGGCCCGTATATCATGACGACACTGCTGTTCTGCATGGCAGGGTTCCTCGTCTTCTTCATGGCCGCCGGGTTTGCCATGCTGGAAGGTGGCTTGGTGCGGTCAAAGAACGTGACCATGCAGATGACCAAGAACATCTCGCTCTACTCGATCGCCGCGATCATGTATTGGCTGGTGGGTTTCAACACCATGTACCCCGGTGATTTCAACGGCTTCTTCGCGATTGGTGGCCAGACCGTTCTGGACCCGGTGGGCGTTGCCGCCGCCGATGCGGCGCTTGATTACGCCTCGGTCGGGTCGGACTTCTTCTTCCAGTTGGTCTTTGTGGCTGCGACCGCCTCGATCGTGTCGGGGGCCTTGGCCGAGCGGATCAAGCTGTGGCCCTTCCTGATCTTCGTGGTTCTGCTGACCGGTTTCATGTACCCTATCTCGGGCTCGTGGCAGTGGGGCGGCGGCTGGTTGGCCGAGGCTGGCTTCTCGGACTTTGCTGGTTCGACTGTCGTACACTCTGTGGGTGGCTGGGCCGCTCTGGCCGGTGCCATCGTGCTTGGCCCGCGTCTGGGCAAGTACGGCAAGGACGGCAAGGTGAACCCCATTCCCGGTTCGAACCTTGCCCTTGCCACTTTGGGGACGTTCATCCTGTGGCTGGGTTGGTTCGGCTTCAATGGCGGCTCGCAGCTTGCCATGGGGACCGTGGGTGATGTGTCGGACGTGAGCCGCATCTTCGCCAACACCAATATGGCCGCAGCCGCCGGTGCCGTGACCGCCCTGATCCTGACGCAGGTGATGTACAAGAAGCCGGACCTCACCATGGTTCTGAACGGTGCATTGGCTGGCCTTGTGTCGATCACCGCCGAACCGCTGGCGCCTACCCTGTTCGGTGCGCTTTGGATCGGTGCCGTGGGTGGTATCATCGTGGTGCTGACCGTGCCGATGCTGGACAAGTTCAAGATCGACGACGTCGTCGGCGCGATCCCGGTTCACCTGTTTGCCGGTATCTGGGGCACCATCGCCGTGGTCTTCTACGGCAGCGCCAACCTGATGACACAGCTGACGGGCATCGTTGCCTACGGTGTCTTCACCTTCGTTGGCAGCCTCGTGGTCTGGTTCATCCTCAAGGCTGTCATCGGCATCCGTGTGGGCGAAGAAGAAGAGATCAGCGGCTTGGACATGACCGAGCTGGGCATGGAAGCCTATCCTGAATTCTCGAAAGGGTAATGACCTCCTTCCGGGTTACCCTTTGAGACACTTGCCCGGGCGTTCGCGCCCGGGCTTTTTTATTGGGCCTGCGCGCCAGAATCCCCCTTTCCAAGCCCTCCGATCCGGTCTATACGCGCGGCTTCACGCGGGGTTACAGCCTTGGAGGAACCCCGCCCTAACGTATGGAGAATTCAAATGGCTGGAGAAATTCCTGATCTTCACGCCCAGGAACGCACGGGGACGGGCAAGGGCGCCGCTCGTGCAGCACGTCGTGCATTCATGGTTCCGGGTATCGTATTTGGTGGCGACGTCGATCCGCTGCCGATCCAAATCCCTTACAACATCCTGATCAAGAAGCTGAAGGATGGCCGCTTCAAATCGACCCTGTTCAACCTCAAGGTTGACGGGCAAGAAGATGTGCGGGTGATCTGCCGGGACGTACAGCGCGACATCGTGCAGGACCTGCCGACGCATTTCGACTTGCTGCGCCTTCGCCGGACCACCAAGATCAACCTGTTCATCCCGGTTGAGTTCATTGGCGAGGAAGACTGCCCCGCGCTGCGCGCCGGTGGCGTTCTGACCATTGTGCGTAACGAGGTGGAACTGATCGTGACCGCCGGCGACATCCCCGAGAAGCTGGTCGTGGATCTGTCGGGTGTCGAGAACATCGGCGACACCATCACCATTTCGAGCATTGATCTGCCGACCGGTGCCAAGCCGACCATCGACCGTGACTTCGTGATCGCCAATATTTCGGCACCTTCGGCGCTGAAATCGGATGCGGACGACGAGGAAGAAGAGGCCGATGCGGATGAAGTGCCGACTGTCGGTGACGAGGAAGAGGGCGGCGAAGAATAAGCCCCTTTCCTTATCCGATCCAAGGACATTGAAACGCGGAAAGCCCCGGCTTTCCGCGTTTTTCTTTACCCCACGTTGATTTGGGACCGGCGGCGGCGTAGGACAGGTTTGAGACAGAAGAGGTAAGCGTGATGCAGCTTTTCGTGGGATTGGGCAATCCGGGGCCGAAATACGCGACCAACCGGCACAACATCGGCTTCATGGCCGTGGAGCGGATCGCGGAGGATCATGGCTTTGCCCCATGGCGGGCAAAGTTTCAGGGCGAGGTGACCGAGGGGCGTTTGGGCAGTGAAAAGGTGCTATTGCTCAAGCCCACGACCTTCATGAACCTCAGCGGCCAGTCGGTGGGCGAGGCGATGCGGTTCTACAAGCTGGAGCCGGGGGATGTGACGGTTTTTCACGACGAGTTGGACCTTGTGCCCGGCAAATGCCGGGTGAAGCGTGGCGGGGGCCATGCGGGGCACAATGGGCTGCGGTCGATCCATGCGCATATTGGGGCCGAATATGGCCGCGTGCGTCTGGGCATCGGTCATCCCGGTCGCAAGGAAATGGTCGCGCAGTATGTGCTACAGGATTTCGCCAAGGCGGATGGTGATTGGCTGGATGATCTGATGCGCGGAGTGTCCGATGGTGCGCCGGATTTGGCGGCAGGGCATGCGGACAAGTTCCAGAACGCCGTGGCGCGGCGGATGGCCCCCGCGAAGGCGGAAAAGCCCGCGCCGAAGGTGGAGACGCAAAAGTCCGCGAAAGCGCAGGAGCCCGCGCCGGAGGATGAGCGGACGGCCTTGCAAAAACTGGTGGATAGGTTTCGTTAGGCGCTCATCAGGCCTTACGGCCTTCCTCGCGAAGAACGGACGTGATGAGCGCCCCTGCGTTACACTGGACGCGGGCCTCGCTTGCTGCTTTTCTGCCTGCAAGCGACACGGGGGACAAATATGCGCGGAGTTTTCAAATGGGTGGCACGAATTGCCGTCATGGCGGCTTTGGCGGCTGTGGTTTTGGGCCTTTGGAAGCGGGAAGAGTTGATGCGCCTTTGGGCGGTCAACACCCTGTTTGACGAGGGCAAGATCGTCGAGAATTTTTCCAACATGGAGCGCGCCTTTCTGACCGTGCCTTTGTCGCATGGGGATGGCCCTGTTACCCCCCTGCCCCAAGGCACGGAGATGGTTCTGCCTGAGGGCGCGGCGGCTTGGATCGAGGCGCGGAGCGTGACTTCGCTTTTGGTGCTGGATGCGGGGCAGATTGTGCATGAAAGCTATCACCTTGGCACCGGGTCGGAGGATCGGCGGATCAGTTGGTCGATGGCGAAAAGCTTTCTTTCCGCGCTGTTCGGGATCGTCGAGGCCGAGGGCGCGATAACCTCGCTCGACGATCCGGTGACGAAATACGCCCCGCAGCTGGACGGCAGTGCCTATGACGGGGTGAGCATCAGGCATGTGTTGCAGATGACCAGCGGGTTGGAGTTTGACGAGGATTATCTGGATTACGAGTCCGACATAAACCGCATGGGCCGGGTTCTGGCGCTTGGCGGGACAATGGATGGGTTTGCCGCCGGATTGATGGCGCGGGCGGCCGAGCCGGGGGACGTTTGGGACTATGTCTCGATCGACACGCATGCGCTTGGCATGGTCGTTCGCGGGGCCACGGGGCGGGACATTCCCGAATTGATGAGCGAGAAGGTGATCGCGCCCTTGGGGCTTGAGGCCGCGCCCTATTACCTGAGCGATGGCGAGGGGGTGGCCTTTGTTCTGGGTGGGCTGAACCTGCGCAGTCGCGATTATGCGCGGTTCGGGATGATGTTTGAGCAAGGCGGGCGGATTGCTGGGCGGCAAGTGGTGCCCGGCGATTGGGTGCGCGCCTCGACCCGGGCCAGTGCCCCCACCCTGCCCGGCGAGACCGGCTATGGTTATCAGTGGTGGATTCCGGTGAGCGCGCCCGAGGGCGTCTTCTTCGCGCGTGGCATTTACGGGCAGTACATCTACATTGATCAGGCGCGAGACGTAGTGATCGTGGTGACCGCCGCCGACCGGCAATTCCGCGAGGATGGCGTGCATGAGGCCAATATCGCGATGATGCGCCGGATTGCCGAGGCACTTTGACGGAAGGGGAAGAGAATGCAGTTTGTCGCGATGAACCGGTTTCAGATCCGAGCGGGCCATGAAGAGGCGTTTGAGCGCGTCTGGGCCGAGCGCGAGAGCCGATTGAAGGAAACCCCCGGCTTTCGTGAGTTTCGCCTGTTGAAGGGGCCACAAGGCGATGGTGTGACCCTGTATATCAGCCATGCGGTGTGGGAAAGCCGGGCGGATTTCGAGGCCTGGACCAAGTCGGCGCAGTTTCGCGCCGCCCATAAGGATGCGGGGGCGTCGAAAACCCAGGACGCGATGATTGGCCCGCCGCAGTTCGAGGGGTTCGAAACCGTACTGCACGAGGCATGAAAGGATTCACATGAAAACGGAGGCTGCGCGATGATTGGCAAAGATGAGGCGGTGAATGTTCTGGGCGGGGCCTTGGAGAAATGCTCGGACGACCCTTTGACCGGGTTTTTCCGGGATGGTCATTGCAACACCTGCGATGAGGATCAGGGCAGCCATACGGTTTGCGCCTTGGTGACCGCCGAATTTCTGGCCTATTCGAAATACGTGGGCAATGACCTCAGCACCCCGCGGCCAGAGTTCGGGTTTGACGGCTTGAAGCCCGGCGATCAATGGTGCCTGTGTGCCGCGCGGTTCTTGCAGGCGCATGACGAGGGCTGTGCCCCCAAGGTGCGGCTGGCGGCGACGCATCAGCGGGCGCTTGAGATCGTGCCGCTGGAGGTGTTGCAGAAGAATGCCGCAGAGTGAGGCAGGACCGAACAAGGAACCAAGGGGCGGTGCGCATGAATACGCACCCTACAGGTCAGGCGCTTTTCTTGGGCGTGTCCTGATCCGTTGGGGCCTCTAACCCCGGCAGGCCGTTGTCTTCCATCAGATCGTCGATAAAGAGGCTGAGCAACTGGGCGCGGCTGCTGACACCGGCCTTGCGGTAGATGGCGTTGCTTTGTGCCTTGACCGTTCCTTCGGAGGTTTGGCGCAGGGCGGCGATATCCGACAGCGACAGCCCCTTTATGGAAAACAGGGCCACATCGCGTTCAGCCGGGGTAAGGCCCCATGTGCCAAACCGTTCTTCCAACACCTGCGCGAAAGCGCCAGATGCAAGCCGCAGTCCTTCTTCGGCGCGTTGTTGCCGCCCGATGGAGTGCCGCAGCAAGACCCCGGTGGCCAGCACGCCCAGCAAAAGGCCGACGGCGGCGCCGATCTCGATCATTTCATAAAGCTGCCACGAGATAGGTGCGGCGCGCAGGCCGAGAAGCGTGACCGTGATGTCATAAAGAAACACGGCCGCGCAGGCGATTTGCACGGCGAAAAGCAGGATATGCGGCAGGGGACGCTTCATCAATCGTCGTCCGCGTCGTGATCGTTATCCAGCACGCCACGCCGGCGGTCGCGGTCGTCGTCATCGTCGTCGTCATCGTCGTCGTCGCGGTCGTCGTCCTCGTCACGATCATCATCGTCGTCGTCATCCAATTCGACCCAGTAGTCGCGCAGGATATGGCCGGTGCTGGGGTTGAGGATGATCTCGCGCAGAGTGTCGTCTTCTTCGGCCACGATCCGCACCCGGCCCAGCCATGTGCGGGTCACCTTGATCTCGTCAAACCCCTGATCGCGCAATTGCTGCACGATCCGGTCTTGGGCGGTTTGCGCCTGTGCCATCCCGGCCAGAGAGGCCAGCGACAGGCAGGCAACGAGAAGCGAGCGGCGGAGCATCGGGGTATCCTTTGGCGGGTCGCGGAGGTTGTCGGCTTTCAATGTGGCACGAAAAAACCCCCGGTGACAGGTGCCGGGGGTTTAATTCAGGTGGTATAAACCGAAGTTTAAAGCGTTTCGCCCTCAACCTTAGACATCAACTAAAGAGCAAGCGCACGCAACGGCGGAGTGTTGCGCGGCATTTCACGAAAAGCTGCGTTGCAGGGATTTCGTGAAACGCGTTAATCCGCGTCGCGGCCTTCAGTATCGCCCATATCAAAGCCAAGGTGCTTGGCGACGGTGAAGATATCCTTGTCGCCTCGGCCGCACATGTTCATGCAGATGATATGATCTTTGGGCAGCTCGGGCGCGATTTTCATTACATGCGCCATAGCGTGGCTGGGTTCCAGCGCGGGGATGATCCCCTCCTGCGCGCAGCAGAATTGGAAGGCTTCCAGCGCTTCCTTGTCGGTGATCGAGACATATTTCGCGCGGCCAATCTCGTGCAGCCAGCTGTGTTCCGGCCCGATGCCGGGGTAATCAAGACCCGCCGAGATGGAATACCCTTCGAGGATCTGACCATCGTCATCCTGCAAAAGATAGGTGCGGTTGCCATGAAGAACGCCGGGGCGGCCACCAGTGAGCGAGGCGCAATGCTCCATCTTCTCGTTAACGCCTTTGCCGCCGGCCTCAACCCCGATGATGTTGACCTCCTTGTCATCAAGGAAGGGAAAGAACAGGCCCATGGCGTTCGACCCGCCGCCTATGGCGGCAATTATGGTATCGGGCAAACGCCCCTCGGCCGCCTGCATTTGCTCCTTGGCTTCCTTGCCGATGATCGACTGGAAATCGCGGACCATGGCGGGATACGGGTGCGGCCCGGCCACGGTGCCGATGCAGTAGAAGGTATCGCGCACATTGGTCACCCAATCGCGCAGCGCGTCGTTCATCGCGTCCTTGAGCGTGCCACGACCGGAGGTCACCGGCACCACCTCGGCCCCCAGAAGGCGCATGCGGAAGACGTTGGGCGCTTGCCGTTCAACGTCATGCGCGCCCATGTAGACCACGCATTTCAGCCCGAACTTGGCGCAGACGGTGGCGGTGGCCACGCCGTGCTGGCCCGCGCCGGTTTCTGCGATGATGCGGGACTTGCCCATGCGGCGGGCCAGGATGATTTGGCCCAACACATTGTTGATCTTGTGCGCGCCGGTGTGGTTCAGCTCATCACGCTTGAGATAGATTTTCGCCCCGCCCAATGCCTCGGTCATCCGCTCGGCGAAATACAGCGGGCTGGGGCGGCCGACGTAATGGGTCCAGAGATCATGCATCTCGTCCCAGAAGCTCTTGTCGGTCTTGGCGTTCTCGTATTGCTCTTCCAATTCGAGGATCAGCGGCATCAGCGTTTCCGAAACGAAGCGCCCGCCGAAGTCACCGAACCGGCCCTTTTCGTCGGGTCCGGTCATGAAGGAATTGAAAAGATCGTTCATCGCTGTCTGCCTTCCCGTCTGGGCCGTTTGATCCTGATGTTCAATATGGGACGTGTGTGGGATTTTCCAGCGAAAACCTATAGCATCCGCATCACATGCAGGCGCGACCACAGATCGGGTTCGGCCAAAAGATAAGGCCGGAACGGGCGGCTGATCTCCACCTGCTGCCAAGCGCCCTCGGTTGTCAAATCCTCGATCACCCGCGAAAAGCCCTGCTCTTCCCATGTGGCGATCAGCAGGTTGAACACGCCCACCCCACCGGGCCGGGTGACCCGCACCAGTTCGCGCAGGCTTTGGGGCGGCGCATGGCCCGGCCCGAAAGAGCCGATACAGGTGAAGCCCACGAATAGCCCATCCTCGAAGGGTAAACGCTCGGCCATGTTGGCCTGCTCAAACCCGGCATAGGCCCCCGTCCTTCGCGCCGCCGCGATCATCTCCGAAGACAGATCACAGCCGATGATTGGCGCATACCCCAGCGTGGCGAGGCTTTCGCCAACCAACCCGGTCCCACAGCCTGCATCCAGGACAGGCCCCTCGACCACACCCAGATGACGTGCCAGCATCCCCGCGCCGAACCCCGGCAAGCGAAAGCCCTTGGCCAGATTGTCGGCATCATAGCTGGCAGACCACTGGTCATAGGCGGCCTGCGAGTCTTCGGGTGTCTCGGCGCCATAGACACTTTCAAGAATGTCCTTATGCGATGCCATGTTTCGCCTACTCCCATCCTTTTGTCCCGGCGAAAACTATCAGCCCAGGTCGGGTGGATGACAATCCCCCTTTCTTCTGGCCAAAAATATCCTGGGGGAGGTTGAAAACCCCGTTTTCAACCGGGGGCAAAGCCCCCTTCGCGGCGCGCGCAGCGCGCTCAAACGAGTGCGGCGCAGCCGCGCCTTTTGGTCAAAAGGTGAAAAACAGGCTCATGCGCGGGCGGCGGCCACGAAATCCGCCATCCTCCGCGCGTCCTTGACCCCCGGCGCGCTTTCTACGCCCGAGGAAACATCGACTTGCCGCGCGCCGGTCGCGCGCACCGCCTCACCCACGTTTTCGGGATTGAGGCCGCCTGCCAGCATCCATGGCACCGGCCAACGCCGCCCCGCAACCAGCGACCAGTCAAAGGCCACGGCATTGCCGCCGGGGCGTTCGGCCTCTTTCGGCGGCTTGGCGTCGATCAGCAATTGATCGGCCACCTTGGAATAAAAGTCGATTTGCGTCAGGTCGGTCTCGGTCTCGATGCCGATGGCCTTCATCACCGGCAACCCGTACCGCGATTTCACCTCGGAGACGCGGGCGGGGCTTTCCTTGCCGTGAAGTTGCAGCATGTCCAACGGCACCTCTGCCGTCAGCTCGTCCAGCATGGCGTTGTCGGCATCGACGATCAGCGCCACCTTCACGATCCCCTCGGGTACCGAGGTGGCCATGAAACGGGCCGCTTCAAGCTCCAGATGGCGGGGGGATTTGGGGAAAAAGACGAAGCCTACATAAGAGGCCCCCGCCACGATCGCGGCGGGAATATCGGCGGTTTCCGTCAAACCACAGATTTTGACGCGTGTGTCCTTGGCCATATCCGGGGTTTAACCGGCCTCGTCCAGGAGTGCCAGCACCTCGTCCTTGCCTTCGTGCTTTTCGCCCTTCAGGCGCCGCACCTCGGCGCGCAGGGCGCTGAGTTCACGGGCCTTGCGCGCGGCCTCAGCCCGTTCGCCGTGCTCGCGAATCCATTCCCAGATCAACCCGATGATGAACCCGGCGAAAACACCGCCGAAGATCACGACGAACAACGGCACTTCGTAGCTGGGATTGAGCGCGGCCAAACCGGCAAGTTCATCAGGCCACACCCTGACCGACACCACCCCGCGGTTGGCCAGTGCAATCAGGATAAGCGCCAGCGCGAAGATGGCGATCGAGGCATAGCGAACGTAGCGCATCAGGATTTCCCGTTCAGTCGATCTCGCAGCAACTTGCCGGTCTTGAAGAACGGCACGTGTTTTTCCTCCACGCTCACCGTTTCACCGGTGCGCGGGTTGCGGCCGGTGCGGGCGTCGCGCTTCTTGACTGAAAACGCGCCGAAGCCGCGCAGTTCCACGCGGTTTCCCTCGGCCATGGCATTGGTGATTTCGTTGAAGATCGTGTTCACGATCCGCTCCACATCCCGCTGGTACAAGTGCGGGTTTTCGTCAGCAATCTTTTGAATCAATTCCGATCTGATCATCGGGGTCCTCCCACGGATCTTTTTTGGTCGCGCCCGTCATTTAACGAGACGACTATAGATAGAAAGTTGAAAAACCGAAACAGAAAGGCAGGCCGGATCGGGTAAAAAACCTCTAGGAATTGGCCACTTGGGGTAAATTTGTTCTTTTGGCGTACGGGCTTCCGCATCGACTCACGCGATCAGCGCCTTATTGGTGCAAGCCTGCCGCCCAACGATTCGGAGCACATCCCGGCACAAAGGAAAACGCCCCGGGGCTGTCCCGGGGCGTTTTGAATTTTGCTTGATCGGCTGATCTTAGTCGTCGTCGCCTTTGAGCGCGGCACCAAGAATATCGCCCAGCGATGCACCCGAGTCCGAGCTGCCGAACTGTTCAACGGCCTCTTTCTCTTCGGCGATCTCGCGGGCCTTGATCGACAGACCAAGACGGCGCGATTTGCTGTCGATGTTGGTGACGCGGACGTCGATCTTGTCACCGACCGAGAAACGCTCGGGGCGCTGTTCGGCACGGTCACGCGACAGGTCGGACCGGCGGATGAAGCTCTTCATGCCTTCGTATTCCACCTCGATGCCGCCATCTTCGATCGCAGTCACTTCGACGGTGATGATCGAGCCACGCTTCACGCCGCCAACGGCATCGGCAAAGGGGTCGCCGTCCAGCGCCTTGATCGAGAGCGAGATGCGCTCCTTCTCGACGTCCACTTCCGAGACGACAGCCTTGACCATGTCGCCCTTCTTGTAGTTCTGGATCGCTTCTTCGCCACGCTCGTCCCACGACAGGTCGGACAAGTGAACCATGCCGTCGATCTCGCCGGGCAGACCAATGAACAGGCCGAATTCGGTGATGTTCTTGACCTCGCCTTCGACTTCGGTGCCCACGGGGTGGGTTTCGGCAAAGACTTCCCATGGGTTGCGCTGCGTCTGCTTGAGACCAAGCGAGACACGGCGTTTGCTGGGGTCGATCTCCAGCACCATGACTTCGACTTCCTGAGAGGTCGAGACGATCTTGCCGGGATGCACGTTCTTCTTGGTCCAGGACATTTCCGAGACGTGAACCAGACCTTCGACACCCGGCTCCAGCTCAACAAAGGCACCGTAGTCGGTGATGTTGGTCACGCGGCCCGTATGCACCGAGCTCAGCGGGTACTTGGCGGCGACCAGATCCCAAGGATCTTCCTGAAGCTGCTTCATGCCCAGGCTGATGCGGTGGGTTTCCTTGTTGATCTTGATGACCTGCACGTTGACGGTTTCGCCAATCGACAGGATCTCCGACGGGTGGTTCACACGGCGCCATGCCATGTCGGTGACGTGCAGCAAGCCGTCGACACCACCAAGGTCCACGAAGGCCCCGTATTCGGTGATGTTCTTGACGACACCTTCCACGGTGTCCCCTTCGGCCAGCTTGGCGATGACCTCGGCGCGCTGTTCGGCGCGGCTTTCTTCGAGGATCGCGCGGCGCGAGACGACGATGTTGCCACGGCGACGGTCCATCTTGAGGATCTGGAAGGGCTGCTTGAGACCCATCAGGGGGCCTGCGTCGCGCACCGGGCGCACATCAACCTGAGAGCCGG
>Ga0102931_1001591_pt1 | contig 11323 bp, 9 predicted proteins | sample SalPonR1_C_D1_MG_FD_79282 | JGI IMG/M metagenome (GOLD analysis project Ga0102931, IMG submission 79282) | Salt pond soil microbial communities from South San Francisco under conditions of wetland restoration - Salt Pond MetaG R1_C_D1_MG | ecosystem: Environmental > Aquatic > Marine > Intertidal... | reverse complement strand
TCAATGAATGGAAGCTGTAGTTTAGGAACGAGTTAAGAATGGGATAAGGTTAAAAAATCGGGCAAAAGTGGACACTTGCGCCAGTTTTTGGGGTAACAAATCCGAAATTATTATTGCTGTTAACACAGAAAAAGAATTTGCGGGAATAGAGGTTTCATCCACTCTTAAGAAGTATTGAAATATTATTATGCCCAAAATTTTTGGATTTAATCTCAAGCTTGTGAGAATTCAAAAAGTATAAGATACCCCTACACTAAACTGTACATTCGATTTATCCTTTGGGTCGAATGTGGCGATATTGATTCCGCGGCCAAACTCTCCGTAATTATATCGGCCATAGTTAAATAATTTAGTCCACGAGAGGCTTGCCGAGATTAAAAAATCACGATAGTAAATAAGCCCTTTGGTTCCAAGGGTGAGATCGGTTCGGTTTCTCCAGTAGTCTCCATACCCGTTACGAAACTCTTCAGGCCGATCTAAAAATCGGTCGTATTCGTAATGGAAATGGTTATTGTCCGCCATTCTGCGGACGAAAAGTCCTATTCGGCCGATATCAAAATAGCCGTCAAGGCTTATAAATTGACTGTTTGATCCCGGCCCGATTGCCGCACCTAACAATTGCCCTTCGTTGGTATGCCCCTGCCGAACGAGTTGATCTGAATAGTAGTAATTTTGTGGGCGGACTTCTTCTAAGTAGCCGGGAGTCATGTTGGTGAATTCCACATTCAGTTTATAGAAATGCATATACTCACCCATGATGAGCTTTTGAAAGCCGAAAGCGTAACCACTGTTGTGGCGGGGTTCCATCAGCAAGTCCCTGGAGTCGTATGCATAATCATCGCGGAAAAATTCGCCGTAAATTTCCATTTTGCTTTCCGGCCACACCCACCTGGCATATAAGGAATTGAGGTGATTTCTTGGTTTTACCTGATCGAATGGGCCTCTTGTTTTTACAAAGTTCTTCACCAGGATGGGGTCAAAAATCAAACCGTAATCCACGGGCTTAAGAATTCCCTGCTGCATATAGGTATGAACGGCGCGGGTTATTCCAAGATGTACATTTGGTGCAAAAAACGGTGAGTAGGAGAAGTTTACAGCGTTCATGAATCGATCCTGCTGAAACTCATCCTCTTGATCATAATACTGTGAGTCTTCTGGAAAACCACCCATGTATTTGAATTCAAAACTTCCGACGTATGGGACTTTGAGTGGGCCGCGGGTTCCAATAAAAAAGTGTTCCATTCCCGGCGCATTATTACTCATAATGAGGGGGTATTTCACATTTGCTCCCCACCATAATGGTTCAGTACTGAGGCCGGCCTCAATATTTCTGAAATGGACTCGTATGGAAGAGTAACCAAGACTTGACGTTTGAAAAGATTCCGAGCCAAAACGAAAGGGCATATCAATTGCATTCCCCATGCCTTCCGCTACATAACGAATGTTACCATTCTCATCCTCGGGGACGAATCGAGGTACATCAAAAGCTAAATTTTGTTGACTCGCCAGTTGAGGGCGAAAAGTGACGGTCAGATAATCGGATGTAAGCCAAAAACCACCTTTAAACTCCGTGTTGAATCCCTTTCCATACCATGCTGCCTCGTTATTTTGACCGTAAGGGACAGCAGAATTCGCCGTTACTTCAATGTTTGGCCTGTAGATACCGACCTTAAAATAGGATTGAAATTCATACTCCGGTGTAGAAAATGGTTCACTCCAAATACCATAATCTCCGGAATCCAGGGCCATATACTCCCTGTATATTTTATCCCATACGGGTCTGTTAGAAAATGATGACAACTCAGAGCCGTGAAACAGCTGTTGGATTCGAAACTGTTCCTCTTTAATGTCGTTGATAGGGATAATCTGTGCCCGGACGGGTGTAATCCAAACTATTTGTAAAGCAAACAGAATTACAATGATGATAAAGGGAAATAGCCGCTGCACACCCGGCAACCTTTCTGCACACCTGTTAATATGTAATGGAATCTGATTCATTTATCGACTAAAAATGTATGTGAGTCCAAGCTGAAACTGAATATTGATTAAATCATCTCGCTCATAATTTGTGATATTTATCCCGCCAAACTCACCATAATTAAAGCGTCCGTAGTTATATGCTTTTGTCCAGGTGAAACGTCCGTTGATGTAAAACGGTCCCGGTCCGTACAGAAAATTTAAACCAAAATTCAGGTCCACACGATGTCGGAAGAAATCACCAAAATCTTTTGATGGAGTAATACTTCTGGAACCCTGTGCGAAGTGGAAATTCTCATTATCAACCAGGCGCTGTGCAAATATGCCAAATTTATAATTTCCCTTATAGGCATCGATAGAAAGAAACTGGCTGTTTGAACCGGGCCCGATCGCCGCTCCCAAAATTTGACCACCATTGGTATGTCCCTGTCGAACCCGGCTATGTGTGTAGTAATAGGCCTGGGGACGAACTTGCTCCAGCTGCGTGGTTGTCAGGTTGGTGATTTCGACATTCGTTTTCAGGAAATCAATCCCGGGCAGGAATGAAATTTTTTGAAAACCAAACGTATAAGCACTGTTATGGTGCGGCTGATTGACGAAGTCTCGAATATCATAACTGTGGTCTTCCCTGAAAAACTCTCCATAGATTTCAGCGTTTGTACCGGGAAGCTGAATATGTGCATAGAAGGAAGCGGCTTGATTTTTATCCTGAACACCTTGTGTACTTTGATTAAAGCTGGACGACAGGCTCGTTGGATCCAGGGACAGTAATGCATTGGACAGGCTGAATCCGCCTTCCTCGTAAAGGTGTATCACACGAATTGCACCAATTGTAAGATTTTTCCAAAAAATTGGAGAGTAAGCGACATTCAATGCGGTTGTAAATCGTGTTTCATTTTGTCCCGGGCCATCGAAATAATCTGAGTCATTCGGGTATCCAAAGATCCACTTTGCTTTTACATCACCAAAATAGGGGATGCTGAACGGTTCGTGATTGCTTAGAAAAAAGTGTGGAATTCCTGGAGCATTATTACTGAAAAGAAGCGGATAACGAACGGCGGAACCCCACCACAAGGGTTCGGTACTGATCCCTGTTTCAAGTTTTTTGTAATGCAGGCGAATGGAACTGTTTCCCGGGTCAATAGTGGTGTATGTGTCGGGGCCGAAACGAAAGGGTGCATCTAAGGCCGTACCAATACCTTCCGCTACATATCGAATATTACCATCAGCATCCCTTGGAATAAATCGGGGCCTTAAAAAATTAAGATTTTCCTGGTAAATAATATGCGGGCTAATATTGACAGATAAATATCGGGATGTCGCAAAAAATCCGCCTTTAAATTCCATGTTAGATCCACGGCCATACCAAGCAGCTCCGTTATTCTCGCCATGAGGAATGCGGGAGTTATAGGTCTGCTGAATGAAAATTGGCAATAATCCTACATTAAAACCCTGGTTAGAATAAAGTGCCTGGGCCGATAAATCGCGATTCCACCAGCCTGTATAGTTATCCGATTGGCTTATAATTGAACGATATCTGTCTGTAGAAACCGGTCGGTCAATCAATGGAAAATTAACTGTATCGGCTAAAAGAGAATTGATTTTTATTTGCTCATCCTGCAAACTTCCTACTTCAATGATCTGTGCTGTCATCCGCTCGGCAGTAAACAGCGTAAAAGCGGCATAAAGAAAAAGAAACAGAAACTTCTTTGTATGTTTATTCTTAAAAAACACGGAATGGTTTGCTTGTTGGATCACGAGAGGATATCAAAAAAACGTTAAACGTCTGCAAATGAGAATTATTAGCAGGAAGTTATTCAATATATTCATGTTATAAAATTGATAAAGAAGAAAACAAATAAAGGTAGTATGTTAAATTGTATGAAAGAAATATGATTTGGTAAATGATCGTTTACAGAATAAATTTCAGGACACTTTGAGTGAATTTGTTTTTGTATTAAGACCATAAATTATTGTATCATTCAAAGCTACGTTAATAAGTAAAGAATATAACTCTAAAATGAGCGACACGCCTTACGAGTCTGGCACAACTTCGACTGAGAAAGATGTTGAGCAGACGAATATAAATAATCAACAAAATTCCAGAATGAAGCAGGAAGATGAAGTTGATATTTGGGATCTGGTAAAAATAGTTTGGGATGGCAGAATTTATATTCTCATTTCAACGATTGGCTTTTTAATATTAGGTTTCTTTCACCTAAACTTTGGCCCAACCGGAGAGTACATGTCTAATTCTATACTCTTACAGGAGGTATCTGCTGAGTCGAACGCAACAAACCGATTTTTGCGGCAATTTGGTGGCTCATTTGGTTTTTCTACTTCTGATGGAGAAGCGGGTCGGATATCACCATCTCTTTATCCAACGATTATTGAGAGTGCTGCATTTAAGTATGAATTAATCTTTGAAGATATAGAGTTCGAACGTTTCGATACAACAATGACAATCTTTACCTTTTTTAATGAGCATTATGAGCCGCCGATCCGCTCGAAGGTATATGAGTCTGTAATGGATTATTCAATTTTTCTACCACTGACGACCTACGACTATATAACAAATTTCACGTTATTTGAAGAGGAGAAACCAGAAGAAGAAGAGATTATAGTTGAAACGAATGAGAGAATACTCAGGCTGACTCCTGATGAAGAACGACCAATGAATGCATTGACTTCTCGAATAGCTCTTACGATGGAAGGTAATTTAATTACTGTAGAAACGACCCTCCCTGATCCAAAAGCTGCAGTTATGCTTAATATTAAGGTCATTGATAAAATACAGGAGTATGTGACTGAATATCAGGTTGAAAAAGCTCGGCAGAACTTGGAATTTGTTGAACAACAGTATGAGACAGCGAAGGAAAGATATGAAAGAGCAAATCAGGCGCTCGCAAAATTTCGTGATCAGAATCTGAATATTAGTTCAAATGTGGTGAGAACTGAAGAGGAACGCCTTCAGAACCAAAGAAACATGACATTTAACATTTATAATTCGATATCAACGGAGCTTGAACGAGCCCGATTAAGATTACAAGAAGAAACACCAGTTTTCAGTGTTCTTCAGAAATCGAGCTATCCCACGAGTGCTTCTGGTGCTTCGAACAGAATTTTGGCTATTTTTATAGTGATCGGAGGCTTTTTTGGTGTGGCTTATATTTTTGCTGAAAAAATATTTCAGAAAGTAGTGATGGAAATCAAAGAGAGTTAAGTTTTTTAAAGTATAAAGTAACTCATTTTCTATTGTTTTCTGTTCAACATTAAATAACAGAATCGTTTTTTATATAAAGTATGCTTGATTCAATCAAAAAGATCTATAATCTACTTCCAAAAAAAGATCACTATAAGATTGCTCTTCTTTTTTTTCTGATGATTCTTGCTTCTTTGATTGAGCTGCTTGGTGTGGGTATGGTACCTGCTTTCATTATTTCAGTAGCCGATTCAAATGTTGTATTTGATACACCATATGTTGGAGAAGCACTAAATTATATAGGAATTACCACTTCGAGAGACCTGGTAATCTTCGGTGCTATTGCATTGATTGTAATTTATATTTTCAAAAATATTTATCTGCTTATTTTCAATTATTGGAAATCACTGTTTATTAAGAACAGGGGTGTATATCTTCAAAATCGAATCTTCAAAGCATATTTAACAGCTCCATATACATTTTATATACAACAAAATTCATCAATTCTGCTTAGGAATGTTACCGGAGAGGTTGGTAAAATTATTTCAGGTACACTTACTCCGTTGCTGGACGTGTCATTAAAGATATTAATGTCAATATTCATCGTTGGGGCATTACTAATTTTCGAGCCATTCATAACTGTGGTTACAATAATTGTTCTTGGCGGGGGTGGGTATCTCTTCTTGAAAATTACTCGCATTAAAATGAATGAAGCTGGTACAAGAGACCGTGAAGCGCGGGGTGATAAAAATAAAGCCGTTTTACAGGGATTAGGTGCTTTTAAAGACACTCGGGTTTTAAACCGGGAAAAATTATTTCTGAAACAGTACGATAAGTTTGCGAAAATAAGTGTTAAAGCAAATATCTACCGCTCCATTATTTCCAGCCTTCCTAAACATATAATTGAGGTTTTAATGGTAAGTGGTATTCTTGCAATTACCCTGATTATGGTGCTTGAAGGACGACCATTCTCAGTTATTATTCCAATATTAACACTTTTTGGTGTTTCGGCAATTAAACTGATGCCTATTTTTAGTACAGTGATCAAGGAAGTGAATAATATGCGTTACAATTCCGCATCTGTATATGCGATTACTGATGACCTTAAATTACTGGAAAATGATTATAAAGACTTTCGAGAGAAAATTTTAAATGATACAAATAGAATTGAGTTAAATAATCAAATTGAATTAAAGAATGTTTCATTTAGCTACCCGAACTCTTCTGAACAAGCTATAAACGATGTATCAATTACTATTCCTAAGGGGAAGGCAGTGGCCTTCGTTGGATCCTCAGGCGCAGGGAAAACGACCCTTGTCGATCTTATATTGGGATTGTTAGAACCTCAGAAGGGTACTCTTGAAGTTGACGGATATGATGTTAATAAAAACATTCGGGGGTGGATGAAAAATATCGGCTACATTCCGCAATCAATCTACCTGTTGGATGACCGAATTTGGAAAAACATTGCTTTTGGTATTCCAAGGAGTGAGGTCAATGCAGTTAAATTACGGCAAGCCATTAAAGCTGCCCAACTTGAAGAGATTATTGGAAGACTGCCAAAAGGATTGCAAACGAAAATTGGTGATCGCGGGATGAGGCTGTCGGGAGGGCAGCAACAGCGTGTTGGTATTGCCAGAGCATTATATAATAATCCACAGGTTCTTGTGATGGATGAAGCGACATCGGCACTCGATAATATTACCGAGAAATTCGTGATTGATGCAATTGAACATTTGAGAGGAGACAGAACAATCATCATGATTGCACATAGACTTACAACTGTAAGGAACTGTGATGTGATATATATGATGAGTGAAGGTAAAGTGATTGCCCAGGGTACGTACGATCAACTTCTTGAAAACAATAAGGAATTTAGAGAGATGAGCCTCATTGTTGAGTAGTATTGTAAAGCTAAATATTAATAACATATTGATTTTTGAATGAATCTTAATGGCAAATCTATTTTAATCACAGGTGGAACCGGTTCTTTCGGAACAGCATTTGTGGAGCGAATAATAAATGAATGGCCTGATGTAGAACGTGTGGTTATCTATTCGCGCGATGAACAAAAGCAATTTGAAATGGCTCAGGTCTATTCTCAAAAAGAATATCCTATGCTTCGCTACTTTATTGGCGACGTTCGTGATTACAAGAGATTAAAGAGAGCATTAAACGGAATAGATTATGTAATTCATGCCGCCGCAATGAAGCATGTACATATTGCCGAATACAATCCAGATGAGTGCGTAAAGACCAATATTGGTGGTGCTGAAAACCTTGTTAGAGCTTGTTTATCTAATCAGGTAAAGAAAGTGGTTGCGCTTTCAACTGATAAAGCTGCTGCACCTATCAATTTGTATGGTGCTACAAAATTGGTATCTGATAAACTGTTTATCGCGGCAAATAATATTCGGGGAAAAAATCCAATCACATTTTCAGTGGTGCGTTATGGCAATGTGATGGGTTCTAACGGGTCTGTGATTCCATTTTTTATCAAAAAAAGACGGAGTGGAGTTTTACCTATCACTAATAAAAATATGACACGCTTCACAATTACACTCGAAGATGGAGTGGATATGGTACTTCATGCCCTGGAGCATTCATGGGGTGGTGAACTTTTTGTCCCCAAAATACCCTCATACAAAATTATGGATGTTGCAGAAGCGATAGGCCCTGAATGTGAAAAGAAAATTATTGGCCTGCGTCCGGGAGAAAAGATCCATGAAGAGATGATCACATCTTCTGACTCTTTTTACACCTACGATCTTGGTGATTACTATACCATTTTACCGTCGCAACATATGTGGAACCTGGATGAATACATTGAACATTTCAATGCGAAGAAAGTAGAACTTGGATTCCGTTATAATTCTGGTGAAAATAAAGATTGGGTAAGTATTGAGGAAATTAGAAAATTAATCAGGGATCATGTTGATCCTAGTTTTTCCGTTTAATTTCTCATCAATCAGCTCAAAAAAATTGATAAAAGATGCAGTCTGAATCACCTAAAAAAGTTTTTGATCCTATCCCCTATGGCAGACAGCATATATCTAAAGAAGATATAGAGGCGGTAACCACCGTTTTGCAGTCCAATTACCTTACACAAGGTCCCGAAATTTCAAAATTTGAAAAATCTTTTTCTAAATACGTTGAAGCCGATTATGCTGTTGCTGTTTCAAATGGTACAGCTGCTCTTCATTTATGTGCTTTAGCTCTGGGTGTAGATTCAGACAGCAAAGTGATCACAACTCCAATTACATTTTCTGCATCCGCAAACTGTATCCGGTACTGCGGAGGTGAGGTGGATTTTGCTGATATCGCCCCCAAGAATATTCTTATTGATATTGAAAAAATTAAGGAGAAACTGGAATCAGTTCCAAAGGGGACCTATGATGGCATTGTTCCGGTAGATTTTGCCGGTAGGGCAGTGAACCTTGAAGCTCTACGTGAATTGGCTGATGACTATGGATTGTGGATAATTGAAGATGCATGTCATGCGCCCGGGGGATACTTTATTGATTCAAAAGGTAAAAAACAGAATTGTGGAAATGGAAAGTTTGCAGATCTGGCAATCTTTTCCTTTCATCCGGTAAAACATATCGCAGCCGGTGAAGGTGGAATGATTACGACAAATGATGAAGTTCTCTACCAAAAACTGCTGAAATTGAGAACCCATGGAATCATAAAAAATGAAAGTGAGTTTGTGAATTCATTGGAACTGGCAACAGGAAATTCTCAAGATTCAGATCTCAAGACTCTTGACTACCCCGGCTGGTACATGGAGATGCAGGATTTGGGATATAATTACAGGCTTACAGATTTCCAGGCGGCACTCGGTAGAAGTCAGCTCGGCAAGGCAGATGAGGGCTTGGAGCAAAGAAGAGCAATAGCGTCCCGTTATGCAGAGGCGTTCAATGGTAAACATTATATTCGGAATCAGGCAGGAGTAATTGAAGGTCATGCATATCACCTTTATGTTATTGAAGTTGAAAACAGGCTTGGACTCTATAATATGCTTAGAGAGAATAACATTTATGCACAAATACACTATATCCCTGTTCATCTGATGCCATATTATCAATCATTTGGCTGGAGTAAAGGGGACTTTCCAAACGCTGAAAATTATTATTCGGGTTGCATAAGTCTTCCAATGTTTCCGACACTTACAAATGATGAACAAGAATTTGTAATTGAATGCATAAATAAATTTTATGGATGATAAGGTCCATAAGATTGGTCTGGGTACCGTTCAATTTGGAATTCCATATGGTATTTCAAATAAAAGGGGGCAAACGTCTCCCAGCGAAGTTGCTAAGATTTTAGAAACAGCGAGAGTGAAAAAGGTTCAGCTCATCGATACAGCATCTGCTTATGGAAATGCTGAAAAAATTTTGGGGCGTAATGATCTCTCATCATTTAAGGTTGTTTCAAAATTTATGCCTCCAAAGGATGGAAACTCGCTGTCTCACCAGTTGGAGCAAACTCTTTACGACTTACAGATCTCTTCTCTATATGGCTACCTTGCACATCGTCCAAGCAATCTTGCAAAGAATCCATCAACCTGGGAGGATCTAAAGACTCTTAAAGAGAAAAGATTTGTCCAAAAAATTGGATTTTCAATAAATGAACCTGGAGAGTTAGAGGCACTTCTAAAATTAAATATCCAACCTGATATTATCCAAGTCCCATTTAACTATTTTGACAGGAGATTTAAAGATATGATGATATCATTGAAGAGGGATGGGTGTGAGATTCACTCAAGGTCCACCTTTCTTCAGGGGTTGTTTTTTATGGATATAGACCAACTGGATTCCTATTTTGATGAATTAATTCCTGAAATCAAAAGACTTCAAATAAAATTTGAAAACTTAGCAGGTGTACTCCTAAATTTTGTATTGGTACAACCGTTCATCGACAGAGTAATTATAGGCGTTGAAAATCGAAAGCAATTCATAAAAAATATAGATTCACTTTCTACATTCAACCCGTTACCGGAATTAACCGGAAAAATTTCAGAATCATTACTAAATCCATCAAACTGGCCTTTATAACATTATGGTTTATACATTTGATCTGACAGAAAAAATAATTCTTCTAACTGGTGGCTATGGTTACCTGGGTAAAGCTGCTGCAGAAAGCCTTGTACATCACGGTGGTACAGTCTATGTGTTGGGCCGTACGAAGAAAAAATTTGATGATGCTTTCGAGGATCATCCTGAAATAGGTGAGAAACTTTTCTTTCAACATTGTGATGTTGCTGAAACGGAATCCATCAAAAAGGCTTATGAATCAATACTTACAAAAGAAAATGGTATTGATGTTCTTATAAACAATGCATTTTATCTTGATGGTCAAGATCCACTTACTATGACGGATGAAGAGTGGAATACCGGGATTGATGGAACCCTAAACAGTGTTTTTCGATCTATTCGTGAGGTGATTCCGTTTATTGAAAACAGCGAGTCTCCAAGGATTATTAATGTTTCATCTATGTACGGTGTTGTTGCACCTGATTTTAATGTTTACAAAGATTTTCAGGAGATGCTAAATCCGCCACATTACGGGGCTGCAAAAGCAGGAGTGGTTCAGCTCTCAAAATATTATGCAAGTTATCTGGGGAATAAAGGTATTACAGTTAATACGGTGACACCCGGACCCTACCCACCTGATTCGGTTCAGAAAAAAAAGCGATTTATAGAACTACTTAAAGAAAAGACACTGCTCAAACGAATCGGGAAACCGGAAGATCTGGCCGGAGCTTTTGTTTTTTTGGCTTCTGATGCATCTGCGTACATTACAGGGCATAATTTAGTTGTAGACGGTGGATGGACTATATCTTAGAACACTTAGTCTTATTTTATAAAGACCAATTAAATTAAACAATTTCGATTTAAACAAACGCATGAAAGCAGTTACAATCATTCAAGCACGAACAACTTCAACACGATTACCTAACAAAGTGTTGCTTGAAATTTATGGAACATCGCTACTTGAACGAGTAATCAATCAAGCGAAAAAAATTCGGAGTACTGATGAAGTATGGGTGGCAACATCAACCCATGAGAATGACGATCTGATTGAAATACTGTGCGAGAGAAAAAATATACAATGCCACAGAGGTTCATAAGAAGATGTTCGTGG
>Ga0102931_1001590_pt1 | contig 11332 bp, 9 predicted proteins | sample SalPonR1_C_D1_MG_FD_79282 | JGI IMG/M metagenome (GOLD analysis project Ga0102931, IMG submission 79282) | Salt pond soil microbial communities from South San Francisco under conditions of wetland restoration - Salt Pond MetaG R1_C_D1_MG | ecosystem: Environmental > Aquatic > Marine > Intertidal... | reverse complement strand
TTTTTATTCAACTAAGTTTAGTATGTCACTCAAAAAGAAGTTTAAGTTCAAAGACCGTTTAATCAAGGGAATAGACCCGAACGGACAGTTTAAAATCAGCGTAGTTAAAACGACAGATGTTGTTCGAACTGCTCAGGAAAATCATAACCTATCGTTACTGAACACCATTTTGCTGGGCAAAACCCTTACCTCGGCCATGCTGCTTGCCTCTGAACTGAAGGGGGAAGAGCGTATCCAGATTCGCATCGACGGTGACGGCCCGGTAGGAATGCTCACCGCCGAAGCCAATCGTGTGGGAGAGGTTCGCGGTTACTCTTCAAACCCGTCTGCAGAATTGGATTACAGCAATCCGGATACCACAATTTCCAACGGCTTGGGCAACGGTGTACTCACCGTTACTAAAACGCTATACAATGAAGCGGATCCGCGCCGAAGTTCTATTGCACTGGTAAACGGGGATATTAATTCTGATATCGCGCATTACATGGCACAGTCGGAGCAGGTTCTCTCTGCATTTTTGCTGGATGTGAGCCTGAATGATGACGGTTCTGTAAAACACGCGGGCGGAGTGCTTTTACAACGTCTGCCCGAAGCCGATGAAGAGACTGTTGAAAAGCTACAGGAGACACTTACAAAACTACCGCCACTTGGTGAACTTTTTGAGAACGATTACTACATCGATGACATTATGGAGGTGGCAACAAAGCCATATTCTGTGAAAGAGCTGGATCGCCAACCGGTTCATTTTTTCTGCCGCTGTTCGCCCAAACGGTTTAAAAATGCACTTTCGATGCTCGGTTATGAAGAGCTGAAAGAGATGCAGGGAGAAAGCCAGGAAGTTGTTTGCAACTACTGTGGTTCAAAAGTGGAAATATCCGAAGAAGAGATTTCAGAAATGGCTAAAAATGCGAAGGCGAAAATGAATTAAATAGATGAATAATCGACCTGAGATTGTCATTGTAGGCGGAGGCTTCGGCGGTATCTCTGCTGCAAAAGCTCTCCGCAAAACCAACTGCAACATTACTCTGGTCGATAAACGAAACCATCACCTTTTCCAGCCTCTCCTCTATCAGGTGGCTACGGCCGCTCTTTCACCCGGAGATATAGCAGTACCTATTCGCGCTATCTTTGGCAATGATAATAATGTAAGAACCGTTTTGGGTGAAGTTGTCTCTATAGATAAAACCGATAATTGTGTTCATCTTGCTGACGACAGTTCTATAAAATTCGACTATCTCATACTCGCCCCGGGTGCCATCTATAACTATTTTGGAAACGAACGTTGGAAAAGTCACGCACCCGGCTTGAAAACGCTAAAAAATGCCCTCTCCGTCCGTGAACGTATACTGATCTCTTTAGAAGAAGCCGATAAGCTTGATGATCCCCTGGCCCGAAAAAAATATCTTACGTATGCGGTCATCGGCGCCGGACCAACCGGAGTGGAAATGGCAGGTGCAATTGCTGAAATTGCAAAACGAAATATGATGAGAGACTTCCGGAATATTAAAATAGATGAGACAGAAATTTTCTTAATTGAAGCCGCCGGTAATGTTTTGAACGGCTATCCTGAGGATCTTTCCAATAAAGCTAAGTCAGATCTTGAAGAGATGGGCGTTAAAGTGCTCTTGAATAATCCGGTTAAATCCATTCGGGAAGATGGCGTAGAACTTGAAAACTCTTTTATTGAAACACCCAATATTATCTGGGCAGCAGGTGTAAAAGCTTCACCCTTACTCGAATCTCTACACTGTAAGTTGGACAAAATGGGACGTGCAGTTGTGGAAGGGCATTTAAACATTCCGGATCACGATTCAATTTTCGTGATTGGTGATGCCGCCCACGTTAAAGGTGAGGATGGGCAACCTCTTCCGGCACTTGCCCCCGTAGCCCTTCAGCAAGGTAAGTATCTTGCTAAACTGATCCAGAAACGTGAGAGTGGTAAAAGCACTTCTTCTTTTAAATATGTAGACAAAGGCACAATGGCGACGATTGGAAGAGCTAAGGCCGTCGCCGATATTCGCGGACTGAAATTTTCTGGATTTTTGGCTTGGATGCTTTGGTCCGTAATCCACATCTTTTTTCTGATTGGATTCAGAAACCGATTCAGGGTATTTGCTGAATGGATGTGGCACTATTTAACATTCAAGAGGGGAGTCAGATTGATAACGAATGAGCCCGATGCAGCTAAGACGGACAGTAGTGATGAATCTTAAATATCGGTGAAATTAGTGCGGATCAAACAGCAAATGAGGAACCACATCCGCACGCTTCACTGGCGTTCGGGTTTTCGAAGGTAAAGCCGCGGGCGTCCAGCCCGTCGGGATAGTCGATCACAACACCGTCCAGATACATCATGTGGTCGGGCTTAACGATCACTTCCAAACCCTGTGTATCCACCACTTCATCTTCATCGGTGCGGATATCAAACCCAAGTTTATAGCTCAAACCTGAACATCCGCCTCCCTCAACAGCAACCCGCAGATAAAGTTCATCATCGAGGTTTTCGTCCTTTTTGATTTTCCGAACCTGTTTAGCAGCGCGCTCAGTCAGTTTAACACTTTCACCATTTGAGAGCTCCTCAAACTGTTTCCGGAACCTCTCCTCTGTACTAACCTCATTATCCGGCTCATCATCTATCAAAGAGGCGATTACATCGTCTAATTTTTCATCTTCTACAGCCATATATAAACCAAATTTTTGCAGTTACTTCACAGAATTTGCAAAGGTAAAATAATCCTTCTCCGATTTTCTGAACAATTTCAGAATTCCGGCACTCACTAAATTAACAAGAATTTTGGACGCACGATAGGTCGTAACGTTTATCAGCTCAGAGAATTTTTTAACGTTGATTTCTCCGTATTCATTCAAATATCGAAAAAGCATCTGTTCATTTTTACCATACTCAAACGTAACACCTGTGCCTGAATACTGTTGTTTTAAAATTTCTGTTTGCTCGTCACTGGCCAAAACACTTTCATCCTGAAATCGAACAAAAACCTGCCTTTTCTTTTTCCCCTTCAGGTAAACGGGCTTTTCTGTTGATTCCGGCACACGTACAACCATAACATCAGCATCGGGCAGATGTACCAGTTCAATATAAATTTTAACCGGCGGGACACACAATTTCTGAGCTGCTTCCTGAAGTAAAAATTCTTCTTCAAAATAGGCTCTTATGCCCGCAATCTGTTTATTATCATGAACTCCAATGAGAATTGTTCCACCCGAAGTGTTGGCAAATGCGGCAATTTCTCTTGCAATCTTAGACGGTTTGGGGACAGTCTTTTTAAACTCTAAAAATGTACCTTCGCCGGTTTGAATTAAATGTCGGAGATCGGAGGGGTTCATGTCAGAAATGACAATTTCTCCATTCGGCAGTTTCATATTGCTTATCTGATGTTACTGATACCGTTTTCAATGAATGACTTGGAATGTACCTAAATCATTTTTTCCTCTTTAGGATTCCTGGTCATCAGGTCTTCAACGACTTCCGCAGGAGGAATATTTTCGAATAGTACTTTGTATACAGCATGGGTTATGGGCATTTCCACATTATTTTTCTTTGCCCACTGGCAAACTGATTCTGCTGTTTTTACACCTTCAGCTACCATGTTCATACCGGATGTAATTTCACTCAGGCTTTTCCCCTGGCCAATATTATACCCAACAAATCTATTCCGGCTGTGTTGACTTGTACAGGTTACAATCATATCACCCATGCCGGTTAAACCTGCAAACGTATCCATGGATGCTCCAAGTACCGCCCCCATGCGTTTCATTTCGTGCAGTCCTCGAGTCATTAGGGCAGCTTTTGCATTATCTCCCAATCCTGCACCGTCAACGATTCCTGCCGCTATAGCCATGATGTTTTTTACTGCGCCACCAATTTCAACACCTATGATATCATTGTTAAGATAAACGCGAAAACGCGATGTCATAAACGTTTCCTGTATAATCCGAGCCACCCTGGTCGAATATGCTGCAGCAACAACCGTGGTAGGCTTAAGCAGTGCCACTTCCTCTGCGTGACTAGGACCGGTGAGTACACCTATTTGATCTTCTAGCACGGTTTCACTCAATACGTCCACCAAAATTTGCGATGGAGCCATCAAGCTATTTTTTTCAATTCCCTTCGCAACGCTAACTATAATTTCATTTCCTTTCAGAAATGGTTTTACATTTTCGGCTACTTCTCTTAGCGCATGCGAGGGTGTGGCAAAGACAACCATTCCTGAGTCTTTAAGTGCCTCTTCCAAAGAGTGAGTTGCTTCTATTGTATCTGGTAATTTTACGTCTGTCAGATAAGAAGGATTAAATTTTCTGTCATTTATCCCTTCAACAACATTTTTTTCACGCGCCCAGATCGTAACAGCGTATTTCTTTCTTCCCAATACAACAGCCATTGCCGTACCGAAACTTCCGGCGCCTATAATACTTATTTTATTCACTTTACGACTCATTTTTATTTAACCTCCCACTTGAAGGTTTGAAGGATTTTATGCGGTTTTCCGTACCGTTTAAAAGACGCTTGATATTCCCTTTATGCTTGATAATGATGCCAAATGCGATAGCACTGCTAAACAATATAATGCTGCCATCAATATCAAAGTCGAAACCATAGCGTAAAACCAATTGAGAAAATGGATAAATCAATGATGCAAAAATAGATCCTACAGATACATACCGGGTACTGAACATGAGTATTAGGAAAAGACCCAGTGAGATACTAATTGATACAGGTTCTATACCATAAAGCATACCACATGCTGTAGCGGCTCCTTTCCCGCCTTTAAAATTCGCATATAGCGGAAACATATGACCAATTACTGCAGCCAGACCGGATAAGATGACAAGCATGGCATCTACATCCCAGTTTTGATAAAAACTAATGGGGCCATCACCAATGCTATACGCCAATTGACTGATCACAAGAGTAGATAGCAGGCCTTTACCAAAATCGAACAGAAGCACAATCGTACCTGCTTTCCATCCCAATATTCGAAATGTGTTGGTGGCGCCGGCATTACCGCTGCCATGCTCACGGATGTCTACTTTAAAAAATATTTTACCCATCCAAAGGGAACTTGGGATAGATCCAATAAGGTAGCAGAGAATAAATACAACAACTATGGATAGCATGGAAGCGGTTCCTAAAGGTCAGGGTTAATTTTCAGCCAATTATTAAGAGAAATCACTTTAGAGAAAAACTAAACGTGTCGCTCGGCATGATATGAAGAGCGTACGAGAGGTCCGCTTTCTACATGCTCAATACCCAGCTTTTCGCCAATCTCTTTGTATTCCGCAAACAGATCGGGATGAACCCACTCCACAACCGGATGGTGCATTTTTGTTGGCTGCATGTACTGACCTATGGTAAGAACGTCAACATCATGATCTACGCAATCCTGCATGAGTTCGATCACCTCTTCCCGGGTTTCTCCCAAACCAACCATGATCCCGGTTTTGGAACGAACACCCTGTGCCTTCACTCTTTTCAAAAGCTCCAAAGAACGCTCGTATTTAGCTTGTGGGCGAACGGTCCTGTAAAGCCTTGGAACAGTCTCAAGGTTATGACTCAATACATCAGGAGGGGTGTCGATCACAGTTTGCAGCGCATCCCAGGCTCCTCTGAAATCCGGTATTAACGACTCAATCGTCACACCTTCAATCGTTTCGCGAATTACTTTGTGACATTCAGCAAAAATCGGCGCACCACCATCTTTTCGCTCATCTCTGTTTACAGATGTAAGCACTACATGCTTCAATTTCATTTTTGCCGCGGCATCCGCTACACGGCGCGGTTCGTCCCAGTCAAGTCCCTGAACCGGGCGGCCGGTCTTAACCGCACAAAACGAGCAGGAACGGGTACAAACATCGCCTAGTATCATAAATGTTGCTGTACCGGCTCCCCAGCATTCACCCATGTTTGGACATCGGGCCTCAGAACAGACCGTATTCAGATTATTATCGCGAATAGTCTCAGAAACCTCTTTAAATTTCTCGCCAGATGGGAGCTTAACACGTAACCAGTCCGGTCTGCGCTTTGAGGGTCCTTCTTTATCTATAATTTCAAGTTCTTTAATCATAACACGTTCTATCTTCGCCGTTATTCGGCCTTCAATTTGAGTGAGTTAAGGTAAGAAAATTGTTGCTCTGGTTCAGGTTTTTGCACCTTTGGATTTAAAGCAACATTAAATACGTCACCAAAGTACTTTTTCAGAGACTGTTTTACAATATCGGGCTCAATTCGAGCTCCGGTAAGTTCTGATAGACTGGTGACTGATTTATCACTTATACCACATGGTACAATGTGATCAAAATAGGTAAGATCTGTATTTACATTAAATGCAAAACCGTGCATGGTTACCCACCTTGAACAGCGAATTCCCATAGCGCAAATTTTTTGCTGACCAACCCATACCCCTGTCAGCCCTTCAATTCTTCCTGCTTCTATTCCAAAATCTGCACAAGTTCGAATAATTACTTCTTCAAGGAATCTCAGATATTTGTGTATATCCGTGAAATGCCTGTCTAAATCGAGAATGGGATAGCCTACAATTTGGCCCGGCCCGTGATAAGTAATGTCGCCGCCGCGATCAATTTCGATATACTCCGCATCAATTTGGGCTAGTTCCCCGATAGCTTTCAGCAAGTGAGAAGAACTGCCGCTTTTGCCGAGAGTGTAAACATGAGGATGCTCAACAAACAGGAGCATATCGTTTTGCGTATACTCATCTAAATGCCCGTCACGAATTAACCTTTTTTGGGTAATTAATCCGTTTTGCAGCTCTTTTTGCAGATTCCACACCGGGCGATAGGAAGCTTTGCCCAAATCATATACATCGATGTACTTCATCATAGCCCAAAAGATAATTAAAATTCTGCATAATTAATCTTTCGGGTTAATAAGTGACATTAACCAATAGAAAATGAGAGTTCTAAATACCTATACTATTACTATGTCATCTTGCTAATGTGAGCTCAGATAAAATCTATACCTCTTAAACCCGAAACAAGGTGTTATACATCAGCTATTCCAATATAAATCGACTTACTCTTTAATCTTAAAAAATATGGGCAGTGAGTACTGAACTTTCACAGGTTTCCCGCGCTGTAAGCCGGGAGTAAATTCAGCCGTTTTAATAACCCTTAATGCCTCTTCATCGCAACCGCCACCAATACCGCGAACAACTTGCGGGTTCACTACTTGACCGGTCTCATCCACAATAAACTGAATGTGAACCCGGCCTTCAATTCCGGCTTTACGGGCTCTTTCCGGATAACGTATCTGAGACTGCAAATCCATCAGATCTCCTTTCAGTTGAGGCATCTCTTCCACAAATACAAAAAAGTCTTCCTCTTCAGCTTCATCTTCTTCTGCTGCTGACGGAGGTGGGGGAGGTGGAAGCCTGCTTTCTGAAAACAGATCCAGCTCCGAATCGATATCTATGTTAATATCTTCGATAATTTCATCGTTAGGCACTTCTACCGGAACCGGCGGACGTGGCGGTGGTGGTATTTCAGGCTGTTGGCGGGTCTGCACAATCTCCTCCATCATCACCTCTTCCTGTGTTTCAAGCACAAGGTTGTCTTCCTGTTCAGCCGGCATAAAATCAATGCGGAACAGTATAATGAAAATCACCAAGGCTAGAATAAGTCCGGTTTCCCAAAGAATGGTGTAATAGTTTCTAAGGTCAATATTACTATTCTTATTCCCCTCTGGTCCGGGTTTTCTGTTTTTTGTTGTCATTTCGAACCTCTCATTTTAGTGGTCGTATAATCTTTTTCATGATCCTTTGATACCTCTCTGTTATAAAAATAACATCCAATTATTAAGATTTTATAAAGTTTTCATAATAACATACCTTTTTATCTTAAATAAGGGCAGAAATAAAAAAGGCAGGTCCTTAAACCTGCCTTAAAATCACCTATACAGCAATTTGTAAAAAATTAGAAATCCACTACTACATCAGCGATTATTTCTTTTTCGGTTTAGACCCGAGGTGAACTCCTTCGCCGTAAGCTTCAGCTACAGCTTCCATCACCGCTTCACTCATGGTTGGGTGAGGGTGAACCGCACTAATGATTTCGTGCCCGGTTGTTTCGAGGTCACGCGCCACAACTGCTTCTGCAATCAGTTCCGTAACGTGTGAACCGATCATGTGGCATCCGAGCCATTCTCCGTATTTCGAATCAAATACAACTTTTACAAAGCCCTCTTCATGGCCCAATCCGGAAGCTTTTCCGCTGGCTGAGAATGGAAATTTACCGACCATTACATCGTACCCTTCCTCTTTCGCCTGCTCTTCAGTCATACCAACGGAAGCAACCTGAGGCTCGCAGTAGGTACAACCCGGAATGTTATCATATTTAACTGGAATTGGGTTTTCACCGGCAAGTTGCTCAACGCAAACCGTTGCCTCGTGAGAAGCCTTATGTGCCAGCCATGGAGCACCAATCACATCACCGATTGCATAAATTCCTTCTGCGTCGGTTTTGTATGTGCTCTTGTCCACTTTAATGGCACCTTTTTCAGTTTTAACGCCGGCTTTTTCAAGGCCGATGTTTTCAATATTTCCGGTAACACCTACGGCAGAAAGTACTACATCCACTTCAACTACTTCGGTTCCTTTCTTGGTCTTAATCGTTGCTTTTACTCCTTTACCTTTCTTCTCTACTTTTTCAACAGAGCTTTCGGTAAAAATGTTAATTCCTTTCTTCTTGTAGATTTTTCCAAGTTCTTTTCCAACATCTTTGTCCTCTACAGGAACTACCGTTTTTTGAAGCTCTACCAGAGTCACTTCCGTTCCGATGGAATTGTAGAAATAAGCAAACTCTACACCGATAGCGCCGGCACCGATAATTACCATTTTTTTAGGTTGCTTCTCAAGCTGCATCGCTTTTTCGGAATCGATAATCATCTCACCGTCAATCTCCAGATTTGGAAGCTGACGCGGACGAGCACCCGTTGCCACGATAAAATGTTTTGCTTTTACAGACTCCTGCTCTTTTCCTTTTTCATCCTGAATAGCCAGTTCTTTATTCGATTTGAACACACCCGTTCCATTCAGAACTTCAATTTTATTGGCTTTCATCAAAAACTGAACGCCTTTACTCATTTTATCGGCAACACCGCGGCTCCGCTTGATGATATTCTCAAAATTTGGAGAAAATTCTTTTACATCCACACCATAATCAGATGCATGAGATACGGTTTCAATTACTTCAGCTGAACGAAGCAGTGCCTTGGTTGGAATACAACCGATATTCAGGCAAACCCCGCCTAAAAATCTCTTTTCCACAATTGCAGTTTTAAAGCCTAGTTGAGAGGCACGAATAGCAGCTACATAACCGCCCGGTCCACTTCCAATTACACAAACGTCGAATTCTTTTGCCATGTCGGATTAAGATCTTATGATTTCAATAATTATTGCAGAACCATACTGTTTCAAAAAATTAGTTCTGCTGCTTTAATACGTATTTAAACAGCACATAAAGTTACGGAATCTAAATCAGATAATTAAATAGATCATCTGTCCAATTCGCAGCCTTCAATCAAATCGAAATACATTTTATTTTGAAGTACAATTTCATCTATTTTGATAGTTCATACTGTTCATCTAAAAGCTCAAAATATGCGCGTAAAAACTATTCTTTTTTCATTTGTTTTGGTTTCTTTTCTAACCGCCTGCTCAAGCCAGCAAACCAGGGTTGTGTCCCCAAACGGCACTAATACCATCGATTTTTTCCTGGATGAAGGGTTGGCTTTCTACTCTGTCCAACACCGGGGAGAATCTGTAATTGAAGCTTCCCGGCTCGGATTTGAACTTCAGGATCTACCGGCTCTTAATGGTGGATTTGAAATTAATTCTGTTGAAAAATCAGACTTTGATGAGACCTGGACTCAGGTATGGGGAGAAAAAGAGGAGATCCGGAATCACTACAGCGAACTGAAGGTCACTTTACAGGAAACGTTGGCGCCAAATCGTGAACTCATAATCGTTTTTCGCGCATATGATGACGGTATCGGTTTCCGCTACGAATTCCCCGAACAGCCAAATCTACAAGAGTTCAACATTATGGATGAGCTTACTGAATTCAATATGACAGATGATCATGAAAGCTGGTGGATCGGTGCACTCCAATGGAACCGATATGAATACCTGCCTGAAAATACCCGGCTAGCTGAAGTAGACACAGTTATTACACCCTTCACCATGAAGACCGATAACGGACTTCATCTTGCCTTACACGAAGCTGCGCTGGTTGACTATTCCTCTATGAATATTGAACACACCGGTGAGAACAAACTGAAGGCCAATCTGATACCATGGCATGATGGTGTTTTGGTTCATGCATCAACTCCTTTTGTAACACCCTGGAGAACGCTTCAAATTGGAGAAAACGCCGGCGACCTTGTTGAGTCGTATCTAATTCTGAACCTGAATGAACCTAATAAAATTGAGGATACCTCCTGGATTGAACCGGCTAAATATGTAGGAATATGGTGGGAAATGCATCTGGATAAATCAACCTGGGGTTCCGGGCCCATTCACGGAGCAACCACAGATAACGCCATGAGGTATATCGATTTTGCCGCAGAGCACGGCTTCGACCACGTTCTGGTTGAGGGCTGGAATCCGGGCTGGGATGGAGACTGGTTTGCAGATGGCGTAGTGTTTGATTTCACCCGGCCAATGGGTGATTTTGATCTCGAACGAGTTGCCGAATATGCTCTCGATAATGGAGTAAGGCTAATGGGCCACCACGAAACATCGGCTTCTGTGGAACACTACGAAGGCCAGATGGAAGAGGCCTTCCAGCTGTATAATGAGTTGGGGGTTCGTGCCGTCAAAATGGGATATGTTGGACACGGACAGGAGGTTTTCTGGACGGATGAAGATGGCAACCGAAATTTTGAATGGCATCACGGACAGCATATGGTTCGCCATCATCAAAAAGTAGTGGAGCTGGCAGCAAGATATAATATCTCGCTAAACGTACATGAAGGCGTAAAAGCTACCGGACTTCGAAGAACCTGGCCGAACCTGATGACCAGAGAAGTGGCCCGCGGACAAGAATATAATGCCTGGGGCAGCGGAGAGAACGTTTGGGACGGCCCCGGAAATCCACCCAATTATGTAACCATTCTTCCTTTCCACCGAAATCTTGCCGGCCCGTTTGATTACACACCCGGAATTGTAAACTTGCATTTTGATGAGTATAAACCGGACAACCGGATTAATCACACGCTGGCAAAAGAGCTGGCACTTTATGTTGTGATCTACAGTCCTCTGCAGATGGCAGCTGATTTACCTGAACATTATGAAGAGCG
>Ga0102931_1001584_pt1 | contig 11355 bp, 12 predicted proteins | sample SalPonR1_C_D1_MG_FD_79282 | JGI IMG/M metagenome (GOLD analysis project Ga0102931, IMG submission 79282) | Salt pond soil microbial communities from South San Francisco under conditions of wetland restoration - Salt Pond MetaG R1_C_D1_MG | ecosystem: Environmental > Aquatic > Marine > Intertidal... | reverse complement strand
CGGTCACCTCGATGCCTTGCGCGTACCGCCGGCTGAGGGAGGTCATCGAGTCGCCGACAGAGATGACGACCGGCCCGTCGAAGGGCTGTTTCGTCTGGACCTCCAGTCGCTTGCCGGGACGCACGCCCATGGCCGAGGCCTTGGCCCGGACGCACTCGTCGATCCGCTCGATCGTCCCGGTCTGGCCGCTTTGCATCTCGGCGACGCGTTTGCACTGGCGGTCACAGGTTCGACACCGCTTGCGTTTGCGCTTCCCTCGTCTGCGGCCCGACGACGACGATTGTTTCCCTGTCATTTAGGCAGGCCTAAGTCGCTTACGTCCATCTTTTTTGGCTGGCCTATAAAGGATTGCGGTCTTTCTCTGGTCGGTGGAATTCGCCCGTAACGGTGCTGGAGGGGCCGCTATCGGCCGAATGGACCGTTCGATACTCGGGGAATCTGGTCACTTCGGTCGGTTCCCGTCGGCGGCGGTTGCCACATCGGTCGGTTCGCGTCGGCGGCGGTTGCCTCTTCCGTCCTGCCGAGTTGCGTGGCGAGTGTAACCGGAACCCGGTTCGCGAGGCCGATAGCGAAATCACTACCTGCGGGACGGGGCTGAAGAAACCGATGGACGAGATCGGCAAACGGTACGAGGACGAGACGGGGACGAATGTCAACTACGCCGGGTCGAACACCCTCCTGAGCCAGATCGAGTTGAACGAGGAGGGGACGTCTACGTGCCCTGGGCGAAGTACTACAGCGACACGGCCGACGAGAAAGGGTTCGTCGACGAGAAGCACCTCGTCGCGTATCACTCGCCAGTGATCGCGGTGCCGGACGGGAACCCGGCGGACGTCCGGCGTCTGGCGGACCTCACGAACGCCGACGTCGAGGTGGCGTTCGACCCGTCGACGGTGCACCTGATCTGACGGGCCGACGGTGCGGCGGTCCGTCACTCGAATGGGTTCGCCAGATCGGTCGCCGTCAGTCGCGTCGCGCCGTCGTCGACGGCCCCTTCGACGGCGTTCTGGTCGGTCATGAGAAAGCAGTGGTAGTCCTCGACCGTCCGCTGGATCACCGATTCCTTGAAGATGTTGTCCGGGTGGGCCGTGTACTGGCGGACGACGACCGCGAACTCGGGGACGGCGTCGACGACGGCGAGGCCGTACCCTTCGTCGGCTAGGAACGTCTGCAGGTCCGAGAACTCCTCGGGTGGCACCTCGAACCGGTAGGCCTGGTTGTTGTAGTACGGTTTGAGGCGGTCGAAGACGTGGTCGCCGTCGAAGTAGTGCTTGAAGAGATAGGTTCCGTCGACCTCGAAGACGTTGACGCGGTCGTGGCTCGCCCGACGGAACCCGGACATCTCGCTCGGTATTTGTTCGCACGGCACAATATAGGTTCGGCCGACGGATAGCGCGGCGCGAGTTCCCTCCTACCGGGAATGGGCCCGAAGGGCTATCGCGGTCGGGGGTGGAGCTGTCGTATGCGTGGACGATCGATCGACGCGACGGACCTTCGAACGCGCGTCGAACGCGGGGTCTCGGTCCCCGTCGCGACGGCGTGGGGGTTCGCGTTCGGGGCCACGCTCCTCCCCCAGATTCTCGCCGACGAGGTCCTGGGTCTCGACCCCGGCGGACTGCTCTACTGGCAACTGGCGGCCGTGCTCGTCCTGTTCGGTCTCACGTTCGTCTCGGAGCGCGTTCGACCCCTCCAGAGCTTCGCCGTGGCGCTGTTCGCGGTGCAGGCGACGACCGTCCTCGACTGGTCGGCCGTGAACGCCCTCGTCGCGACGGGAATCGAGGGCGGGTTCCTGGCCTGGGTCGGCGACAACGCCCTCAGGATGGCCGTCGCCCTGCTCGCGGTCGGCGTCCTGTTCGGCTTCGGGTACGACCGCGACGACCTCTTCTTGCACCGGGGGAGCCTCTCGCGACCTTTCGAGCCAGTTTCGCTACCGGGGCTCGCACGGGCCCGCCCGTGGCGGTGGTACGCGCCCCGGTGGGGCGGCGGGATCTTGGTCGTGACTGCCGTCGTCGTGATCGGAATCCAGGGTGCCGGCCTGGTGGTCACGACCTTCTCGCCCGCCCAACTCCCGATCGGCCTGCCGCTAATCCTGCTCGCGGCGGCGTTCAACTCGTTTTTCGAGGAGTTCGTCTTCCGGGCGGCCCCGCTCGGGGAGTTGACCGACTGCCTGGGCAAACACCACGCCCTCGTCCTCCTCGGGACGGTCTGGGGGTTCAGTCACTACTACGGCACTCCCTCGGGTGTCGCCGCGATGGCGATGGGCATCGTCGGGGGCTGGTTCCTCGGGAAGAGCATCCTCGAGACGCGCGGGATCGGGTTCGCGTGGGGGTTGCACTTCCTGATGGATCTGGTCGTCTTCCTCTAGCAGGCGGGCACTCCGCTGGACTGGCCCATAACAGTAGCTGATAACACGTTATCATTATCCATAAATCGGCGCGAAACCCGAGATACGGACAGCGGGTAGGCGTATCGCTCGATGCAGTCTCTGGCATCAATACGGTGACCGAGATAGCAACCAGGACGTTAGGGGAAATTTTTATTCGCGCTGTTTTCCACTATCCGTTATGGTCAGTGACGTTCAGCAGATCGTCGCTGTCTGGGCTGTCCTCACCATCCCGTTCGTTCTCTTCGGGACGTATCTGTGGTCACAGGACGATTTGGGCATTCGATTCATCGTTGCCTACTGGTTTCCTGCCGTCGTATTGACGGTGATTGGTACAATCCCACCACCCTGGGAACTTATCACCGGGTGACGCACGCGGTCACAAACCTTCTAGAGAACTCCGAGCGGTATGTTTGCGCGTGTAGCGACTGCACTCATCGGATCTGTTTTCGAGTATAATCCGTGATAAAGAAACGGGGGCCACTATCTACTGATAAAGGACTCAATAATGCGCGACAACTCCTAACCCATCGAAACCCGTACTACGAACTGCCCACACGGGACGGGTCGTAGCCGGCCCCGCTCCCTGGACGGGCAGTGCTCACCGATGCGTGTCGATCGCATCGCCGGTCATTTGCTTTCCAATCGTTTTCCGCTCCGTTCCGGGCGTCCTGTCCCGGCCCGGACCCCATTTCGACCCGCCCAGGTCGTCCTGTCCCGGCACGGACCGTTATTCGACACGGTCGGCCATTCGCTCGACAGCCTCGGCCGTCGGATCGGGAACCCCGAGTCGATCGCGAACGACCTCGAACGCCGTCGCCGTCAGGGCGACCACCCACCGGTGGAACGGGGCCTCGGCGGCCGCGGCCTCCGTCGCCCGCTCGAAGGCCGGCAGCCAGTCGAGGTGGTCCGCCACGAATGCCCGGTATTCCTCGTGTTCGCCCGCTTCGAGCAGGAAACTCCCGTATTCGAGCTGCAGGGCGACGTGATCCGCGGGGTAGGCCTCGGGGATCTCCGCATCGATCGCCCGGTAGCGGTCGCGCATGTCCGACGCCGACGGGCCGCCCATGAGGCCGCCGTCCCGGGAACCGTACCACTCTCGGTATGGGGACTCGGCGGGTGGGGCGTACGGCGTCCGGGCCGCCTCGAACAGGGCGACGTAGTCCTCGGTGAACTCGCGGCCCTCGATCGTCGGCGGATCGATCGCGAGGTCGTCCTCGACGCCGAGGTCGGTCGCGATGTCGGTTAGTTCGCGGGCGTAGGCCCCGTTCTCGACGTCCTCGCGGAGTTGCCGGTCGGGGTGGCGGAGTCCCGCGGCGAGTACCACGTGCAGGTCTCGCCAGCGATCGGTCGGTTCGAGTGCGGACTGGTCGTCGGTCGTGGGTTCGTTCGTTGGTGGCATTGGCGTTCAGTACCGTACGGATGGGCATTCGGGAGATCGAGCGTCGATCGTTGCCGGGTTCGGCGACCGTTAGGGCGTTCACGGCACGAACAGCGGATTCTTCACCGCCGCGAAGAGGACGACGTATCGGAGGAGAAAGCCCCCGAGCAACACGAGGGTGTACTTGGTCGCGAACCCGGTGGACATCGCGAACTGCCCGAGTCTGGACTCCTCGATGTCCGTGAACGACACGAGGCCCGTCATGGTCATCGACATCAGGAACGGGATCACGAGGCCGAAGGCCATGACGCCCCAGACGAACGGGAGATAACAGCACGATCCGAAGAGCTTCGAGTACGTCGCCTGGGCGGCCACGCTCCCGGAGTTCAGGAAGGATAGCAGGGCGACGATGAACCCGACCTCGACGACGATGAGGCCGTCGTCGGCCAGGCAGAACAGGTGGTTGGTCCGGGTGGTGCCGCCACCGCTGAGGACGGTGCCGAACAGCGCCGCCGAGATGCCCGTCGAGGCACCGCTCATCAGGAAGATGAACGGCATGAACGTCTGGTTCCAGAACGGCACCGACGCCAGGTCGGTCAACAGCATCGCCGTGTAGACGATGACGCCGACCGACAGGACGGCGCCGACGAGACGGACGCCGAGACGAAGGTAGCCGGTCGGGCGAATGAGGTCGGCGACGGTGTCGAGCAGCCAGAGCAGGCCCCGGTCGTCGGTCCGGGGGAGGCGGTCGTCGATCCACCCCACGATCCATCGCGGGAAGTAACTCAGCCCCTCAGCGTCGCCCTCGTGTTTCGTGCCGAACTGGAGCCAGAAGGCCTCGAGCGTGGTGAACACGGAGAACGTGACGATAATCCAGGTCCCGATGACCAGCCACGACCCGAAGTTCGAGAACAGCACCGGGAACGTGAACGCGCGCAGGGGCGCTCCCAGGTGCGAGAGCAGCGCGATCGAGCCGATCCCGATGGCGAGCACGCCGATGAGCGCGCCCCAGCGGGAGGTCTCCTCGCACGCGAATATCTCCTCGGGTCCCTGGGCTCGCGGTCGGAACAGCACCGACGAGACGACCGAGGTCAGGTAGGACCCGCCGCTCAGGCCGCCCAGGAACAGGTAGGTGGCGATGAAGATCTCCCAGTGGCCGCGGGGCAGCCAGAGGAGATCGGTGCCTGGTACAGCCATCGTCGATCACCCGCCGTCCGTGGCTTTCGTGCCGACGTCCATCGGCGCGATCGCGCTCGTCTTCTCGGACGAGGGCTCGACGATGACGGACGTCGGGTTGTTCGCGAAGCGTTCGGCTGCCTCCTCGGAGGCTTTGTCCAGCAGTTCGCCGACCGGCCCGGCGTCCAGCGCGCCGCCGACGCACTCGTCCACGCAGGCCGGTTCCAGGGGCTCGTCCTGCTCGTTCTTCGAGGTCGCGCCGTGGCCGCTGCCCGGCCCCTTGTCCAGACAGAGGTTGCACTTCTGCATCAGGCCGTCGTCGCCGTACTGGGGCGCGCCGTAGGGACAGGCCCACTCGCAGTACCCACAGCCGATGCACGCGTCCTGGTTGACCGTCACGATGCCGTCGCTCTCGCGTTTCTGGATCGCGTCGGTCGGACAGACCTTCTCGCAGGGCGGGTCCGCACAGTGCATGCACGACATCGAGACGTTCGTCTCCTCGTAGTTCTGGTAGTCGTCGAACGACCCCGAGGGGACGGTGTCGACTCGGCGCCAGTCCACGTGGCCCTCGTCGACGTCGTGGCGGTTCTTGCAGGCGATCGCACAGGCGTTACAGCCCATGCAGTCGTCGGGGTCGAAGTAGAAGCCCCACTGCTCGCCCATCAGGCGTCACCTCCCGTTTTCCGCACCTCGACTGCGAGGTGCCTGTCGATCTGTCCCGACACCGGATCGATCCGTCCTGGGGGATTGAGTAACATGTTGTTCGCACCGTCTTCGTCGGGCTGGATCGACCCCCGACCGAAGCCGTAGGGTTCGACGCTGACGGCCCCGGGGCGGATGCCCTCGGTGACCGCAGCCATCAGCTCCGCGCTGCCGTGTTTGCCCTCGATCTCGACCATGTCGCCGTGGTCGATCCCGCGCTCGTCGCCGTCCCTGGTGTTGATCACGAGGTAGTTCCCGCGGTAGTCCTCGTGCTCGAGGTCGTAGGACTCGGCGAGTTGTTCGAGCGGGGCCGCCAGCGCCTGGTCGCCGCCGTGCGAGAACTCCACGGTCCGGGTGTCGAGCATCTCCAGCGGGTACTCGTCGGTCAGGGAATCGCCGAGGGTGCCCGGCGGGAGATACTGGGGTTCGGTCCTGATCTCGGTCCCGGCCTTCTCGCTCAGGCCCGCGTAGAGTTTGTCGAGTTTCTTGTCCAGGTCGAACCAGAACTCGCCGGCACCCTGGGCGAATTTGGCGCTGCCGTCGCCCTTTTTCCACTTCTCGTAGCCGTACTCGCCGGTGAGGACGTAGGTGTCCTCCTCCTCCAGGTCCTCCAGCGTGAGATCCAGCGCCGAGAGCTTGTCGTCGATGTACTCCTCCTTGGACTCCCAGGGGAAGTACTTGCCATAGCCCATCGCCTCGCCGAGGCCTTTGACGATGTCGAAGCCGGACTTCGTGTTCCACTGCGGGTCGATCGCGGCCTTCGAGCCGGTCACCCACGCCTGCGTGTTGTAGGCGCCGAACCCGCCGGCCCCGAGCATCGGCTTCTCGAGCTGGGAGGACTCGGGGAAGACGACGTCGGCCTTCCGGGCGGTCTCGCTCCAGAAGGCGTCGATGCCGATGACGAGGTCCATCTTGTCGAGCGCCCCGTCCTGGCCGTCCGTGCCGAGCCACTCCTTGGCGGCCCCGTCGGTCACGGGGTTCCGGTAGTAGTAGACCATGCCCCGGATGTCCCCGTTGTCGACCATTTTCGGGACGTTGTTCTGGACCGGTTTGCCGGTCATCGAGGCGTAGCCGGCCTGCTTATCCGTCAGGTGACACTGTTTCCCCTCGGCGTTGTTGGGGACGTCGTACTCGCACCCGACCTCGAAGGGGTTGGCGAGTTTCGAACTCCCGTACCACCGCTGGCCGCCCGGCCGGTCGATGTTCCCGACCAGGCCGGTGAGGGCGACGACGTTCTGTGAGGCCTTCTGGTGGTCGGCGCTCTGGCCGAGGCCGGTCCAGGAGGTGATCCCGGCGCTGGGTGCGGCCTCGCCGAACCCGGTCGCCACCTCGCGGATGGTCTCGGCGTCGAGGCCCGTGACGTCGGCGGCTTTCTCCGGCGTCATCTCGGCGGCCGCGTCCCGGTAGGCCTCGAAACCGTGGGTGTACTGGCCGATGAATTCCTCGTCGTGGAGCCCTTTCTCGATGATGACGTTCGCCATCGCGAGGGCGAGCGCGCCGTCCGTCCGGGGCTCGATCGGGAGCCAGTAGTCGGACTTCTTGGCCGTCTCGGTGTAAACCGGATCGATCGTCACGATGGTCGCGCCGCGGTCGCGGGCGTCGAGGAGCTGTTTGGCCTCCCACTGTCCGGCGAAGGTCTCCAGCGGGTCGCGACCCCAGACGAGAACGTATTCGGTATTGGGGTAGTCGATCCACCGGATGTTGCCGCCGCCCAGGCCCATCAGCGTGCCCGTGACTGCCATCGACCCGAAGCAGGTCGGCGTCGGGTGGGGAACGTGGTTCGGGCAGCCATAGAGGTTCCCGAACAGGGTGCTGAAGGTGCCCGCGGTCCCCCAGCCGTGGAACTCGACGAACGACTCGGCGCCGTACTCGTCGTCGAAGTCCTGCAATCGCTTCGCGGCGTACTCGAAGGCCTCGTCCCAGTCGGCCTTCCGGAGTTCGCCGTCCTCGCGGATGTGGGGCTGTTTGATGCGCTTTGGCGAGTAGGCCTTCTCCAGCTGGGAGAGGCCCTTCGGGCAGAGCGTGCCCTTCGTTCCCTCGCCGGCGCTTCCGCGCGGGTGGCCATCGATGCCGTGCAGTTCCTCGGCCTTGCCGTCCCCGTTCAGCGTGACCTCCATGCCACAGAGCTTGTGACACTGCCAGCAGTTGCCGTAGGCGGTCGTGGTCTCGCCGTTCCCTGCCGAACTCGACGCCGAGGACGACTGGGTCAGCGTCGGCATGGAACAGCCGGCCGTGCTCGCGGCGACGCCGGCGGCCGCCGTCGTCTTCAGCAGGGAACGACGGGTCAGGTTCGACCCACGGTCAGCGTTCGATTCGCGTCCGCTCATACCTCTCCATCACCCGGGCTGACCGGTCGGTCGTCCGCCCCGAACTCCTCGACGACGGCGTCGTGATACTTCTCGTAGAACTCGGCCTCGCTCAGTTCGCCGTCGACGAGGCGCTGAGCGTCGCGACCCATCTGCTTGCCGAGTTCCTGGTCGAACTCCTCGGTGCGGTCCGACTCGGAACTCGGGATCGCGTCCGCCATCGGGGACTCGTCCCGCCCATCTCGATCGGTAGTGTGCTCAGTCACAGTTTCGCCTCTACCCGTTTTATGGACCCTCCCTCGATAGCGCTTGATTGATACCTGTTGAGGGTTTTATCAGGGGGCGGATTTCGAATTGGGAGTCATTCACAATCGCGTGCTCCCCGGCCGGAGGACCGAAAAGGGGGGAGCGGGTCGACTAACGAACGTGATCGTGGGTATCCGAAGAAACCGCAGGAAAGCAACCCGTCCGGGCAGGGTTCGCCCGAAAGTTCACTGGGCCGGTTCGCGTTCGATCTGCATCCACTCGTCGTTTTCCCGGTCGTAGATCACCAGGATCTCGGTGCCGGTACAGATGAAGTGGAGTTCGCGGTGCTGATACCGGTCGCTGACGTCGTCGACGACGTCGACCATCTCCTCGATCTCCAGGTCGAGGAAGTCGTCGGGCAGTTCGTCCTCGAGTTCGTCGGCGAGGTCGTCGGACTGGGATTGGATCTCGTTCATCGGTCCTTCACGCTTCAGTCTAGACGGTCGTCGAGGGTAGGTCCGACTCCGGATTATTGAACGCTTTAAGAAGGGGGCTAGAGATCGTTCGTCCGGGGCATGTGGTTCCGGATGATCTTGGCCTCCGCGGCCTTGAGACGGTGGGAGACGGCGGACTTCCCGACGTCGAGAACCTCGGCGAGGTCCTCCAGCGTGGCGCGGCGTGGCTGTTCGTAGTAGCCCTGTTCGACGGCCAGCACAAGCGCCTCCTGCTGTTTCTCGGTCAGCAGGCTGAAGTCACACAGGACCGGGGGCGTCCCGAGCACCTCCTCGTCGATCCGGACGATCCGATCCACGCGGGCGGGGTAGCCGACGTCCTGTAACCCGCCGATCAGTTCCGGGATCATCGACCGGTCGCAGGGGTGGACCGTGACCAGGATCGAGTCCGACCGGACGTCGGTGACGTGGGGAACGCAGTCGTGGTCGTGGAACACGTCGGCGACGCACTCGTCCGCCATGTGTTGCTCCATGTGGAGGACTTCGACGTCGTCCTCCTCGCCGGTGACGACCTGGGACCGACACACCCGGCCCATCTGCTGGAGGTCGACGTCGTGGATCGGCCGGTCGACGTCGGTCAGTGGGCAGTCGCCGCCGACGTCGATCTCGATCACGACCCAGAGCGGGCGACGATCGGGCGAAGTGTCGTCCCCGGCCCCATCGGCGTGTTCGTCCGCGGTCCGGTCGGCGTCCTCGTCCGTGGTCGGGTCGGGAGTGTCGCTTGGGGTTCGATTGACGTCTGACATTGGATTGAATCGTGATCTCCGCGTCCGGTTCGTCCCGTGGGTGGCGGTCGTCGATGCGAGCCAAATTCGGGTGGTCCGGCCGACTGGGGGTCGTTCCAGTGACGTTCGGCAGGCGGACGATCACCGGGACGACCCGTCTCGGCACGCCGTGCTCGACTGTTTCACAGTAATGGCTCCGGGCCGGTAGCCCTCACTTGCAATAGTTGCGGCTTTTATACCGTCCCGCGACGCGGTCGCCGGTCAGTTACAGTCGTCGTTCGAGTCCGCCATGAGTTCGAGCATCAGTTTCGCCTCGGCGGATTTGAGTCGGCGGGATAGCGCGGACTTGGAGATGCCGAGTTCGTCGGCCATGTCCCCCATGTCGGCCTCGGACGACCGGTCGTAGTACCCCCGTTCGGCCGCGAGTTCGACCGCCTCCTCCTGTTTCCCGGTCAGGACTGAGAGATCACAGAGGACGGTCGACTGTTCGATCAGGTCCTGACTGACGCCCACCAGTCGCTTGACGTCGACGACGTACCCGAGATCCCGGAGCGATTCGACGAGTTTCGGGAGCGTTTCGCGTTCGTCGGGGTACACCGAGACCGTGAGCGAACTGTCGCCGGCATCCATGACCTGGGGGACGAGACCGTGTTCGTGGAACACCCAGGAGATGCAGTCGGTGCCCATCGACTGGCTGGTCTGGAGGACGTTCATGTCCATGTCGTCGGTGACCACGGTCGCCTTGCACTCGCCGTTCATCTGCTGGAGGTCGACGTTCTCGATGGTGGCGTCGATGTTCGTCAGTGGACACTCGCCTCCGACGTCGATCCTGAGTACGGCCCACAGTTCCCGCCGCTCGGGCTGGGAATCCTCCGTCAGGCTCCCCTCCTCGACGGGTCTGAACGCCGGTCCTTCGGACATCTACTCGGTGGCTTAGCGCTTCAGCATCAAGAGGGTTCCCCCAACCCGTCGCTCTCGATATTGTTGGGGGCCGTCAGGTACCGTCCGGTCGGGTCGGTGCCGTCGCGTCCTCGACCCGCCCGACCATCGTCCTGGCCGCGTCCTCGTCGACGGGATCGAGGTCGAGGCGCGAGCGCAGGGTCGCGGTCGCCTCGTCCAGCAGGTGGATCGCCCACCGATGGAACGGCGCGTCCGCGGCGGCGCCCTCGGTCGCCAGGGCGAGCGCCGGGATCCAGTCGAGGTGGGCGTCGACGTGGTCGGCGAAGGCCGCCGTTTCTCCCGCGTCCAGCAGCACCGTCCCGTATTCCAGCAGGAGGGCGACGTGGTCCGGCGGGTACCCCTGGGGAACGTCGACGTCGATGGCCTCGTATCGTCGGACCATGTCCGCCGCCGGCGGGCCACCCATCAGCCCCGTCCGGTCGTCGTGCCACGGCTTGTACGGCGATTCGGCGGGCGGCGCGTAGGGTGTCCGCATCGCCTCGAACAGTTCGATGGACGACTCCGTCAGGTCGCCGACCGAGGCCACCGCGGGCGGATCGATCCCGGCATCGGGCTGGAAATCGACGGTCGCGGTGGCCTCGGCCAGCGCGTCACGAAGCTCCCCGCTCCGGACGCTCTCGACGAGGGCCTCGTCGGGGTCGTGCAGGCAGTTCCCGAGCGCTGCCAGCAGGTCGGCCCAGGCGTCCGGCCGTTCGAGGGTCGCCGTGGCCGCCATCTCAGAACACCACGTTGGGGGAGTGGACCGCGGCGAACAGCAGCACGTACCGGATCAGGAACGTCGCGAGGACGCCGAACAGGAGCGAGGCGACCAGCCCCGGCCTGACGACCCACTTCGTCACGGCCGTCTCCTCGCGAGCGCACCAGAGCCAGGCGAGGACCGGGCTCGCGACGACGGAGACGGCGATGCCGGCCGCCAGGAGCGTGACGAAACCCGACAGGCTCCCGCCGGCGAGCATGGCCATCG
>Ga0102931_1001583_pt1 | contig 11356 bp, 8 predicted proteins | sample SalPonR1_C_D1_MG_FD_79282 | JGI IMG/M metagenome (GOLD analysis project Ga0102931, IMG submission 79282) | Salt pond soil microbial communities from South San Francisco under conditions of wetland restoration - Salt Pond MetaG R1_C_D1_MG | ecosystem: Environmental > Aquatic > Marine > Intertidal... | reverse complement strand
AGAGGATTAATGGATATGGCATCAGCAAATGGAATTATCACAGATTCATCAGCAGCTTCTTCGTCCTGGGGCTGCGGACACCGGGTAAATAACGGAGCGGTGAATGTGGGACCGGATGGTAAACACCATAAACCGATTCTGCCGGTATGCCGCGATGCAGGAAAAGCCACCGGTCTTGTAACGACTGCCGAGATTACCCATGCCACACCTGCCGGCTTCGCTGTAAATGTTGAATCCAGAAATATGGCAGAAAAAATTGCAGGACAATACTTGGAGCGTGGTATTGATCTATTGTTGGGAGGAGGAAACAGATATTTCGATCCTGCCCAAAATTCTCAGGGATTAGATATTTATGAAATGTATTTAAATGAGGGGTATGATATTGTAAGAGATAAAACCGAACTGGGCAGAAGAGTAAATTCTAATGCCCCATTGCTGGGAATTTTTTCGGAGGGGCATCTTCCCTATTCACTTGATTATCAACATACTGCCGAACTCAGGGAAAATATACCTTCGCTTTCTGAAATGACAGAAATTGCTCTGCGTAAACTATCAAAAAATGAGGATGGATTTATTCTTCAGGTTGAGGGAGCACGTATAGACCATGCTGCTCATGGCAATGATGCAGGCGGTCTCATCTTTGATCAAATTGAGTTTGATAATGCGTTAGGCGTAGCTCTCGCTTATGCAGAAAGCAGAGATGACACATTGGTGATTATCGCGACAGACCATGGAAATGCAAACCCGGGATTTAACAGTGCTCCGGACGAGCATTTTGACAAGATCGCAGAATTCACTTACACGAACGACTGGATACACAGTGGCCTTAACGGGCAAAGTTCTGTTTCCCAGATTCGTGAGCGTGTAGAAGCGGCTACCCGCATTGGTATCTCTATAAAGGAAGCGGAGGCATATCAACAGGCGGTGAAGGGAACGTATTCTACAATTTATAATAAAATGACGAGTCCACAGGCGGTCCTTGGCCAGGTCATTGCCAATCACACCGATATTAACTGGATAAGCACTTCTCATACAGCCGATTACGTAGAGGTGGCCTCATTTGGCCCAGGCAGCGAAGCTATAGATGGGTTTGTCAGAAATACAGATCTATTTACTGTAATGGTAGAAGCTGCCGGTGTTCGAGATTATGTTTGAGGTGTATAAAACAGAGTGACATATTTCAGTAATTTTATCAATTCATTGATCATTCTCACACACTCCATCGACTGAAACAAAAACTATGGATCACCAAGATTTCCTCTGGATATCAATTTTAAACCAAAAATAGAGATATCGGATTTGATAGAGTCCTTATTTAAATGAATACTCTGGACTTAGGCTTGTGGAGTGTTTTTCTACCATTAAATTATGAAACTTTATTGTCTTAAAATAGATTGTGTCAATTAGCGTTAATATATTCAGCATCAAAATAACCAGGCAGAGTTGAATCCACTTAGATCTAAAATATCGGTTTTTATACTTGCTGTTGCAGCATTGGGTTTGCTTTCCTCCCTGATGCACTATCACAGCTATACGCTTGACTGCCTGGAACACGCCGGTGAACCACACTACACGGAATATGAGATCGTATGCCCGGTATGTGCTCTTCACGTTAAAGTGGACACAGGTGAAATTAACTCGTTTGAAGCAGATTTAGTTTTTAAAGAGTACATCGTTTCTACTGATGATGTTCTTATTCTCCAGGAAAATTACGACACACCTCTTGGACGCTCACCCCCTTACATAGCTTAGTGTTATCACTTCTTCAACCCGTATATGCGGAGTATTAAAAACTAAATCACAATATTTTAACTCTTTCAAGCTATGAAAAGGTTTACTCTATTTCCCACGGCTAAGACCGTCCTTACGATTTTTATATTTTCAACCATCGCAATCTCATGTTCTAATTCAACCAGTTCCGATGATCACGATGAAGATGAACATCAAAGTCCTGCCGGATTTCGATTGATGATGAATGGTGCGGCTATGGTAGAACAATTACCGGGGCAAGACGTTACCGGTGAATTTGAATTAACACATGGTGAAGAAACCGATCTCATTACCATCTTCTTTCTTGCAGATGATGGAGATGAATTTCAGCCAGGTGATGATGAATACAGCCTTGGTTATGAATTCGAGGATGAAGGAATCGCCGAGTTTGAACAACATGAGGAGGATGGAAAATGGAGTTTCCATTTACATGCTGAATCCGAAGGAATAACCGATTTGAGTTTAAAGCTTATGCACGGCGATCATTCGGATTTCACTACACAAGCCATCCATGTTCATGTTGAAGAAGGCGAACATGATGACCATGATGATGATGATGATCATGATCACTAATTAATCTTCCCAAAAGGCCTGTAAAATTACAGGCCTTTTAATTTTCTTTTCTAAAGGTCGCATTGTATGAAAATACGCCTTGTTTCTTTGAAAACAATTTCTGAAAGGATATTCAAATATTTACTAATTCTTATTTCAACTCTGTTTGTTATAGTTTCTTACAGTTTTGGCCAAAATTTAGAAACATCACAAATCATTTCTGGTAATATTTTCGATGCTGAATCTGGTGAACCAGTACCCTTTGCATACGTTCATCTTGAAGAGATTAATCGTGCTATTACTGCTGATAGGAATGGTAAATTTCAGTTTCAAAATATACCAAATGGAATCTACACATTGGCTGTTCACAGACTGGGCTTTCGTGATTGGCATCGTGAAATTGAAATAACCGGTGGTAATCAATCAATCAAAATACCCCTCCAGCCGGTTTCAGTTTTGAGTGAAGAAATCACAGTGACGGGTGATTCAGAATTAACTACAGGTTCTCGATTGGAACATGTATCAACAAAAATTTTGGGCCAGGAATTGCGAAGAAATCTGGGAACTACTTTATCCGAAACTCTTCAGAACGAGGCGGGATTTAGTGAACGTTCTCTTGGCCCGGTACCCGGCCGTCCCGTAATTCGTGGACTTGGTGGTGAGCGAGTGTTGATCATGCAGGATGGCGAACGAACCGGAGATATATCAGCCCAATCTGCTGATCATGCAGTGACCATTGATCCAATGGGGGCAGATGAGATCGAAATTGCCCGGGGCCCCGCAGCCTTAGCTTATGGAGCTAACGCCATTGGCGGAGTTATAAATGTGGTGAGGAATCAAATTCCTTCTTCGGTTCCAAGTTCAACCACGCTTTCTCTTTCGCTACAGGAAAAATCAGTTAATAAACGTGCCTCCGGTGCATTCGATGCTTCTATACCCCTCGGAAATTTTGCAATGAACCTTGATATCAATGGGCGAACAGGGACAGACTTTACAACACCAAAAGGAACTGTTGAAAACTCATCCATCCTTAACACTCATGACACAGCGGGAATTAGTTACATCGGGAATAAGGGATATATTGGTGGATCTGCTTCCTACTATTACTCAGAATACGGAATCCCACCTGACCCATTAGGTGGACATCCAAGCGGTGTAGATATCGAAATGACAAAGTACCAGTTTGATATTCGAGCAGAACGAACATTCAGTGACTCATTTTTTAGATTAGCAGAGGGCAGATATTCATTTGTAAATTATAATCATGTTGAAATTGAATCGAATGGATCTGTTGGGACTGAATTTGGTAATTTAACTGCCAATGCATCTGCCAGGTTTCATAATAAAGAGTGGGGAATTTTTGATAACGGATCCATGGGATTCTGGGGTGAATGGCAGGATTACGCTGTTTTTGGAGCAAGAACCCCGGATGCAAATCAGTATAGCACCGCTGCTTATATCATCCAAGTAGGCGATGCGGGTGACTTACATTATGAACTCGGTTCACGTTTTGAATATGTACTTTCCAAACCTAAGGAAGAACGAAATTCTATTCGAATCGGTGAGATCAAACAGAAGTCATTTGCAGCTCTTTCTACATCTGCATCTGCAATTTACGGATTAACGAATGAGTTATTTGTTGGTTCAACTTTTATGCACTCGTTTCGGGCTCCAACTTTGGAGGAGCTATACTCCGAAGGCCCTCATCTTGCTGCATATAGCTACGAAATTGGAAATCCGGAATTGGATGCTGAAAGAGGAATAGGGCTTGAGATCTTTTTCAGATACCGGTCAAACAGATTAACTGCAGAACTGGCAGGGTATCGAAATGACTTTCAAAACTATTTATATGCCCGCGACACCGGTGAACAAAGCATATCAGATCCATCTTTAAACAATTACCAGTTTGTAGGTGAGTCTGCTCTGTTTTTGGGATCGGAATTTTCTGCTGACCTTCAGCTAACAGATCAACTTTCAGTTGGCGGTACGTTATCTTATACGAAGGCAGAACGAAATGTAAGTGAGGAGGAGCAGCGAATTACAGGTTATACTGGAGATACCCGTCCCCTTCCGATGATCCCGCCCTTGCAGGGTTCGGTATACTCTCGATTTTCAAAGAATAATTTTACCGCAACTGTTCGATATAAAATGTCGGATGAGCAAACCCGACTCGGCGAATTCGAAACAGAAACCGAGGGGTATGGGCTTTTAAGTGCAACACTTCAATACAGATTTTCCACCTCCGGGATCCTTCATACGGTTTCACTGAGCGGATCAAACCTGTTGGATACTACTTATCGAGATCATCTGTCCAGGATTAAGGAGGTTTTTCCTGCACCGGGACGGAATCTTAACCTGCTTTATCGCCTCTATTTTTAATTATAGAATTCGCAGATGGCACTACCTTGGTTTCGTGCATTCAATCCATTCATTTCATCTGTTAATATTTAAAATTATATTTTTTCAGACTTATCTTCTTTACGAAAAAACCTGCTGTCATCAAGCGGAACATAGACTTCTTAAAAGCGTTCAAAACCTTGTAAAATGTTTACTGTAAAGAATTAAATGAAAGCAACTAAATTTAAAATAAATCGTTATTGAGAAGATAAAAATCATTTACTGAACGTCTCTCTTCCATAGAAGTATTACCCATTTCACAAATCAAATGAAGAACACAATCAGACTTATAATTTTTGCCTTTGCTTTATTAGCATATTCACCCTTGTCAGCTCAGTCTGCGAATCCCAGTGGAGATTTAAAGCCTGTTTCTGAGGATGATATTTGGGCAAAAACTCTGGAGGGGAATCATTACAATGAGATGTGGAACTACCAGTTTTACCTGAATGATGGAATTACTGTTCATGCCGCTTTTTCAGTTGCAAATTTCGGTAGTTTTAAAGCTCCTGTAAGTGGTTTACAGATGTCCATTCAAAATCTGGATGGGCAGCTTTACCAGGTTTCAAGGGAGTACCCCATCGATCAATTAATACAGGATCGGGAAAACAACATATTTAAACTGCATCCCAATCGTACAATCTCTTTCCGGGGTAACCTTCCGGAAAAACATCAGGTAAACATAGAGTTCACAAAACACGACGTTTACTATAAAGTAGAGTTGGAATTTTCGAATATACAAAGAGGTTTTAAATGGGGGGACGGCACCTATCATATCGAAGACCAGGATGTGGGCATTATCACTCATATTCCGTACGCAGAAGTTGAGGGCACCGTAGCTGTGAATGATGTTGAAAAAAGCGTACGCGGAACGGCATATATGGATCATACGTACCATGATCGAGCGGCAACCGACATTATGGACAGTGGATATCGATTCGTTCATCATGAAGACAGCAAGAATTGGGATCTGCTATATTTCCTTTTACCCAAGGATGCCTCAAATAACAGTACCGTTGGATTTCGATTGAGAAATGCAGATGGCAGTATATCCGTAAACGGAATTGAAAAAATTTCCAGGATGAACTCCTCTGAAACGTTCGGTGTAGATGTAGCACGAGTTATGGACATGAATATGGAGGATGATACTGAAATCCGTCTGTCTCGAACAGATGATTTTGAAAAATTTTCAATTCTCAGTGAACTTGGATGGCTTGCAAAAAAAGCAGCTAAGAGTTTCCTGGGTGGTGAAGTAATTTCACTTCGTGGAGAAGCTATTCTGATGGAACAGGCAAATCGGCCTAAGAGAGGTTACTACAACTTTTATGTAGTAGATTGAGAATTCTGCTTGTAGTTCTTTTTAAAACCTGAGGTGTGTTATATTCTATTCTAATAATGCGTTTATAAGTTAAAGGACCTTCAAGAGTCCGCAGGTCCTTGAAGCGTCCATTTTGGTGATTTTCTTTAAGAAAACGTGACGCTTTCTCTATACTGGTGCAACTGGGTTTTTCAGAAATATGAGATTGCTGCCTGATTTAAAAATACAATGTCTTATGTATCATAATTCTAAATGAAAATGTTTTTAAGAGCCTTTTTAATATTTCTACTATTTCTAATAAATATCTCTCCCCTTTCCGCCCAAATGAGTGATGCTCCTGACCGAACCGAAGGTGAAGGACCCTATGACCGTCTGATCATCCGCGGTGCAACGATGATTGACGGGACAGGCTCCCCCGCTGTTGGCCCGGTTGATATTGTAATATCCGGTAATCGGATCACAGATATCCAAACCGTGGGGTATCCCGGAGTACCGATTGATGAAGAAAATAGGCCCGATGCTGATGAAATTACCCGAGAATTTGATGCATCCGGGATGTACGTACTGCCCGGATTTTTTGACATGCATGCTCATACCGGTGGACTAGCCCAGGGAACTGTCCCCGAATATGTGTATAAACTTTGGTTGGCACACGGAATTACTTCGATTCGCGAACCCGGCTCTTTCAATGGCCTGGATTGGACACTTCGCCATAAAAAGAGAAGTTCCGATAATGAGATTACCGCTCCTCGAATTTTTGCGTATGCCGGTTTTGGCATGGGCACTGAGGAACCGATTACCACAACTGAGCAAGCAAGAAATTGGGTCCGGATGATAGATGAACAGGGAGCAGATGGCATCAAGTTTTTTGGTGCACGGCCCGAAATCTGGGAAGCTGCTCTTGATGAAGCCAATCAAAGGGGACTTGGCTCAATGACTCATCACGCCCAAACTCGTGTAGTCTATGCAAATGTACTGGATACCTCCGAATTGGGACTCAAGGGAATGACACATTGGTATGGCCTGCCGGAAGCCCTGTTTACCGATCGACTCATACAGGATTACCCGTTGGATTATAACTACAGCAACGAACAACACCGGTTTGAAGAAGCGGGGAAACTTTGGAAGCAGGCGACTGAACCCGGAAGTGAACATTGGAATGAAGTAATGAATACACTGCTCGCCCGCGACTTTGAGATCAATCCAACCTTTACCATCTACGAAGCAAGCCGAGACCTGATGAGAGCACGTCGTGCCGAATGGCACGAAAAATATACTATTCCTTCGCTTTGGGAATTCTATAAACCAAACAGGAAAGCACATGGCTCATATTGGTTTCACTGGGGAACCGAGCAGGAAGTAGCCTGGAAAGAAAATTATCAACTTTGGATGGATTTCATCAATGAATACAAAAATCGAGGCGGCACGGTAACACTCGGCTCAGATGCTGGTTATATCTACAAACTCTATGGTTTTGCATACATTCGCGAAATGGAGTTGATGCGTGAAGCCGGTTTTCATCCGCTTGAGATATTTCAGTCAGCCTCCTTAAAAGCCGCCGAAGTTCTCGACGTGGATAACCAGCTCGGCACAATCGAGATTGGAAAACTTGCTGACTTAGTGATTGTAGAAGAGAATCCACAAGAAAATCTAAAAGTACTGTATGGGATGGGAGCGATTCGAGTGAATAAACAGAATGAAGCAGTCCGTACCGGTGGCGTGAAATATACCGTCAAAGACGGGATTATTTATGATGCCCAACAACTTCTCGACGATGTTGAGCGGATGGTCAATGAATCTAAACAAGAACTGGATTATCAAATTACTCAACCCGGATTAGATTATTGATGAGCGATATTCCAACTTACTCAGATATAAAAGAGGCGGCTAAACGAATCCAAGGTTTTGCACACAAAACGCCGGTTCTCCAATCCTTTTTTTTCAATCAACGAACCGGGGCTGAACTCTTCTTCAAGTGTGAAAATTTTCAGAAAATCGGAGCTTTTAAATTTCGCGGTGCTTTTAACGCGATCTCCCAACTTACTGAAGATGACGGCAAGAAAGGTATCATCACCCACTCCTCGGGAAACCATGCACAAGCGGTTGCACTGGCATCAAAAATGAATGGTTATAGAGCGACCATCGTAATGCCAGAAAATGCTCCAAAAGTAAAGGTAAATGCCGTTCGGGATTATGGATCTGAAATAGTGTTTTGTGAATCCACGATTGAATCACGGCAGAAAACGACGGATCAAATCATCTCAACAACCGGTGCAACATTTATTCATCCCTATAACAATGCTGATGTTATCGCCGGACAGGGAACCTCAGCCAAAGAACTTCTCGAAGAGGTTCCTGGTCTCGATATCATCATCGCACCGATTGGCGGGGGCGGGTTGATGAGCGGTACTGCTATCGCATCCAAATCAATCAAGCCAGATATAAAAGTGTTGGGAGCTGAACCAAAGCTGGCTGATGATGCCTACAGATCATTTCAAGCCGGATCTATCCAACCCGTATTACGAACAGATACCATTGCAGACGGTCTCCGTACGTCCCTCGGGTCTCTAACATTTAAAATTATAAAAGATAATGTGGATGATATCCTAACAGTAACAGAAGAATCGATTGTTCGCGATATGAGACGTGTTTGGGAGCGTATGAAAATCATTATTGAACCTTCCTGTGCAGTGCCAATTTCGGCTTTATTGGACGGAGAGGTTGATATCAGTGGAAAAAAGGTTGGGATTATTCTAACTGGTGGTAATGTAGATCTTGAAAATCTACCGTGGAAATAATTCACAGAAAATTGTGTATGTTTTTGCAGTTAAAAATTCATTACAGATAATCTATGATACGTTTTAAACCAATCTATCTACTACTCGGCTTCATTTTTCTACTATCGTCATGTACGACTGAAGAGCAAGAACCTAAAAATCCATTTGAAGCTTATCTCTCAGAAGTTGATCCTGCCTATGAATATGAACTTGAGAGCACCATTAACGAAGAAGACTTTACTGTTTATGTTGTAAAGATGGTTTCTCAAACGTGGCTAAATGAAGAGATTGTGGATGAGTCTGAATGGTGGCATTGGCTTACGATAGTAGTGCCAAACCAGGTGGACCACACAACGGGATTACTGTTCATTGGTGGTGGTGACAGAGAAGATTCGGCTCCGGAATCCGCAGATCCAATTGTTCAAAACGCTGCTTTAGCTACAAATTCTGTAACGGCATATCTTCACAATATTCCATTTCAGCCTCTCACGTTTTTGAATGATAACCGAATGGATGATCGTGTGGAGGATGAAATCATAGCCTATGGATGGCGCCAATTTTTAGAAGGTGGCTCTAAAGATGAAGAAGCAGAATGGTTAATCCGTTTACCCATGACTGCCGCAGCTCAACGCGCAATGGATACCGTAACTGATTTTGTGCAAAATCAACACTCCACATCTGTTGACAGTTTTGTAGTTACGGGCGCATCTAAAAGAGGATGGACAACATGGACAACTGGCATTTTTGATAATCGCGTAATTGCAATTGCTCCCGTTGTAATTGACCTGTTGAATCTTGAACCTTCATTTACCCATCACTGGAGGGCTTACGGAGAATGGTCACCTGCTATTGAGGAGTATGAAGATGAACAGATTATGGATTGGCAGTTTTCTGAGGAATACGACCGAATGCTTGACCTTATTGATCCAATCTCCTATCGCGACAGCCTGGATATGCCAAAATATATCATTAATGCTGCCAGTGATGAGTTTTTCCTGCCTGACAGCTGGCAATTTTACTGGGATGAACTGCCATCCCCAAAATATTTGCGATATGTGCCGAATGCCGGCCATTCGCTGGAAAGTACAGATGTCCCCGAGAGTTTGATATCCTACTATAATCATGTCATTAACGACAGGTCGATCCCCGATTTCAACTGGACAGCTGATACAACCGGTTTCCAAATTCAGCTGGACCCAAATAATCTACCGGACGAGCTCATGCTTTGGAATGCATATAATCCAGACGACCGGGATTTCAGACTCTATGTGATTGATCGAATTTGGCTGGCCAGGAACCTTCAAGTTCCGGAGGATGGAAATATGTTTATCGAAATTGATACACCTGAGGATGGTTATACCGCCTGGTTTGTGGAAGCAACATACAATGCTGATTCTGAATTACCCTTCAAACAAACTACAGGTGTTGTAGTAACCCCGAATACTTATCCATTTGAACCCTTTGCTCCTTCCGATTCGCTGGGCTCTGTTCCTATCGGTGAATGATCTTGCAGGAAATTTAATTTTTATTAGCGAAATTACAGCAAGCCACGAAACATGAGAATTGTCTCCCTTTTACCAAGTACTACCGAAATATTATGTGATCTGGGCTTTGAAGATCAACTTGTAGGCAGGTCGCATGAATGTGATCAACCTGAATCGATTAGAAATTTGCCGGAACTAACGGAATCGGCTGTAAAAAATACCGGGAATAGCGCTGAGATTGATCAAAATATTCATTCAGTTGTTGAAAATGGCCTCTCTGTATTTACTGTAAAGGCCGACTTGCTGGCAGAAATCAACCCGGATATTATATTTACGCAAGACCACTGCGAAGTTTGTGCCGTTTCTTTTGATGATGTGAAATCTGCCGTCCGGGAGTATTGCAGTGAAGATACTGAAGTCATCTCCATCTCCCCTTCAAATCTTGATGAGATCGCACAGTCGATTCACAAAATTGGAAAAGCATTGGGAGCTGAGGGTAAAGCTGAACAATTTGTAGACGAACTTGATCAGAGGATAGATATCATACGAAATACAGTAATTGGAGAACCTGTAAAACGAGTGGCCTGCCTGGAATGGATCGACCCGCTAATGACCGGGGGAAACTGGATACCTGAACTTCTTGAGATTGTAGGTGCCGAGTACCTGTTGTCTGAGCCGGGTGAGCACTCTCCCTGGATTAATTGGGAAGATCTGGTGGAAGAAAATCCGGATGTAATACTCATAATGCCGTGTGGATATGGTATCGATCAATCGATAAAAGAATATCACATACTTTCTCAGAAAGAAAATTGGCATTCTTTAAAAGCAGTACAAAATAACGAAGTATATATCCTTGACGGCAACCGGTATTTCAACCGACCCGGAACATCGATATTTGAGTCAACGCGTATCCTGTCTGAAATTCTGCACCCGTCCCTGTTTAAACCTATACATCAAAAAGTCGGGTGGATTCGGTTTGATAACCAGATACAAAATGCGCAATAAACTGTTAGATATTGACTCTTTAGCCCCACTGAAACAAGATGCTATTCGAAACTAGT
>Ga0102931_1001582_pt1 | contig 11357 bp, 21 predicted proteins | sample SalPonR1_C_D1_MG_FD_79282 | JGI IMG/M metagenome (GOLD analysis project Ga0102931, IMG submission 79282) | Salt pond soil microbial communities from South San Francisco under conditions of wetland restoration - Salt Pond MetaG R1_C_D1_MG | ecosystem: Environmental > Aquatic > Marine > Intertidal... | reverse complement strand
CAGCTCACGCATTTCAGCAGCTTCGGGGTTAGTATCAGAGATACTAATGAAGTCGCAGATATTGCGATCAAAGTACCCGTCTCTGATCAGACGCTTTGCTGTTCCGCGATCTACGAAACTGATGTTCTTCATGCTGGTATCTCCATTTTTAGTATCAAAGCTAACAATGCTTTGAACTCTCCTTCATTATACAGGTTGTAGACAGGAATGTCAAATGCTTTTGCAATTCTTATTGCTTGTCCCGTTCCGCCAGTGTCTTTTCCGTCTTTGGTCCAGCACACCACAAAGTCTACGGGGTTGTCTCCGTTGATACCTAGCATAATCACAGCATTGCGACACATAGCGTTCCAGCCAAACGCATCTAGTTTTTCTGGACAAGGATGGAAATACATTGTAAACACTTCCGTCCATTTTGGGATATTCATTTGAGAAAGGTAAACGTCACAGAATCCTATAGATCCGCGTTCGAACGCTTGATCGGCACCTTTAGCACCACCTGTTCGCAGTACGCATCTTCGTTGGCGTAATAGGTCGGCAATGTCTTCCATGTTCTGTAAGATACGAGTAGGGGCATCTCTGGCCCCTACTCCTGCGTATGAAGTAACTGGCATTTTATTCCCAGTTATTGTAGCTGCTGCTGTTGTTGTAGCTGCCGCGTTCTGCGTTAGCACCGCAAGGAATTCCCTTTCCGTCTACGTCAAGAACCTGTCGAGCTTCGTCGCTGTTGTAGGGATTAGTAAACGTCATGCCACTGATACAGCTTGTTTCTGGCCGTGTGGTACTCTGGTCGTTTATTGCTCTCAGAGCAATAGAAGCGACAATACCAAGAATAGCAATAACGATCAATACTTCAATTAGTGTAAAGCCTCGTGTCTTGCGCATGTTAGTCACGTCCGTCGTTGTTGAATTCTACCATGTCATCAAACTCTTCGTCCGTCTTGCCTTCAATGGGCTTGGTGGCGTCTTTGATAACCAGCGTTTCTGTTTTGCTGTGCTTTTGCGCGTTCAGCTGTTCGATTTGACGACTCTCTGCTTGCTCGTCAAAGGTCACGTTCTTGTAAGTGATGCTTTTGGTTGTCATCGCCAAGAACAGCGAAATAGCAAGCATAGCGTACAGTGACGGACGTAGGATAGTACGTTTAATGTCTCTGTCCTGTTGCTTGAAGTAGTCTACACGCTGTACAACCTGGACTGCTAGTACGTACAAGAACAGTAGGATAACTGCTTCTGGTACAAATGTAAGACCTACGTTAATCAAGTATTCCATGATAATCTCTCTTTGTTAGAAATGGGCCCTCGTGGACCCATTTTTGTTAGCTTCGTTTTTGCTTCTTGTGTTACTTGGTTGTACCAAGTTGTACCTGGCCGGCTACACTCTGTAGCATGTCAACTGGCATAAACACCTTGTTGCTTGAACCTGCCATCTCAGCCATGATCTGGAAGCTCTTGTATGTACGGTACTCGTCTGTCATTGACTGTCCCATAATACGGTTCACTTCTGCTTCAGCTGTAGCCTGCTCAACATCAACTTTTCGCTGTAGCTGTGCTTCTTTCAGCTGACGTGCAAGTTGCACCTTACTGATCTCAAGCTGGGCGTTTTCCTGCTCAATCTTCTCACGACGCTCTGCTGCGTTTTCTTGCGCTTTGACAATCACTTCTGGATATTTCAAGTCAGCGATGCCGATATAGCGTACCTTAAACGGTGTGCGTTTTGAGATACTGTCCGACAAGCGTTCTGACAGTTGCGCGTTGATCGCTTCACGTGAGCTTGCAATTTCTGCAATGCTGTATTGTGATAGGAACTCGCGTACTTCTGCTCGAATGATATCCTTGGCATAAGTGTCATACACTTGAGCCAGCGGAATACTGTATACAGATTCGCTCTTTGGTCGAGGTGTTACCTTGGTAAACACTTGCTCGAAATTCGACGGGTCCAGTGACAGTGTTGCTCGGACGTCAAAGTCCATCATCAACTTGTCTTTTGGAATAAACAAGTCCAGCGGCTCTTTGAAGCTGCGGTCACTTGCGTCAAGTACTACTAGCTTCTCGCACGGTTCAACAAAGCAAACCGCAAGTCGGAACTTGGAGGTAGGAATTGTGCCTTCTTTATAGCCCGACTCGTTCATCACTTTCGCGACCTGAGCAGGACCAACTTCAACCAGCTGGCCACAGCCAACCATTGCAAACGCCATTACGGCTACAGCAAACATCCTAAGCATTGTCTTTCTCATTTGTATTACCTTTGTTTCGTTTCAGTTTGGGTTAGTTTTCTTTAAGTAGCTTTTCGCTACAACAGTTACTACTATACAGCCTTTTAAAAATGCGTCAACCACTTTTTACATGATTGACACATTTTTTAGTCTTGCAAGTTTATAGTGATTGTCTTTACGTCGCAAGTTGGCTCGCGATTATCGTACGACACGCTAATACGAAGCTCATCTCTGTTTGCCGAGATACATGCTGCAACGTCAGAAACGCCTTCTGATTTTGCAGTATTAATGAATGTCACTAAATCGTCCAATGTCTCGTCAGTGATGCGAACTGTTTTAGTCATCTTATACTCCTCTTAGTTAATTGTATACACCATTGTACACGTCTACGATGAACTCGTTCCAGAAGTTGCGATCTACTTTTGCAGGCAAGTTGCTTGCTTCTGCGAGCTGCTCGACCTCCTCGATCACTTCCTCTAAACGAGGCGCGACTTCGGTAGTAAAGTCCAGTTTACCCTGCTTTACTGCTAGCAGAAACTCTCTGTCCTTGAGCGGGTACTTCAAGTCGCCCGTTTCGTAGATCTCTTTCAGCTGGTAGCCGGCTCTAAGAGCGTGGCTCGTGGCCTTCCAGTCGATATTTTTATTATGCTTTGCATCTTGGGCCCGCTGGCCGTAGGCGTCGTACTTCTTCTGCAGAGCATCGACGGTGTAGCTTACCTTGTTTGTGAAATCGTACTTCGCGTCACATACTTCAAGGATCTTTTTATCTACAAACTTGTCGCCCTTGTAGAAACCGTTTTTGACCTCTACCTTGCCCGGGTGTCTTTTGGCAACAGCTACAAGAGTTGCTTCGAAGCTAGCTTCGCTATTTAGTTTTGCTTCTGGGTCAACTACTAAGAAGCCACGCAATGCGTTTAGCACTTCTTCCATTGCTGCTAGCCTGCTGCCTTTAACGCCATACTTGGACGCCTGCTTGCGGCAGTAGCCCAAGAACGCTTTCATGTTCTTGGTGTAGAACATGTGGCGATTGGACACAAGTGCTGTCCATACAGGCGAGTCCTGTAACAGGTTTTCGTCGTTGCAGTGAAGGTAATCAAGTGCGATTGTCTCGCCATCGCACGCCATCTTGATGAATTTCTGCAAGCTATAGTAAACTGTGTCTACATCACCTGCACTATTCTTGCCATCTTTCGGGCCTGTGCTATGACGAATCTCGTGACTAGCAGTACCTGTCACCATTTCCTCAAACGTAGGAAGGAAGATGCCTTTGTAATCTACGTCACTGTTTTCTGTAGCTAGTCCGTATAAGTGACTGCCATGTCTGATTTTTGAAATAACGTTCATATTCTTCGCCTTATGCAAGATGTCCATTGTGATAGTATAAATAAAACGGTTTTCTTAACTTCGGACTGACTTTGTTCAATTTTATCTTTCCTGGGTTTACTACGTTCATTTTCGTCCTCGTCCTCGTGATTGAAGTGTTTGTAAGCGTCTTGCCAGCCTTTTTTATGCCCGTTCGAGAAGCCTAATACGTAACCGACGACCATTATCACAGCCATTGCTATAGATTCCATAATAGCCTCTTAACCTGGGTAAAAGTAGATACCTGCGCAAATTACCACAAGAGCAATAATCAGCCACTTATGCCGCTTCCAGGAATACGGGTTACGTGCTTCGTCTAGCAGTTTTTCAGCTTCTTCTTCCTGCTTTCTAAGTTCGCGTTCTGTTGCCATTTTCTTCAGCCTCTCTTTTCATTTGTGCTTTTTTCGCAAGAAATACTTCTACGCCGCCGGTACATTTAGAGTAATGTGTGTCAACGTCGGCACCGCACTTATTACACTTAAAGTGATACGTAACTTTGTTAAAATCTTCTTCTTCCGGCTCAATTGTTTCTGCTTTGCGTATTTCCAGTGATTGAAACGGATGTTTACACTTGAACCAACTCATTACGCATCCTCAAGACTGCAAATTGCTGAGTTAATGATTTCTTTAAGACGACTGATCTCGTCGTCTTTCTCTTCAAGGTCGTCTCTGTAAGATTCAGAATCTTCTGGAATTTGTCCAGAATCGACCAGCTGTTTAAGACGGTGAGCAAGTTCTTGCGCTTCTGCCTGCGGAATTTCATCCATGTACTCAACATGGTTAGTAAGCTCTGTGTTAGTCATAGATGCTAACAGTGCTACGTTTGCCATAATTGCCCCTGTTCTTTAGTTTATAGTAATTGTACAGTCAGAGTGCGAGACTGTCAACCGATAGTTTTAAGGTTTGAGTCGGTTGGCTTGCTCTCTCAGCCATTTTTGCACTTCGTCTCCTGACCACATTTTGCGTAGTGCAACCGGAAACTTGAGAGATCGAATAGTATCAACTTGTAAGTGCTTGTAGATCTTACGACCGTCGTTTTTAGCAGCATCAAGCGTGTCTTTTAGTTCTCGAACTGTTTCGTGATCTTTGTGCTTTTCTACAAGATCTTCGTCTTTGTGTTCTAGCAAACTCTCGTACTTAGAAATTGCTTCACTAAGAGCAGCTACTAAGGCAAGGTTACTAGCCTTTAGCTCGTCTTTAGTTGGCATCTTAACGACCTTTTTTGTTTCTTAGGAGATCGTCAAATACTTGGTCGAACGATACACTTTGATCATAACCTGCACGTTCTTTCGCTTCTTCTACCCAAGTCTTTGTCGACTCTACGTGTTTTTTTAGTAAAGCATTTTCTCTACGCAGTGCGCCTAGTTCACGAAATGCTTCTGCCAGGTTGGCGTCGGTTGGAGTATCTTGAATTTCGTTAACTTCATCGAGAGTCTCGTCAACCCAGTTCATAAACCTAGCGTACCCGTCTTCGAAGTTTTTAAGAATGTTCTTAGTTAAGTTACTCATTTGTTTGCCTTTTTGGTTAATGATTAAAAACTACAATATCTACGTCAGGTAGATCGTTGTCGTATGTTTTAGCCAGTCCGTTGAGTAGAGCGATAAATTCTGCCTGGTATTTTTCAGTGTAACCTGCGTTTTGCACAGCCACGACAGAGCCGCTCTCAGACTGTTCAAGTATATCATACAATCCGTCGTGTGCACTGCTCCAGTGTATAGTATCGCACACTCTTGCAGGTGTTGTGAACCGGGTGTATAAGCTGTATATGTCTACGTCTCTACCAGCGATTAGGTAAGTACCACCTACCCAGTCTCCTAACTTATTAATTTCTCCATACGGAGAAGAGTTGCGGTCTAGTTGACTAACTTTGTTATTTGTAAGCTCGTTTAAGATAGTGCTAACAGGATCAGACATGTCGTGAAAGCAGTTGCAGCTCTGCACTATTTCGTCCACTTCGTTTGCTTCTAACATTTCACGAATACTTTTGTCAGTTTGTTCAACGTTAATCATAATACTCTCCTAGAGCTCGTTTTTATCAAACGTCCACTTTTTATGCCCTAATTTGTTAGTAACACACCAGTTTATAAATAATCCGGTTTCCCTGCCGTTTGCTTCAATCTCCCAAGGTAACTCCCAGTAGCTCACTTTGTTAGTGTCGACGGTTTTGCCCATCCATTTAACTTTGTTAGCTCTTATCATGTGCTTTTGTTCATTTCGAGCAAACTGCTTTACGTGCACCATTTCGTGTGCGATTGTAATAAGAAGTGTTCGCATGTTTAACTTAGAACACGCTTCGATTAAAAATAATCTGGGACGGTTGTTTGTATCTTCCCAAATGCAAGTACCTAAATTATCGCCAAGTCCGTCTTTGTTGGTTTTTAATTCAACTGTGATGTCTAGCTTGTGTTTAAGCCTGGGCATCAGCGAGTCTATACAAAAATTAACCATACTGCGTACATATTTACGCTGTTGATACTTTCCACCAACTACTGTTATCATTAAAGTACCTTTATTAGTAATAGATTAACACCTTAGTGTAGACTTGTCTACCTATTTTCTAAAAACTATACGTCCTTTAGTTAAGTCATAAGGGGAGATCTCGACTTTCACTCTGTCACCTGCTACAAGTCTAATTTTAAATTGTCGCATTTTACCGCCGGTGTAGCATAAGATTACGTGCTCGCTTTCTGACAATCTTACTTTGAACATTTGGTTGGGAAGAATGTCGATGATTTCTCCCTCCATCTCTAGTATATCACCTTTTGACATTGGTTTCCTTCATATTAAAACGACCTCTCGTCATTGTCTCTGTTGTCCTGTGGTTCCACTTGTTTTGGCTTATTAGTAGCTTGTGGCTCGACGGTTGCCTTTGGCTTTGGTTCTTTATCTATTTTTGCTTGTAGCTTTTGCAAATCAGCAAGGTCTTTTAACAAACCTTCCATTTCAACTACGTTGCGTATTACAATTCCGCCACTTTGTAGGTACGACCTAAATTTAACAAGTTTATCAAATTTGTCAACAGATGCAGCTTCTTTCGTCTTTGCTGTGCCTGTTACAACGATGCTAAGATTTCTACCAACCTCAAGTTCTACGTCAAGATTGTAACCACGCAGTGCTTCCAACAAAGGCTCCCCGAATTGTAGTTCTTGGTAGGCTTTTTTAGCTGTAGGGCTTAGAATTACAAGAATTACCCCTTCTTCGTCACGGGTGGCATGATACCTGATTCCTTCGTATATAGTCTTAACAAGATCATATTCTTTTCTTTCGTTGTCACCTGCTACTTGACTTTTCAGTTCTTTAAAGATGTGCTGGTATGCTGGCTTCAATCCTTTATTAAAGACTTCTGTTTTATCTTTTTCGCTTGCAGCCGTAAAGTTCGGCTCCATAGAACTTGGCAATCCGAACCCAACAGTTGATTTAAAGAATCTTTCTATGTTACTAAAACCTGCGCCGCTTTGCTGGCCAAATTGTTTAATAGCGCCTGTTTTCAGACTGATAAGGTTGATTTTCTGCCCGTCGTAAAATACCTCTAAGTCAACCTTTGTAGTATTTTGCTTTTCTGCGTTACCACCGTCAGACAAAACGCTGACCCGATTCTCAGCTGGGTCAGCTGCGGCTTTTTTAATAGCTGCTTCTACGTTCTGTGACTCGTTTACGTATTGCACTGCGTCATCAAACATTTTGCTAATAACTTTTATTTTTTTACTATCTATGTCGAGGTCCTTAAGACCTTGCTCGCCTTCTGATACAAACGCACTAAACACATTTGTATCAGCAACAGGAATAGTTACAGCAAAACTTATCTTGTCTCTGCTCGGTGTAGTACTATTATATTCTCCAGTAGATGCAACGACTTTGCCAATGTCAATGACGTCTTGTCGCGTTGTATTCTTACCACCTTTAGCAAACGCTGCTGTTACTGCGCTACCCATTACCGCTTCTGCAACGTTGCCTAAGTTAAAGCGTATCTCTCCAGTGGCTGCTGCATCTTTTACCATCATCTTCATAGGAACTTTTATAACGCCACCGTCCTCTACGTCAACTTCAGCTATTGCATTTGCAGGATCTTTAGATATCTCAAGTTGCCCGATGAGCTCTTTACCGTTAACAATCTGACCTTTAACTACCTGTCCTTTGTACTCACTAGGCACAGATGCATTTTTCTTAACGTCAAATGTAAACGTCCTATCTTGTGCAATCGAGCTTGCAATTGTTTTTACGTACTTTCTATCCTGCGTGGTTAGGTTTTTTGTGTTCATCCGACCAACTGGCAACTTTTCCTCGTCGTTATCGTCACTTTGTTCAGCAAGATTTTGGTGTAGGTTAACGTTTTTAAATTCAAAGAATCTCATTAGATGTTCCTGTGTTGAATATATTGTTTGTATTTATTCGATACCATAATAATGGTACTCAACACAGAAACACTCACTTGTCTTCTTCGATTGTAACGCCAAGGGGGAAGCCACGGCTACGACTGGCTTCAACAGCTTCTGACATCTTTTGCTCTGCTACTTCGTGAGAGTAGGTTCCAACGACGCCGCTGCCTTCGTTATGAATAGTCATAGTGATCTGAGTTGCTGCGGATACACTGTGCTTGAACAGATCGGTTAATAACCGAATTACCCATTCCATCGGAGTTTTGTCGTCGTTTAGGAAAATCACCTTATACCTGCTAGGTAACTTAACCTTTTGTTTAACTTCTTCGTCGATCTTGATATCTGTATCAGTACTCATTTCTTGCCCTATGTAGTAAGAGGGGGAGCAGTGGACTCCCCCTGTGAGTGTTTACTCTGTATCGTTTCCTAACACATTGTCGCCTACGTGACTAGACGAAATTCTAATCTGCTTAGGTTTTGCTGCTTCTGGTACTTCCCTTACAAGGCGTACTGTAAGCATGCCCAAGTCGAGATGTGCGTCTGCTACTTCTACGTGGTCAGCAAGCGTAAACTCTCTTGTAAAGTTACGCTTAGCAATACCACGGTGTAGGTACTCGGCACCAGTGTCTGGATCGCCTTTTTGATTCTCACCTGTGATGCGAAGTGTGTCTTTTTCTTTGACTACACTCAGTTCGTTCATTGTGAACCCTGCTACTGCAAGTGACACAGTGTATTCGTCTTCTGACACCTGCACTACGTCATAAGGAGGATATCCTGACTGTGAGGAGTTCGCAAACTGTCGACCGAGTTCGTCAAAAAGACGATCGAATCCAACTGTTGAACGGTGTAGTGAAGGTAGGTCTAGAGTAGTTGTTCTTGTCATAGTATTTCTCCTTTTATTAAGCAAGAATTATTGTGTGGACCCTTTCGGCATCCACGTTTATTTATTATCGGCAATGTGTTGTCCGTGATTTTAGATAGTCTTTTCGTTCATAACTTTATCTCCTTTGTTAAGCAAAAATGCAAGAGTCTCTTGTTACTCACTACTATTTATAGTTCGATTACTTGTCAGCGACTTTTTTGAGGCTTTTTAGATGCCTTGCTCTTGCTGCCGCTTTTGCTCTTTTACGAACTGTTGTTGGTTTTTCGTAGTGCTCCCGTTCGCGCACTTCTTGAAGAAGTCCGTCTTCTTGCACCATCTTCTTAAAGCGCCGAAGCGCTTTGTTTACGTCGCCGTTGCGCACTTCTACAGACAATCCTTGAATACGGACTGCTTCGTTCTTAGCAGGACGATGCTTGCGGGTGTTGTTTCTGTTGTTATTCACTAATTAATCCTTCTTGTTTAAGAAAATCTAAGTTGTAAACTTGTTTTACACTTAACATAGTATACAACGGGTTTGGTTCGTTTGTCAACCAGTAAGTGTTTGATTTTGCAATAATATAACTGGCAAGTTTCCTTACCTCTGGAGAGCTGTGATCTAGGTCCAAAACTACAACGTCTACAAGATGGCACACACTCAACAACCAATCAAGATCTTGCTCCTTGTCATCTTGCTCAAACATATAGACATTTACGTCTTTGTCTTGTGTTCTTATTATTTCTTGTATTTCTGCCTTTACATCTGTTGATGGATACACCAACAGTATACTGTACGAGTCGTTGAACAACTTGTCAGGTGGCGTAATCAAGTTTAATTTGGGCACGTTGTTTTACCTTGTTATAATATATATACTAACTGTTAAGTTACCTGTTCTTCTTTTGAGTACGGTATACCGGAGTTCCGGACGAGTCCATATGTCTCAGTTCTTTTTTAGTATCCTCGTCATCTGAGTCTTTTTGGTCGGTGCCTCGCTTTTCATCAGACGACCCAGTGTCCTTTGTTTCGTTTCCGTGATCTAGCTCAGGCGCTTCGGTTGGCCTGGCCAGTTCAAGATCCTTATGGTGTTGTTCAACAACTTCCTCTGGTTTATCTCCTGGCAAGGGTAGATCGTCTTCAGACTCCTCTAATGGTTCGTTGTTCTCTTCAGGGGCTGTGTCTTTGCATTTAGGACAAGTTGCTCCTTTGGGGTAAGGAACGTTGTGCTCAGGACACAGCGTATACGCTCCGGACATAAGCCAAGAGGCGTAAGGTTTATCTATTTTTGGTTTCTTGGGATTCATTTTACGGTGTCGCTCTATTGAATACTGGCTTGCTATAAGCAGAAGCACGGCAAGTGGATCAAACACAAAGATGATAGTGATGATTACCCACTGTACAGCTTTTTCGAGCAAGTCTGTTCCAGCCTCTTCACCGTAGACAAACTCAGCAATGTAACGCAACGGACCTACTTCAGCTTCTAACTGCCGGTAGCTCGACTCCATTTCAAACTTTTTACCTGTTAGAGTCTCTACTTGTGAGGCAGCTTCTTGTATCCGCGTGTTCTGCTGGTCGATTAGAGTTTCTATGTTATTGCTCGTGTTGCTGTTAAGACGAGTTCGCAGGCGCTCTATGGCTTGGTTAGCGTCTTCAACTTGTCTAGCTGCGCGTTCTTGTAGAGTTGCAATTTCTGCTCTTGCGCGTTGAACAGTTGTGTTGCTGTCGAGCGAGGTTTCTACTTTGCTGATCAAGTCGTTGCGTTCTGCTATCTTTCTTTCTTGATACTGCTTTAACGCTGCGGCAGTGTTCGGACCGTACTCGCCGTCTACAGTTGTGCCAACAACAGCCTGTGCTTTTCGAATCTCGTCGTTGTTAATAAACCCTTGTAATCGTTCTAGATCACGATTGATTTTGTCAATCTGCGTTTGATACAGTTGTGTCTGTCGTTTGATGATTTCGCGTTGCTCTTGGATAGCAGGCTGTATCTTTTGGTAGGCTGTGTCTATGCGTTCTTGTTCTTGCTGTATTTGCTCGCGTATGTTTGTTTCTACTGTTGATCCGGAACTCTGTAGTTCCTCGATCTTGTCGTTTGCTGAGGTAATCAGTTCTTGATTATACGTTATCTGTTCTTCAAGTTGCTCGATTTGAGCTGCGCTCTGTTGCGCTCCTGCTGTTTGTTCAATGTGGGCTTTGCTCAAAAAGCCAAATATTCCCATACTGGTTATGAACATTAGAACAACGACTGCGGCAGTTAAATACGACTTGAGCCACCATGTGGCCTCGCGCCAGTTACGGTGTAACCACACTGCGGTTACAAGTTTGCTGACCTCTAAGACGCCACCCATTATGATAATAGGGATAGCGGCAGCCGCAAAGATTGCTACAAGCCCTGCGACCGAATAATAAATTGCTACTGCTGATATACAAAGTGCTGTGATCAGCGTGAGAATTCCGATAAGCATCTACGTTCCTTTGATTGTTTATATTATGTACTTATCTAAAAAGAACTCAATCCCATCGATAGAAGATGTGCTGCCCAATGGTGCCGATT
>Ga0102931_1001572_pt1 | contig 11374 bp, 11 predicted proteins | sample SalPonR1_C_D1_MG_FD_79282 | JGI IMG/M metagenome (GOLD analysis project Ga0102931, IMG submission 79282) | Salt pond soil microbial communities from South San Francisco under conditions of wetland restoration - Salt Pond MetaG R1_C_D1_MG | ecosystem: Environmental > Aquatic > Marine > Intertidal... | reverse complement strand
TATTGGGATATTTTTTAAACAAAAAGGATATAGAATTAGGAAAATTATATGTTCCTTATTATTTTATTGCAATGAATTTAGGTATTCTTTTAGGTTTTATTAGAATTATAAAAAATGAACAAAGTGTAAAATGGGATAAAATTTCTAGAGGAGAATAATATGAAAATAGCTGTAAACTTATTAAATTATTTTTCAGCACCAATGGGCGGGGATGAATCATTTGTTAAAAATCTTATTAAAGGATTCAATATTTATAAGCCTGAAGATATGCAATTTGTATATTTGATAAGTAAACCTGCATTTCCTAAATTTAAAAAATTATTAAAAAAAGAAAAAGTTAAAGTATTTAATACAGGACATGACCGAATAAGATTAAGATTAATCTGGCAAAATATTAAATTAAAAAAAATAATACCCAATCAAGTTGATATACTTTTTACTCCTCAATTTAAATTGCCAAGAAAAATAAATAATACAAAAACTGTTTCTGTCTTTCATGATTGTCAGTATAAAGATCTTCCAGACAATTTCACCTTTTTAGAAAGAAGATATTTTGATTATATTAACTATATTACAATAAAAAATAGTGATTTTATTGTTTCTATTAGTGAATTTACAAAAGAAAAAATAAATCAATATTACAATTTAGATATACCTTTGCAGGTAATACATAATCCTATTAAAATCAAAAAAAATATATCTAAAAAAACTGAGAAAGAAATTCTTAAAAAATATAATTTAAAAAAAGAAGAATATTATTACACTCTTTCTGCAAATTATAAACACAAAAATTTAATTACTCTGGTTAAATTATTTTCCAATAAAATAGATGATAAATTAATTATAACAGGACCTTTAAGAGACAGGTCCAGTTTATTAAAAATAAAAAACGATAAAAACATTAAATTAACCGGTTATATTAGTGAAATAGATAAAAATGTACTATTAAAAAACTGCAAGTTGTTTTTATTTCCGAGTGTATATGAAGGTTTTGGAATGCCAATAATTGAGGCATTGTTACATGGTAAAAAAGTGATTACAACCAGAAAAGCTTCTATACCAGAAGTTTCTTTGAATAAAGCACAATATGTAAATGATCCTTATAATTTAAATGAATGGTATAATAAAATTTTAGAAACTGAAAAAAATGGTTTAAAAATAAGCCCCAAAACTCAAAAATTATTTTCAAAAAAATATAGTATTAAAACAATTTCTAACCGGTATTTAAATTTATTTAAAAACATTGAATAAATTCTGTCTAATTCTTTAACTTTTGATTAAATATAAAATGTGAGAGTTAAAAATATGAATTTTTCTTTAGTATCAATAATTTTACCGATGTATAATGCAAAAAAGTTTATTGATATGAGTATTAAGTCAGTAATAAATCAGACATATAATAATTGGGAACTGATAATTATTGATGATTTTTCTAATGATGGTTCTTCAGAAATAGCTCGAAAATATTCATTTGTTTATAATAATATAAAATATTTTAAGCATATAAGAAATAAAGGGGTTGCAGCTGCAAGAAATACTGGTATAAAGAAAGCCAGAGGAACATATATTGCTTTTTTAGATAGTGATGATTATTGGGTATCAAAAAAGTTAGAAAGACAAATTAGATTTATGGAAGATAATAACTATTATTTTACTTATACATCATATGAAATAGTAGATGAAGAAGGACAAAAATTAAATAAAATTATAAAAGTTCCCGAAAAAATTGATTTTAATAATTCACTTAAAGGTAATAATATTAGCACATTTACAGTTATTATAAATATGGTTCTTCTCCATATTAGTTGGTCATAAACCTGGAAAAGCTTGATGAATCTTTAACTTAAAGTAATTTATATCATGATAACCATAGGCTCGTCGTTTGACCTCTTTAATTTTATTATTGGTACCTTCTAGTTTAGATGTGTGAATTGGACAATCACCATAAGTAATAATTCCATATTTATATTTTTGTAAAGTAGCTACAAACCTGATTACTGGTTTTAGCCCTGACTCTAATGCTAATAAACACCAATTATCTAGGGCTTCTGCCATGTCTTTAGAGTTTTTAGTATTCCATATTAGCTTCAATTCATCTTTAAGAATATAGACTTTATATAGGTTTTCATTGATAGCCAGTAATTTTTCCAAACGGGGTTTTTCTTTTTCTCTCAAATTACCCCAGTTTTTAAGCAAGATCCAGCGGCTATTTTTTAGAGTCCTTTTCTCTTGCTTGTCTAAATCTTTACGATTTTGTTCGCTTCTGCGTACCTGATCAATTACTTTATTGAACTTGGCAATAATATGGAACTTATCAAAAACAATAACTGCATGTGGACACCATTTCTTTATTGATTTAATATATGGATCCCACATGTCCATGGTTACTGCTTTGATGTTTAAAAGATCTTTTTGGGGCATATTCTTAAAAAATTCGTTTAGGGTTTCAGCTTTTCTATCTTTTCCACACCAGATTACACGGCCGGTAATGAAGTCCAAAATAACTGTCATATATTTATGGTATTTGCCAGTGGAAACCTCATCGATAGCAAGATAACCAGAGTTAGTATAGTCTGTTTCACCAAATTTTTCTTCTAAGAATGTTTTATCTATTTCTTTAACTGTTTTCCAGTCAAGATTGAGATGTTGAGCAACCTGGTCTATTGGCATCAAACAACAAAGATCATGAATATATTGGGCCATTCTATTTGTTACATTGGCTCCACCAGGATCAGTAATCTCTAGTTCTTCAACTCTAGTTTTACCACAAGTTGTAAAGTAAACTTTGCGATAGTTTTGGACAATAAAACCGGGATTATTACCAAAATTTAAATCTTGCAAAGTTCTTTGATAATGTGAATGTATTCCATCAGCTTTACTGCCGCATTTGTGGCAGATCGGTTTATATCTTTGATCAGGACTAACGGTAGTAAAAAGAGCTATACCTTTTTCAGGCTCAATAATTTGATCAAAACTATCAATTTTTACTCGACGAAAGGAGAACAAACATGATATACTAAAATTGGACATGAGTGAAGACCTCCTCTAATATTTATTCGGATAAATAAATATTAGAGGTCTGTAAGCTTATGTCCTCTTTTTTTATTTAATTTTTACCAACTAATATGGAGAAGATCCATAAATATTAATAAAATTGGGTTCGTTAACATGCCTGAAATCAAACATGAAGATTATGCTGCCTGGTTAAATATCTTTAAAAAGGGATATACCGCATATGGTTTAAAAGAAAATCTTGGGTATTGTCGAGAACCCCATGAAAGTTTAACTTCAAATAAATTTAAGTCTGCAATTTGGACCTGGAATATATATTATAAATATCTAAATTTATCTTTTATTAAATCCAGTTATTATTTTATGCACTATATCTTAAATAGTATTAATAAACACATCTTATAGGATATTACTCGGGAGAAAATGGTTAAAAGAGGGAACTTGATATTTCTTTAGTGTGATTTAAATTAAAAATAAAGAATAACAAGAAAATAACAAAGAGGGGGACTGCGGTGATTAGGTACAAAAAACTGGCTCAATATGGTGTTTTTTTATTAAAGAGGTAAAAAAATATGACAATATCAAATTAAAATAAGAGGGTTTAAATAAGATAACAAAATACAAAAAGATTTATCGAAATCCAGATCATCTGGAATATGAAAAAATGAAAACCTGAGCTGAGTCACAGGGGTATAAAGAATTTGATGAAAAGCAGATTAATAGATCATTAAAGTTTATTAAATATAAATAAGTTTACTGTTAAAGTAGGTGTCGGTAGAAAAGTAGCAGAAGTTATGAAAGTGCAGATGCCCTTGTTCTTATTACTGAATGGAATCAGTTCAGAAGGCTGAACCTTGAAATGGTCAAAGATTTACTGGCTGATCCTATTTTCTTTGCTCTACGTAATGTATATGAGTTAGATGAAGTTGAAAAACATGGTTTAGATTATATAGGTGTAGGATTACCTAATAAAAACTAACTTATTTCATAAAATCACCATTTTACGAAAAATATGAAATATTTATAATTATTTATAACAATCTAAAATATATTGATTAAATCTTAAACCTCTGCTATAAAAGGCAGGGGTAATTTTTTAAAAATATAAGTTTTTTTAAAATTGTTAATTAGACAAACTATTATAATTTCTAAATTCAAACACATGTCTAAGTTTTGGAAAAACTTCTCCATTTTTGTTATCGCTTTAGTTTCAAACTTACAAGATATTTTATTTATTATAATAATAGGCTTTTTATTTGTTAGTTTGCATGTTTTATAAATTCCCTACTGACATTAACATATTATCATTACCAAATTGAAACAATGTTAATTTACTGATAATATTATTAAAAACGTTATAAAATATAACGATTACGCCAAAAATTTTTGCAATACATTAATTAAAGATATATAATAAATTACAGGTGATGATAATATGAATGAAAATTATATTAGAATACAAAAAATAAAATTGAAAAATTTTAAGAATGTCAAAAATGGGACAATAGATTTTCCAAGTTATAAAAACAACAATAATTTTTCAAAAAAATCTGATTTAATTGGCTTATATGGACAAAATGGATCTGGTAAAACAGCTCTAATTGAAGCTCTTTGGATTTTAAAAAATACTTTACTTGGGGAATCTTTACCAGATAATTGTAAGAATTATATTTACCAAGGAAAACAAATATCAAGTATAGAAATTGTTTTTTCTGCTCAATTGGATGATAAAAGGTATCAAATATTTTATAATATGAAAATGAAAAAGAGAAAAGATAATGAGGTATATATAAATAATGAAGATTTATCTTATAAAAAATCAGAAAAGGAAAAATGGTCATATAAACGTGGAATAATCTCCTACAATTTTGAGGATGAAGATACAATATTTAGTCCACAAAAAAATTATAAATTATTGACACAAAATAATAAAGAAACAAAAATCGATTTAAAAGTAACAAAAGAGCTTGCGAGAGAAGAACATACTTCATTTATTTTTTCAAAAAGATTAGGAAAAATATTAAAATCAAGTAGTGAATTTAAAGAGTATGAAAAAATTATTTCAGAAATAAAGTATTATTCAAAAATGAATTTTTTTGTAATAAGAAATTCAAGAGCAGGGATGATTAATGCAAATTTAATTATTCCATTATGTTTCCAAATATCTAATAGTAATGAAATATCTAGAGGTGATTTAGCAATAGCTTTATCAGAGCCAACAACGATACCAAAAAAACTCTTAGATACTGTAGTAAATGTTATTAAGAATTTAAATATTGTTTTAAATGAAGTAATTCCTGATTTAACTATTAGTACAAATGAATATGGTGAAGAATTAGCTGAAAACGGAAATAGTGTTGTCAAAATAGAATTACTTGCTAAAAGAGAAGATGTCAATATTCCTTTAAGATATGAATCTGATGGAATTAAAAAAATTATTTCAATATTAAGTGCTTTAATTGCTATGTATAATAAACCCTCGATATTACTTGCGGTTGATGAATTAGATGCTGGAATTTTTGAATACTTATTAGGAGAAATTCTAGAAATTATTCAAGAAAGAGGAAAGGGTCAATTAATCTTCACATCTCATAACTTAAGACCATTAGAAAAATTGGAGAAAGATTCATTGATATTTACTACTACTAATCCAAACAATAGATATATTAGATTTACAAATGTTAAAACTACTAATAATTTAAGAAGTTTTTATTATCGTGGTATAAAATTAGGTGGTCAAGATGAAGAAATTTATGATAAAACTGATGAATTTAAAATAGCAAGAGCTTTTAGATCTGCTGGTCGTAATGTCAAAAATGAATAAGAAACTTATTTTTTTTTTAGTAGAAGGAATAACTGATCAATTCAGTAAAATATTCAATTGATTTTCCTTATTAATAAATATAAGCTTTCTATTTTTAATGACTTGTTTAAAATAAAGGAGGAATTTTGATTATGTTTGACAATATTGATGAAAAAAAGAAAAAGATTGAAGAAAAAAGACCACTACCCAAAAATACTTTACAAAGTTTAAGAGAAAAACTTTTTTTAGAATGGACATATAATTCAAATGCAATAGAAGGTAACACTTTAACATTATCAGAAACAAAAGTAGTATTAGAAGATGGTATAACTATAGGTGGAAAAACACTAAAAGAGCATTTAGAAGTTGTGAACCATAAAGAAGCTATAAATTTCATGGAAGATATAATTAATAAGAACGAAAAGCTTTCTGAAAGACAAATAAAAAATATACACTATTTAATACTTAAGGGTATAGATGATGAAAACGCAGGTAAATATAGAAATGAGAAAGTAGTAATAAGTGGAGCAGAGCATGTACCACCTGCACCGATATTTATTCATGATCAAATGGAAGAACTAATTAATTGGTACTATGGTGAAGGATCATCTCTTCATATTATTGAAAAAGCTGCTAAATTACACACTGATTTTGTCAAAATACATCCATTTATTGATGGAAATGGTAGAACAGCAAGGATACTATTAAATTTTGAATTAATAAAATCTGGTTATCCGATTATTATTATCAGAAATGAAGATAGAGTTAAATACTATGAAAGCTTAGATAAAGCACATACTTGTGGAGATTATAATGATTTTATTAATTTAGTATCTGAATCTTTAAATAGAAGTTTAGATATATATTTAAATATAATAGATTAAATAGTCCTAAATATATTCTGTCATCACATAGGATTAATGATATCTGATATTGGTGCATAAAAAAAAATGTTCCTAATTTATTAAATATAGAGTAAAAAAATAAATTACATTGGATATTTCACAGAAGTCACGAAACCCAGGGATAATATCTGAAATTTACTCAAAAATTAATGTATGGAAGTATACAAAATGTTAGATACTTTTTACTGTGAAAAATGTGATGATTTTGTAGAATAAAAAAAGTAAAGAAGAAACATATACTATTAAGGATGAAAAAATTAATATCAAAGCAGAAGTAGCTTACTGTAAAGAGTGTGGAAATAAAATATTTAATGAAAAATTAGACAAACAAAATCAGCGCAAAGTTTTTGATATTTATAAAAAAAATACAATTTATTATCACCTGAAGAAATAAAAAAAACAAGAGTCAAATAAAGTTTAAATCAAAGAAAAATGCATCGATTATTAGGATGGAGGAAATATAACCTATCATCGCTATAAAAACGGAACTATACCCGATTCTGCCCATAACAACCAATTATTATTAATTCAAGATCCTATAAATTATATAATAAAAAATCTCATATTATTATTGTATAGGAGATTTTCTAATACAGATCATCTATGGTTTTAATATGGCTGTTATTTTAGACTTCTTTAACGATCGTATTATCTATACTGGGAAGGATAGTAATTTTTAATACTTTAATAAATTCAAATAATAGGGAGAGGATCTTATTATGTTTACAGATTCAGAATTAAAAGAAATGAAAGAATTTATTATAAAAAGAATAATTAATGAAGAAGGATATTCTTTTCATGATAATAAAGAGTTATCAGATATTATTGATAAAATAATTGATTTAAATGAAGAATTTTTAAATAAAGATCATTTTTCTTTTTCTCGAGATGATGAAATCAAATATATTCAAGAAAAAACAAATTATGATTTCCATTTTTTAGATAAAGTCTTATGGGAAAGATATTGCTTTGAAATGAAAAATGATTGTTGGGAATATAATATTGATTATTGTATTAAATGTGGAAAAGGTCCTTTAGTTTTTAAAGAAATACCAGAAGTGAATAGAGGAGAAAAAATTGTTTGTAAGAACTGTCAGTATGAGATGCTAATCGGAAATGATGGATTAAAACCATTATATTAAATTAGTGAATAAATTTGTCTTTTTTGACTTTAAATAATATTTTTATAAAACATTCTATGATTAATATTAGTTAATAATAATTTTGTAACCTGGACATCTTTACTGGTAAATAAAGATACAAAAATAAATTTGGAGACCATAGTTTTGATATAGATGTTGTAAAAGCCAAATAGTTATGGAAAAACATTGTTAATCAATATTAAAAATATCTTGATATAAAGTATAATAAAAAGTATTTACATTCACGCTTAAATAATATACAAATGAAGCGTGAAAGTAAAAAAAGTAAAAATATGAATTATAGAGATTAATTAGATAAGTTATTAGAAAAAAAGAAGGATTAGTTCTTATTGAAGATATTGAAAAAAAGTATTCCTAGACAATACTTTAATTTATTTTTATAAGGAAGAGAAATTAGAAAATGTTTCTTGTGTTTTATATATGAAACCTAATGCAGTAGAAAATGAATTATAAATTATTCAAGAGAAAAATAATTTACGCTTGTTTAAAAAAAACTTAAATTTACTATAGAAGGGGGAAAGGTAGCTAATGTATAAAGAAATGCCTACTAAATGCTGTTGGTGTAGAAATGATACGACTGATAGTGAAGTTTTTACAGTTCCAGTTAAATTTAAAAAAGATACTGATCATCCACAAGTTAAACTCAATGGGTATATTACAGATTTAAAAGTTGGTGGTAAAAAAGTGTGGGCTATTGTAACCGGATTAAATTCAGAAGCTAAACAAGCAGGAAATGATTTAATTTTTATGTTCTGCTCAAAAGATTGTGCATATGAGTTTAAAGAATCTTTAGAAGAGGATATGAAATTTTATAGTGACTTATTTTAGAAGTAAGAGAAAATTATTCAAATATTGAATAAAGAAAAATATCTGGTCTATGAAATATATTATTTTAACTGGTAATATATTTGTTATACATACCTTATAGGGTTAATATATGTTTAGGAGGTTGTACAAGGGATAGATAATATATTTTAAATTTTTTATCAAATAATAAAAAAACATTAAAAAAAATATGGTGTCAAAAATATAGCTTTATTTAGTTCTTATGTTAAAGGTACAGCAAATAAAGATAGCGATATTGATTTTTTAGTTGAGTTGGAAAAAGAAAAAAAGAGTTTTGATAACTATATGGATTTGAAATTTTTTTTAGAAGATAATTTAAATAAAAAAGTTGATCTTGTTATAAATGAAAATGTAAAAGAAGAATTAAAAGAAGAAATATATGGAAGTGCAAAGTATACGAAAAAATAAAGTTTATGTGGTAAATATTTATAGATACTTTTTTACGTTTATATATAATTTACTAGTTTTAAAAAACCACATAATTAAACAATCATCTTTTACTATTTACATATAGATGAATTTTTGATGAATAATAAAATCTATGTTATAATTACAGTAAATAGTAGGCTTTTGTTGAATAAAGCCTACTTAAAACTGTAATTAATGAAATAGAAGGGGTTATTACATGATTTCAAAAGAAAAAATAAAACAATATTTCAATAAAAATGGCGGTATTATGAAAACCTCCGAACTAAATGCAATAGGTTTAAATTATAGGCAAATCCAACGGCTAATTGATCAACAAGTAATAGAAAAATTTAGACATGGGTATTATATTCTTGCAAATACTTTCCCAAAAGAAGAGGTAATTATTGCGCGTGTATTCCCTGAAGCTATAATTTATCTTGAAAGTGCACTGTTATATTATAATTATTCTAATAGAATACCAAAATTTTGGCAAATTGCTGTAGATAAACACAGTAATCCAAAAAAATATACTATACCTAATCTAAATGTAAAACCTTATTTTATTAAAGATAAATATCGTAAAATTGGTGTAAAAAATATTACTATAGATAATGTTAAAGTACCAATTTATGATAGAAATAAAACAATATGTGATATTCTTAGATATGAAAAAAAAATTGACAACGAAGTATTTACAAATGCAATAAAAAATTATATAAAAGATGACAAAAAAAATATTAGATATCTTATGGAATATGGAGATAAACTTAATGTTAATAATAAAATACAGAAATATATAGGAGTGTGGTTATAATATTGAATGATCCAGCTGCTTCTACTTTAGCTAAGTTAAAAAATAAATCTAAGAAATTAAATTTACAATTTCAACAAATTTTAGTTTTATTTAGTCAGGAGGAATTAATTCGAAGAATTTCACTCTCTAATTATAAAGAAAACTTTATATTAAAAGGTGGTTATCTTATTTATTCAATAAGTGAAAAAAGTTTTAGACCTACAATTGACTCTGATTTTTTAATCGTAAATCATCCTTTAGATATAAAAAATTTAAAAAAAGTTATGAATAATGTAATTAATCAAAAAACTCAATATGATTATGTTAAATATGAAGTCAAAAATTATGAAAGCATCACTGAGCAAATGAAGTATAATGGTATAAGAGTTAATTTAATTAGTAAGATAAAAAATACAAGAACTCATATAAATATTGATTTTGCTACTGGAGATGATTATTTAATTCCTGAATTTAAAACAAGAAACCTACGTACAATTTTAGAGGACTTCGAAAAACCAAATATTTTAACATATTCATTAGAATCAATTGTCTCAGAAAAATTAGATTCAATTCTTTATCGCATGGAACTTAACAGTAGAATGAAAGATTATTATGATATCTATTTTTTACTTAATAAATATCAATTTTCAGGAGAAAAATTAAAAATTGCAATTACAAAAACTTTAAATAATAGGAATAGAAATTATTCTAATGATTCTATTGGTTCTTTAAATAGATTGATAAATAATAGACAACTTAAAGAAAGATGGGATAATTTTTGTAGTAAAATTCTAAATGAGTATTTGAATTTTGATAAAATAATAGAAGAAATAATAATTTTTCTTAAAGCTCCATATAAAGCTTATTACAATTCTACTTCAATTGATACTTTTTGGAATCCAAACGATAAATCTTATAATTAATACTCTTTTATAAAATATTTTTCAAAAATATTAAAATAAAACCCTTTATATATCTTAATTTTAATTTAAGGGGAGATGATTTTTAACGTTTATAATTTTATATATACTCCTTAATAACTTAAATACGTGTAAATAAAACAGTTGGCAAAATAAATAGAGATAAAATTTCAGATAAAGTTATTATTGATCTGATTAAATTATAAAAAATTTGTAAAAATAATTAAAAATAGAAAGATAAATAATACACTCACTGGAATTAGTTGAATTCTAGTGAGATTTTTTATTGCAACATAATGCAACTTATGTTAAATTCTAAAAGAGTTACCTGAAAAATTAGAGTTTTAAAAAAAATCAAAACGAAATAATCGTGCATTAAACAATGCAATCTAAAAATTACATAAACCTGAATTCGGAAAGTAAAAACACAAAACTAAGTTAACACCTGTCATACCAACAGAAATAATTTTAAATTTCGGAAGAATTTCTTCCATAAAATGTAGAAAAGAGAGCTCCTTTTTGAT
>Ga0102931_1001553_pt1 | contig 11449 bp, 16 predicted proteins | sample SalPonR1_C_D1_MG_FD_79282 | JGI IMG/M metagenome (GOLD analysis project Ga0102931, IMG submission 79282) | Salt pond soil microbial communities from South San Francisco under conditions of wetland restoration - Salt Pond MetaG R1_C_D1_MG | ecosystem: Environmental > Aquatic > Marine > Intertidal... | reverse complement strand
TAATGAAAATCTCACCTGAAAAATTTAAAGAAAAACTCTTAGCGGGAAAACACCTGCCCTCCGGGCTCGTGGTAGAAGGTTGGTTAAGCCTAAAAAACTGTACTTCCCTGACCCACCTGCCCGAAGGGCTAGTGGTAGAAGGTCTGTTAGACTTAGAAGGGTGTACTTCCCTCACCCACCTGCCCTCCGGGCTCGTGGTAGAAGGTCTGTTAGACCTAAAAAACTGTACTTCCCTCACCCACCTGCCCGAAGGGCTAGTGGTCAAAGGTTACTTAAACCTAGAAGAGTGTACCTCCCTCACCCACCTGCCCCCTGGGCTCGTGGTCAAAGATAACTTATACCTAGAAGGGTGTACTTCCCTGACTCACCTGCCCTCCGGGCTAGTGGTAAAAGGTCTCTTACACCTAAAAAACTGTACCTCCCTCACCCACCTGCCCCCTGGGCTAGTGGTAAAAGGTTGGTTAGGCCTTAAAAACTGTACTTCCCTAACCCACCTGCCCGAAGGGCTCGTGTTAGAAAATTACTTATACCTAGAAGGGTGTACCTCCCTCACCCACCTGCCCCCTGGGCTAGTGGTAAAAGGAGTCATTTATTGCGATGAAGCTCTCATAGATTCTATCCCTAAAGAAGACTTACCGCTCTATTTAAACTTTAATTTTGAAAAAGATATAAAAGATTACGTCAATAAAAAGCTAATGATAGAGTAGAAGTTTAATATTATTGGTGCAAAAGAGTATATTATACAGGACTTTAGTCGAGGAGTAGTTATGGATACGTTTGTACACGAGCAAGTATATCGCACAGAAGAACTTATTAAAAAGATGAGTTCTACGCCTATCTTGCTCTGCGGAGCGGGGGCTATAGGTTCTAATTTAACAGAAAATTTGGTGCGCCAAGGTTTTAGGGATATTACTGTTATTGATATGGACCGTGTAGAAGACCATAACCGTAACACTCAAATATGGGGCCGCCGGGATATAGGCCAAAAGAAGGCTGGGATGCTAAAGGCCCGCATGTTTAACGATATGGGCGTGTCCATAAATCCTATCGATAAAGAACTGACAAGTTCAAATATTCAGAAGTTCATCAAGCCTGTTCCAGGCCTTATTGTTGTCGACGGGTTTGATAACTCTGCCAGCCGAAAGCTTGTCACAGAGTACTGCGACACGCAGAGAATTAAATGCCTTCATGTAGGGCTTTTCCAGGATTATGCAGAAATAATTTGGAATGAGTTTTACCGTGTGCCTAGAGACACTCAAGCTCAAGATGTCTGTGAGTATCCTCTTGCTCGTAATGTTATCATGTTGGCTGTATCTGTAGCCACTGAGGTTCTTATCCGGAACATAGACTCAAATATTCAAGAAAACTATACTATTACTTTGAAGGATTTTAATATAGAACCTGCAACTGTTATTGGAATGCGCGGCGGAGTTAAGTAAGTGATTAAGTATACAAAAGCACAATTAAGAGAGTTAGTCCAGGCGTACCTTGACTCTGAAACGAGTGCCGGTCTCATAAGGTATACTCCTCTATACCGGTGCTTTATAAACAAAAATATTTTTTTGAAGCAGGCTGTAATACAATATAGTAAAAAGTATGCAAAACCTCAAAGCACACATAGAAGAATACCTATTAGATTTATTAAATCGTGTGATCTTGTATACGAGGAATTAAATAATAATTCTAGAAAATGTATATCGGATCCTTTTTACTACGTCTGTAAGTATAGAATTGCTAGATTTAGGGATTTGATGTTTAAGGTTAACCCTGAGGACTTACCTTTATATATAAATACCCTTGAATTATGGATACTTGCGCAATGGAGGCTCAAAGATGGAAAATGAGATAATCAATATTTGGTACAAAGTCTACCAAAGTATAGACTATGGATTCGGGAAATTCCTATATTTATCCGGGACAGCGCTCCTCGTTACGGTTGTCGTGGGGTATTTAGTCCGTGTGTGTGAGGTCTTCTTTAAATTTCTAACTAATTTTTCTGCTGGTGCTCCGCATAATTCTTGTGCTTGCCGCTCTGAAGAAATCTTTGATGACGATGATATAGAAGATGACGAGGACCTAGAAGAGTTTAACGATGAGTACGGCAGTACTCATCGTGTACCCACCCAAAGGTATAACCGGTTAATACAAGAAGAACAAGAGCTCGTTTCAGTTTGTAGGGAGATAGGAGACGCGCTAAAAGACACTCCAGGATGGCCCAAAAAGGATATGCCCTTTGTTCAGAAGTCTATACTTGCTATAAATGACCTTAAAGAAAAAGCGGGCCTGCGCAAAGAAAAGCCTAAACCTAAACAAGGTATGAGTTTAAAAGAATCTTTAGCTCCTAATAAAGGATATAAAAAATAATCCTTTAATATTATCTATTCGGAGTAGTATATTGGGTAAGAGAGGTTGTGTGTAAGATAAAGGGGAAAAATATTTAGACCTCTGGTGTAAGAGTATAAGTTTAGTAACAACTAAGAGAGGGGCTGTATTGGTATTCGACGTTATGTAAAAAGTATAGGTAGCACGTAGCGGTTGGTCTGAAGGCCGCTTTATCAATCAGACTACGACATAAGTGCTGAAGAGTATTCTTATGCCCAAGCTGCCTGAGATACGGTAGCAAGCCTCTCATGAAGAGTCCCGATTCTTGAGGGGCCAAATAGGGACTCGTCGCTATAGGTCCTGGATATAGTGATTAAATAACTCAGGATAGGCTAACTCTACGGTTGTGGGTTCTGAGGAGGAAGCTGAAATAAGAAGAACTCAATAAACGTGTAGAGGCTTATACAGACTACTTAGCGGACGTCGGTTCGACTCCGACCAGCTCCATTTTTTTACTATTAAACGGAAATAAGATGAAAATATATTTGTGCTATCCTGTTACGTTTGATTGCAATTTAAGGTGCCACTATTGTTTTCATAAAGAACGATTTGAAAGCAATTATACTGACAAACGTAAGCGTATATCGGTGCCGATGTACATAAAATGGCGTAATAAGTTTCTTTCTGGTGCTACTGAGATCTTAGTAAACTTCCACGGAGGTGAGCCCTTCCTCGACGGAAACTCCAATACTATAGCTTCTTTTATGAGACAGACTGAGATGGAGAGACCTGAGCTTCTTACTAACGGTCTGCAGAAGCCTGAAAATTACGATAAGCTGGACCCCTTTATTGATAGAGTGTGTCGTATAGGGTTCACATACCACAGGAGAGTAATAGATGGCGTGCCCTCGTATAAACAGAAGTTTGAGGATAATGTCTTACGGCTCCGAGATAAAGGGTATCCGGTATATGTGAAAGAGCTTATGTTTGTGGACCTCCATGAAAATATTATGGAGAATAAGAGGTATTGGAAAGACAAAGGCGTTGAGTTTAAGATACAAGACTTTAAAGGAGTCCTCCGAGGAAGAAGTCAAGAGGAGCTCCCAAGATATGGTCCTCTCGAATATCTCCATATAGATTCGGAGTACCGCAAAAGCGGAGATTATTGTGCTTGTATGTACGGGTATAAAAACGTACTAATCAGAGGCGGGTGGAACGAAGGAGACGTATTAGCGTGTTTTGAGGACCCTAAGGTCGTAGGTAACATACAAGAGATGTGGTATGATCCTGGCTATAAGATTAGTAGGAGGAACTCAAAAGGGTGTATAGATGTCCAAGGGTTGAAAAAAGAAATATATCGAGGCACTTACGAGAAGGACCTATTCGACCCAGACAAAGATCAAACCGATGAAGATAGTAGTCTACCATGTTCTTAGTGAGGTGCTGTGGATAATAAAGAGATATATACGGAAAAGATAAACGAATATATAAAAAAATCCGGATTAGAGGTACCCAAAGATTTAGTCTCGTGGAGTTATCGCTGGCGTTGTTATATCTATAGCAATGTTATGCCTGCCGTTCTAGGAGACGCTCCTTTAGAACCTGAAGAAATAAAGCTAACAAAATATCTTCTTTCTAAAATTCGCTACGAGCATGCGTGTAATTGGGTAAGGGAAAGGCTTTATCCTATAGATATAAAAGGGATTCCTGGGATACAGATCGTAGGTTGTAATTATAGAGAACTTATAATAGCCTTGTACTTCAACAGATCGATAGCATTAGGAGACCTAGTTGTCGACGATTATATGCTTACGCACATACCATTACTTAGACAGTATGTAGAGGGATGTATAGATGTACCGGAAAGTAGTGTGGAGGAGGATAAATCGGAGGGGTTAAACTATAAGCTGACCCCTAAATATGATTTTTGGAATCAGGACCATCATAGAGCTTTTTCAGATTTAGTAATTTTGTTTGCAGGTAAAGACAACCTTAAATTTATGGAAATAGGTGCTCTTGAGGGCCGTACATCCACATGGTTACTCGATAACGTGCTCACAGGCAAAGATTGTTATCTTACCTGCGTAGACATAGACCCTACCGATAATCTTAAACATAATTTGAATTATCACAAAGATAAAGCGCGTATAGTCGAATCTTTTTCCTCTGAGTGGCTCTATGAAGAGTTAGTAGGTGGTGGGGGGATCTACGATTTTGTCTACGTAGATGGGGACCATAATGCGTCAGGTGTCCTTGAAGATGCAGTATTGGCGTGGAGAGCCTTGAAAGTCGGGGGTGTTATGTTCCTCGACGACTATGAGATGGAAATCAGAGATCCGTGGTTTTATCTTATGCATGAAGAATTTAAAGACAACCCCCGACTAAATTTTATACACCCCCATGTAGCTATAGATGCTTTTATTAGTATCTATAGAGGGCAATACGAGCTACTCTTCAAGAACTATTTAGTGGGAATAAGAAAGCTTGTGGATATAGGCGGTAAGAACCTTAACCATGGGGACGACGCACAAAACCCATTAGAAATACAATAGGAGTTCAATATGCCAGTAAAAGAAGGTAAATACTTATATTATATTAAAGAATCCGCTTCTGGTAGCTTCTCAGACAGCACTGTTATTTATATTAACTGTGCAAAACATTGGGAAGACTACGGGGAACAGATAGATAGCTTTAGTGATGACGACTGGGCAGAGCTTGAGTTCCTCGCGGAAGAGATTGGATTGAACCAGGTGGGAGATTTTTGTTTTGAGTGTGAAGTGTTTATTACTATAGAGGACCTTCGGGAGACGTTAAATCAAGAAGGGCTTATAGAAGACCCCTTATATGCAGAGTATATGATAGAAAAATATGCGGGTGACTCGAACGAAGACGATGCTATTATAGAGGATTTCTATGACACGGGAGACTATTAATGTTTCGTAAGGGTACTATAAAAGATACCGGTATAGATATCACTTATAAAAACAATCCTGAGCACGTACTTGCTCCGAACGATTGGAATATGATCCTAGATGTTAAGTTTGGGAAAATAGATGAGGAAGAGTATAAGAACTGGTATACAAACCTTATCCGTGATAGATGGCAGTCTCGTAGAGAAGAAATACTTTCGCTTGCTAAAGAGGGCCTACATAAGGACATTACTCTTAAGTGCTTTTGTCCTAAAAACGTATCGTACTGCCATGCTGATATTGCCGCTAAATTTCTCAACAATCTTATTAAAAAGTTACAGGATAAGAATAAATAATCCTTTAATACTAGTTCCTCAAAAAAGTATATAGTAATATGGGTGTCCTTGAGCGCTGCGTTATCTGTAATAGAACGGTCCCAGACAAGAGCTACTTAGAAGACCACCACCTAGTCCCTGTGAGTAAGGGCGGAAAGCATAGTGAAAAAATAACGGTCTGCGTAGATTGTGGGGACCAAGTACATAAGCTGTTCTCATTAGAAGAGTTAGCGAAAGATTATAACACACTTGAGCGCCTACTAGAAAGTGACAGGGTACAGAAGTGGGTATACTGGGTCAGGAAACAGAAAAGGTTTCGAATTTGCATGAGCAGAAAGAAAAAGCGATGAAAGCTAAAAGTGAGTGGTGCTATCTTTCGGCAAACCTTATTTTTGGACCGCACAAACTTAAGTCAAAAGAGATGTCGATATACTCGTTAGATACATTTAGGAAGTATAAGGATTTAAATGTAGTACAGGTCTCAGCGATAGACACAATCACTAGAAGAATAGACACAAAGAGAAATTTTAAGATAAGACCGCATATATCTTTAATAGGGAGCCACATCCAACAGAGTTCTGAAATAGCAAAGATACTGACCTACGAAAATAGTACGGCAAGGCTTCATGTGTCAGATGCTATTTTCTCTGACTTAGAATTTGAGATAACAGGCTATGATTGGGAAAAAATGGTTGATACAAGAATACAGAGACTAGCAGTCCTTATACAGGCTCTTTATGATCAAGATATGGAGGAGATACCGTTGCTTATTAATGAGTTTCCAAATATCTCCAATGTACTGCTAAAAGGTGAAAAGTACTGGAGGTAATATGTCTACGACTTTGATAAATTTTGACGAGCTTTTAGAAGGCAGGCACAAAGAGGTTCCTATACCTGTGGTAATACACAATATGCCTGACCCTGACGCTATTTCTTCAGGCATGGCTTTAAGATCCTTGTTAATACATAAGGGATATAAGCCTGGGCCTGTACTTTATAGCGGTGAGGTTTCACACCCTCAAAATAGGTCTATGGTCACGCTTCTCAATCTGGATTTTGTAAGAAATTTATCAGAGTACGAGATGGTAAAAGATACAGATATTATGTTGGTAGATACCAATAATATTGGGTTGGATTCTAATCAACAAAATATAGATCCTTCGATGGTGAATGTTCTGGCTGTTCTCGATCATCATAAGGGTAAGCACCCTAAAGGGGCTAAGGTAGATAGTCGGTATGTAGGATCTTGTGCCTCTATATTATGGGAGTATTTGAAAGAAGCGGGGTATGACTTCTCCACAGATGAAGGGAAGACACTTGCAACAGCCCTTGTGGTTGGTATAACTACAGACACTGATACATTGATGTCTGATAATACCGCTGAGTTAGATTTTGAAGCTTTTCAGAATCTAAAACCTCATGTAGACAGACAGAAATTAAACAGTATCATGCGATACCCTCTTCCTCCTTATCTCTTTGAGTTGAGACAGAGAGCCTTTCAAGAAGATAATAAGCGCTTGGAAGAGTCTACTATGGTTTCTGGTATTGGTGTGATTGCTCAGGCTAAGAGAGACGCTCTGCCTATTATAGCTGATGAGTTTCTAAGGATGACTGGAGTGATGACTGCCGTTGTCTTTGCTATTATAAAGGACGATGAGGAGTACATAGACATCTGTGTGCGGTCTAAGAACCAAACTGTAGACGTAGGTGGGTTTTTACAGAAGGTGTTCGGTACTGGCGGCGGTAAACAAGGCGCGGGCCGTGCTCGGATACCCTTAGGGTTTTTCTCTACTAATGGTAATGCACAAGTGAACGAAGAAATCTGGGCTCTTGTTAATAAGCTTGTACACAAAAAGGTATTTGCCGATGTTAAAGGAGAATAGGTTTAGGTTTAGTAAGACGGGGATAGACCTGTTGGATAGAGCCGTAGAATCTTTTGTAGTTTTTCCGTATAACCCTTCGTATGTAGACAAAATTATAGACGAAATAAGCTATGATTTGCTAAGTAATTATGGCACTAGCATTGTTCACAGCCCGGGGGCGTATGATTACTACTACATAAAGATAGAATCTAAAAAAATAGGGACCTTTACTAAAAATTTTGAAATATGTTATGGTACTTGTACCGATAATATCCAAGAGGCTGAGGTAACTAGCGAATACTACTGTTCGTGCATGCTTTACGATGACTGCTGCTGTGATAATGATATATCTATACATTATGACGGGGGAGGCGTTAAGAAAGAAATAGACTTTGTGTGTCAGTGTCTTGTTCCGTACTACGCCACCAATGGTGAATACGTTGAGGGCATACCTTTAGTTCTGAATTTAATGCCAGAATTTGTGAGAGATGTACATCTAAAATTCATAGGATATTCATGAAATTCCCAGTGTTCGTGTACGAAATAGACCTCGACTACCATTCCCTTAATGGAGTAGTAGATACTGCGAAAGATAGAAAAGAACTTAATATTCTTAAGAAAAAATATAAGAACGAACGTCCATATCATTATATTTTTAAAGACTCTAGGAATAAAGCCGTATGAATTTTACTATTGAGGATTTTTATAATCATCCTCACGTTTTTCATAAAGAGTGGGAAGATTTAGTGATCTTTTGTTACACCCGTAAATGTCAGTATGGGAGGCATTGGGATGGCGTAACAATGAACGCTCGTGGGATTATATTTAACAGAGCTACTGGAGAGGTTGTGGCTCGTCCTTGGAAAAAGTTTTTTAATCTTTCTGAGGTGCAGGAATTCTCCTTGTTTGACGTAGAGGGCGCAGAGTTTGTTGCTACAGAAAAGGTGGACGGTAGCTTAGGCATCTTATTTCCCTATAAGGATAATTGGTATGTTGCTACTAAGGGTTCGTTTATATCGGACCAAGCTGTGTGGGCGACAAAGTGGGCTCGTGATAACATAAATCTAAACGCCGTGCCTAAAGGATATACGGCTCTGTTTGAGATTATTTATCCTGAAAACAGAATAATTGTTAACTATGGCGATAGAGAAGAGCTAGTCCTTTTAGGCTTGGTGGATAATAGGACTGGATTAGATGTGTCTTATGAAGAACTAAAAGGTACGGCAGAAATGTTAGGGGTCTCTTTAGTTCCTTCTTTTGGATCTAATAATCTTAAAGATATTCAGAAGATAGCTAAAGAGCTAGACCCTAACAAAGAGGGTTTTGTAGTAACTTTCGACAATGGTACTAAATTGAAGATAAAGGGCGATGAGTATTGTCGCATACATAAGCTGGTTGCTTATATGACCCCCTTAGCCTTTTGGGAGGCGTGGGATTATAATGAGGACCCAAAGAACCCGGGTATTCCTTTAAAATATTTGGAACAATTGCCTGAGGAGTTCAGGGCTGAGACGGATCTGCTACACCAGATAATTGATGAGCTCCATTGGTCCTTTTGGTCTTCCGCAAAGAAAGATTATGAAGAGGCGGAAAAACATATAGATGTTAATGATCGCAAGAGCCTTTTTTTGTATTGTCGTGGGAACTTAAGCAAAAAACGGACAAGCTATGTGATGAGGTATGCAAACTGTGCCCAAATAGGGGAGCCTAAAAACTACTGGCATTTTTGGTTTGAGGCTCATAAGGACGTACGGCCTACTTACAATGTTTTACCGGAGAATGACTTAACAAAGAGGCTCGATAGAATAAGAAACGAAAGATAATAATATATGTATATCCTTGATATTATACTTAATTCTATTTTTGTGTATACGGTACTCAACACCTCTATATACTTAATCTACTTGCATAAGAAATGTGCTAGTCGAGGAGATGATGAGATAGGCTTTAGCGGCTATCTGTCGTTATTTATGGGTATAAGTATATGGCTTGTAGAATTATTAGCAATATTTAAGAAAAAGGATATCCAGGGTCTTAAAGAGACAGTATCTTTTTATGTACTTGTTCTAATTGGTTTATTACTAAATTTTGGAGTTATATTATTAATTTCATAACACAATAAACAATACAGGAGACTGGACTGGCAGGTAAAGGAAGTGACCGCAGACCGAGGAGCCCATATTGTTCTAAAGAAGATTTTGAGAACAGATGGGATTCTATTTTCGGTGTAGTAAAAAAAGAGGATGTTTCGTCTATAAAGAACTCTGATTGCACATGCAAGGAAGACGGCGAAATAAATTGCCTGGTACATCAACCCTTCTAAGGAGAGATAATGATACAGGATGTTTTAATCTATACTGGTATAGTAGCTGTCGTGGCAGCGGCCATAACAGGTGTTATGTATGTTAAGCCTAGTACTCGAAAGTATATCAAATACGTGTGGGTACTCGTACCTGCAGCCGCTGTAATATTCTTTGTCTTGCTAGGCCGTAAGAAAAGAGATAAATCAAAAGACGAAGATCTTCGCGACACTATCGATGGAATAAAGGATAAGCTAGAAGAAGTTAATCTTGTTTCAGCTATAGAGGTTTCTGCGGCAAAGCAAAGCAATGCAGATAAACTAGAAGAACTTAAAAAAGTTACGGCTATTTCTGACGCGCAAGAACGTCGCCGTCGTTTAATAGACCTCGCGGAGTGATTATGAAAAAGATATTTTCTTTAATACTATTGTCGATGTTTTATATGGGTTGTTCTAAGCAAGTACTAGACCACCCGCCTCTTAAGTATTCAGCTATGCCTAGGTACCTTGACCTGGACAGTGTAGGAGTATCGTTGCCTGTTAGCCCCGCAGAGGTTATAGCGCCTAATCTTGCGGACTTTAAATCAATCCCTATGATGGAGGGCGACACAAGTTCTCGTGGAGGTATTTTAGTGTCTGATAGGCGTTATGCGGAGTATGTTTTTTATAAAGCAGGGTATACCCGACAAGAAGTTGAGTTAAAATACTCTAAGTATCTAATGAAGCAATACTATGATAAAGCCTTAGCTGCAGAAGAAGTCTATCAGAATGAAATCCTTAGATTGCGTAAAGAGGCTGAGCGCTCTTGGCTAGAAAAAAATTTAGGGTATATAGGATTTTTGGGTGGCGTGCTTTCAGCGGTATTGACAGAGATGCTCATAATAAAGGTAACCGATTAATAAGGGTCTGAAATGGATAATAAAAGAATCTCAGAAAAAGATTTCTTAAAATCTAAGAAATCAGGCGGCTATGGTAGCCGAGGATACGGAAAGCCTCCTAAAAAGGAAGAAGCCCCATCTTTATTTAGGCAAAAGAAGATATTTCCAAATGAAAATTGATTTTATTACAGGAATGTAATAGAGACATCTATATAACATATAAGATTAAGGATAAAAATGGGACACATACGTTCGCTAAGAAGTTCTCGTACTAAGAAGAGCGTTAATCTTAACGTAGGTCAAAAAGTAGAAGATTGCTTCAATATGGTTCCCGCAAAGGCTTCAAATAGGCAGAGCTTTATACACTACTTAATTGAATCTAAAGGCGGCTCAGATTTTCTTTTAGATACACTGGAAAGCGTGTCTAACTTTGCGGGTAACTTTTGGAAGAGAAACAAGAAATACCAAAGCATTATGAAGACTCTTAAATACTCCTTTCCCGCCTATTTTTTGAGTAAGGAACTGTACGACACTTATAAGTTATATAAAGAAAACGCCCGAGAAACAGACAATGATGCATACAGCAATAAGCTTGTTAATATACTGTACTTTCTAGGTATGGAGGAACAAGAAGCTTTACGGGACTGCGACGAGGGCGTGCATCAAAAACCTTTTAATCTCGGTGCTGATGTAGTAAATTGGGTTTTTACCTCCCCTAAGACTTCTCTTTTTAAGATAAAGGGGTTTTATGAAATAGAGGGTCGTAAAAAAATGCATGATATGTTCTCTTTAGAGCGTGGCTGCATACTTATTCCGATAGAATTCAAAGACTCTACTTTTGTAT
>Ga0102931_1001543_pt1 | contig 11469 bp, 11 predicted proteins | sample SalPonR1_C_D1_MG_FD_79282 | JGI IMG/M metagenome (GOLD analysis project Ga0102931, IMG submission 79282) | Salt pond soil microbial communities from South San Francisco under conditions of wetland restoration - Salt Pond MetaG R1_C_D1_MG | ecosystem: Environmental > Aquatic > Marine > Intertidal... | reverse complement strand
TTCATAAGCTATATTGATGAATCTATAACATCCATAAACGCTAAGTATCACTCATAAATCTACAGTCGGATGTTAATTGGAAAAGGATTCAATAAAAAGTGCGAGAAAATTTTAAGTGAAGCAGCCGAAATCAGCGACTATGAATCCGGGTATAAGATTTCGGTTGAGGAACTAAACAAAAATCTCGATTTCGGCAGAAAAGAGATCCGATACTATTTCGAGTATATGAGTGATCAAAAACTGATTGAGCTCACCACAATAGGCGGCCCTTTTTTATATGGCCATATCACACTTACTGACAAGGGAATTGCAAAAATTAAGGCTATCCAAAAGAGTTAGAAATAGACAATTCTTGGAATTTAATTTTACAAGATTCAGTAGTTGATATCTTACAACAATTCTCTATACACTCTCATAATTTAGGTTAAATTTTTCTACCTTTATTACGAAAATATCCATCAAAATAAAGGGTCAGAAATATGATTATTGGAGTTCCAAAAGAGATTAAATCACAAGAGAACAGGGTATCCGTACAACCGGCAGGAGTTCTTCAACTTAAAAGACATGGTCATAAAGTTTTAGTTGAAAACGAAGCCGGCCTCGGAAGTGGATTCACAAATGAGATGTACGAGGAAAGGGGGGCGGAGATAGTAGAAGACGTTGAAGAGATTTGGAGACAGTCGGACATGATTATGAAAGTTAAAGAACCGATTGCCGTTGAGTACCCAAGGATGAGAGAAGGACAAATTATTTTCACTTACTTCCATTTTGCTGCAAGCCAGGAGTTAACAGAAGCTGTTCGCGATTCTGGTGCAGTAGCTATTGCTTACGAAACCGTTGAAAAGAAAGACGGTTCGCTTCCACTTTTGATTCCCATGAGTGAAGTGGCCGGACGAATGGCATCTCAAGAAGGTGCAAAATACCTTGAAAAATCAAGCGGTGGTCGAGGTATCCTGATGGGCGGGATTCCGGGAGTAGCACCTGCAAACGTGATTGTACTGGGCGGTGGAATTGTTGGAGTGAACGCAGCAAAAATTGCGGCAGGAATGGGGGCTAATACAACCATCCTGGATGTGAATGTTCAAAAACTTCGTTACCTGGATGATGTCATGCCAAAAAACGTTCGAACCCTCTATTCAACAGAGGGGAATATTCGGAATTTGTTGGCAGATACGGATTTGATTATTGGTGCAGTGCTTATTCCCGGAGCCAAAGCCCCAAATTTAATTAGAAAAGATATGCTTGGGTTGATGAGGCCGGGCACGGTCATGGTTGATGTTGCTATAGACCAGGGGGGTTGTTTTGAAACGTCGAAACCGACAACTCATGATGATCCTATCTTCATCATCGATGATGTAGTTCATTATTGTGTGGCAAATATGCCGGGTGCTGTTCCGTACACATCAACCATGGGACTCACGAATGTAACGTTACCATATGCGGTGCAAATAGCCAATAAAGGCTGGAAGAAAGCCCTTGAAGATGATTTAGAGCTTCTCAAAGGTTTAAATATTGTAGATGGCAAAATTGTATATGAAGACGTTGCCGAAGCATTTGAGATGAACTATACACCTGTTGAAGAAGTGCTTTGAAATAACAAAAAGTTTAACTGCAATTTACTTAAATAAAAAAGCCCTGTATAACTTATAGCTATACAAGGCTTTTATTTAAGCTTTTCTTTTTATCTGTCTTCAACCGGAACCCAGTCGAGATTTTTTTCTCCGACGTATAGGGCTCTCGGACGTATCAATCGATTGTTGGATTTTTGTTCAAAGAAATGAGCGGTCCACCCTGAAATCCGGCTCATAGTAAAAATACAAGTATAAAGGTCGGGTTGAATTCCGATAGAGTAGTAAACCGATGCTGAGAAGAAATCTACATTCGGATCAATATTTTTCTCTTCCTTCATCGTTTTTACCATCGCTTCAGACCACTCATAAAGGTATTCATGACCGGTTTCCTCAGAAAGTTCTTTCGACATTTTTCGAAGATGAACGGCTCTTGGATCAAAGGTTTTGTAAACCCTGTGTCCAAAACCCATCATTTTTTCTTTCTTATTCAGTTTCTCTTTTGTGAATTTAACAGGGTCTGCATTCTCACCTTTTTCTTTAAGATTAAGCAACATATTCATCACAGCTGTGTTAGCTCCACCATGAAGGGGGCCTTTCAAGGCTCCGATGGCACCTGTTACTGCAGAAAACATATCAGATTCAGTGGCACAAATTGTTCGGCATGTAAAAGTGGAAGCATTCATTCCATGCTCGGCATGAAGTACGAGGCAGAGATTCATTGTTTTTTCGGCTGCCTGTCCGGGTTTTTCACCGTTCAACATATATAGAAAATTGAAAGCCGTGCTTCCTTCATCAAGTGGAGAAACAACTTCTTTTCCATTGCGAACGCGATCGAAAGCGGCAATGATTGTTGGAATCTGAGCCGTTACTGCGATTGCATGATTTGTATCATTTGAATCATCCTGGAAATCCGCAAGCATCGACACAGCGGTTCGGAGTACAGCCATTGGTTCGGCATCTTTTCTCGTGTTTTTGATATATTCAATAACAGGTTCCGGTAGTTGCCTTTCACCACGCAATTTATTGTGTAGCTCATCTAACTCCTCTTGGTTCGGAAGGCGGTCATTCCATAGCAAAAAGCAAACTTCTTCAAAGGTGGCATTTTCAGCAAGTGTATCGATGTGATAACCTGCATAAATAAGATCACCTGTTTGTCCGTCAATGAAACTTTTAGTGGTTGAGAAAGCAACAATACCGGCAAGTCCTTTATTTATATGAGGGTACTGCTCCAAATCAATATTTTCTAAGTTTTGCTCCGCCATTATCTTATTTAAAGTCTTTTTTAGTTATAGGATATTTGTTAATTCAATTTTTCAAATGAGCTTTATCCGGCTCTATCCCGAAAAAAAGAGAAAATTAAAATGAAATCTGCTATTGCAGGTTTGTTATTCGATGGAACTAAAATACAAAACAGTGCACGATAATAGAAGTAATAACACGTCTGTAAATTTATTTAACAAACAGAAACTTCTATCATTTAGTTTTAGATTCTTCCCAATATTTGTCCATCTCTTCAAGAGTAGAATCGGTAACGGACTTTCCCTGCTCTGAGAGTCTCTGTTCGATATATCGAAAACGTTCGTTAAACTTTTTATTTGCCAGACGTAAAGAATCTTCTGCGTTCAATTCTAAAAGTCGTCCTACATTTACAAGGCTAAAAATCAGGTCTCCAAATTCCTCCCGCTGATCTTCTTTCGATTGATTTACAACGGACTCACGCCACTCCTCAAGCTCTTCGTCCAATTTCTCCCATGCTAATTGCCACTCTGACCAGTCGAATCCAACATTACCGGCTTTTTCCTGCATTCGCTGTGCACGAATCAGACCGGGAAGATGCTTGGGAACGCCATCCAGGATTGATTCTTTTCCTTCTTTTAATTTGATAGATTCCCAGTTGGTGGCCACATCCTTTTCATCATCAACTTCAACATTATCAAAAACATGTGGGTGGCGTCGAATCAGCTTTTCAGAGATTCTGTAGATCACATCGTCAATTGAGAAGTATTCTGTTTCGGAAGCCATTTTGCTGTGAAAAACTACATGCAGCAGTAGGTCACCCAGTTCCCTGGATAATTCATCGTAGTCTTCGTTATCAATCGCTTCAACTGCTTCGTAGGCTTCTTCTATCAAGTTATCTTTTATGGAATTGTGCGTCTGTTTTCGATCCCACGGGCACTCTTTTCGGAGGATGGATACAAGTTCAACAAAATCTTCAAATTTATCGGAGGGGGTCATTTTTCAGTTGACAGTATGCAGTTAACAATGATTTGATTGACTCAATAAAGTAAGAGATTTTAAATGGTTGAACATGAAAAAATTGTATGAATTTATGATGTATCCTTAAACGATAATTTGATTTGAGATTACCTTACTTCATTCACGACTTCTATCTGGTTCAAAATGATGAACTCAATTGCCAAATGCTTACTGCCAACTGTTTACTGTCCACTGAACTACGTTTGTTTTTTCTTTTTCTCAGCAGCGGGGAAGAGGATATTATTCAAGATTAGACGGTAGCCTGGACTATTGGTATGAAGGCTCAGGTCGGTGGGTGGATCTCCAACTCGATGAGTATAATCTTCAGGATCATGACCGGCGTAAAATGTAAATGTCCCACGTCCAACATTACCGTGAACATATTTTACCTGGTTTCGACCCGGTGATTCTGCCAGGATTACGACACTGCTTTTTACTTTATCTTTTTGAAAAGCTGTTGCCTGTCCATAGAACCCCGGAATACTGCTCACATGGTTTTGTGTGAGCATGGTTGGTACAGGATCCCATTTGGCTGAAAACTCAAAAAGAGTAAAATAATCGAGGCTTTCACTAATTCGGTTTAAATCTACCTCAATGTCTATATCTGAATGCTCGTAGATATACGGATCAGTGATCATCTCAAAATTTTCGAATGCAAAAGTGCTTTCGTAATTCAGTTTCTCATTTACATTCGGATCGATTGGATCCCCGTCCATTGGTGTGGGAACCGGATCTAAATTCTCGCTTGCGAGTGCCATATCAAATGTATCAGTTGCAGAGCACATCGCAAACATAAATCCACCCTGCATTACGAAATCGCGAATTTTATGCACCACTTCTAACTTTAGCTGACTTACCTTTCCAAAACCTAACTCTAGGGCCAATTTTTCTTGCTCTCGAACGCTGGCAATGTACCAGGGCTGAGTTCGGTAAATTGCCCAAAATTTTCCATACTGTCCCGTAAAATCTTCGTGATGCAGATGAAGCCAGTCGTACTCATCAAGGGCACCGCTAAGAACTTCGGTGTCATATACCTTATCGTATGGGATCTCGGCATAATCGAGAGCAAGTGTCACGGCGTCATCCCAGGGTAGAGCATCCGGCGGAGTATAGACGGCTATACTGGGGGATTTTTCAAGGTTAATGGCCGCCATATTCACATTGGGTTGCTCAACTTCCGCGATAATAGATGCGGCTTCAGACTCTGAAATAGTTTCTACGCTCACATTTTTAAGCCTGCTTTTGCGAACGATGTCGTTTGTTGCCGTAGTCAAAAAACTGCCACCACGGTAGTTTAGTAACCACATACCTGATTCTCCCTCATCGATATGATTGAAAATCACTCCATAAGCTTTGAGATGATTGGTCTGCGAGCCGTCCATCGAGATTAAGACCCTCTGGGCATAGCTTAGATTAGCCAGGCCAAAAGTGACAGTAACAATGAAAACTATTTTCAAAAAATGCTTTTTGATCATGATTTACGTGGAAGTTGTTTCCATATTTTCAAGTTTTTCTCTTACAAAAGGTGCATAAAAACCGTTGGGAAATTCAATGAGTATTTCTTCATAAAGATCTATAAGATTTTGCTCAGTGAACTCCACATTTATATCAGAATCGAGAAATGAATAGGTGTAGTTATTAGGCGGTGCAGGAGGCAGGTCAATATTTTTCATGAAATATTCAATAAGCGTAACTTGATCCCATAAGAGCCGTTCTTTAAGTGGACTGTAGGGCTGGGATTGAATTGCCCTGTCAACCAATTGAAGTTTTAAACGATTGTATTGGTCGGGAAGTTCTTCAGACAGTTCAAGAATCAAGTCATCTGAAAAGGAATGATTCGTTTGAGCAAGAATCGGTTCAAGTTGTCGCAGTGCTTCATTATAATTACCAATATGAATGGAGTAAAGCGAATTGCCAATTGTCTCTAAAAGACTTCCGGTTGAATCAGCCCTCAAACCATTCTTAATCCACATTCTCAATTTAATCGCATCATTAGCGTAGTAAGATGTATTCCGTCGTTCAAGAGTTTTAAGCTGAATTTCAGCGAAATCAAAATCACCGGCAAAGAAATCAGAAAGGCTCAAATAGTACCTTGTCTTTTCTGATAATTCAGATTCATCAGATTGTTTATCAGCCCGTGTCAATGCTTGTCTCGCAGTAACAAAATCTTTTCTGAAGAGTGCGATTCTACCTTCAGCGTAATAGAGATATGGATTTTCTCCGGCTACAATTCTTCGTTGCATTTGGTTATACCAGGTTTCAGCTTTATCAAGATCTTTGTAAAAATCTACAGAGAGATCAATCAGGTTTGAATAGATTTCAGGAGAATTTTCGTAGTTGGGTGTTGAGTCCAGAAGTTGCTGATTGACTTCGTAAGATCTACTGAATTTCTCGTTCTGCCGGGAGGATGTTTCAATATTGTTTTGCTTGAGATATTCTCCCCACTCGCGATAAGCAGCTGCCAGACTCTCCTTCGCCCGAAAACGAAGCGAGGATTCAGCAGAATCTGTGTAGTATTGAAAAGCCTGGGTAGCCAGCTCAAAATTTCGAGCAGACAGAAGCTGATTTCCAAGCGAAAACAGTGAATAGATAGAATACTCCGTTTGATTTTCATATTGTCTCGCGAATACAAAAGCCCGTTGATGCTCATCCGTTTCAAGCAAGAGCCAAATCAATAATTGATAAAGTGGTGAGTAGGATTGGTGTTCTGTGTCCAATTGCAGGAGTTGATCTTCTAGCTCAAAAGCGGCGATCTCATAGAGTTTATCATCTCTCATTCTTAAAAATCGCTGCTGAACTAAACTCATTTGATCCGGAGATTGGACAATCAACCGAAAATATTCTTCAACCGATTCTTCAAATCTGCCTGCTTGCAGGTAAGTATTCGCAAGCTCATTCAGAAAAAGAGAGTCGTTGTTCAAATCCTCCCGAGCTTCATTGTACAATTCAACAGCAGCATCAAATTCCTGGCGGCTGGTCATAGAATTTCCTGTTGCATAGTAGGCTTGCTGACTTCCCCTGTTTCCCTCAATAATTTGATTCCACGTCTCTAAAGCTTTCTCGCGCTCTCCCTTCAGATGGAGAATCTCCGCTAGCTTTGTAGAGGCCTGTAATTGAAACCGACTATTCTGTGCTTGATTCCGAGCAACTTCCTCCGCCTCATCGAACTGCTTGAGATTAATTAAACAGCGTGTATATCTGTCGAAATAAACAAAAGATCTTGGATTTTGTTCGTAAAGGGAACGGATGATGGGCAACGCTTCCTCATACCTTTGTTGTTGGATTAGCTGGTTGGCCGTTTGATAGTCCTCAGTTTGCCCATACGATGTGAATGGAAAAAGAAGACCAAAACTTAGTAAGAGAAAAAATAATTTTGTTTTCATGAAGTCTGGAAGAAAAGTTTCTTGTGGATATCCGGCATCTTAGTTTTCATCATATCATAAAATCGATGCAGTGGGAATCCAACTACATTATAATAATCACCATTGATTTTTTCGACAAACAATGAACCCAGATCATCTTGAATACCATAGGAACCGGCTTTATCAAAGGGCTGTCCATATTTGATGTACTGTTCAATTTCTAATTCAGTTAACGAAGAAAATGTTACTTTTGTTCTTTCAAAAAAAGAGATTTCAGAACGAAATTTTCCGGACGAGTCAGTTTCTCCGGCATAAACGCCACTTAAAACATCATGTGTTTGTCCGCTCAATTTTTGAAGAAACTCCGATGCCTGATCTTTATCGTTTGGTTTACCAAGAATTTCATTATCTAGACAAACGATTGTATCTGCAGCAATTAAAAATTGCTCAGGATGGCGCATGGCTACATCCTCTGCCTTATGGCGGGCAAGGAGTTGAACAACCTCATGAGGTGGTGTATCTTCTGAAAATGTTTCTTCAATCGATGATGGATCTATCTCAAAATGAATTCCGACCTGAGTCAGCAGTTGAGCTCTCCGGGGACTGGCAGATGCCAAAATAACTTTCATATTTTGTATACTTCGTTCAGATCTGTTTTTTCAGTTACGGATAATTAAATAACTTAATGAATCAAACCTACAAAACAGAACCGTTTAATTAGCACTCATGTCTGCAAAAAAAAGAAAAAAAGACGATCAAAAACCGATGCTTTTTACCCCTTTGAATTATAAACTAATTGGTTTGGGGTTGCTGTTTCTCGTGATTGGTTTTACTGCAATGAGAATTGAGAACGAAGTCCAGGGATTTATCTCCCTTTATATATCTCCGGTTGTAATTATGGCAGGGTATGTTACCGTGTTGTATGCTATCCTTAAAAAAGATCACAAAATAAATGATCCCTCAACAACGAACAGCTCATCGTAAATTTTGTACCGGCTCATAAACTACTTATTTGGTTTAACGCTTATCTACCTTTTTATCCTTGAGGGCAGGATGGGAGATCATGTTATGGTTTTGATTGGGTTGGTACTATCTATCTTTGTAGCGTACACCACCTTTTTAACCAATTGGATTTCGCTTGAAGCTACCAAGGCAGTGGTTATTCTCGGAACAATCGTCCTTGGATTCGGCGGGTGGACGCTTGCGTTTGCAGTAGCCTTCTTTTTTGGAGTAAGCAGTTTTTTAACAGTTTTAAACAGCCGAATATCTGATGATTCCACCAAATCTGTACAAATTTTTAAAGACCGACGCAGAGATGGATATCAGGTTTGGGCCAATGGATTTTGGGTAGCTGTATTCTGTACTCTTTGGTTTACTTTAAATTCGATAGCTTACTTGATAGCCGCTTTTGCTGTAGTTGCTGCATCTACCGCTGATACATGGGCTACTGAGATTGGGACGTTAAATCCGGGAAAAACTCGAAAAATTACAACTTTTGAAAAGGTAGAGCCTGGAACTGATGGAGGTATCAGCCTTAAAGGAACGCTTGCAGGTGTGCTAGGAGCATTATTGATTGGTCTGTTTATCTTTAACTTGGAAATTTTATCTCCACTTAAATTTTTTGCTATTGTATTTGTTGGAGGTATTACCGGTTTATTGATTGACTCTTTTGCCGGGGCTATTCTCCTCGACAATAAGTTCGAACTGGAACCTCCCGAAGATTTTAGCGATGCAAATAATTCATTCACAAACAGCTTCATCAACTGGGCATCTACCGGTATAAGCGGACTGGCTGCTTATTTAATCACTCAACTCCTCCTTCTATGAAATGGTATAGAAAGCTACACTGGCAAATTATTATCGGACTGATACTCGGGCTTATTTGGGGACTCCTGTCAAGCATTGCAGGGTTCAATGAGTTCACCAGCAATTATATTCGTCCCTTTGGCGATATTTTTATCACACTTTTAAAACTTATCGCAGTTCCACTTGTATTAGCATCACTGGTTGTTGGTGTAACCAGCCTGAATGATATGACCAAGCTTTCCAGGATGGGTGGAAAAACCATCGGAATTTATATGGTCACTACGGTTTTTGCTATCACTATCGGATTGACTTCGGTCAATATCATTCAACCCGGCAAGACATTACCAGAAGAAACACGTACTTCGCTCATGGAGAGTTATGGGGAAGGTGTTCAGGAGAGGGGAGATGCAGCCGATCAACTCCTTGAACAGAGTCCACTTCAATTCATTGTTGATATTGTTCCGGAAAACTTTTTTGCTGCCGCATCTGATAATGGGAACATGCTTCAGATTGTATTTGTAGCCGTTTTTCTTGGAATTGGAATTGTTCAAATTCCTCTTCAAAAGTCACAGGTGCTTATAAATGTATTCGAGGCGTTAAATGATGTGATCATTAAAATTGTGGATCTCATCATGAAACTTGCCCCGTATGGAGTATTTGCTTTAATGGCCGTGGTTATTATCGATCTGGCAGGTGATGATATCGGTCAGGCACTGGTCCTTTTAAAAGCCCTCGGTTGGTATTGTATAGCTGTAGTTATTGGACTTCTTATTCATGTGATTGTGGTTTACTCCAGCTTATTTAAAATTTTCAGCAAAATGAAGCTTAGAGATTTTTTCCGGGCTATTCAACCGGCTGTATTGCTTGGCTTTAGTACGAGCTCGAGTGTTGCTACGCTTCCGGTTACGATGGAGAGAGTCGAGAAAAATTTGGGAGTTGAGGATGAAGTTTCCAGCTTTGTGCTACCGGTAGGAGCCACCATAAATATGGACGGGACGAGTCTCTATCAAGCAGTTGCAGCAGTATTTATAGCTCAGGCACTCGGGTTGGACCTTTCCATCGCCCAACAATTGACAATAGTATTAACGGCTACACTCGCATCAATAGGAGCTGCAGGAGTGCCGGGGGCAGGAATCATCATGCTTGTTATTGTTCTCCAGGCAGTTCAGGTTCCACTGGAAGGAATTGCGCTAATACTTGGTGTTGACAGAATTCTTGATATGCTCAGAACGGCGGTAAACGTTACGGGAGACGCTGCTGTTTCTGTTGCAGTTGCATATACTGAAGGAAAACTAGGACCGTTACATTTTGATGAAGATGAGTCATGAAACTTTTTAATGGAAAGTTCACTTAGATAAACTGGAAATACATTCATTAATTTATTGACTTTCAATGACAATAGTTTTTCTCTTTCTTTTGCTGTATATGCCATTAATAAATGATTCAACAGAATCTATGAAGGCTGAAAAGACTTGGTATGAAGATAGATTGAACTCCGGAATCGAAGCTTTTTATCAAACAGATTGGAATCGGGCCAACCGAAATTTTGAACAGATTAAAACTCGTCATCCCGATGATCCAACTCCCTATTTTTTTGAGAGTATGATGCCTTTCCTGGAATACTTTTTTGTGGATCAGTCGGAACAATTGGCAAGTGAATTTTTAAAAAAATCTGAGAAAGCTGTTGAGTTAAGTCAGAAAAAGTTGGAAGAAACATCAACAGACACTACAATGGTTTTGATGTTAAGTGGTTTATATGGATATCGAGGGTTGGTTGCTGCGGGACAAGGTGAACATCGAATAGCACTTCAAAGCGGTTTGAAAGGATTCAATTACACACGGCAGTTGCTTTCCATCGATTCAAACAGACCAGATGCGCGTATCGGCAAAGGAATGTTTTACTATATGGTGGGCAGCGTACCAAATGGAATGAAATGGGCAACCAATATTTTTGGATTAAATGCCGAAATAGAGGATGGATTTCATGAATTAAAAATAGCTGCAGAGAGTGATTCATATGTCAGCAATGACGCCAAAATGATGCTCATGTATTTGTATCAAAAAGAGGGGAGATTGGAAGATGCTCTTCATTATGCAGAAAAACTGACCAAAGATCTGCCTGAGAACGTAATCTTTTTGTATAAAAAAGCAGATATTTTGGAAAATCTCGGAAATAGAGAAGCCGCTTTAAACGTTTATAAAGCTATAATCAATAAAAATAATCCAGATTTGGGGCTTATTACCGAAAAAAGCAGAAAAAAAGCGGTTGAACTGGAAAAAACAGACATAAATAGTAGATAATAATTGAATAAATTCTAACCTTAGAGAGTAGATAATTATTTCTAACAGTTAAAATGTGTATGGGACGAAAGTTACGGGCCTTCTCCTTAACAATTTTATTCTTTGTTTCCGTTGTTTTGATCGGGGGTGGCGTAACTGTATCTACTGCTCAAATTTCACTCGAAAATGATACT
>Ga0102931_1001538_pt1 | contig 11488 bp, 10 predicted proteins | sample SalPonR1_C_D1_MG_FD_79282 | JGI IMG/M metagenome (GOLD analysis project Ga0102931, IMG submission 79282) | Salt pond soil microbial communities from South San Francisco under conditions of wetland restoration - Salt Pond MetaG R1_C_D1_MG | ecosystem: Environmental > Aquatic > Marine > Intertidal... | reverse complement strand
CAGCATATCTGAGTTTATCACGTACTTGATACAATATTTTGATTCTATCTGGGAAAAAGTTCCCGAGAATAAGGACACGGATTTAAAAAGAGATGAAACCCTTGAGCTCTTTTCCGGAAAAAAAGGGTTTATATCTTTTCATGAGAGAAATATTTTTGAATTTGAAGCGATTAGAAACCTTTTATTGGAATAAGAAGACTGAAGACATGGCATTTCTCTCGGCTATAAATCAATCTCTACTCATAAATTAACTGAAGGGCTAAACGCAGCACAACGACTATTTTTCAGAAAGGCTATGTCTGAACGCTGTCCTTTGCCAGAACCAAGACATGGCATTTCTCTCTGTTTACCCTCATTTCTTCTCACCAATAAACTAACGAATTGAACCGCTCGCTGCAGTCGCTGATCTGAAATGGCCTGTCTGGTATCGCACTTTTTTCGATTGAGTCTTTTTGATTAACTTATATTTCTAATCAATTCAATAATCTACTTCATAATCACCCTTTTTATGAGCTCCATTAAATACGGACTATTCCTCTTGATTTGTATATCGTTCACATCCCTTTTATCCGCCCAGCCCGGACCGGAATACTGGCAGCAGGCTGTTAATTATGAGATGGATATAGACATGAACGTCGAGACCAATCGGTACGATGGATATCAAAAATTATCCTACACCAACAACTCACCCGATACACTGGACAGGGTATTTTACCACCTCTTCTTCAACGCGTTTCAACCTGAAAGCATGATGGATAAGCGATCCCGTACAATTTCAGACCCGGACAGACGTATCGGTGATAAAATATTAGGGTACGACGAAACAGAAATCGGCTATCAGCGAATCGATTGGATAAAACAAAACGGAACTGAGGTTGAGTTTACTGTTGAAGGAACCATCATGGAAGTTCACTTAGCAGAGCCAATTGTTCCGGGCGAAGTGGTTGAGTTTGAGATGGAATATGAGGCACAGGTTCCACTACAAACCCGCCGTTCTGGTCGCGATAATGCAGAAGGTGTGCGCTACTCCATGTCTCAATGGTATCCAAAAATTGCCGCTTACAGCGAGCGAGGATGGCATCCCAATCCATACATTGCACGCGAATTTTATGCCCCGTTTGGCACATTTGACATCACTATTCATATAGATCGTGACTATGTTGTGGGTGCGGGTGCGTACCTGCAAAACCCAGAGGAAATCGGGTATGGTTATGAGGAACCTGGTATGGAGGTTAACCGGCCCGAAGGTGAGAAACTCTCGTGGCACTTTATGGCCTATGATGTCCACGATGTAATGTGGGCGGCTGACCCGGATTACACTCACACAACATATCGGGTACCTGATGGCCCTCTTCTTCGGTTTTTCTATCAAACCGATACGGTCGCTGAAAATGCCCCTGAGGGCGCCCAGGATGACTTAATAGATCGCTGGGAACAGCTCCCAGAGTTGACATCCCAGGGCTTTCAGTTTATGAACGAGAATTACGGAAAGTATCCACACGATGAATATATAGTGATTCAGGGTGGCGATGGCGGTATGGAATACTCCATGGGAACCCTGATTACAGGGAATCGGTCACTGGGCAGCCTTGTTGGCGTAACCGTTCATGAATTCATACACGCATGGTACGAGGGCGTTATTGGAAACGACGAAACCACCGATCAATGGATGGATGAGGGCTTTACTGTCTATCTATCAGCTTTAACCATGAACGAGCTATTTAATAATGGGGAAGGCGATCCGATGGTGAACAGGCACCAGAGCTATTTCAGAACAGTTAATGCCGGAATTGAAGAACCCATGCATATTCATTCAGATCACTACGAACGAAATTCAGCATATAGCATGGCATCCTATACCAAAGGGGCCATTTTCCTTCATCAGCTCGGTTACATTGTTGGAGACAATCTGCTCAAAAGTGGATTGAATCGCTTTTATGAGGAGTGGAAATTCAAGCACCCCGGCGGCCTTGATTTTATTCGAACGATGGAGAATGAGTCTGACATGGTTCTGGACTGGTACTATGAATATTGGATAACCACTACTAAAACGATTGATTATGGCATTGCTTCAGTTGAAACCGGTGAGTCTGTCGGACAAACAAACGTAACACTCGAACGATTAGACCTTATGCCGATGCCTATCGATCTGGAAGTGGAGTATTCAGATGGAAGTATTGAGCACTATTACATCCCTATGCGCATTATGTGGGGAGAAAAAGAGAATGAAAATCCAGCTATCGAACGGCACGTAGCAGAAGATTGGCCATGGGTCTTTCCGGAGTATGAGCTTACTATTAACCACCCGATGGAAGAAATTGCAAGGATTGAAATTGACCCTTCACGCCGAATGGCCGATCTCAATCGCGAAAATAACACGTGGATGGAAGATTAATTCATCCCCTGAGCTCTTTTTGAAGCCCGTTTCATCTATCTGGATGGCGGGCTTTTCTTTTATCATCTTATGACATCTCATCAACTTGGTTTTTTGTGTTCTGGCTTTAAACAGAAACCATGCGTCATTTTATATGGTTTGATAGATATGAAATTATCAACAGTGCTTCTTCTGCTAATTTGTTTCTGCGAAGTTGGTGTGGTATCAGCTCAAGATCACAACTTTACAGCAACTGTCTTACAACCGGCCGGATCAGTTATTTTACCTTCCGCTCAACCTGATTTACAGGATACCATCCAAGCCCGGAAACAACCTCTTTACAATGCAGATGATGTTCTCCTCTATCTACCTGCGCCAGCCAACATTGCAAAAAGCATCACCAGTAGCGGCAAGCAGATCGAGGTTATCATTATGGGGCCAAGGCTCTCAAATGGTCAGGTGTATGACATACTGCTGATTGGGTTGATGGAATTTGGAGAGAGCGACGGAGTAACCCAAAGAATTTTAGCGATTCCGGCCAACGCGTCATTTCAGACTATTAAGTCACCCAGCCTCAAACAGCTTCAGTTCAACTACCCCGGGGTCATTGAAATTCTATCAACTTGGTTTGTGAATGCCTATAGTGATCGCCGATCTGAATATCTTGGGGTGAAGGATGAAAAAGAAGCAATCAACTTGTTCCTACAATGAATCAAATCATTTACTGGCAGTCATTTATCATTCTGAAGGAATGCTCTTTTGGATACTTCTCTTAATTACTTCTGGCAACAACAACTACAACCGTAATTTTAGCTGATATGAAAACTGCCATCGTTACCGGCGCAAATTCAGGAATAGGAAAAGAGACTGCCAATAGCCTGGCAATGAATGGCTACAGAATCGTCATGATCTGCCGGAATCAAGAAAAAGCCGAAGCGGCCCGTCAAGACATCATTGACGATACCGGAAATGACCAGATCGATATTTTGATCTGCGATCTCAGTTCAATGAAACAAGTAAAAGCAACTGCTGAAAAAATTCGTGATTCTTATACAGAAATTGACCGGCTTGTCAATAATGCCGGCATTTTACCAGACGGTAATCGCAGAGAAACCGATGAAGGTCTCGAACTGACATTTGCAGTCAATCACATGGCATACTTTCTGTTGACAAAGGAACTGATGCCAATTCTTGAAAAGACGCCTTCCTCCCGTATTATTAATGTAGCTTCTGATGCACATCGATACGGCACTTTTAACCCCGAAAACCTTCAATTAAGCAGAGGTTACAGTACTTCAAAAGCCTATGGAAACTCCAAGCTTTTCAACATTATGTTTACATGGCAGCTTGCAAAAGAAATAGAGGAAAAGGACATCACTGCCTTCTGCCTGCACCCGGGCGTTGTAAACACAAACTTCGCAGCTGACTCCGACTCGTGGTTCGCCAAACTGTTTAACCTTGGCCGTTTTTTCATGCGATCACCCGAGAAAGGTGCTGAAACAACTGTTTATCTATGCCTAGAAAAAGAAATTGAGCATTTGTCGGGTCAGTATTTCAGAGATAAATCACCTGTAAAACCCTCTGCACCTGCCCAATCCGATGATGACTGCAGACACTTATGGGAGCTGTCAGAAGAGTTAGTAAATGATGTTTTAAATTGATTTGAATGAAGTACATTTCCATACACGTAATAGTCGCAAAATATAATCGATGCGGTTTAAAACTTTGCCTTCACTCCCCGATCATTTTTTCCATGAAAAACATTCTTGGATCACCACTTGAAAAGCCAAATCTCTCGTAGAGGTTTTTAGCCCTGTTGTCCTCTCTGACCTCTAATGTCACTTTGCAGCATTTCTCTTTTCTGGCCTCTTTTTCAGCGGCAGCCAGGAGCGCTTCACCCAGGCCGTTTCCACGATATGCAGGTTCTACAACCAGGTCGTGTATGTTGAGAACCTTGCTGGCGTAAAAAGTAGAAAAGCCAAAGACACAGTTCGCAATACCGGCCGCATTGTCATCTACAAAGGCAATGAGATGCATATTACAAGGAAATTTTTCTAGTTCGTCAATCAATCTTCTTTTCGTGTCATCGCTAAGTGGCCGATTCATACCCATAGGGTCACGGGCATACATATCTGTAATATCGAGGATCGCCTGCTGATGCTTTTTTTTGGTAAGGTCTGCTCTAATAATTTCCAGTTTTCTCATCTAAGACTCTCTGTTAATGTAATCTTGTAGGATCTATACTATCAAAAATTTCGGTGAACTATGCAAGACTCAAAATTTCAACATTCAAAATCTAAACACTTTTTTTAAATGAAATAATTATTAATAGCATCAGCAGAGCATTTTTTAGCTATTTTTACTTCATAATATCAAATAATAGTTAATTACTTAATTCTTTAATCCTCTGTCACAATCTATGATTTGTCAGCCTCTGGTAAATGATGGGATTGAAACGCAGGCTGATCATCACGACGGCAGAAATGGCAGACATGGCATGTCTGGTCAACGGTGCCACGCTGAGCTACCCGATCTAAATCCATCATGACACAGATCGACGTTTCCACCAGGAGACATGCTATGTCATTATTAATCCTGCTTATACTTGAAGAGATTATCAGCTCCCACTTTCTCCTCGGCCTGAGTAAGTGCATAGGCGCTGTCGAATAAGACGATCGGGTTTTCTTCCATGTCCTTGGTGATGTGTGTGGAGTAGCTTGATTCAAGTTTCTTCATCACTTCATCAGCTGTTTTACTTGAAAGCCAGCGGGCTGAATGGTAGGTAACCCCGTGTTGATGAAGTTCAACGCCATACTCAGCATTCATCCTGTGTTCAACGACCTCAAACTGTAGGGCTCCCACTGTTCCAAGCAGAAGTTCGTTTCCAACACCATTCGGTACTTCAAACACGTGAACTACTCCCTCTTCGGAGAGCTGCTTCAGGCCTTCACGCAATTGCTTACGCTTAAACGGATCTTTTGTTGATACCTTCATAAAATGCTCGGGCGTGAACAGAGGAATAACGTTAAAACTGACCGGATCTTCAGCATGAATCGTAGATCCGATTCTGAAAAAACCGGGGCTGAAAAGTGATACGATATCTCCGGGATACGCCTCTTCCATGATATGCCTTTCGTCGCCCATAAGAGTGTGCGGGGTCGACATTTTTACTTTTTTACCTGTTCCTGCATGAGTCACTTCCAGACCACGCTCGAACTTACCTGAAGTGATGCGAATAAATGCAGCGCAGTCCCTGTGGTCGGGATTCATATTTGCCTGGAGTTTAAAAATGAATCCACTAAATGGCTGATCCAGCTTGCGGTTAGCACCAGTTTCATCCTGGTATTCCTGCGGGGTGGGCGCCAGATTTTCAAAATAATTCAGAAACACATCCAGACCGAAACTGTGCAGCGCAGATCCAAAAAATACAGGTGACGCTTCACCTACTTTAAAAGCATCCTGATCCATATTATTAAACATGTCCTCAATCAGCATGATCTCTTCTTCAAGATCTGCTTTTTCCGCATCTGAAAGCCGGCATTTTTCCAGTCCTTCTTCGAGCCCGTAAACTTCCGTGGTTGCCTTTTTAGCTCCGTGCTTCTCCTTCACATAGAGATGCATCTCTTTGCCAATCAGATCATAAATACCCTGAAATTTCTGTCCGTAACCGATAGGCCAGCTTGCGGGAATAGCTTCAATGCCCAGCTTGCTCTCAATATTGCTGAGAATTTCAAGAGGCTCCATACCCGGGCGATCACATTTGTTCACAAACGTGATTACCGGAACCCGGCGCATTTTACAAACTTCAAATAGTTTCTCGGTTTGTTCCTCAACTCCCTTAGCGACGTCAATAACCATTAGCCCGGAATCGGCCGCAACCAGTGTACGCAGTGTATCTTCGGAAAAATCCTTGTGCCCGGGGGTGTCAAGCAGATTATAGCGTATTCCATCTTTTTCGAATCTTAAGACAGAGGATGTAACCGAAATTCCACGTTCCTTCTCAATGGACATCCAGTCAGATGCGGCGTGGCGGCTTGCTTTACGCTGGCGAATAGATCCAGCCTCGTGAATTGCGCCTCCGTAGAGCAACAGCTTTTCAGTGAGCGTGGTCTTCCCGGCATCCGGGTGAGAAATGATTGCAAATGTTCTCCGCGACTGAGCCTCTTTTAGAATCTCGGCCGGAGATGCGGCTGTATCAACTTTAGACATAACTTTTTTCAACTTCGATTAGCTGACAAATATACGGTTTTATATGGAGGTTTTCACTTTTGCCACACGATAGAATTTTTTACGAAACACCTCGTAAGACACTTTTGCTCCCATATAAATCTGCTCTTTTCAACTACCTCATTTTATGCTTTTACGGTAGAGAGCAGACATTCAGATAGCGCCTCAATATCAGATTCGTCATTATACACATTTGGAGAAATTCTGATTGCTGACCCACGAACAGATACATGAATATTTCTGCTTTGCAACGCTTCCCTGACGCTTTTCATCTCTGTTCCAGCAGGAACCCGCGCGCCAAACATATGTGGTGCCCTGTATTCGTCTTCTTCTATTTGGTAGTCAGAGTCTATTAATGCAGGTATAAGTGGCTCAGACAAAGACCTGATGTAGCTTTGAATATTGTGAATACCCCATTCCTTAACCTGAAAAAGAGCCTCGCGCATCATAGGAAGCGTTATGAAATTACTGCGCTGCCCTACGTCGTATCTTTTAGCACCGGGCTGGTACTCTTCTTCGTAATCCACAAGGGATGTAAAGTCTTCACTATTTTTTCTCACAATCCACCCTTCTTCCAAAGGAATACCACCTGTAAGACGCGGGCCAAAATATCCCAGCGCAATACCATAAGGCCCCATCAGCCATTTATATCCGGCACATATAAGTGCATCAGGTTTTACATCCTGAACGTTAAGCGGCAGTGCTCCAACAGACTGTGTTCCGTCCATCACAAAATATCCTCCAACCGAATGCACTTTATCTGAAATCTCACGAATCCTGAACACCGTGCCATCTGTCCAGTGAACATTACCAAGTGCAACAAGGAGCGTGTTATTATTAATAGAGTTTAGGATAGTCTCATTCCATTTTTCACCACGCTTTTCACCCTCCGGAGCTGCAATCCTTTTGATTGAATTACCAGTTCTTTTAGCATATGCCTCCCACGGATAAACATTACTTGGAAATTGTTCTTCTGCGATGATGATTTGTTTACCCGGTGTTTTGGGTAGATTATTAACCACCGTTCCCATACCGTACGATACGGCCGGCATGATGGCTACCTGATCAGGTTCTTCGGCGTGAATAAGCTCTGCAAAAAGCGATCGGATCCTTTCACTGTCGTGGAAAAATCGATCCGGAGTAGTTTCCCAGGGACGTGATTTGCCCCTTACTCCCTCAACCCCGGCTTGTTCAACTCTTTTTAATAGCGGCGATAGATACGAGCAATTCAGATAGTGATGTCCGGACGGCATCATAAACAGATCTTTCTGACAGGTGAGCATAGTAATAAATGATTTTTAAATTGGTTATTTGAACAAATATAACTGTCTGATCTCAGCCTTGCACCACCTCTATTAATAGCTTTCAATCGCCGGTTAATAATGGGTCAAAACAGCCCCAATTGTTCATTCTGTCTCTCTTTTGGCGATGCAGGCATTGGGTCCAGTTCAACGAACTCTGTTAATAAACGGTGGAAGTGGCGGGCGAGTGGCGGCGCATAAAGTGTGTTTGGTGCATGGATAAAAATATAGGGATGTCGCCCCTCTTTTATCCAGTCAGCTGTAATAATAGCCCATTCTTTCAGATAGGCTTCATTCTGTACAATCTGATTCCCCCCCACAAACCGAACAAACGGCCGTGATGCACTGGCATCAAACCGGACTGGCGTTTTAGGTTTCTTTTTTTGAGCATTACGGATGCTTTTATCACCGCCTTTAATACTGTGCAATTTTCGTGTATCGAACGTAACCCGATCAACAGAATGGGATTTTAACAGATTAAAATATCGGCGTTCCTGCCGTCCCCGATCATAAAAGTCCTGGTGCCTGACTTCTACAGCATAGTGATAATAAGGCGGCAAATATTCCAAAACCTCTTCCAGCTTAGAGAACTCATTATAGGAAAACTGTGAGCTCAGCTGGATGTGGAAAGGACCCAGTTTGTCCCGAATTGGTTCAAACAACTCAAGAAAGTTCATTACATCTTGTTTTACGTCTTTCAGCCTTTTGTAATGTGTAATACCCTGTGGAAACTTAAAGCAGAATTTGAAACCTTCAGGCACTTCATTTCCCCACTTGATCACGGTTTCTGGTGATGGTGCCCTGTAAAATGTGGTATTACCTTCAACGCTGTTAAAAACAGTGCCATACTGCTTTAAAAACTGATTTTGAGATGCCTCGTCAGTATAAAACTTACCTTTCCAATCTTTGTAACCCCATTGGGTCAGTCCAATGTTATATTTTTTAATTGCCATAGCTTACTCCATAATATAAATACTGCATATGTAATCAAATAAGACGCATTATACGTTCAATTGGGGCCTTATTGGTATTCTTATGACTTAAAAAAGGAGGTCTGATCGATATTTGCATTCATAGAATCTAACTCTATATTCAGAGCGACGACACCTATGTTAATATACAATCCAGATTACTCATTCGCTGATCCACGCATTTAACATAACTGCCAAAACACTCTATGCCATTTAACTGGATCGACTACACCGTCATTGCCTCCTACATAGCCATAATGGTAATTGTGGGCTATTATTCTCAAAAAAGAGGGCAGGAAGATCTTGAAGACTATTTCACGGGTGGTAAAAATCTCCCGTGGTGGCTCATCGGCGTGTCGATGGTTGCCACAACTTTTGCCGCTGATACACCCCTTGCCGTTACAGGAATTATTGCTACCGAAGGTATTGCCGGTAACTGGATTTGGTGGAATTTCATGTTTTCCGGGCTAATCACCGTCTTTCTATATGCCAAACTCTGGAAGCGGGCTGATGTGATCACCGATGTTGAGTTTATATCCATACGTTACAGCGGTAAAGCGGCGCGTGTTTTAAGGGGTTTTCGCTCGCTTTACCTGGCTTTCCCGATAAACTGTATTATTCTGGGATGGGTAACCGTAGGTATGGCAAAAATCCTGACAGTACTCACAGGTGCCGGGCAATGGGAAGTAATAATCATTATGTACGTGATGATTGGCGTTTATATTGCCTTTTCTGGTCTCTGGGGCGTTATCATTACTGACTTCATTCAGTTTATCATAGCCATGGGCGGCACTATTTTGCTTGCATGGTATGCAGTAGATTATATCGGCGGGCTGGATGCGCTTCAAGCTGAGCTTATCAACCTCTATGGAGAGGGACATTCCATGCTATCTATTAATCCGCTTAGCAGTCCTGATATTGCTATCGCTACAGCACTCGTCTGGGTTGGCATGATGTGGTGGGCCTCGTGGTATCCGGGGTCGGAGCCCGGCGGTGGCGGATATATTGCCCAGCGAATGTTTTCGGCTAAGGACGAGACCAATGCCGTGGGAGGGACGCTGCTGTTCAATGTAGCTCACTTTGCACTTCGTCCCTGGCCCTGGATACTAGTGGCACTTGTCGCACTGGTGGTTTATCCCGGCCTAGATGATCCTGAAACCGGATATCCGCTTCTTATGCTGAAACTCCTGCCTCCGGGACTTTTGGGGCTTCTCGCAGTCGCATTCCTTGCAGCGTTTGTCTCAACAGTATCCACTCACCTGAACTGGGGCGCATCTTATGTAGTCAACGATTTTTATAAGCCATTCCTAAAGCCTGAATCTGATTTTAAATCTAAAGCTGCAGCACAAAAGCATTATGTATTGGTTTCTCGCTGGACCACTTTGCTGATGATGATTTCAGCCGTTATTGTCTCTCTTTTGTTTGATACGGTGCGCGGCGGATGGGAAGCTATTTTATCAATTGGAGCCGGTACAGGGCTTGTTTACATGCTGCGCTGGTTCTGGTGGCGGATTAACGCCTGGAGTGAGATTTCTGCCATGACAGCCGCAGCAATTGGAAGCTTTCTTGCACCGGCCATTGGATATGATGATTTTGCATCAAAAATGATCTTTACAACCGTTTTTGCTACGATCATCTGGATAGGCGTTACTTTTATGACCAGACCTGACGATGAACAAACACTCCAAACCTTTTTTGATCGCGTAAAACCGGGAGGGCCTGGCTGGAAAAGGTTCATCACGACAGGTGAAAGAACTTACTCCCTATTACCGGGACTGGGCTATGCAGCCATAAGTGCCGTATCAATTATAGCCTTTCTTTTCGGCATGGGACAGATATTCTTTGAGTCAGTGCTTTTTGGAATTGGATCTTTTGTGGCGGGCATTGCAGGTATCTGGTTTGTGATCAGGAAAATTTAGGCTAAGCCTCTTCTTCGTCCAGATTTTCAAGTTCACTGCTGCCATACTCGAGCAGTTTTCCGACAGTATCGAGATACTTTTCTCCAATTAAATCCCTGATAGCTTTCACCGTCTCCTGATACTCTCTTTCCATATCTGATGAAATCAAACGTCCTTCCTCTGTAAGTTCAATAGTCATATTTCGACCGCTGCGTTTCTTGGTGATATAGCCTGCTTTTCTAAGCTTATCCACAAACCTTGTTATGGTAGATGGAGCAAGCGATAACAAATCTGCTATCTCTTTTTGAGATACAGATTCATGTTCACGCATCAATATCATTAATTCAACGTAAGATGTTGCAAGATTGAACCTGCTAAGCCTATCGTCAAAAAAAGAGGTAAGCGTTCTAGAGAAGGAGTTAACTGAATTGTGAAAAGTATCCATGGCAGGCAAGATTTATTTTGTATATGCAATCAAATAAGCAAACTATTACCAATAAATCAATTCCTGTTTCCAATTGGACGCCTAAATTACGATCTTAGGACAACCTGTTTGCAACTATGTATAAAGTACAGCTTAAAAACTTTGAAGGGCCCCTTGATCTCCTGCTTTTCTTCATCAAACGAGATGAGCTTGATATCTACGACATTCCTATCTCCCATATCACCCGAGAATTTTTAGAATATATTCGTCTCATGGAAGAACTCGACCTGGAT
>Ga0102931_1001534_pt1 | contig 11500 bp, 6 predicted proteins | sample SalPonR1_C_D1_MG_FD_79282 | JGI IMG/M metagenome (GOLD analysis project Ga0102931, IMG submission 79282) | Salt pond soil microbial communities from South San Francisco under conditions of wetland restoration - Salt Pond MetaG R1_C_D1_MG | ecosystem: Environmental > Aquatic > Marine > Intertidal... | reverse complement strand
GTTGCAAAGTTAAAATCTGTCGACCACTGGAAGTTACCGACAATATTTCTTGAGGTGATCTGAGCTTCAAACCCTTTATTTTCAACTTCACCAATATTGGTTAAAGCCCTTGTAAAGCCTGTAACGGCCGGAATGTTCACTTCGAGTAGCAGATCTTCAGTATTACTTATATAATAGTCGAAAGATCCATAAATACGATCTTCCAGAAGTGCGTAATCGAGACCTGCATTAAGCTGCTTGGTTGTCTCCCACGTCAGCTCAGAGTTGCCAAGTGTTGAGGGAGCAGCACCGGGAACAATCTGGTCACTGATCACATAGTTTGACTGGCCAAGCAGTCCGATTGAGCCGTAGTTGGGAATAAGGAAGTTACCCGTTACACCATAACTTACACGTGGTTTTAGCTCGCTGAACAGTGACTGATCTTCCATAAACTGTTCGCGGGTCATTCTCCAGCCAACTGAAACTGACGGGAAAACCCCGGTCTGATTGTTCTCACCAAACCTTGACGATCTGTCGGAACGAATAGTACCGGTAACCAGATATCGGTCTCTGAACACATAGTTCACACGTGCCAGGTAGGAAACAAGAGACCACTCCTCTATAAATTGAGATCCGTTGGTAACCTGCCCGCCATTTACAGTCTGCACCTGGTCATCAGGGAAGTTCTGGGCTTCTACGGAGTTTCTTTCATCCCGCTGCTTCTGCACCGTGTAGCCTGCAACAGCATTGAATCGGTGATCTTTACCAACTGTTGCCTGGTATGACAGGGTGTTTTCCCAAAGCCAGTTAAAACTCTGGGCAGAAGAGGACTGCCCGAAAGGCCTTGGGTCACCGCCTCTGTAAAACAGCCTGGTTCCCTGGAAAAATGACCGCTGATAGTTGTCAAGGTCATATCCTACCATCGACTTGAACTGCAAATTCTCCTTAATCCGGTAAGTGCCAAGCAGATTACCGTATATTCTGTTATTTGCTATTCTTTCGTCAATGAAATCCCGCACCGCAAGCGGGTGGTTTGTGGTGGTAGTGGCGCCACCGAGATCGTTGTGGCTGCCATCGAGCTGGCGGTAAGTTCCATCAGCATTGTATGGACTCACAACAGGCGACTGCGTCATTGCAGAGTATATAATTCCCGGAGGTGTTCCAAAGTAAGGAGCGCCTGCAGGCTTACGGTCATGTTCGGTGAATGCACCGTTTACCGTTAGCCCAACCTGAATTTTTTCAGACAAGTCCGCAGTTACGTTTGTATTCAAAGAGTACCGGTTAAACGCAGATCCGTCAACGATACCTGTCTGATCCATATAACCGCCACCAACAAAGTAGGTTACATTTGAAGACCCACCAGCTACTGAAACGTCATAATTTTGAAGGACAGACCGGTCCAGTACCAGATCGAGCCAGTCGGTGTCAGTTCCATCCCAGTTCACATACGCTTCCGGAATAATGTGGTTACCTGTTGCCCCTGAAGCCTCACGCCCTGCATTTGTGTCTGGATCATACTGAGGGTTGTAAAACGGGCTTGACGGATTTGTTGGATCCTGCTGTCTCAGATACGTGTTATTTCGCGCATCCTTGGTATATGAAATAATCTCCTCTGCATTCATCATCTCCGGTACGTTAAATGGAGTTTGAACACCCACATACGATCTGAACCCGACCTGAGGCGGCGTATCTTTCGTACCTTTGCGTGTCGTAATCAGAATAACGCCATTCGATCCCCTTGATCCGTAAATCGCTGCAGCAGATGCATCTTTAAGCACCTCTATAGATTCGATATCATTCGGATTCAGAGTAGCCAGGGGATTTGCCCGAGGCGGCTGAAATGATGATCTCTGGGAACCGATAGCTCCCTGCTGGTTAAAATTTTGAGACAGCGGAACACCATCGATCACATAAAGCGGATCGTTACCGGCCGAAATAGAGCCTGTACCGCGAATGACGACCTGAGGTGCTGCTCCGGGTTCACCGGTTGATTCAGCTACATTTACGCCGGCAAGGCGACCCTGGAGGGCATTTTCAAAACTTGACGACGGATTGTTTTGTATTGTTTCCGCGCTGATTGAGGATACCGATCCCGTAACTTCCGTTCTCTGCTGCACACCGTACCCTACAACAACCACATCATCCAGCATAGAAACATCGGTTTCCATCTCTACTAAGAAATTTGTCTGGTCTCCAATAGGGATCTCTTGTCTTAAATAACCCACATATGAAAATGCTAAAGTTTCACCACCTTCAGGCACTGTAAGGGCAAACTCTCCATTTACATCGGTGGTTGTACCTGCCTGAGTGCCTATAACGAATACAGTAACACCAACTAAAGGTTCGCCTGTATCGGCATCGACAACCTGGCCTTCAACATCAACCAGAGCCTCTTCATCATTCTCCTCCTCTATAACTCTTTCGCGAAGAAGAATCTGTCGCCGCGACGTGATGACAGTCTCGTATGCCGTCTTTTTGAGTATTTCTTCAAATGTTTCACCTACACTGATTTTGTCTGATTGAAGTGTTACCACATCACTTTCATCAAATACACCGGAGTCGAAAGCAATCTCGAGATTTGCTTTTTCAGCGACTAAGAAAAGCGCTTTTATAATTGGGGTATCTTTAAAGTTAACGGCAATAGGTGATTTTAGCTCCTCTAACTGGTTCCTGTACTCCTCTACAGAGTAGTAATCCAACTGAGATAACTCCGATATCGGAGACTGTATTTGACTATGAGCCTTTGATGGAATAAATGGTGAAATCACCATTAATACCAGTAAAGGCAGTCCTTTTGACAACGTAACGATCTTCATACGCGTGGGCTTTTGGTTTCTGTTGTGGTTTACTGTCTATAGCAGACAATTTGTTAGTTAATGATCACACGGTCACCATTCACTTCATATTCAATGTCCATGGCCATTTTAATGACATCCATTACTTCCGTAACCGAACGGGTTTTTAAATCGGCTGAGAACTCTTTTTGCAATATCGATTCATCTGTGCCGCTGTATGTAATTTTAATGTCGTATATTCTTTCGATATGCCTGAAAACTTTTTTCAGCGGGTCATCTTTAAAAACGAGGCGTCCTTCCATCCAGGCGAAATAGCTGCCTGGATCCTCAACCCATTTAAGGTTCATTTTGTTTTCTGATACTTTAATGGAGCCTATGTACCCCTCATTCACAATCATTCTCTGCTCTTTATTATCTTCGCGGCTAACTTCAACCGTTCCTTCTCTGACCACCACTTCAATCACATCCTCATCACTGTAGGAGCGCACATCAAAAGAAGTACCAAGCACTTCAATCACGCCTGATTGGGATTTAATTCTGAACGGTCGTCTTTCTTCTGATTCTACATCAAAAAAGGCCTGACCATAAAGCTCAACTTCCCTGGCTTTCTGCCCGAAATTTTCAGGTACTATAAGTTTACTTTCTGAATTCAGAGTTACTTCAGACCCATCTCCAAGTTCTATTCTTGCCCGTTCTGCTGCATTTGTCTGAATTTCATTAAATACAGGCTCATATACCTGTTCCTGCTGTTGGGGTGCATACTGCAGAGTTAAAAAACCGGATGTGAGGGCAACTAGTATGAGGGCCGCAACTTTGATAAGGTTTGATACGAGCTGATGCCGTTTTCTGAGACGCTTGAACTTCAGCACACGTTCATCTTTTGCTTTCTTGTTTGATTTTTCGATATGATCTGAGATTCTCTCCCAGTCTTTTTCAAGATTCAGTTCATTAAGAAGTGCTTCCTGGGACTTATCTTCCGAGGCCTTCCAGATTTGGCTGACAGAATGAAGGCTTCGGCTGTTCTCGTTGCTTTCAGACAGCCAGTTTTCCAGTATTAATGAATCAGCATCGTCCATAGTACCATCAAGGTATCGAACAATGACTAATCGAATGTTTTCAGTATCAGACATATTTGAGCTTATTTGTTATCATAGACAGTGTTGGATCTCTCACCCCCCACTCAATAATTATTTTTTTTTTGATTTACAGATCAAGCCGTTCACGAAGAAAGATTAGCGATTTTCCCATCTGGTTCTCAACTGTTTTCCTCTTTATCCCCATTACTTCAGCAATTTCTTTATAAGAGAGACCATGTTTTCGGTACAAAATAAAGATCGATCTGCGGCGCTCTGGAAGTTCATCTACCAGCTTCCATATTTTTTGAGTCAGTTCTTCGGTATTGAGGTTTGAAGGGTTCTCTTCCTTCAGCAGATCTTCATACTTTCTCAGCCTGTTAGTCAGCCGCCGCTTTTGTTTGTTTTTTTCGATGTAGTTAAGCGACTGGTTTCTTACCGCCTGGTAAAGGTAGGCCTTCAGCGAATGACGGATTTCAAACTCTTTATGGCTATCCCAGATTTTAATAAAAACTTCCTGCACAACATCCCTTGCTACATCAAGCGACTTAACATGGCTGTTGGAAAAAACACATAGTTTTGAATAGTAACTCAGAAACATTTTCTCAAACGCACACTGATCCCCTGCCCGGATTTTTTCGGCTATATTCTTTTCGGTGTATTCATTTTTAATCATGGGAATTCACCGCTATCTATACGTCTGATAACTTTTCTTTGGCAATAATTTTAGCAGAAATTTGAGACATCATTTTTTGTAAGAAGGCCTTTCAATGGTCAGTTAAAGGCTTCAAAAGCTTGTATTTATAACAAGATATACAAATAGAATAAATTACGATCAGTAACAAGGGAATTTTGATTTACCTTCTTGAGTCTGTCCAAAATGATACATTAGTTCGAGCTTTGCTTAAATATTTTAGCTTTATCATTTAGACTCTCCCTATTCCCTCTCTAACTGATAGAGAGGGATTTTCTAAATTATTTAAGCTTGTTTCTCTGATGATTCACTTTTTGGACAGCACCGGCAGGTCTAAAGCTTATATTTAGTGAACCCTTCAATCGAGTCATACTCAGCCAGCCCAAGCTGATCGTACAGCCGTGCTGTTTCCATCGTTCTTTCATCTGCAATCATCCAGAATTCCCGGCTTTCAATTCCAGGGTATTTCGGCTGATCTTTCTGAGATGCATGTTTAAAAATTGCACGTCTCTTTTTCAGACGTTCATCCGGACTAAGCGGAACTGCCATATCGATGTCGCTGATATCCCAGTCCTGCCAAACCCCTTTATAGAGCCATACATTACAGTTGTTCATCCACTCTTCACCCGACAGCTCATTCAATGCAGTACGGATCGCATTCCAGCATATTCGATGAGTTCCGTGAGGATCTGATAAATCACCGGCGGCGTATATTTGATGTGGTTTTACGCTAACCATCAATTCTTTGATAAGCTTCAGGTCTACCTCAGAGAGCGGGTTCTTTTTCGCCCTTCCTGTTTCATAAAAAGGCATCTGTAAAAAGTAGATATTATCGTCCTCAATTCCGGAATATCGGCAGGCGGCGCGCGATTCGGCCTGTCGTATTTTCGTTTTGATTTCCAGCATCACGTCAGAATCGGTATCACCCGGCTCTTTTTCCCTGACAGATACCTTGAGGTTTTCAAAAAGCTTTTGTTCATATTGATCTTTACTGAACTGAGACACAAAGTCGGCGTATCGAAGGGCTTCATTATCGTAGACAGATATGTTGCCTGATGTTTGATATGCAATATGCACATCATGTCCGTGATCGGCGAGGCGCATCAGTGTTCCCCCCATAGATATCATATCGTCATCGGGATGAGGAGAAAAAATAAGAACACGTTTTGGAAACGGCTCTGCCCTCTCAGGACGGTTTGAATCATCGGCATTGGGTTTGCCACCCGGCCACCCGGTAATTGTATGCTGAACCTGGTTGAACACCCGGATATTTACGTTATAAGCCGGCCCCTGGTCTGTTACAATATCACTCATGCCATTCTGATTGTAGTCCTCGTCTGTCAATTTCAGAATAGGCTTTCCAACATTCAGACTCAGCCAGGTTACTGCTTTTCTTACACGGTCATCATGCCACCTGCATGGCCCCACCAGCCAGGGCGTTTTTCTGCGTGTGAGTTCTGAGGCGGCTGCCTCATCCAGGACAACCACTGTATGTTCATGCTCCTGAAGGAACGTTGCGGGTATCTGTGCAGAGATTTCACCTTCAACAAATCGCCGGATTATCGGGGCTTTAGACTCCCCCCAGGCCATCAGGTATATCTTTTTGGCTTTCAGGATTGTTCCCACACCCATGGTGATAGCCCGGCGGGGAACATGTTCTTCACCAAAAAATGATGCGGCTGCATCTGCACGGGTCAGCTCGTCAAGCGTGACCATCCGGGTGGGTGTCTTTGCCAGGGATCCCGGTTCGTTAAATCCAATATGCCCGGTGCGGCCTATTCCAAGTATCTGAATATCAAGGCCGCCGGCCCGTTCTATTTTTTCTTCATATTCCTTGCAGTAATCGTAGACATTTTCCCGTTCGAGCGTCCCGTCCGGGATGTGTATGTTCTCCTTTTTTATATCTATGTGATCGAAGAGATACTCGTTCATAAACCTCACATAGCTTTGCAGCTCCTCAGGCCGTATCGGGTAATATTCATCCAGATTAAACGTGATTACCTTGCTGAAACTTAATCCCTCCTCCCTGTGCAGCCGTACAAGTTCACCATATACCTGGATAGGTGTAGACCCCGTGGCTAAACCAAGGACTGTATGTTCGCCATTTTTATTTCTGGTTTCAATAAAGCCTGCTATATCTTTCGCTACAATTTTGGAGGCTTCGTCGGGATCATTAAAGATCTTTGTTTCAATCTTTTCAAAAATTTTCTGGCTATGATGTTCGGTCAATTCCATGCTATGTGTCAATTATCTACTATTTAACGGTGTAAGTAAGGCACTGGTGGCACTCAGTTGAGGCCGGAAAAACTGTTTGACAGCTTCAAAGGTTTTATACCGCTTCATAATCATTACAGAAGAAGCGGTATTACACTAAAAAGGTGTCAGATAAAGAGTTTCACCCTTATGAGCTTTCAAACAGATTCACGCCATTACTGGTCCTGGATGTCACGTGACATATCTTCCAGTGTGCGGCCTTTTGTTTCAACTACATATCGTTTTACAAAAAAGAAGGCCAGGATTCCGAATCCGGCATAAATTCCATAGGACATTCCGAGACCAATAGACGCAAGCAGCACCGGAAACGTCATGGTTATGGTGAAATTCGACAGCCAGTGAATCAGGCCGCAGATGGCAAGTGCTGCACCGCGGAACTGGTTGGGGAACATTTCGCCAAGCATCACCCACATGATAGGTCCCCATGTGAAGGCAAAGAATGCGATGTATCCATTTGCAGATAACAGGGCGTACAGTCCCATATTTCCTTCCAGCTGTAACGCACCTCCGTCAGTAACGGCAGCTGTCCCAAAAATTAGTGCCAGTGCTCCAAGCATAAATGCCTGACCGAGTGCTCCTATCATTAACAGCGGCTTACGGCCCACTTTATCCACAAGAGCTATAGCCACAAATGTAAACAGAACGTTGACAGAACCGCTGATGACATTCTGAAGAAGTGCATTTTCCTCCGTAAAACCGGCTGCCTGCCAGAGGGTTGCTCCATAGTAGAAGACAACATTGATGCCTGTAAATTGCTGGAGGGTTGTTAGGCCCAGGCCTACCCAGATTATTGGCTGTATTTTGCCGGTATGCTTCGAGATCACATCAGAAAGTTTTGGCTTTCGATTCTCTTCAAGCGTAGACTGTATATCCTTGATTTTTTCGCTTGCAGTTACGCTGTTTGTCAGACTGGTTAAAACGGCTTTGGCCTCGTCGAGTTTTCCCGCTGCAACGAGATATCGGGGCGATTCGGGAATGAATAACAGACCCAAAAAGAAAATTCCTGCAGGTATCATTTCAACCCAGAACATCCACTGCCATGCATCAAAACCACCCCAGAAAGCTTCCGTGGCACCGCCGGCAGTACCGGCTATATTGTAGTTGCTAACAAACGCGATAAAAAGCCCTACCACAATCATCAGCTGCATAAGTGTGGTTAAAGCGCCCCTTACTTTTGGGGGTGCAATTTCACTGATATAGGCAGGTACCAGCACGCTCGCTGCACCAACTGCAAAACCGCCCAATATCCTGGCAAACACAAATGTAAGTGAGCTGCCGGCAGCACCCGAACCCCAGGCACTTATAATAAAGGCAACCGAAGTAATCAAAAGAATAGGTTTTCGGCCAAATTTATCAGCCAGGCTGCCCCCGAAAAACGCACCGATGGCGCATCCAAGCAGCATAGAGGCAACATTAAAGCCTGTCCCGACAGCATCGGAATCAAATGCAATTTGAAGAGCTCCCACTGTCCCGTTGATTACGCCGCTGTCGAAACCGAAAAGAAATCCGCCTATTGCAGCAATAGTAGACAGAAAGATAACCCTTCCCATTTTATCAGTTCCTGCCTTACTGGCTGTGCTTTTATTTTCCATACAAATGTTTTTATTTAAGTTTGGTTACGATGGAAGTTGATGATATACAATTGGTAAACAGACTATAACGACAGTAGAAAAAGCCCTTCCCCCCACTCGTGTATTTACGAATTTTCGGGCTGGCAATGAAGAAAAAAGGGTTAAAATACATATCTGTTAAATCATGCAGTATGAACTGACGTTTGCTATTACACTATCTGAACAACGGAAATTTAGATTAAACCTTCAGTGATCCATTACACAGCAGCGGTGAAATATGAGACAAGAAAATAAATGCACGATACCATTACACGCTGCAATATCGTGTGGCAAGCTAGTTTTTTATGTTTATGATTCCTATTTGAGGATAGTCCATCGGCCTGCTCAGGAATGTAACATGTTGGTGATTTCACGGCATATAGAATGAACCATCATTATTAACTGTTTTTGGAGAGGATAGTTTTTGCAAGGTTAACCTGCAAATAACGTTTCGGTGCTTTAGTGTATCTATTAATTCATTTGTTCTGACGGGCAATGCTTACTAATGAGTCAGCTTATGACAACAGTTACAATTAAGAATGGCAAGATCAGAAAAGCTGCCATGACCTTTTAGTACCCGATCGAATTATTCCTGACTGAGGGAAGAAATATCAACCCCATCAGAATCAGCCCAAGTGCTCCGTAAGCAAGCTGAAGCGGCGGTTCCGGGTGGTATCCGACCATCCATATTTCCACGCCGATCCAGATGATAAGTGCGGCACTCACCAGCAGTGATCCCAACCATGCCCAGCTTCTCCTTTTCCACAGCCCGTAAAAAACAACGGACGGAAAGATACCGAGAATAATCAGTAGTATGATCCCCGGAACCAGGAAGTCCTCAAAGGGAGAACCGTCAAGCATGGATACCGGCATTTGGAGTAATTCCCCTGTCGGGTCTGCAACCAAGGCGATACCGCCGAATATGCCGCTTAATCCCTGGAAGAGAATCAATCCCATCAAGACATATAATCCATAAGATTGTGATGATGTGTGATCGCTCATAGCTGTGAATGTTTTACCGGATATATCCATCAGGAAAAATCAAAATCCTCAAAATGTATGGACTTTTTGGGAACTCCCTGTTTTTTCAGTTTTGGCAATAACGCTTTCCTCATCTCCCCGGGGCCACATATAAAAATATCTTTTTCAGCGATACCAGAGATATTTTCAGGTTTAAGAAACCCTTCGACATCAGCCCTAATCAAGTCAACTCTAAATGTCTCCACCTGATTCTCCAGCTCCCTGAAAAGATGAAGATGAGTTGCTTCTTTCTCAGTGTTTACGCAGTAAAACAGATGAATATTCAGATCGGTTTTATTCTGTTTTTTCAGATCATTGGCCCAGCTTATAAATGGAGCAATGCCCACTCCGCCTCCCATCCATACCTGTTTGTCTTTCCCCTGGCGATAATCAAACCTTCCATAAGGCCCTTCCAGCAGGGCTGTTGCTCCTGATTCCAATTTTCTGTGAAGCTCCTTTGTATAATCACCCAGTGCTTTCACCATGATTGAAATCTGTCCTTCGTTTGTAGTATCACACACCGTGTAAGGATGTGATTCCCGTGTAATGCCTTTCGCTCGAAAGCTAAAAAAATAGAACTGCCCCGGCACAAACCGAGGGGGCTCATCCATAGGTTTCAAGATTATCTCAATTATGGTGTCGCTCAGATGATTAACATCTGTCACCTCAAATCTTGATTTTTTTACAACGAAATCAAACAGAACCGACTTATAGAACCAGGCCGTTACTCCTGCTACGGAAATTACCGATACATAGCTTGTTAAGGCGAGATTGGCAGGTAAAGAGAGATCAAGGAAGTAAATATGAGCCACTCCCAGGATAAAAAAGATCCCCATAAATTTGTGTGATATTTTCCATTTATCGTAAGGCAGCCGAATTACAAGTGTGAAGACCATCAGGAGAATAAGGCCCCACAAAGCCCAGCTGCCGAGATTGATTTCAAATTGACGGTGAACCGGAAAAAAATACCACAATAACCGGCCGGAATTTTCAGGAATCCAGCGTAGTGCCAGCATAGTTGGATGAATTATCAGCAGTAACAGGGCAATTTTACCCATCGAATGATGGACATTGTACATCTTATCGAGCCCTCCAAAGTAATCTTCAAGCCATGTTAACCTGGCTGACAAAACAAACGTCAGCGCAAATAACGCAAACCCTGCCCATGCGGTAATCTGACTGCCATAAATAATGATGGGGATCCGGTTATTCCTGATGGTTGTCTCGGGAAAAGAAATCAGCCAAAGCGGAATCACCATTAACGCGGTACCCCAGAATAGCCATGGTCCTAATTGTTTTTTCATGATTCATTGTATGTAAGGTTATTTATTTAAATAGATAGACTCACGGTTATTTGAAAGTGACATTTCCTGACCTTTTTTTTGATAATAAAACCGATAATAACAGAGTCAGCAGAACCAGGACAAGAGCAATCATCAACCACGGCGACGCTCCCGGAAAGACAGATGAAATCAACAGGTATTCCCTGGTAAGGCTCCAGATCAAAACAAAGATCAAAATCAAAGCCATTGTAAGCTGCAGATACTGAACACCTGAATAATTCTTAATCTGTAAATCAAACCGTCGCTTTCCTTGTATTGATTCCCTTATCATTCGGACTATCTGCAGAAATGAAACAGTAAGGATTAGCCCGATTACAATCCATAAACCTGTGGTTGCTTTTGCAATCAGATCCATACCTAGTGAGCCGAATCCGTTCCACTCTGCCCAGTCGCTCAGAATATGTGAGATCAGCGGCCAGCTTCTGGAGCTGTTGGTCAGGATAACGATGCCGTCTCCTGTTTCCGGAACAAGATGAAAGTGAGTCATCCACCCGTTGCCCTGCCCCCCGCTGAAAACGGCCTGTTTACCATTCGGCAGCGTTTCGATGAAATGTCCCAGTCCGTAGTTTTCCGAAACGAGTGAATAGATTCCGGCAGCTTCAATCAAGGGATTGTAGAGTTCCCGAATACTCTTTTCTTTGAGTACATTTGTATCTGAATAATATTGATCAAGCATACCTGAACTTACAAATGTGGCGATATCTTCCACATT
>Ga0102931_1001533_pt1 | contig 11501 bp, 8 predicted proteins | sample SalPonR1_C_D1_MG_FD_79282 | JGI IMG/M metagenome (GOLD analysis project Ga0102931, IMG submission 79282) | Salt pond soil microbial communities from South San Francisco under conditions of wetland restoration - Salt Pond MetaG R1_C_D1_MG | ecosystem: Environmental > Aquatic > Marine > Intertidal... | reverse complement strand
GTCCGTCGTGAAGCGCGACGCCGTCGCCGCCGGCGCCTCCAGCTCCAGCTTGGCGAGATCGGCGCGCACCAGCGAGGCGTACATCTCGCTCTGCAGATCCATGTCGACCTTCGAGAGCACCGCGTTGGTCAGCAGCCGATGCGCGTAAAGCGCCCCCGACTTCAGCGCCACCGCCGCGATCACCAGCCAGGGCGCCCAGATCACCACCCACTCGGCGCGGGCCTCGAAGCCCTCCAGCGCCCACTTGATGATCAGCGGATAGGCGCTGGTCGCCCCCGCCACCACCGCGATCAACGCCAGGTTCAGCGCCAGCGCCCCGCGATGGCGCGAAAGCTGGTCGCGCCACAGCCGCGCCAGCACCGGCAGCGCGCGCGCCTCCGCCGGGGGGGCGGTCCGGGGCGCGTCCTGTGCGACGGCGGCGGGCTCGGCCATGCGCGGCGGTCTCCGAGAGGGCGGCGGGGCGACTGCCGTGCATGACCCGCCGCGGCCCGCGCGTCCAGCCTCGCGGCACGGCGAATCCACGCCCGCGGGGCTTCCCCCGACGCGCGGAATGCCCTAGCTCGACGTCATCGGGGCCGCCGCCCGCGCGCCCCGCGCCTTGCGGAGACCCGGCCCATGTCCCTGAGCTTCGGACGCGACATCCTCTCGATCCCCGGCCCTTCGGTGATGCCCGACCGGGTGCTCGCCGCCATGCACCGCGCGGCGCCGAACATCTACGAGGGGCCGCTGGTCGACATGGTCGCGGGCCTGACGCCGGACCTGAAGACGGTCGCGGGCGCCGCGGCGGGCGACGTCGCGATCTACGTCTCCAACGGTCACGGGGCCTGGGAGGCGGCGCTCGCCAACACGCTCTCGCGCGGCGACCGGGTGCTGGTGCTGGAATCCGGGCGCTTCGCCGCCGGCTGGGGCCAGATGGCCGAGATGCTCGGCTGCGAGGTGGAGATCATCGAGGCGCCGGACGGCCGTCCCGTCGATCCCGACGCGCTCGAGGCGCGGCTGCGCGCCGATCGCGGGCATGAGATCAAGGCGGTGCTGGTGGTGCAGGTCGACACCGCCTCCTCGGTGCTCAACGACGTGCCGGCGATGCGCGCCGCCATCGACGCCGCCGGCCACCCGGCGCTGTTCATGGTCGACTGCATCGCCTGCCTCGGCTCGATCCCGTTCGAGTTCGACGCCTGGGGCGTCGACGTGATGGTCGCCGCCTCGCAGAAGGGGCTGATGACGCCGCCGGGCCTCGGCTTCGTCTACGCCTCCGCCAAGGCGCGGGCGCATCGGGGCGATCTGATCACGCAGTACTGGAACTGGGATCTGCGCTTCGATCCGGAGATGTTCTACCAACGCTTCTGCGGCACCGCGCCGACGCATCACCTCTTCGGCCTGCGCGAGGCGCTGACCATGCTGGTCGTCGAGGAGGGGGTGGAGGCCGCCTGGGCCCGCCACCGCGTCCTCGCCGCCGCCGTGCGCGCCTGCGTCGCGGTCTGGGAGACGGCGGCCTCGCCGGAGACGGGCGTCGGCTTCCACGTCGGGGTTCCGGCGGCGCGGTCCGACGTCGTGACCACGCTGCGCGTCGCCGGCTTCGATCCCGACGCCATGCGCGGCTTCGCCGAATCGCAGATGGGCCTGACCCTCGGCGCCGGGATCGGCCGCTTCCAGGGCCGCGCCTTCCGGATCGCGCACATGGGGCACCTGAATCCACCGATGATCCTCGGCGCGCTCGGCACGGCCGAGGCCGCGCTGCGCGCCTTCGGGGTGCCGATCGAAAGCGGCCTCGGCGCTGCGGCCGAGGTGATCTCGCGCGCCCTCCCGACGGCCGCCGGACGCTCCGCCCACGCGATCCCGCCCCGCGTCGCCGCGGCCGGCGAGTAGCCGGGCGGCGCGGAGGCGGATCCGCCTCCCCGACGGCGCCCCCGCGCCACGAAGCGGCGGCGCGGAGGCGGAGCGGTCCCCGGCCGCGAGACCCTCCTCCGACCAAGGCTCGTCCGCCCGTCGTCGCCGGCCGGCGTCGTCCTCCCCGGCGGCCCTCATGCCCGCCGGGCGGCGCCTCGACCTCGCCGGCCGGCATGGCCGCAGGCCGGCCCGAGGCGACGCTGCCGACGCCGAGGATGCGGCGCCGGGAACGTCGGCCCCCTTCGCCGGCGGCGGATGCAGGCTTCGCCGGCGGCGGATGCGGGCTTCGGCGGGGCGGCCGGGCCTCCCGCGTGTTCGCGCCGGCGACGCCGGTTCGCGTCACGCGAACGGTCCCCCCGAGCCGCGCTCGTCTGCGCGCCCGCCCGCCCGCGCCCCGACCTCAGCGGCCGCAAGGCCCGCAGGGCGGCCCGAGGCCGTGGTGGCGGCGCCGGGGCTGCGGCGTCCGGAACGGCGGGCGCGCACGCGGATGGGGATGCAGGCTTCTTCGGGGCGGCCGGACCTCCGGCGCGACGACGACCGGAAGGCCCCAGGCCGGCGGCGCCGCGGGGGCGGGATCCGCCGGCCCGAGATCGTAGGTGCCGTTGCGCTCGCCCGGAAAGCGCGGCGGGCCGGCCGGCTCCTCCGCCCTGGCCATGACGGCGAGAAGCGCGAGCAGCGGCGCGAGAAGGACGGCGGCGAGGCGCATCGGGCAGGCTCCGGACCTGTGAGGGACGGAAGCCATCCTAGGCGGCGTTTATGGACCAATCGTAAGCGTCGCCGTCGATGCGCGTGCGGCCCTCCAGCGCCGCGGCGGTCCCGCCCGTCGCGTAACGGCGCAGATGCGCGAGCACACCGGCGTCGGCGCCGCCGAAATCCTCCTGGAACCACTCGTAGATCGAGGAGACGATCAGCCGTCCGCCCTCGATCCGCGCGCCCCGCGGGTGGTTGACGTAACGAGCCGCCGCACCCTCCAGCGTCTCGTCCAGCGTCGCCTCGGCGAAGGGCTCGGCCAAGAGGTTCGGGCAGCCCAGCGCCGCGCAGTTCACCGCGTAATGCACCCGCGGATCGCCATGCACCGGGCGCAGGATGCCGTGCTCGATGTCGTCGAGCGAGAGTTCGGCGCCGGCCACGGTCACGATCCGCTCGTCCCAGGGACCGGTATTGAACAGTCCCCCGCGGACCTCCTTGATGCCGTCCACGGGCCAGGCCTCGAGCACCAGGTCGACGGTCAGCCCGTTGTAGAGATTGCACCAGAACGCGAACTGCGCCTTCGGCCGCAGCCGCGCCGGATCGACGGCGGAATAGGCCGCGAGCCAAGGCTCGAGCGTGTCGCGCGGGGCGCCGGCGTAGTCCACGCGGGCGATCCCGTCGGCTCCGACGACCCGGAAGCGATCGAGAAACCGGGCCCAAGGCGCGGCGTCGGGATCGCCCTGATCGCCGGTCCGGGTCCAGCGCGGGTCGAGCAACTCGGCCCGCGGCGCGGCGCGGGCGGCGAAGGGAAGGGCGGCGGCCCCGGCGACGAGGGCGCGGCGGGAGAGGGACATCGCGATCGGCCTCCTGTCGGGACGGCTTCCAGCCCTGGAGAGTGGGGCTCGCCCGGTCCCGGCGCCAGCCGAGGCCCGCACGCGGGCGATGACGCCTGCGCGAGCGCGGCGCGCTCCGGCGAGGCCGCGCGGGAAGGCTTTTCAGCCGCGCGCCCCGCCGTTATACGGGCCCGCATGAGCGGCGCGCGCGCGATACGTCCCCGGCGAATTACCGGCACGGCCTTCTGACCCTGCACGGGTCCGGAGCGCCGGAGAGCCCCGTCGTGCGCCGCCGGGAGCACCGCTCCCGGCCGCCCCTCTCCCGATCAGCCCGAGGACGCCGAGCATGTGCGCCGAGACCGCCGAGCCGACCGACTACCGCGAGACGCTGTTCCTGCCGGAGACCGAGTTCCCGATGCGGGCCGGCCTGCCGAAGCGCGAGCCCGAGTGGCTGGCGCGATGGGAGCGCCTCGCGATCTACCGCACGCTGAGGGAACGATCCGCGAACAGGACGCCTTTCGCGCTGCATGACGGCCCGCCCTACGCCAACGGGCACCTGCATATCGGCCACGCGCTCAACAAGATCCTGAAGGACTTCGTGGTCCGCACCCACCAGATGATGGGCTACGACAGCCGCTACGTCCCCGGCTGGGACTGCCACGGCCTGCCGATCGAGTGGAAGATCGAGGAACGATACCGCGCCAAGGGCCTCGACAAGGATCAGGTCGAGATCAACGAGTTCCGCGCCGAATGTCGCCGCTTCGCCGAGCACTGGGTCGACGTGCAACGCGATGAGTTCAAGCGCCTCGGCGTCACCGGCGACTGGGAGAAGCCGTATCTGACCATGGACTTCGCGTCCGAGGCCGTGATCGCGTCGGAGTTCGTGAAGTTCGTGCGCAACGGATCGCTCTATCGCGGCTCGAAGCCGGTGATGTGGTCGGTGGTGGAGAAGACCGCGCTGGCGGAGGCCGAGGTCGAGTATCACGAGCATCAGAGCCACACGGTCTGGGTGAAGTTCGGGCTTTGTTCCGACCGGGCGACGCCCTCCGGGACGAGCGGGGAGACGGTCGCGCGCGACGCGCCGCTCGGCGATCTCGACGGCGCTTCCGTCGTCATCTGGACCACGACGCCGTGGACGATCCCGCAGAACCGGGCGGTCTGCTTCAACCCCGAGCTCGGCTACGGGCTCTACGAGGTCGAGGCGGCGCCGGAGGGCAACTGGGCGAGGACCGGGGACCGCTATCTGCTGGCCGACCGGCTCTCGGGCGAGGTGATGGAGAAGGCGCGGGTCGAACGCTTCCGGCGCCTCCGCGACGTCTCGTCGGACGAGCTCGGCGGGCTCGTCTGCGCCCATCCGCTCCGCGGCGTCGAGGGCGGCGCCGGCGAGTGGGACCACGACGTGCCGATGCTGCCGGGCGATCACGTCACCGACGAGGCCGGCACCGGCTTCGTGCACACCGCGCCGAGCCACGGCGCCGACGACTACGAGATCGGCCGGCGCTACGGCCTGCCGATGACCTGGAACGTGATGGAGGACGGCCGCTTCCGCGAGAACCTGCCGCTCTTCGGCGGCGCCGCGATCTTCGACCACAAGGGCAAGGAGGGCGACGCCAACCGGCGCGTCATCGACGTCCTCGCCGGCGTCGGCGCTCTGATCGCCCGCGGGCGGCTGAAGCACAGCTATCCGCATTCCTGGCGCTCCAAGGCGCCGCTGATCTTCCGCAACACGCCGCAATGGTTCGTCGCCATCGACGCGACGCTCGACGACGGCATGGGCGAGCACGGCGACACCATCCGCGAGCGCGCGCTCGCCTCGATCGACGATCTGGTGCGCTTCGTGCCGGAGGGCGGCAAGAACCGCCTGCGCTCGATGATCGCGGCGCGGCCGGACTGGGTGCTGAGCCGCCAGCGCGCCTGGGGCGTGCCGCTGACCTGCTTCGTGCGGGAGACCGGGCGGGGCGAGGTCGAGATCCTGAGCGAGCCCGAGGTCGACGCGCGCATCGAGGCCGCGTTCCGCGAGGAGGGGGCCGACGCCTGGTTCCGCGAGGACGCCAGGGAGCGCTTCCTCGGAGGGGTCGCGGGCGTCGACCCGGACGCCTGGGAGAAGGTGACGGACATCCTCGACGTCTGGTTCGACTCCGGTTCCACCCATGCCTTCGCGCTCCGCGACCGCGAGGACGGCGTCTGGCCGGCCGACGTCTATCTCGAGGGCACCGACCAGCATCGCGGCTGGTTCCATTCGAGCCTGCTGCAGGGCTGCGGCACGCGCGGTCGCGCGCCCTACAAGGCGGTCGTCACCCACGGCTTCACGATGGACGAGAAGGGCATGAAGATGTCCAAGTCCCTCGGCAACACCGTGGCGCCGGAGGACGTGGTCAAGCAGTACGGCGCGGACATCCTGCGGCTCTGGGTCTCGCAGACCGACTTCACGGCCGATCAGCGCCTCGGCCCGGAGATCCTGAAGGGCGTGGCCGACAGCTACCGGCGCCTGCGCAACACGCTGCGCTTCATGCTGGCCAACCTCAAGGACTTCGAGGAGGCCGAGCGGATCGAGCCCGAGGCGATGCCCGAGCTCGAGCGCTGGGTGCTGCACCGGATGGCCGAACTCGACGTCGCGGTGCGGCAGGGCTACGCCGATTTCGACTACGACGGCGTGATCGCCCGGCTGTTCCACTTCTGCACCGTCGATCTCTCCGCGGTCTATTTCGACATCCGCAAGGACGCGCTCTATTGCGACGCGTCCGGCTCGGTGCGCCGGCGGGCCTGCCGCACGGTGCTGGACCTGCTGTTCCATCGCCTCGCCACCTGGCTCGCGCCGGTGCTGGTGTTCACGATGGAGGAGGTCTGGCTGACCCGCTTCCCCGGCGAGGCGGAGAGCGTGCATCTGCGCGACTTCCCCGAGACGCCGGCCGCCTGGCGCGACCCCGCCCTCGCCGAGCGCTGGGCGCGGCTGCGCGAGGTGCGCCGGGTCGTGACCGGCGCGCTGGAGATCGAGCGGCGCGAGAAGCGCATCGGCGCCAGCCTCGAGGCCGCGCCGGTGGTGCACGTGACCGATCCGGCGCTCAAGGCGGAGCTGGAGACGGCGGACTTCGCCGAGATCTGCATCGCCTCGGACGTCGAGGTCACCGATCTTCCGGCGCCGGAGGACGCGTTCCGGCTGGACGACGTGGCGGGGGTGGCGGTGGTTCCGGCCCTCGCCGCCGGGCGCAAATGCGCGCGCTGCTGGAAGGTGCTGCCCGATGTCGGCACGCACGGGCGGTCCGACACCTGCGCGCGCTGCGACGCGGCGCTGGGCTGAGCGCTCGCGTCCGACCGAAGGGCGAAGGGCCGGAGCGTCGCTCCGGCCCTTTTCCTTTTCAGAGCAGTTTCTTCGCCGCCTCGGCCACGGCCTCGGCGGTGATGCCGAAATGCGCGTACAGGTCGGGCGCCGGGGCGGAGGCGCCGAAGCCCTCCATGCCGACGAAGGCCGACTTCTTCTCCGAGCCGCGCTCGCCGCAGAGCCAGCGCTCCCAGCCGAAGCGCACCGCGGCCTCGACGCCGACGCGGACCGGGCCGGCGGGGAGGACGCGGCGGCGGACCGCCTCGTCCTGCGCCGCGAAGCGCTCCTGGCAGGGCATGGATACGACGCGGGTTCCGATGCCCTCGGCCTCGAGCAGGGCCTTGGCGGCCATCGCGATCTCGACCTCGGAGCCGGTGGCGACGAGGATCGCGCGGCGCTTGCCCTCGGCCTCGGCCAGCACGTAGGCGCCTTGCGCGGCGAGGTTCTTCGCGCCGGCCTTCGCGCGCAGCGTCGGCAGGCCCTGGCGGGAGAGGGCGAGGACCGAGGGGCGGTCCGCGGTCAGCGCCAGTTCCCAGGCCTCGGCCGTCTCCACCGCGTCGCAGGGGCGCCAGACGTCGAGGCCCGGCGTGGCGCGCAGCATCGCGAGATGCTCGACCGGCTGGTGCGTCGGCCCGTCCTCGCCGAGACCGATGGAATCGTGCGTCAGGACGTAGACGACCCGAGCGCCGGTCAGCGCCGAGATGCGCATCGCGCCGCGCATGTAGTCCGCGAAGCAGAGGAAGGTGCCGCCGTAGGGCGCGACGCCGCCGTGCAGGGCCATGCCGTTCATGGCGGCGGCCATGGCGTGCTCGCGGATGCCGTAATGGACGTGGCGGCCCTTGCGGTCCTCCGGTCCGAAGACGCCGAGGCCGGGGGTGAGCGTGTTGTTGGAGCCGGTGAGGTCGGCCGAGCCGCCGAGCGTCTCCGGCATCACCGGGTTGATCGCGGCGAGCGCCATCTCGGAGGCCTTGCGGGTGGCGACCTTCGGGCGGTCTTCGACGATCTCGCGTTTCAGGCGGCGGAGGGCGGAGGCGAGGCGCTTCGGCGCGGTCCCCGCGGTCACGCGCTCGAACTCGGTGCGGCGGCCCTCGGGCAGGGTGGCGAGGCGGGCCTCCCAGGCGTAGCGCTCGGCGGCGCCGCGCTTGCCGGTCTCGGACCAGGCGTCGCGGATGTCCTGCGGGATCTCGAACGGCGGGTGGGTCCAGCCGTAGGCGGCGCGGGCGGCCTCGATCTCTCCGGCGCCGAGGGGCGAGCCGTGGGCGGCGGCGGTGCCCTCCTTCTGCGGCGCGCCGAGGCCGATGCGGGTGCGGCAGGCCACGAGGGCGGGGCGCTCGGAGGCCGCGGCCTCCGAGAGCGCGCGGTCGACGTCCTCGGGGTCGTGGCCGTCGCAGGCGTGCACGGACCAGCCGGAGGCGGCGAAGCGCGCCATCTGGTCGGTGCGGTCGGCGAGCGAGACGGCGCCGTCGATCGAGATCCCGTTGTCGTCCCAGAGCACGATCAGCTTCGAGAGCTCCTGGCGGCCGGCGAGGCCGATCGCCTCCTGGCTGATGCCCTCCATCAGGCAGCCGTCGCCGGCGATCACCCAGGTGCGGTGGTCGACGATGCGCCGGCCGAAGCGCGCGGCGAGCGCGGTCTCGGCCATCGCCATGCCGACGGCGGTCGCGAGGCCCTGGCCGAGCGGGCCGGTGGTGGTCTCGATGCCGGGCGCGTGGCCGTATTCGGGGTGGCCGGCGGTCGGATGGCCGAGCTGGCGGAAGTTGCGGAGCGCGTCGAGCGCCATGCCCGGATAGCCGCAGAGATGCAGCAGCCCGTAGAGCAGCATCGAGCCGTGCCCGGCCGAGAGCACGAAGCGGTCCCGGTCCGGCCAGTCGGGCTTGCGGGCGTCGAACTTCAGGTGCCGCTCGAAGAGCACGGCGGCGACGTCGGCCATGCCCATCGGCATGCCGGGATGCCCGGATTTCGCGGCCTCGACGGCGTCCATCGCGAGGATGCGCAGCGCGTCGGCCCGGCGGAAGTGGTCGGGGTGTTTCTCGCGGAGGGCGGAGAGGTCGATCGGGGTCGCGGGAGCGAGGGGCGTGGAGGCGGTCACGGGACTGTCCTTCTCCGGCGAGGGGCCGGGGCGGGTATAGGCGCGCAGCGGCGCCGGCGGGCGCGGGCGCGCGGGGACGGTCGGTCGGGTCGCACAGCGGATCGCGGGGGTCAAGCGGGCCTTCCGGACACGGCCCGTGCCGGGGTGCGGGCGGGGTGCGCCGGGTGTCGGGCGACGGTCGCCGCGGCGGGCGGCGTGGCCGGCGGGACTCGCGGCGCGACGGGACGCCCGCGACGGCGGCGGGGCCGCTTGACGGCGGCGGGCGCCGGTGGTCCGATCCGGCGCGCGGAAGGACGGCGCGGCGCGCGTGAGGCGGGGAGACGGCATGTCGGGATCGGCGGGCGGCATCGGCGGGGCGAAGCGGGCGCTTTCGGCGGCGCTGGGCGAGCTGGCGGCGGCCGTCGAGATGGCCGCCGCGCGAGGCGGCGCGCCGGGCGCGCCGACGGACGGCGAGGCCGAGGCCTTCGCGGAACGGCTGGCGGCGGCCGAGACGGCCCGGGCCGAGGCGGAGAGTGCGCGCGACGAGGCGGCCGCGGCCGCCGAGGCGGCGCGCGACGAGGCCGGCGCCGCGAAGGCCGAGGCCGCGGCGCTGCGCGCCGAACTCGCGGCGGCGCAGGCCGAGGCGCGGGCCGCGGCCGAGGCGATCGAGACGATGCGCCGTGCGCGCGCCGAGGACGCGGAACTGATCGAGGCCGCGCTGAGCGAACTCAAGGCGGCGGTCTGAGGAGGACGGCATGGGCGATCTGGATCTGAACGTGGCCGGCCGCAACTACCGTGTCGCGGTGGAGGACGGACAGGAGGCCGCGCTGGCCGAGGCCGGCGCGCTGATCGCCGCCGAGGCGGAGGTGCTGCGCGACCGCTTCGGCGCCCGCTTCGCCGCGCTGCCCGAGAGCCGGGTGCTGCTGCTGGCCGGGCTGATGGTGGCGGACAAGGCGCGCGCCGCCGCGGCGGCGGAGGCGGCGGATGCCGGCCCGGCTCCCGGAGCCGGGGAGGCGCCGGGCGAGCCGATGCGGACGGCGCTGTTCGAGGACCCGGCGCAGACGGCGCGCATCGCCGAGCTGGAATCGCGCCTGGCGGACGCGGAGGCGGCGGAGGCCGCCGCGCTCTCGGCGCTCGACGACGCCACACGGCGGATCCGGGAGATGGCGGCCGAACTGACCGAGGAGGAGGCGTGATCGCGGGTTCGAGCGGCGGATCGACGTCTCGGCCGCGCGGCGGCGGGAGGCTCCGGGCGCCTGCCGGAGCCGTGGACGGGGCGTGAGCGCCCTCGCGGCCGAGCGCGACGCCTTCGCGGCGGCGCATCCCGAGCGGGTCGAAGTCATCGGCGGTCGACGCTGGGGCGTGCTCGACCTGCCGGGGGAGGGGCCGGCGCTGCTGCTCTGTCCGGGCACGCTCGGCCGGGGCGACGTGTTCTGGCGGCTGATGGCGCGCCTTCGGGGCCGGGCCCGGATGCTGGCGGTCACCTATCCGGCCTCGCACGACCTCGGGGTCTGGGCCGACGATCTCGCGCGCCTGCTCGACCGGCGCGGGATCGGGCGGACGACGGTGCTGGGCTCCTCGCTCGGCGGTTATCTGGCGCAGGTCGTCGCGGGGCGTCACGGCGAGCGGGTGGAGGCGCTCGTCGCGGCCAACACGCTCTCGGACGTCGGGCCGCTGGCGGACCGGCCGCCTTACGCCGGGGACGTCGCGCGCACGCCGCTCGCCGCGCTGCGCGAGGGCTTCGCGCGGGGCCTGCGCGCCTATGCCGAGGCCGAGCCGGACGCCGCGGAGCTGATGGCGCTGCTCCTGCAGGACGCCGAGGGGCGGATCCCGGGGCGGCATCTGCGCGCCCGCATCGCGGCGTTGAAGCTGGCGCCGCCCGTGCCGGCGATCGCGGCGCCGCCGGAGCGGGTGCACGTGATCGAATCGGAGGACGATCCGCTGATCCCGGAGCCGGTGCGCGCCGCGGTGCGGACGCGACTCGCGCCGGGAACGGTCTGGCGGTTCCGCAAGGGCGGGCATTTCCCCTACGTCTCGCAGCCCGATCTCTACGCCGCGGCGGTGGAGGAGGCGCTGGGCCTGACGGCGCCGGGCCGGGGCCCTTGGGGCGGCGGCGCGCTGCGGGCGCGCTGAGCCGGCGGGCTGTTGACGGCGCGGGCGGGGCGCCGCGTCATGCGCCGGGAACGAGGCGGAGCGGAGGGAGAGCGCGATGGGTGCGGCGCAGGGAGGCGCGGAGTGAATCTCGCGGAATGGCTGCTGCGGACGGCGAAGCTGCGCCCGGAGGCGCCGGCCTTGCTGGACGGTCTTCGGATCGAGGCGGATTACGCGACCTTCGCGGCGCGGGCGTCAGGGATCGCCGGGGCGCTGACGGCGCGGGGGATCGCGCCGGGCGAGCGCGTGGCGATCTTCATGGCCAACCGCACCGAGTATCTCGAGGCGCTCTACGGCTGCTTCTGGGCCGGCGTCTGCGCGGTGCCGATCAACGTCAAGCTGCACCCGAAGGAGGCGGCGTGGATCTGCGGCGACGCCGGAGCGCGGCTGGCGCTGATCTCCGACGATCCGGGCGCGCCGCTGGAGGCGGAGGCCGGTATCGCGTGCCTCAGCGCGGATTCGCCCGACTGGGCGCGGCTGCGGGCGGGGGAGGGTCCGGCGCGGCCCGTGCCCTTGGACGGCGACGCGCTGGCCTGGCTGTTCTACACCTCCG
>Ga0102931_1001531_pt1 | contig 11504 bp, 10 predicted proteins | sample SalPonR1_C_D1_MG_FD_79282 | JGI IMG/M metagenome (GOLD analysis project Ga0102931, IMG submission 79282) | Salt pond soil microbial communities from South San Francisco under conditions of wetland restoration - Salt Pond MetaG R1_C_D1_MG | ecosystem: Environmental > Aquatic > Marine > Intertidal... | reverse complement strand
GGGCGTCGGCGGGGCGTCGCGCCGGCCGAGTGACGCGGCGCCGGCGCCTAGCCTCCGCCGGCCTGCGTCAGCGCCTCGCGCGCGAGGTCGGGAAACGTCCGCCAGTCGTCGAAGGTCGCCCGAGCGGCGATCTCTCCCTTGCGATAGCCGCCGAGGAAGAGAAGGAACGGGACGCCGGCGTTCGCCGCGGTCTCGGCGTCCGTCTCGGAGTCCCCGACGTGGAACGCCGGGCCATCCCCGAGCGGCCCGGCGGCGGCCGCGAAGAGGCGGGGATCGGGCTTCAGGATCTCCGCCCCGTCCGCCTCCGTCAGGGTGTCGCCGCCGGCGACGGCGTCGATCTCGAAGCCGAGGCCGTGGAGGAGGGCCCGCGCCTTGACCTCCGGCTTCTGGGTGCAGACGGCGATCCGCCAGCCGATCGCGCGGAGCTCCGCCAGCGCCTCGCGGGCGCCGGGCATGGGGGCGGTGGCCTCGAGCGGGTCGTAGAGGGTGCGGAAGCGGGCGAGGTGAGGCTCGACCTCCTCCCCGGGGACGCCGCCGGTGTGCTCGAGCAGGCGCCGCACCTGCACGCGCTGGCCGCGGCCGACGAAGGTCTTGTAGGTCTCGACGGTGACGGGAGGGCGGCCGAGCTCGGCCAGCAGGCGGTTTCCGGCGGCGCGGAGGCTCGGCGCGCTGTCCGCGAGGGTGCCGTCGAGGTCGCAGATCAGGCGCGGGGCGCTCACGGGGCGGGCCGGGTCACGGCGGCGACGAGGCGGCGGGCGACGGGGGCGACGCAGAGCAGGGTCGGGTAGGCGATGCCCCAGCCGAGGGGCCAGGCCTCGGTCAGCCAGACGGAGAGGAAGCCGCTCTCGACCCCCGCGCGCCAGGTGGAGACGCCGGAGACGATGCAGCTCATCGTCCCCGAGACAAGCAGGCTGAAGACGTAGGGCGCGAGGCGGGGGCTCACGCGGTCTCCCTCCACTTGATCGAGCAGCCCATGGAGGGGGTCTGCTCCTTCGGGCCCTCGCCGGTCTCGGCGATCCGCTTCATGGCCTCGTGGAGTTCGCGGCGGGTTCCGGAGCGCGCCTCCCGTCCCGCGTCGTCGAGGCGGCCGCGGTATTGCAGGTGGAGGTCCTTGTCGTAGCCGAAGAAGTCGGGCGTGCAGACGGCGCCGTAGGCCTTGGCGACCTTCTGGCTGGCGTCGTGCAGATAGGGGAAGGGGAAGCGGTGCTTCCGGGCGAATTCGCCCATCCGCTCGAAGGAGTCCTCGGGATAGGCCTCGGCGTCGTTGGAGCAGAGGGCGACCACGCCGACCCCGATGTCGCGGAGGGCGTCGGCCTCCGCCGTCAGCTTGTCGGCGATCGCCTTCACGTAGGGGCAGTGGTTGCAGATGAACATGACGAGCGTGCCGTTCGGGCCGCGGCACTGGTCGAGCGAGTAGATCTGCCCGTCGGTGTCGGGGAGCATGAAATGCGGCGCGGGGCGGCCGAAGTCGCAGACGGGGGGCTGGGCGGCCATGTCAGGCGTCTCCTCGCGGCGGGGGCGGCTCGCCCTCGGGATGCCGCGCGAGGCGGTGCACGTCAACGGGGCCGAGGTCGCGGAACTCGAGCCGGCCGACGGGATCCGACCAGCCTGCGGGCAGGGCGGCGGCCGTCTCGGCGTCGAGCCAGACCTCGCCCGGGGGCGCGGCGGCCTGCAGGCGGGCGGCGCGGTTCACCGTGGGGCCCCAGAGGTCGTGTTGCGGGCGGAGCCGCCCGACTCACCGCGGCGGTGACGGGACCGCTGGCGATGCCGGCGTGGACGGCGACGGGCAGGCCGTGCCGATGGCCGAAGCCCGGCGCCCCGGCGACCGTGGCGCGGGCGAGGGCCGCGGCCTCCGCCGGGCCGGCGGCGGAGACGCCGGGCAGGCCGCCGGCGGCCATGCAGGCGTCGCCCGGCGTCTTGATCTTGGCGAGGCCGGCGCGCTGCACGGCGGCGTCGAGTTCGCCGAAGGCGGCCTCCAGCACGGCGACCACGGCGGCGGGCGGACGGTCCTGCGAGAGACGGGTGAAGCCGACCATGTCGAGGAAAGGACCGTGGCGCGGGGCGCGTCCTCGGGCGGCGCCGCTCCGCCGGCGGCAGGTGGATCGGGCGCAGCACGTCGAGCGTGCCGCGGACGGGCGGGATCAGGCCGCCGCGGGGGGGAGCGGGATCGGCCGTCATGCGTCCCTCGTCTCTCCGAAGGCCCGCGCGACCGCCGGCGGGGCGCCGGGAGGGCGCATGTCAGGCGCCGGGCCGGGCGGGCGCAAGGGCCTCTCCGCTGCGCGAGGCGAGGAAGACGGCGAGGGCCAGGATCATGCCGCCCGCCGTCCCGAGGGGCAGCCAGGCCGGCCCGGCGGCGGCGAGGATCGGACCCGAGAGGGCCGAGCCCGCGGCCATGCCCACGTAGAGGGCCGATGAGTTGAAGGCGAGGGCGAGGGGCGCGCGATCCCCGCAGAGGCGGACGAGGCGGGCCTGGATCGGCGCCATGATCATCAGCCAGGCGCCGCCGAGCAGGGCGAAGCCGGGGAAGGCGACCCAGGGGACCGCGGGCGCCGCCCACATCGCGAAGGCGCCGCAGGGGGCGAGGGCGAGACCCGTGGCGATCGTCCGCTCCACCCCGAGTAGGCGCACGACGCGCCCGGAGAGGAGGTTGGCGCAGACGCCGACGCCGCCATAGGCGAGGAGGACGGCCGGGACGAGGGCGAGCGGCGCGCCCGCGGCCTGCACCAGCCAGACGGCCTGCAGGGAGTAGGTGACGAAGCCTCCGGCGAAGAGCGTGGCGGTCGCGGCGACGGTGAGCGCCGGGCCGCGCATGGAGAGCACCGAGGCGAGCGCGGCGAGGGAGCCGCGGGCGCCGCGCGTCCCGCCCGGCACGGTGAGCGCGACGGCGACGGCGCAGAGGAGGGCGGCGGCACCGACGGCGGCCCAGGCCTCCCGCCAGCCGAAGGTCTGGGCGAGCCAGCTCGAGGTCGGCAGGCCGAGCACCGAGCTCGCCGTGATGCCGCCGAACACCACCGCGAGGGCGCCGGCGCGGCGCTCCGGCGGGACCAGCGAGGCCGCGGCCGCCGCGGCGGAGGGGCCGATCAGCCCCGCGGCGCCCGCCATCGCGACGCGGGCGGACTGCACCTGCCACCAGCTTTCCGAGAGCGCGAGGGCGAGGCAGGCGAGGCCCGAGGTCGCCATCGCCGTGCCGATGACCGCCCGGCGCGGCAGATGGCCGAGCCAGGCCTGCGTCAGCGGCGCGGAGAGCGCGTAGACCACCGCGAACACGGTCAGCAGCCGCGCGACCGCCCCCGGCGCGACGGCGAATTCCGCGCCGAGCTCGGCCACCATGCCGACGGGCGAGAGCGAGGTGACGCCGACGACGAACTGCCCGCTCGCGAGCGCGATCAGCGCCGGCCAGGCGCGGCCCATGCCCCTTTCCCCCCGGCGTTCGGCGTCAGTCGGTGATGATCTCGGGCCCCATGAACATCGTCGGGAGGTAGGTGGAGAGCCCCGGGATGTAGGTGACCATGATCAGGAACACGAAGAGGATGCCGAGCCAGGGCGTCGCCGCCTTCACCACGTCCCACATCGGCATGCCGGCGACGCCGGAGGTCACGAAGAGGTTGAGACCGACGGGCGGCGTGATCATCCCGATCTCCATGTTGACCACCATGATGATGCCGAGATGGATCGGGTCGATGCCGAGGGAGATCGCGATCGGGAAGACCAGCGGCGCGACGATGATGATGAGGCCCGAGGGCTCCATGAACTGACCGCCGATCAGCAGGATCAGGTTCACGATGATCAGGAACACGATCGGGCCGAAGCCGGCGTCGAGCATGGCGTTGGCGATCGACTGCGGGATCTGCTCGTCGGTCAGGACGTGCTTCAGGATCAGCGCGTTGGCGATGATGAAGAGAAGCGTGACGGTGAGCCGCCCGGCGTCGAAGAGGGCGTCGCGCGTGTCCGGGTGGACGAACACGGTCAACAGCGACCACGGCTTGCGGATCAAGGGGATCGAGGCGCCGCCGCCCTCGGCCACCTGCGCGCCGGCCGGCCGGGCCGCCTTCAGCGGACCCATGTCGCGATAGACGAAGTTGGCGATCAGGAAGGCGTAGACGGCGGCGACGGCCGCGGCCTCGGTCGGGGTGAAGACGCCGCCGTAGATGCCGCCGAGGATGATGACGATCAGGAACAGGCCCCAGCCGGCGTCGCGCGCCGAGGCGAGCACCTCGCCCCAGCCGAGCCAGTCGCCCTTCGGCAGGTCGCGGACCCGCGCCGCGACGTAGATGCCGGTCATCAGCATCAGCCCTGCGAGGAGGCCGGGGATCACGCCCGCGAGAAACATGCGCCCGACCGAGACGTCCGTCGCGGCGGCGTAGACGACCATCACGATGGAGGGCGGGATCAGGATCCCGAGCGTGCCGGCGTTGCAGATCACGCCCGCCGCGAACTCCTTCGAATAGCCGACCTGGCGCATGCCCGCGATGACGATGGTGCCGATGGCGACCACGGTGGCGGGCGAGGAGCCCGAGAGCGCGGCGAACAGCATGCAGGCGAAGACGCCGGCGATGGCGAGGCCGCCGCGGAAATGCCCGACGCAGGCGATGGAGAAGCGGATGATCCGGCTCGCCACCCCGCCGGTCGACATGAAGGTCGAGGCGAGGATGAAGAACGGGATCGCGAGCAGCGTGTAGTGCCCCGCCATCGCCTGGAAAAGCGTCTGCGCGATGGAGGCGAGCGAGCTGTCCGAGAACCAGAGCAGGAACAGCGTCGAGGAAAGGCCGAGCGAGACCGCGATGGGCACGCCGATCAGCAGGAGGCCGATCACCATGGCGAAGAGAAGGACCACCTCCATCAGCGCGCCTCCGCCGCGGCATCGCGGCCGTCGTGGTGACCGTGGGCGGCGGTCTCGTAGAGTTCTTCCTCGACCTCGTGGCTGGCGATGAGCTGGCTGCGCACGCCGGTCGCGACCTGCACCAGGGCCTGCACGCAGCGGAACAGGAACAGCGCCGTCGCAAGCGGCAGGATCGCGTAGGGGATGAAGCGTGGCATCTTCTCGTAGGGCTCGCCCATGTTGAAGGCGTCGGCCACGGGCTGGTTGATCGCCGCGGGCATGGGGATGTCGTTGACCTCGAACCAGCCCTGGCCCCGCACCTCGTCGATGCCGGTGGGGAACCAGCGGCCGGTGGTGGGCTGCAGCTCGGCGAAGGGGGCCCAGAAGTCCCACGCGCCCTTGGCGAGCAGAAGGGCGAAGACCACGCAGATCGCGGCCGAGATCAGCCCGAGGATCCGCCGACGCGGCGCGGAGAGGAGGTTGATGATCGCGTCGACGCCGAGATGGGCGGAGACCTTCATGGCGTAGGAGGCGCCGAGCAGCACCAGCCAGGCGAAGAGGAAGGCCGTCGCCTCCAGCGCCCAGAGGATGTTGTCGTTGAACACGTAGCGCGCCACGACGTTGGCGAAGGTGATGAGGGTCATCGCGCCGAGGATCGCCGCGATCAGCGTCTCCTCCAGCGCGTTCACCCAGCGGCCGAGGGCCGTGCGCGTGTAGTGCTGCTGCATGGGTCGTCTCCCGCGCCCGCCGCGGGCGCCCTCCCCGAACGTCCTCCGGCGTCGCCGGCCGGCAGGACGCGGGACCCGGCCGGGCGGGGGCCGCCGGCCGGGTCCGGGTTCCGGCGCCGCCCGCCGACGCGGGAGGGCGGCGCGCGCCGGGCTCACATGCCCGCGTTGATCTCCTGTGCCGCGGCGATCATGTCGGCGCCCACGTCGCCCTCGAACTGCTCCCAGACGGGCTTCATGGCGTCGACCCACTGCTGGCGCTGCTCGGGCGTCAGCCGGCGGATCGTGCCGCCGGCCTCGACGATCGACTCCTTGGCCGCGAGGTTCACGGCGTAGGCCTCGGCGTTGCGGGTGTCGGTCACCTCGGCGAGGATCGTGCCGAGCTGGTCGCGCACGTCCTGCGGCAGGTCCTCCCACCAGTCCACGGAGGTCACGACGAGATAGTCGATGATGCCGTGGTTGGTCTCCGTGATGCCGTCCTGCACCTCGAAGAACTTCTGGCCCCAGATGTTGGACCAGGTGTTCTCCTGCCCGTCGACCACGCCGGTCTGCAGGGCGCCGTAGACCTCGGAGAAGGCCATCTTCTGCGGGTTGGCGCCGAGCGCCTCCATCTGCGCCACCAGCACGTCGGAGGGCTGCACGCGGAACTTCAGCCCCTCGGCGTCCTCGGGCGTGATCAGCGGCACGTTGGCGGAGAACTGCTTCATGCCGTTGTGCCAGAACTCGAGCCCGAGCAGCCCGCGCCGGGTCATCGAGGTCTTGAGCGCGGCGCCGGCCTCGGAGCTCTGGAAGGCGTCGACGGCCCGGATGCTCTTGAACATGAAGGGCAGGTCGAACAGCCGGAATTGCTTGGTGAACTTCTCGAACTTCGAGAGGCTCGGCGCCGCCATGTGCACGTCGCCCTGCAGCATCGCCTCGAGCACGACGTCGTCGTTGTAGAGCGAGGAGTTGGGGAAGACCTCCATGCAGGCCTTGCCGTCCATCTCCGCGTTCACCCGCTCCGCGAGCAGGCTGGCGGCGATTCCCTTCGGGTGCCGGTCGGTGTTCGTGACGTGGCTGAACTTGATGACGATCTCGCCGTCGTCGCAGGCCGCCATCGCGGCGGGCGCGGCCGAGACCGTCAGGGTCGCCATGGCGGCGATCATGAGGGCGCGCATGAAGTTCCTCCCTGATTTCGCGTGTTCTTGATGGCCATGTGATACAGGTCCAAGGGCGCAGCGTGAAGGGGCGACGAGCCCCGATCGCTCAGGCCGCCGCGCCCTCGCCGCCGCAGACGCGGGCGTGCCAGACCCTCAGCGCGTCGGTCGACACGTAGCCGAACGGCCCCGGATCGCCAGCCAGAACCTCGAACGGCGCGGCGGGTTCGCCGAGATCGGATACCGCGAGCGCGGCCCCCGAAAGGTCGTCGTCCCGGGTGTAGAGGCCGGGCACGGCCAGCGTCTCGACTCCCGCCGCGCGGGCGGCGGCGAGCCCCCGGCCGCTGTCCTCGATCACCATCGCCGCGCCGGCCGCGACGCCGAGACGATCCAGCGTGGCGAGGTAGGGGGCGGGGTCCGGCTTGACCGCGTCCACGTCCTCGCGCGCCACCACGGCCGAGAACCAGTCCAGCGCGTCGAAGCCGAGGGCGCCGAGGATCAGCGCCTCGAACGTCTCGCGCGTCGAGGTGGTGCAGGCGGCGAGCTTCAGGCCGGAGCTGCGCACGTCCCGCAGCAGTCGCGCGACACCCGGGCGCAGCGGCACGCCCTGTTCGACCAGGGAGGGATAGATGGCTGATTTCGTGGCATGAATCGCCTCGAGCGCGCCGGCGTGCTCCAGATTGGCGAGCTCGCGCGGGGCCACCGCCTCGACATGGGCGCGGATGCGCGCCAGCCCGCCCTCTACGGCGAGCAGGTCGTGATAGGCGGCGCGGTCCCAGCGCCAGTCGCGCCCATGGCGCTCGAAGGCCTCGTTGAAGGCCTGACGGTGCAGTTCCTCGGTTTCGGCGAGCGTGCCGTCCACGTCGAAGATCACGGCCTCGAGGGTCATCTGCGGTCCTCCTCCTCGGCGGCGCGAGGAGCGCCGCGGCCCCGCTTGCGGCGGGGTCGTTCCTGTCGATGCTCGGGCGGTGCCGCCACGGACGGACGGGCCTTGCGCGGCCGCCGAGACCGCTCGCGCGTCTCGGGGTGGGGGGATCGGCCGCCGCCGCCGCGCGATCATTATAGGCCCGCCCGCGTGTCGCGTCACGACCCGCCGCGCCCGGTGGCGCGAGCGCTCTGCCGAGGCGTCGGAGACCGGCTTTCCGCGCAACGAAATCCGCTCCCGTGGCGATACGCGGTGGACACACGGCTCAGGACTCCCATTTTGCTCCGTCGTCGCACCCCGCCGATTCGACAGGATCGGCGCTCTTCGCGGCGCGCCGCCCCTTGGCCGGGAGGCGGACGAACCGGCCCCGCAAGGACCGGAAAACGAGGGACAAGGAGGAGGGCTCAATGAAGATCGGCGCCCTGAAGGAGACGATCGAGGGAGAGAAGCGCGTCGCGCTCACCCCCGACAGCGCCCGGAGGCTCCAGAAGCTGGGCCACGAGTGCCTCGTCGAGAGCGGCGCCGGCGAGGCCGCCAGCTTCTCCGACGACGCCTACCGCGAGGCCGGGGTCGAGGTGGTCGAGGACGCGGCCGCGCTCTGGGACGCCGCCGACGCGGTGATCAAGGTGCGCGGCCCGACGATGCAGGAGGTCGAGGCGGCGCCCGAGGGCAAGCTGCTGGTCGCCTTCATCTGGCCCGCGCAGGAGGAGGAGCTTCTCGCGAAGCTCAACGAGAAGCGGATGACGGTCCTGGCGATGGACCAGGTGCCCCGCATCTCCCGCGCGCAGAAGATGGACGCGCTCTCCTCGATGGCGAACATCGGCGGCTACCGCGCGGTGATCGAGGCGGCCAACAACTTCGGGCGGTTCTTCACCGGTCAGGTGACGGCGGCGGGCAAGGTGCCCCCGGCGCGCGTGCTGGTGGTCGGCGCCGGCGTCGCCGGTCTCGCCGCGATCGGCGCCTCCACCTCGCTCGGCGCGATCACCTACGCCTTCGACGTGCGTCCCGAGGTGGCCGAGCAGATCGAATCGATGGGCGCCGAGTTCGTGTTCCTCGACTTCGAGGAGCAGACCCAGGACGGCTCCGGCTCCGGCGGCTACGCCTCGCCCCAGTCGGAGGAGTTCCGCGAGAAGCAGCTCGAGAAGTTCCGCGAGCTCGCGCCCGACATGGACATCGTCATCACCACCGCCCTGATCCCGGGCCGGCCGGCGCCGAAGCTCTGGACCGAGGACATGGTCAAGGCGATGAAGCCGGGCTCGGTCATCGTCGACATGGCGGCCGAGCGCGGCGGCAACTGCGAGCTGACCCAGCCGGAGAAGCGGATCGTCACCGACAACGACGTCGTGATCATCGGCTACACCGACTATCCGAGCCGGATGGCCACGCAGTCCTCCAGCCTCTATTCGACCAACGTCTTCCGCATGTTCGAGGATCTGACGCCCGAGAAGGACGGCCAGGTCGACGTGAACATGGAGGACGACGTCATCCGCGGCGCCACCGTCTGCAAGGACGGCGAGATCACCTTCCCGCCGCCGCCGCCGAAGGTGAAGGCGATCGCGGCGCAGAAGCCGAAGGAGAGGAAGCCCGAGGAGACGGCCCAGCAGAAGGCCGCGCGCGAGGCCAAGGAGCTTCAGTCCTCGCTGAACCGCACCGCGATCATGCTGGGCGTCGGCGGCGCCCTCGTCCTCGCGCTCGGCACCGTCGCGCCGGCGAGCCTTATGCAGGACCTGATCGTCTTCGTGCTGTCGGTCTTCGTCGGCTACCACGTCATCTGGGGCGTCGCGCACTCGCTGCACACGCCGCTGATGGCGATCACCAACGCGATCTCGTCGATCATCATCGTCGGCGCGCTGCTGCAGATCGGATCGTCCTCCGTCATCGTGGCGATCCTCGCGGCGCTGTCGATCCTGATGGCGTCGGTGAACATCTTCGGCGGGTTCCTGGTGACGCGCCGGATGCTCGCCATGTTCCAGAAGTCGTGAGCGGGGGGATCTTCCAATGAGCACCGGACTCGTCACCTCCGCCTACGTCGTGGCGGCCATCCTGTTCATTCTCGCGCTCGGCGGGCTGAACAACCAGGAGCGGGCCAAGCGCGCGATCTGGTACGGAATCATCGGCATGGCGCTCGCCGTCGCCGCGACGGTCGGCGCCCCGGGCGTCGGCGCCTACTGGCTGATCGCGGCGATGATCGTGATCGGCGGCATCGCCGGGTTCGTCGTCGCCAAGAAGGTGCAGATGACCCAGATGCCGGAGCTGGTGGCAGGCTTCCACTCGCTCGTGGGCCTCGCCGCGGTCTTCATCGGCATCAACGCGCATCTCGAGATGAACACGGCCCTCGCGGCGAAGGAGGCCGGCACCGTCGCCGACCTCTCGGGCTTCGCGAGCGTGATCGCCAAGAAGACGGCGGTCGAAATCGACATCCTGAAGGTCGAGCTCTTCCTCGGCATCCTGATCGGCGCGATCACCTTCACCGGCTCGATCGTCGCCTACGGCAAGCTGGCCGGGAAGCTCTCCTCGGCGGCGCTGACGCTGCCGGGGCGGCACCTGCTCAACGCCGGGGCGCTGATCCTCTGCGTGGCGCTCGGCTATCTCTATCTCGACGGCGCGGGCCTCTGGACGATGATCCTCGTCGCCATCGTCGCCGGGGCCCTCGGCTGGCATCTGATCATGGCCATCGGCGGCGCCGACATGCCGGTCGTGGTCTCGATGCTCAACAGCTACTCGGGCTGGGCGGCGGCGGCCATCGGCTTCACCCTCGGCAACGCCCTGCTGATCGTCGTCGGCGCGCTGGTCGGCTCCTCGGGCGCGATCCTCAGCTACATCATGTGCAAGGGCATGAACCGCAGCTTCGTGTCGGTCATTCTCGGCGGCTGGGGCGGGGAGCAGTCGTCCTCCGCCGCGGTCGAGGGCGAGATGATCTCGATCGAGGCGCCCGCCGTCGCCGAGGCGCTGGACGAGGCCGACAGCGTCGTCATCGTGCCGGGCTACGGCATGGCGGTGGCGCAGGCGCAGGGGTCCGTCTCGGAGCTGGTGCGCCGGCTGCGCGACAAGGGCAAGACGGTGCGCTTCGCGATCCACCCGGTCGCCGGGCGCCTGCCGGGCCACATGAACGTCCTGCTGGCGGAGGCCAAGGTCCCCTACGACATCGTCCTCGAGATGGAGGAGATCAACGAGGACTTCCCGGACACCGACGTCGTCATCGTCATCGGCGCGAACGACATCGTGAACCCGGCGGCGCAGGACGATCCCGGCTCGCCCATCGCCGGCATGCCGGTGCTGGAGGTCTGGAAGGCCAAGACCGTGGTCGTCTCCAAGCGCGGCAAGGGCACCGGCTACTCGGGGATCGAGAATCCGCTGTTCTTCAAGGAGAACACGCGGATGCTCTACGGCGACGCCAAGGCTTCGGTCGACGCGCTGCTGAACCATCTGAACTGAAGAATCAGACCCGGAAACCTCGCGGGGTCGTCGAATGCCCCGCGAGGCCTTCAAGTGACCGGCTTTGACATGGCCTGGTCCCGCGACCGTGCGACTCCGTATATGCGTGGCGCCGGAAAAGGTGTGGTCGCCGTTCGCGTGGTTGATGAGGATGCCAAGATCAACCAAGCGGCGGACGGCATTTCGCGCCGTCTGGCAGCTTGTTCCCGGTCTCGCACGTCACCGGTCGTGAGTAAGCGAAGTCCTGCCCCCCCCTGTCGGCGGCGGGCGGTCTGAGGGAGTGTGGCGGTCCTGACGGGGGATCGCTGCATGCAAGGCTTCTCAACGATCGATGCAACGAGCGAGGCGGGGCTGCGCCGGCTGGAGGTGCTGACGGGCGGCCGGCGTCGGCGCAGCTACACGGAAGCGGAGAAGGCGCGGCTGGTCGCGCAGACGCTGCGGCCCGGCGTGTGCGCGCCGGAACG
>Ga0102931_1001528_pt1 | contig 11514 bp, 27 predicted proteins | sample SalPonR1_C_D1_MG_FD_79282 | JGI IMG/M metagenome (GOLD analysis project Ga0102931, IMG submission 79282) | Salt pond soil microbial communities from South San Francisco under conditions of wetland restoration - Salt Pond MetaG R1_C_D1_MG | ecosystem: Environmental > Aquatic > Marine > Intertidal... | reverse complement strand
CCCAACCTTTCTCAGTATCATAATAACACAAGCCCCACCCACCATTGCAATTACTGTTGTTTATCACTTCATATTCACCGCTTTCTGTTGGTAATTCTTCTTTTAATAGTTTCCAATCCTCCATAATTTTAAAAGTTTATAACAAAGGCTATATATAATTGCCTTTGGAAATTTGTGCTTAGTTTTGAAAGTTTATCGTTCGGCGGATAGCTTGGTGTTAGCCCCCATTTACTCGATCTTTAAGTAAAGCTACTACATTATCATATACTTTCCACTTCGGGTTAAGATTACCAGTGTACATTGGTATTTGCTCACGTATTTTCATTGCCGTAAACTCGGCAGTTTTTGCGATTTCAATATAGGTCAAGCCTAAGTCCATATCACTTATTTCTGTTTCTAATTGGTCAGCTATTACAACTGCCTTTTTAAATTCTGCATCCATAAAAAAGGGGGCTAACACAGTATATAAAATATAGGCGAGTAAGTGCTGTTTTAGCCGTTATTCCACTTAATCTACCTTTGTTGTTAATCCGAAATTTAAGTGCTTTTAAACCTTTTAAATTTAATATTCTAAACAAATTATACGCCCTTTAAACGCGCTACTTGTTCGTAGCTTACCCTTTTATCTAAAACTTTTATTTTAGAATCAACTTTTTCAGCTAAACAAGTGCCGTAAAAAAATGAGCAATTATGTTTTTTATTATACTTTTCCTTTGCTTCATCCTGTGTTTGAGCTTCTATAATATCAAAACTTTGGTGAATTATTTCTGGCCTCTCCATTAAACCGCCCACACGTAATGCTACTAAATATTTGTTCATAATTCATTTTTTTGTTTTATTCTATCTTTCGTTTCCTGTAATAATTTACACCTGTATAATGCTGTTATCTTTCGCGGGCAATCTTTACACGGTTGCACGCTATTCTTTTTGTAACTACATTCCATAATCGTTCTTTTTACGATGCTACAACAATGGGTAATTGGATAGCCTTTGCAACATCAGGTTAATAATCGCTATCACGCCATAGTAACGGCGGATAGTTTGGTGTTAGTCGCCATTAGGATTTATCTCTTCGTATTGATAATGTGTATTTTGACTCATAGTTATATCATGGTCTTTAGCAAATGGTGATTCTTTAGGCATTATATTTATGACGCCTACCATATACTTGATATAGTCTTCCAACTCTTTATTAGTATGATCTACATCAGGAAGAGTCATTTGGTATTTAATCTCTATTCTCATTTCAATCAAATTTATCTGCTAATACTCACACTACACACAACAATGTATATAGTTAATGCGCCAGTGAAGGTCGGTGCTTTATTGTTTATCGCGCCATTATCGCGCCAATTTGGCGCGATAGGGGAGTTTTGGTAGGCGCACTAACCATATACCTATCCGTTGTATGCAATTAGTTTGCTACGTTTTTTTGACAGTCTATGCATTGACATACTCCCCCGACTAAAGTGCGGGGGCTTTCTTGCGGGGACTCCTCATAATTTATTTTTGTCCAGTTAATTAATTAAAAAACTGGACATTTATTCTCTAACCGCATCAAAGCAATGGTAATAATAGACCACTAACCTTGGTTTATCTGTGGTATTGATGGCCGTATTAGGTTCAAATATACGATACCTAAAAGATACGGGCAACTCTTCACCATTTACATTTAGAAAAGACTCCGTTCGTGTTGAACTCGTAGAGCACCTTCTGTATGTTATTTCATGCGTTGGATATAAAGATGGAATACGCTCCAGCATATACCATTCGATTTCTTCACGAATTTCTAGGAAGTCCTGTATTTGATCAAGGCTATCCAGATAGTAATGAGGAGCATATACCTTTAGGTCAATACTAATCGAATCAGGTTGCTCTAAAGTTTTCTTTAGGTCTTTCTCTATGGTTTGGGCTTGTGTAAAGCAAGAGAGTAGTAAAATTAGTGCGATGTTTAAATACTTCATTTTTAGCAGTTTTTATCGGTTTTAAAATCTGTTACTTTGGTTTCTCCTGTCTCAGGATATCGTTCCACCAAAACTTTGGTAGTCAATTCATAACTATAAACAGGTCTACCCTCCAAATAGTTCCCCAAATCCACTATTTCTTTTTCGGATTCGTATAATTCTTGCCCCTCAAACCCATCTTTAGATACTGTGATAGCCTGTACCTTTCCGTTTGGGTGGGTTAAAAATAGGTTGAAGGGCCTGTGCCCATAACCAACCTTACCTACAATTTTAACCATTTCTATTATCTCCTTCATTGTTCGATTTTATTATTTCGTTAGTTAATGAATATACTTCGTTACTTATATCTTCCAAATCAAAACCTGATGCGAATATTATTTTAACAAGCATCTCTGCAAAACGTTCCACACCTACTGTGCCCTCCTCTTCTATTGTTATTTTCGTTTCACGTTCTTTGAATGTTAATACTGTTTTTCTATCTGTCATACCCTAACATTTTTGGTTGGTTATTCAATTTCCCGAAACTTTTATAGTCCTCTAACTCAAATTCTTTCCAGTCCTTATTTATGTAGTTATGAAAACGCATATCAGGTTTAATACTGGGTAAAACTATTTTGGGTTCTTTGAAAGCCCATTCGTTTCTAGTTAACACTTCCTTAGCTGCCTTTATTTGGTTGTCATACAGATGCACGTTTTGAGAAACTACCCGCAAATAGCGGGGTGTGTTTCCCGTCCACTTCGCAATAATAGCTAGCACTAAAGCATACTGTGCAACATTCCACGGATAACCAAGAATATTGTCATGGGAACGGTAGTTAATGCTTAAGTCTACAAAGAACCCACCCTCGGGGTTTTCAGAACAAGAAAATTGCATATAATTCATGCAGCATGGTAACGCTTGGTGTTCCCTAAACTGAGGATTGTCTCCAAATATAGTCAGGTTTGATGAGTATGGGTTTGTTATTATCCCATCAATAACATTAATTAGTTGGTCTATACCTACCCCTGCTGTAAAATTATACTCTACATTTGCCCCATAATTGCGCCAATGCACTCCATACATATTCCCTACTGAATTACTGTTTTCCTTGGAATGCCTCATTATTACTCTTCCCCAAGGCTCTACAAAAAATTCACGATCAATACCTTTTCTTTTTTTATAATTCTCCACATCCTTATCCCAAATGTGTACTCCCTGTTCTTGTAAAGAAGTTATATCGTGTTCTCCTCTCAACAACCATAAGGTTTCAACCACAATACTTTTCCACCGCATTCCTTTTGTGGTTTGCACAGGGAAACTTTCTCGTAAGTCATGTACCAAACTATAGAATGGTATCTGAAGTCTTGTTGTGCCCTCTCTGTTGGGGTCTGGGCGTGTTTCCCCTTCGTTTAATATTGTGTTTAATAACTCGTGGTATTTCTGTGTGAAATTCATATATCATATCTTTTTATGTTAGAAGGGCTTATTGATAATTGCCTCATCAAAACTTCCATTTCATTATAATTACGAACCTGAATATTGGGTAGCTTCCACATAAGTTCCAACTCCCTTCCCATTAACCCCCCTCCTGCGTATAAAGATATGTCTACCCTCCCTTGGTTTTTAAGTTCTAACACGTACAATCTATCTTCCGCATCCAAACAATCCACCGTTGGTTCTACGTTATAACCACTTGTTTTTTTATTTTTATCCCAACCTAACTTTAACAGGTCTTCCTCATCAAGATACTTTACCCTAACATTTTCTTCATTTATTAAGTTGTATAAATCGTCACGTTCGCTTTCTCCGTCCATACCGCCTCCTCCCCCTGTGAAAGTTTCTTTTACATATTTTCCTTTTGTAGGCTCCAATATCCCTAAAAACTCATCTGCCTTATATTCGTACCTAAACCCATCTCTAAATTCTTCAATGGTTGGTACATAGTAGTTGTTATTGTTCATTTTTTCCTTTTACTATTTCCTTAATAATATGCATCATATACTTCTCTTTCAAGTCGTCAGGCATCTTAGTCCCATTAACATATACATCCCCTATGTCCCTACCTGTCTCAACAAACATTCGTAATAGTTCTAAGTCCCCTATCGCATTACCGTTGATATCTACCTCAACTAAACCCCCTTCTAATATTGAAACTCGAATGGTAGGATTATCTGCAACCCAACCTTCGCTAGACAATAACCTATATATCATATCAGGGTCTTTAGTTGCTACTCCCAACTTTTTGCTTTGGTTATATTTATACTCATACTTGGTATCTGACATATTTTTTTTCTTTTCCCCCAAACTAAATTCCCAACAAAGCATCTATAATTTCACGCTCTGTAAAATCCGAAAACTGCTCATCCGCAGGTAAGGTGTATTCAGAACGCTCCTCAGCTTGTTGGTATGGGTCATGGGCAGAAGCATACCCCATAGGGGTATAAGCAATACCTGTCTCTAGGGATACGCCTAATGCGTCTGCTATATCCTCAATGTGAGCATCTATGTCTGTTTGAGCTCCATTGATTAATAGTCTTATATAGGCTTCATCATATTCTAAAGATAAGTTATCATAAGTTACTTTTCCATAATCTTCTTCTAACCATAGTAATTTTTCATAAAGTTTTTGCTCTTTCATAAGTTTTGTTTTTTGCTTGGTGCAAATATATTTCTTTTTTATTTCCCCCGCAAGTATTTAACCTTCTTTTTTTTCATTTCAAAGCGTAACTGTTTGTCGCTTAGTTGGTTATGCTTTGGTTTAGGTTCGTTTATAAACTAGTTAGCCACCATTTGAAACAGCATTATCGCTATCCACATGTGGTGTTTGGTCTACTAAATAATTTCCCCTTACTGATTTATGAAATGGCATTACTTGTCCTTCTTTTGCAAAATACCATTCGCCTTGATATTTAAACTCAAAACCAGTATCTCGCATACAAATTGCCATTTCTTCACCATCGGCTGTTTTTAGAATAATGCTGTTAAACACTTCTTCTAATTGAATTACGTTGTTTTCTGTTGTTATAATTTTCATAATAAAAAACGGTGGCTAACACAGTATATAAAATATAGGCGAGTAAGTGCTGTTTTAGCCGTTATTCCACTTAATCTACCTTTGTTTTAAATCCGAAATGTAAGTGTTTTAAAACGCCTACATTTCATATACTCGGTACGTTGTAGGCAATTAAAGGCTTTTCAAAAAGTTATCAATCTCATTAACTGCAAAATCTTCACCACCATGCATTTCATCAAGATACTGAGCGAAAGCCTTTAACTGTTCGCTTCGCCCTACAACATTGGGTATAGAGCAGTTTTTTACTAAGTGTTCTGCAAATTCAAGAGCAAACGTTTCAATATCATTACCTATTAGTTTGTGCGCTATATCAGCGTGTTTTTCGCCAATCCAAGACTTATATTTCAATTTAATATCCATAATATTTTCGTTTTTAAATCCGTAAAAAACCGACTCCATACCCAGAGCCGTTATGCCCCATTTTGGGCTTGACTTTCTCGTATAAGTCGATTTTTCTTTCTTGTTGCTCCCACGATTGCCATACAGTCAAAGCACTGCTTTTCGCAGGGTTCACCGTCAATCAGTTTATCTTTTTCAGCTTGTGAAATTGGCATTGCTTCAATCTCTAAATAGCTTTTGTTCCATTCGTCAATCGAAAAATCGACTTCACCACATTTTTGCTGACAATAAAAGTTTTTCATTATTCAAAAATTAGTATTCAAATTCGCCCAAAACAGGCATAACACGGGCTATAAAGCCATACAAGTACAGGCTCACAGCCCAGATCCGTTATGTATCATTGCCTGAAAGCAATCTTTTTGCATTTGCAATTATCTGTTCAATTTCATAAGAACCACTAAAGGTTCCAGTACTCAATACACATACACACCTACCAGCTGCATCAAATATTCGTGGTGGTTCATCACCATTCCATTCAAAATACCAAGCGGTTGGCAACGAATGCATAACATTAGATACCCCCAATAATCTTTGAGCTTCTTTGTTATGTTCGTCTTTAGTCATAGGTTTCTTTTTCTTTGCCATATTTTTGTTATTACTGGATTTATCAATGCCGTTGTAGAGCATTTAGATAGAGTCAAATACTCAGTTTTTAAGTGTTTGTAACTATGTGCCTTGCATTCGGCACGTAAAATATTATCAACCGTTGTGTGTAATGCTAGGTGTTCCATTTGTACCTTATCCACCATTTGCGCCCCCAATGGTCATTATGTGCCATCCTTTGCGGTATACTTGCCGCCATTCCCGTTTAGTCATCTGCACTTTTGTTTCTATGTCAATAACCTTAGAAACACTACGCCCAACATTGTGTAACCGTAATAGTTCTTTATGCAATTCTAAGAGAGACTTGTCAGTATGATTCGGAAATACATCTCTTAAAAATTCTTCGTTTGTCATTTTTCTATTTGTTAAGTTTCGTTGTTAATTCACCGCAACTACGGTTACACTCGTCCGTTAATCTAATTTCTTGTATTAGGTCTATACCCTCGTGTTTCAAATATACGTCTGTTACTAACTCTAGCCTCTATCGCATCCTTACGTCCTCTCTTGAATCCTCGATTGTACCCACATCTATACCCATTAGGGCAGTTTATGGTAGGTACAGGACAAATAGGTGTTACAGGGCATACTGCGTATCTTCCCTTGACATCTTTCCAGCCTTGGCAATGCCCATCTTCCCAACCCTCTTGATATTCTTGGCTTTGCCCGAATATGTTTTGCGGGGAAAATAAAGAAAATCCGATTAGTAATAAAACTGCAATTTTTAAGTTTCTCATTTTGTTTATATTTTTTCGTTCATAATTGATTCCTCTACGCCCCTAATAAGGGCATCTATTAAATCTTTGTGTTCCATTGTTATCCAATCCTCCCCTCCTTTTTGTTTAACTGATACAGTGCTTATATACCCATTAGAGATTTCCATACTAATCACAACATCGGAGTTTTTAGGATATACTGTTACGTCTTTCATTTATGTTTTTTACTTTTCCCCCGAAACTAAGTTTAGTCCTGTGTGTACCTTAACCCTAACAAGAGGCTTTACTGCTTCAAAATACACAGTTACGTTATTAGGCGTGTACCACAGAACTAAACATAATACATTTAAGAATTATCTACTACTTCAAACTTCAACTCACCGCCTTCCCATAACGCTCTCTCTAAGCAAAGCTGCAAGCCTTTCTCCTCTGCCCAATCTACTACTTCATCTGCACTATCTTTATCTAATACCGAAGCATCAAAGTGAATGTACTTAATATCCCCTAACAAAGTTTCTGCAATTTGTAACCCTGCTATAACTTTACGAGAAGTTGCTATCTGATTACTTTCAAAAGGCAATCCATCTAATAATAAATCCCCATCCGCAGTCCACTCTAACCCCTCCGCAGGTAAAGGATTCTCTTGAAGTAAGTTCTCTTTTGTTTCCCTTACTTCCTTAACCTTATTGTCTGCATCCTCTACTTGGTCAACTAAAGCTCTCACTTGCTGCGCTTCCTTATGGATACGATTAGCTTCTTCTACCTTAGCATTGTAGTCATCTGCATTAGATAGTTTCTCTTTTACCTCATCTATTTTAGATTGAGGGTAAGGTTCTTTATCTTTTAGTTTGGTTTTAATCTCTTTTATTTGCTTGTTCTTTTCTTTCCGCAAAGTTTTTAACCTTTCAATTTCAGCATCAATATCTTCAACCTCAGAATCTAAAGACTCTACTCTATTATTATATGTAACAATAGCATCATTGAATTTGTTCATCGTTTCTAGCTCTTCTACCAAATCATTAGATTTGACAGGCTCCTTACCCACTAATTCCTTATCGTATGATGTAACCCTCGCTTCTTGGTCTTTTAGTTGACGTTTAAGAAGTTTTCTATTCTCCATAGCTTCCTTCTCCTCCTCGTTCAAAGCATTCATATCAATACCTTGAATACGTTCTAACATCTCTCTCCTCGGCTTAGGGGCTAAGTTAAGAAACTCCTCTATGTTGAAGTTAGCTGCAGTTCCTGCTAAATCCGCCATAAGCTCTTTCGGACTTCCTACCTTATACCCTTGCTCTGTTATAAACTCTACCTTTGGCTTCTTACCATTGGTGAACTTAGCGAATAGCTTTGACTCATTATCTAAGGTAAACTCAATGTAACCCTCTTTCTCGCCCTCTGTAACAGGCTGAGAAGGGAACTTTTTGGTTAATATGTCAATCATTGCTTGACCCGCACTTGTTTTACCCTTACCATTTCCTCCGATTAAGAAGAAAGAGTCTCCGTTGGGCTCAAACTCATGCTTACCCTTTAATGCTTTGTAGTTCTCAATAGTGAATTTAATTACTTTCATGTTGTTTTCTTTTTTTTTATTCAGTTACAAAATAATAGTTTCCTTTCTGGTGTTCATACTTAATTTATTTTGTTATGCAGTATATGTAATTCTTGAGCAATTTCGCCTTCCCCTAACAAAGCAAAAGCATTGGCTAAGTGAAAAGTGCTGTTTTGTAATTCTTTTTTTGTACCTACTGTTTTAATATCCCGTATTATATCCTCGTCTATACCTTCACAATAAACACCCCCTAACAAAGATAGGATTCGTTTTGTTGCTACCTTTAAGGACACCTCGTTAATTTCAAAATCCATTAGGACGCACTTGATTCTGTTTTCTAATTTCATGTTTTTTATTTTTACCCTCACCTCTGGTAAACCTCATTACAACAATCAGGGTTTAGTATTAATACTGTTTCACAATCCCACCCACATAAATCAATCGGATAAGATGAATGAGTTTCATTTTGCCCTTTCTCAGTTAACCAAATGGCATCATAATTTTGTGCTATCAACTCAAAATCCAACACCCTTTTAATGTACCCATCTATCAATGGTGCGTTTTTCAAATCTTCTAATGAATCAATGACAAATACTTTAGCATCAGGATTCAAGCAAACAGTAAAAGAGTTCTGCTCATCACAATCTCTAAATTGTTCGCAATCATTCCAGTCTTTCCACCCCCATTTTGAATCAATTGGAGAAGTCCATAAGCCTCCCTCTTTTTTTGGCTTAACCCAATCTGTATTCTTAACAGGTAATACTTTCTTAGGAATAAACTTATCTGACCCATAATGTATAAGAAGGGGCGACCGCTTAACTCCCCCTATAACTACCTTTTGTCGTTCTAATGTACTTACTTCCATAATAGCTTTTTTTAAACCCAATTCTTTATATACTCCGCAATTAAATAACTGCAAAGGAATCCTAATGTACTTGGAATTGGGTATAACCACTCCTTACCAAATTTACTCTTATACTGCATTCGAGGAATCGTTTTCACCTCATTTTTTTTGTGGAGAAAATAGACCCCTATTATAATCCACATATTTCCTAATACCATTGCTGCAATTACCAACCCACTGGATAAACCGAACAAAAAGTTTGCGAAGGCATGAAATACAATCTCATCTATACCTACCTCAGCGTCTTTTACTTTTCGTTTTTTCTTGTACCCCTCTTTACCTTTCCTTCTTACTTCTTGTATTTTCTTTTTCATTCCCCATTGACGTTACTGCGAGTAAAACGCAAATAATCAAAATTAGTTTCATTCTTCCTCATCAATTTCGTCTTTAAAATGTAATAAGCCTTCCCCTTGATACTTTAGTACCCATACCTCATCCCTTCTCAATTTCTCAAAATTGTTATTGGGAAGTATTTCTACTAACCACCTCTCCTCTTTTACATAATGAAAACACCCATCTTCAACCTCTTGAATGGGACGTACTAAACCCTCCCTCCAATGGTTTGTAACCCTTTCCAATAATCGTATCTTATTGGGTTTAGCTACTACATTGTCTCCTTTTACTACATAATGATATAACTCTGTGTTTTGTTTAAGTTCTCTCGGGATTTTTAAGTACTCCATTTATATTTTTTTTTAAATTCCCATCGAATATTCGTGTATCAAATTCCATTCTGCTTCTATCTGACCCTTTTCGGTCAGTAGGGTTATGTTGTTTCTTTTTACTCCCAAATATACCGAATAGGATATTTTGTCGAGTACAAAAGATAAACATTTTAACTGCTCAAAAGGTTCATCCGATTGGATTAAAACTCTTTCTGTTGTTGAGATACATAATTCTTTGTGCATTGATGCCTTTTTACTTAACTAATTCAATTTCCCCTTCGGAAATAGCTTCTATCAATTCTTCCTCAAATAGGCTTAGGGCTTCTAAAATACCTGACCCTGCATCTCTCCAATCTTCTGCTAATTCTTTGGTTTTGAATCCTAATGCATCTACTACTTCAGTATAATAAGGCTCCCCCTCATAGTATAATTCAAACCCATTTACATAATCTAATCTAATTACTCCGTCTTTTACTAGTTCCGCAGACGGATGCCCTTTTAGTTTCTTATACAATTCCATATTTTTCTCTTTTTGTTTTAACAAATATATGCCTTTTTTATTTCTCCCGCAAGTTTTTAACAGTTCTTTTTTAAAAAGGTGTTGTTTGGTTCTGTATTACCCTAACTTTTTTGTTTACGTTTTTCTCGTTAACCCAATCTCCTTTAATCCAGTACCCTACACTACCCCCGTTTACACATCTTTTAATTATTCTATTTGACTTCACATTAATTATCCTTTTGCAAGCAGTTACCTTGTAGCAGGGATACTTAACAAACTCCCATTTCAAAGTGTAGCTATTTGATACTAAATACATTATGCTTTGGTTTAGGTTCGTTTATATGCAAGTTATAGGGCATTTGCCACAACTAAACAATTCTTCCAGTATTCAATCTCGTAATACATTCTATTGTCTTCGTGCTTGATTGAATCAATAACAGTTTCTACAACAAGAATTGTATTGAGTTTAGCACTTCTTTTATCAGATTCAATCAACTTAACATCCATTCTTGTTGGTGTATTTCCATAAGCTTTATTGTAAATTCCTTTCACTTTTTTTTCTGGTGTCATAATAAAAACGCCCTATAACAAAGTGTATAGCAAATAGCCGTTATTGGGCTGTAATTAAACTATTTGCCTGTTTATAAAATTAGTTTCTTATCTCAAAGTTCTGTGCATTCAATCGGCTACTTGCCATACCCAAACCGTTATACGCAACCTAGGTCAATGACAATTACTGAATCTGTTACTTCCTTAATGATTGGAGTAGCATTTCTCACTTCAAGTACACAGCTAATCAAAACCATTTCTTCGTACCATACAGGTTCGTCATCTGAGAATCTGAATCCCTCGTATCTATTATCTTCACCAAATAGGGTTATGTACTTGCCATCATACTCCAACCTGTAACCGCCTTTAAAGTGTGGCTCAATGGGTATGCGTATAACGGCACCTAAAAAACAGTTGGTGCTATCTCCTACTTTTAGTTCTTTGCTTTCTTCTTGCTTTCTCATATAGTCAAATATAGTGTTTGTAAATCCAACCGTTTCTTAGCTGCATCCCGTTATACTCCATAATAGTTAAAAAGTAAAAATTTTATCACAAGTGTTGCAGGTACTTCAATCTCAGCCTCATTTATTTTGGTTTTAGGCTTAAATTTTATTGT
>Ga0102931_1001526_pt1 | contig 11529 bp, 5 predicted proteins | sample SalPonR1_C_D1_MG_FD_79282 | JGI IMG/M metagenome (GOLD analysis project Ga0102931, IMG submission 79282) | Salt pond soil microbial communities from South San Francisco under conditions of wetland restoration - Salt Pond MetaG R1_C_D1_MG | ecosystem: Environmental > Aquatic > Marine > Intertidal... | reverse complement strand
GGGATGTGGGCGTACCAGCCCTCGAGGCTGTGCGAATGCTGGGCGGCGAGCTGCTTGCCGGCGCCGGTCGCCATGCGGATCACCACGGGCGCGCCGAACTGTCCGCCGGACATGTGCCGGACGGTGGCGGCGGTGTTGAGGATCTGGTCGAGGGCCAGCAGCGAGAAGTTGACCGTCATCACCTCGACGATCGGGCGCATTCCCGCCATCGCCGCGCCGATGCCGGCGCCGGTGAAACCGGATTCCGAAAGCGGGGCGTCACGGACGCGCTCCGGCCCGAACTCGTCGAGAAGGCCCATGGAGACGGCGTAGCAGCCGCCGTAGGCTCCGACGTCCTCGCCCATCAGGAACGTGCGGTCGTCTCCCGCGAGCGCCTCGCGCAGCGCGGCGCGGACGGCCTCGCGGTAGGTGGTCTCGACCGTCGTCTCCGACGGCGCGGAGGGCTCCGGCGGCGACGGGCGCTCCTCGGCGACGACGTGTCGGGTCAGGGTCTCGGCCGGCTCGACCTCCGCCGCTTCGGCGAAGGCGACGGCGTCGGCGATCTCGGCCTCCACCTCGGCGTCGACGGTCTCGAGGTCCGCCTCGTGCGCAAGGCCCGTCTCCAGCGCCCAGGCGCGGAAGCGCTTGACGGGTCCCTTCTCGCGCCACGCCGCCACCTCGGCCTTGTCGCGGTAAAGCTGAGCGTCGAACATCGAGTGGGCCCGGAAGCGGTAGGTGCGGCATTCGAGGAAGCGCGGCCCCTCCCCCGCGCGCACCGCCGCGACGGCCCGGCGGGCGGCCGCCTCGACCGCGACGACGTCCATGCCGTCCACGGCCTCGGCGGGGATGCGGTATGCGGCGGCCTTGACGGCGATGTCGGTCTCGGATTCCGAGCGGTCGAGCGCCGTGCCCATCGCGTAGCCGTTGTTCTCGCAGACGAACAGGACCGGAAGGCGCCAGAGCGCCGCGAGGTTCATGCTCTCGTGGAACTCCCCCTCGGCCACGGCTCCCTCGCCGAAGACGCAGGCGGTGACGCGGGGCTCCGCGCGCATCCGGTCGGCCAGCGCGAGGCCGACGGCGAGCGGCAGGCCGCCGCCGACGATGGCGTTGCCGCCGTAGAGGTTCCGCTCTGCGTCGAACAGATGCATGGAGCCGCCGCGCCCGCCGGAGCAGCCGGCGGCCTTGCCCAGCATCTCGGCCATCACCGCGCGCATCGGCACGCCGCGGACGAGGGCGTGGCCGTGCTCGCGATAGGTGCAGACGAGACGGTCGCGGTCCTCCAGCGCCGGTACGGCGCCCGCGGCGACGGCCTCCTCGCCGTCGTAGAGGTGGAGGAAGCCGCGGATCCTCTCCTCGGTGTAGAGACGGGCGCACTCGTCCTCGAAGCGGCGGATGCGGAGCATGTGGCGCAGCAACTCGCGCACATGCGCGCGGTCCAGCCGCGGCTTGTCCCCCGCGGCGCTCACGTCTCCTCCGTCTCGAGCGTGGAGATGTCGCCCTCCGGCAGGCCGAGCTCCCGCGCCTTCAGGAGGCGACGCATGATCTTGCCGCTGCGCGTCTTCGGCAGCGTGCGGCGGAAGACGATCTCGCGCGGCGCGACGGCGGGGCCGAGACGGGCGCGGGCGTGGCCGCGGAGTTCCAGCGCGAGCTCGTCGCTCGGCTCGGCCTCGGCGGCGAGGGCGACATAAGCCTTCACCACCTCGCCCGCCGTCGGGTCCGGGACGCCGATCGCCGCGGCCTCGGCGACCGCCGGATGCTCGAGCAGCGCGCTCTCGACCTCGAAGGGGCCGATCAGGTGGCCGGCGCTCTTGATCAGGTCGTCGGCCCGGCCGACGAACCGGAAGCGCCCCTCCGCGTCGCGCGTCGCGAGATCGCCCGAGAGATACCAGCCGTCCGCGAAGCACCTGGCGTAGCGCGCCGGCTCGCCGAGATAGGCGCGCATCATCGAAGGCCAGCCGGGGCGCAGCGCCAGCTCCCCGACGGCGCCGGGCTCGGCCAACTCCCGGACGCGCCCGTCCTCTCCGCGTTCGACCACGCCGGCCTCGACGCCGGGCAGCGGGCGGCCCATGGAGCCGGGCGCCACATCCTCGGACGGGGCGTTGGCGATCATGATGCCGCCCGTCTCCGTCTGCCACCAGTTGTCGTGGAAGGGCATGCCGAACTGCTCGACGCCCCAGATCACGCCCTCGGGGTTGAGCGGCTCGCCGACGCTCGCCATGAAGCGCAGCTCGGGATAGCTGCGCCCGCCTCGCGGCTCGGGCCCCGCGGCCATCAGCATGCGGATGGCGGTGGGCGCGGTGTACCAGATCTGGACGCGCTCCTCGGCGAGCAGCCGGTACCAGCGCTCGGCGTCGAATTCCGCCTCGTCGACGATCAGGGTGGCGCCGTTCACCAGCGGCGAGACGATGCCGTAGGAGGTCCCCGTCACCCAGCCCGGATCCGCGGTGCACCAGAATCGGTCGCCCGGACCGAGGTCGAGCGCGATGCGCCCGGTCTCGGCATGCGCGACGACAGCCTCGTGGACATGGACGGCGCCCTTGGGCTTGCCGGTGGTGCCGGAGGTGAAATGCAGGAGAGCCATGTCCTCGGGGCCGGTGCGAACGGTCTCGAAGGCCTCCGAGGCCGCGGCGACGGCAGGCTCGAGCGCGACGCAGCCCTCGGGCGGATCGCCCCTGCAGTCCGCCAGCAGCACCAGGCGCAGCGATGGCAGCTCCGCCCGCCAGGGCGCGACCTTGCGCCGATAGAGCGCCTCCGTCGTCACCAGCGCAGCCGCGCCGCCGATCTCCATGCGGGAGCGGACGGGCTCCGGCCCGAAGGCCGAGAAGAGGGGCGAGAACGCCGCCCCTGCGCGCAGCGTGCCGAGGGCGGCGACATAGAGCGCCTCGCGCCGGCCCAAGAGTTCGAACACGACGTCGCCGCGGCCGACGCCGTGCGCCGAAAGGACGTTCGCGAAGCGCCGCGTGCGCGCGGCGAGGTCGGCGTAGGTGAGCGCGGTGACGCCCTCGCGCCCGATCAGTCGCAGCGCCTCCCGCCCGCCGTCTCCCGCGTCGACGTGGCGGTCCAGCGCCTCGTGGGCGATGTTGAGCCCGCCGCCGGGGAGCCCGTCGAGGCGCCGCCGCGCCGCCTCCCAGGAGAAGCCTTCGCGCTCGGCCGGGAGGTCCGGCACGCGAAAGCGCCGCCGCTCGGCCTCCGACTTGCTCAGGATCTCGACGTTCATCGCGTGGCCGCCTCGCCCATGCATCCGACCGCGCCCCGAGAGTGCGGCGACGGGAATTCGAATGCCTTGATCTGAGTCATCGGCGTCGCGACTGGTCGCGCGTCCGACGAGCTCCGAAGCCGATCGGACGCGCGACGGCATGGCGCTTGCTCGACGCCGCGATCGATCCCGCGCAGCCGCGACGCCATGCGATGGCCTTGCCCCGCTCGGAACCGCCGCGAGCCCGGTCGGCCCGGAAGGCGGCACGCCGAAGGTCCGCCCCGCCGCCGTGCCGACCGTGCGAGCCGAAGGCTCTGCGTGGTCGGCACGCGCCGAAGATCGTCGGGCGCCGTCACCGCCGGCGATCCGGTCGTTCGTCCCGCCATCCCTTTCGGCGAGACCGTCGAAGGCCGACAAGATCCGGGCCGATCGGCGCCCGTCCGGACCTTGTGACGGCCCGCGCCCTGGCGGACGCGTGAAGTCTCCGGGCCGATGAGGAAGCGGCGTCTTCCTGTCGGCACGGGCCATCGAGCGACGGTTTCGCGTCATGGCACGAAGGTCCCCTGCGACGGGGCGCAGAACGGGCGCGGCGGCCCTTCAGACGAAATCGCGGGGGATCGTCTCGATCCAGCTCAGCGCCTCGACGCGGGTCTCGCCCTCCCAGGCGTCGAGCTCGGCGGTGAGGTGGAAGTTCTCCGCGTCGCAGGTCAGGCGCGTCCGGGTGCGCGTCACGATCCGCCAGTCGCCGCGGGAGAGGGTGCGAACCCACTCCGTCTCGCCCGTCGCGGAGGCGAAGTCGCCCGGCGAGACGCCGTAGCGCTCGACCGCGCGGGCGCCGACCGTGAGGTCGATGTCGTCGAGGCGGAACAGCCCCCGGTCGTCGATCACCTCGAGCTCCGAGCGATGCGCCCCGAGGTCGTGGCGAACCACCCAGCTGTGCGCGGGCGCCTCCATCGCGGTGAGGGCGGGGCCGCGCGCACGCACCGGCGGATCGAATTCCGGACCGTCGGCGAGGCCGGGCTCGGGCCGGCAGGGCAGGTTCAGGCGCGATCTCCCGGTCAGCACGGTCAGCGTCACCGGCTCCGGCGGCAGCCAGGCCAGCGGCCAGTAGACGGTGGAGATCGAGAGGCGGATGCGGTGGCCCTTTCGCACGCGCTGGCCGACATGATTCATCGGAACGCGCACCCGGCAAGGCACGCCCGGCTCGAGCGCCTCGGGATGCTCGCGGCTCTCGCGGTGGCAGAGGTTGAGGAGGCCGTAGGTCATGCGCGTGACCTGCTGGTCCTCGCGCACGTCCGAAAGGCGCACGGCGACGAGGGCGACCGGCCGGTCGGACGAGAGTTCCAGCTCGACATCCGGCGCGCCGAGGATCTCGACGTCCTCGTCCAGCGGCTCGGTCTCGAAGGTGAGCGCGCCGCCGTCGTCCATGCGCTGATCGCCGGCGAGATCGGGGCCGTTGGCGTAGGAGCACCATTTGCCGGAGGCGAGGCCCAGCGTCGCCGGGGACTGCACCTCGACCGCTTCGCGCGACGACGCCTCGTCCGGCACGAGCGTCCGGCCGGGGGCGAGCGCGTGACACCGCGTCTCGAGGGCCGGCGAAGGCCAGCGCGGCTCCGCCACCCAGCGGCCCGGGCGGTGGTCGACGTCGGCGGCCGGCGGGGCGCTGTCCTGCATCCAGGCGGCGATCATGGGATCGTCCTCGACGCCGGTCTCCTCGCCCTTCAGCCAGCGGTCCCACCAGCGCAGAAGTTCTCCGAGGAAGTCGATCGCCGGGCCCGGCCGGCCGAAATGCGGATAGACGTGGCCCCAGGGGCCGACGAGGCCCTTCCGCGGCACGTCCAGATTCTCCATCATGCGGAACACGCCGTTGGTGTAGCCGTCGTTCCAGCCGCTGACGGCGAAGACCGGCACCTGGATCGCGGAATAGTCCTCGCAGACCGAGCCGTGGCGCCAGTAGGCGTCCCGCCGCTGATGCCGCAGCCAGTCCTTGAGCCAGAGGCCGGAGCCGCGGAGGCGCTCCTTCCACATCTCGCGCCAGCGCTCGCCGACGAGGGCCGGATCGGGCGGCATCGTGTTGTAGGAGAACATGACCCCCGCCCATGAGAGATTGTCGCCGAGGAGCGTGCCGCCCATGTGGTGGATGTCGTCGGCGTAGCGGTCGTCGGTGGAGGCGACGGTGACGATCGCCTTCAGGGGCTCGGGCCGGAGAGCGGCGATCTGGAGCGCGTTGAAGCCGCCCCATGAGATGCCCATCATCCCGACGTTTCCGTCGCACCAGGACTGCTCCGCGATCCAGTGCAGCGCCGCGACGCCGTCGGCGAGCTCCTCCGGCAGGTATTCGTCGGTCAGCACGCCCTCGCTTTCGCCGCTGCCGCGGACGTCGAGGCGCACGCAGGCGTAGCCGTGGCCGGCGAGATAGGGATGGGTCTGCTCGTCGCGCACGGCGCTGCCGAAACGCTTGCGGTAGGGGATGTACTCGACGATCGCGGGGACCGGTCGGCCATGTTTCGGCCGCCAGATCCGCGCCGCGAGGTGCAGCCCGTCGGTGACGGGGATCCAGACGTTCTCGTCCTCGACGATCTCTTCGGGGAAACTGTCGACCGTCTTCACGGATAGGCCTCCGGCAGCGGCTTGATCGCGAATTCGAGCGAGGCGCGGCAGCGCGCATAGGCGTCCTCGATCACCTCGCGGCTGGAGCCGCCGATGAAGAGGTCGGCGAGCTCGTAGCTGTAGACCTCCTGATCCGGCAGCTCCGACAGGCGCTGCCCCTCCTCCACCAGGATCTCCGGCTCGAGCGCCGGCAGCAGCCGCTGCAGCTCCGCGATCTCGGCCTCGCTCGGCACGCGCTTGACGATGCCGTCGGGCTCGGCCGAACGGATCATGAACTTCGCCGCCATCGGGTGCTCCCCCTCGCCCGCCGGCATGACCGGCTCCTGGCCGAGCGCGAGCTGGATCATCTGGCGGTGGTGCGAGGCGCCGTCGACCATGCGCAGCAACGGCGAATGCGACTTGGAGATGCGCGGGTTGACCTCCAGCAGATCCAGGGTTTCGGCCTCGTCGTCGTAGAAGAACTCGGCGTTGAAGGGACCGTCCTCGAAGCCGATGTCCTCGAACAGGGTCGCGACGATCCCGCGCGCCTGCTCCGCGGCCGACTCCGGCACCGGGCCGGGATAGAGATAGCAGACCAGGCTGGAGCCCGAGGGGCCGCCGCGCATCGTCTCGATCACGGCGTAGACCGTCACCTCGCCGCCGCGCACGAAGCCTTCGACCGTGAACAGGCGCGGAGCCGAGATGATCTGCTCGGCGATCGCGAAGTTGCCGTCGACGGCGTGATCGACGCCCTCGACGTCCTCCAGCTCGTGCAGGAAGGTCGTGAACGGCTGGCCGTGGCGATGGATGGCGAGACGGCAGGCGTGCAGCCCCTCCTCGAGGTCGCCGGCGTCGCAGACCCGCATGCCCAGGATCGAGGAATGCGCCTTCACCGGCTTGAGCCAGAACGGATAGTCCGGCGCGTCGCGGCGCGCGGAGACCGGATCGAACGGATTGAGCGGCGCGCAGGCCGGCGCGCGGTCCGGGAACAGGCGGGCCTGAATCTGGCGCAGCCAGTACTTGTGCTCCAGCCGCGCCACCGTCTCGGGCGAGGCCCCGCGCAGCCCGTAATGGCGGTTCAGCATCGCCACCGCGCCGGTGACGGGGAAGTCGAGATGGCCGATGATCGCGTCCGGCGGAGCGCCGAGCGCGTCGATGCGCTCTCGCGCGACGTCGACGATCCGGTCGAACTCGATGCCGTCGACGCGCGGCAGCACCTCCTCGTTGTTCAGGATCGGCTCGACCCGCCAATCCTTCGCCTCGGGGATGTCCCGGATCATCGCGAGATTGAACTCGTTGGTCCCGATCACGCAGATGGTCTTGGTCTCGCTCATCCTAAGCCTCCCATCCATGCGGCGTCGCCGGCGGGGCGCGGGCGGGTCGCCGCGGCTCCCGTTCAGGACAACGCGGCGTCGGGCGCGGCGTTCCGGCGCAGGGGCGCGCTCACGGCTCGCCCGGCAGGCCGGGTTCGTCCTCGGTCCCGGCGAGGGCCCCGAGAAGGGCGGCGCGCGAAAGCCTCTCGGCGATGCCGGCGGGCCGCTCGAATCCCATCCGCGCGAGGCAGGCGGCCTGCATCCGCCCCGGCGCCCCGACGCGAAGCCCCGCCCAGACCAGCGCGGCGAGGTCGCGCCGCGAGGCCGCCGCCTCCCGGAGGCGCGAGAGCGCGGGCAGCAGGCGGCGCTCGACGCGGGTGAAGTCCGTGCCGAAGGGAAAGCTCGGCAGGTCGCCCGCCGCGCGGGCGGGAGCGAGCCACCGGCGCACCGCCGCAGGCGTGTTGCCGCGCGCGCCGGCCGGGACCTCGGCGTCGCGCGGCAGCTTGCCGGCGGATTTCGCGGCCTCCAGCAGCTCCGGCTGGAACTCCGCGTCGGCGATGGCGATCATGGCGCGAACCGCCTCCTCGTCGGTCTTCCAGCGCAGGTCCGCGACGCCGTATTCGGTGACGACGAGGTCGCGGAACTGCCGCGGCGAGGTGGCGTGAGGAACCTCCCAGACGATGTTGGACCGGCGCCGACCGCCGCTCTCGCGCGCCGCGTCGAGAACGGTGACCGCCCGGGCGCCGTGCAGCGCGAAGGCCTGGGCCACGAAGTCGAACTGGCCGCCGACGCCGCTGACCTCGCGCCCGTCCGGAAGCGCGTCCGAGGCGATCGCGCCGAGCGGGCTCGCCCGCATCGCCTTGTTGACGAAACGCGCATGCGGGCGGGCGGCGCGGCGTCCGGCCTCGTCGCCGAAGAGGGCGTTGGTGTGGCTGACCGGGACCATGGCGATGCGCCGGCGCAGCTCGGCCGGCATCTCGCGCAGGCGCCGGCGAAAGGCGCGCGAGCCGATGAAGAAGCCGGCGGCGATCGCCGCGCCCTCGACCTCGCGCCGCACCACGCCACCCTCCATCAGGTGCAGCAGCGGCTCGACCAGCATCTCGGTGGAGGCGTGCAGCCCCTCGCGGAACGGCCCCGCCTCGGCGAAGCCGTGATCGCCGGCGCCGAAGGGATCGGCGGCGAGGAGGGCGCGATGCGTATCCGGCACGCCGTGGCGCAGAAGAAGCGCCTGCGCGACGGCGTCGCCGAGCGCGCCGATGCCGATCTGCAGCGTCCCGCCGTCCCGGATCAGGCGCGAGACGTGCAGCCCCTGCGCCTGATCGGAGAGCGAGACGGGCCGCTGCGGCAGCGAGAACAGCCGGTCGGCGCCGTCCCCGCCCTCGGGCTCCAGCAGGACGTCGACCTCGTCCGGCCCCACCTCGGCCGCGCCCGCCATGAAGGGCAGCGCGGGCTCGACCTCGACCGCGAGAAGGAATTCGGCCTCGCCGCGCCGGCGGGCGGCCAGCAGGTCGGGCGTCAGGTCGGGGTTGCAGCTGAGGCTGAAGCGCCCGTCTCCGGGCGAGACGAGCTGGGCGACGACGTTCGGGCGGCGCTCCAGCAGCATCGGCACGGCGTCGACGTAGTTGAGCGGCACGTAACGGCGCTGCGCGGCGTCGACGTGGATCCAGCGGCCCGCCATCAGGAAGAACTCGCTGGCCGAGACGTTCTCCGGCAGCGCGTCGGCGCGCAGCAGCTCGGCGTAGCGGAGCGGCTCGGGCTCGCCGAACAGGCGCGCCGAGGCGGGCCCGAGAAAGCGCCGCTCCATGTCGCCGGAGGGTTCCGGCGGCTCCAGCGTCAGCGCGGTGAGGATCGAGAGGCGGATCGAGGGATCGGCCTCCGCCGCGCGGGTCAGCGCGTTGGCGAGCGCCGCGCTCTTGCCGAGGCCGAGCGGCAGCGCCAGCCGCACCTCGCCGCCGGTACGCTCCAGGATCGCGCCGGCGGCGGCCTCGGCCGTCTCGAAGCGCCGCGGCGGGTCCGCCTCATCCAAGATCGGACCAGCCGGGATCGGGGCGGAAGCGCGGGCCGTGCCGTTCCGCGAGCCGCTCCAGCGCGGCGCGGATCTCCTCGGCCCCGCGGGCCTCGGCATAGGCGAGCGGGCCGCCGCGGAACGGGGCGAAGCCGGTCCCGAAGATCATCGCGGCGTCGATCGCGCCGGCGTCGCGCGCGACGCCGCGGCGCAGGCACTCGACGCAGGCGTCGAGCATCGGCAGCAGCAGACGGTCGGTCAGGTCCTCCGGCGCCTCGGCGCCGGGATCGCCCTTCTTCGCCTCGCCGTCCTCCCACTCGTAGAGGCCGCGGCCGGTCTTCCGGCCGAGATCGCCGGCCTCCACCCGCTCGCGGAACCAGCCCGGGATCTCCGGCAGCGGGCGGTCGAGGTCGCGCGTGAGGCTCTCGGCGACGCCGAGACAGATGTCGAGGCCGACCTGATCGGCGAGCTCGACGGGGCCCATCGGCATCCCGAACCTCTCCGCCGCGGCGTCGAGCGTGGCCTTGTCCACGCCCTCGTCGAGCAGCGTCAGGGTCTCCATCAGGTAGGGCGTGAGCGCCCGGTTCACCACGAAGCCTGGCGAATCCGCGACCGGCGTCGGCAGCCGGCCGAGCGCGGCGGCGAAGGCGTCGAGCCGGCGCGCCGTCTCGTCGTCGGCGCCGTCATGGCGCACGGTCTCCACCAGCTCCATCTTGGCCACCGGGTTGAAGAAGTGCAGCCCGCCGAAGCGCCCCGGCGCCGCCAGCCCCTCCGCCAGCGCGGCGAGGCGGAGCGAGGAGGTGTTGGTGGCGATCAGCGCCTCCGGCTTCAGCCGGGGCTCCAGATCGGCGTAGATCCCGCGCTTGAGCTCGAGGTCCTCCGGCACGGCCTCGATCACCAGATCGGCGCGGGCGGCGCCGTGGCCGGCAGGGTCCGGGATCAGCCGGTCCAGCGCCGCACGGGTCTCGCGGTCGTCGAGGTGGGCGTCGCGGAAGATCGCCTCGGCCCGCGGCACGGCCGCGCCGAGACCGTCCTTCGAGACGTCGAAGAGCGACACGCGGCAGCCCTTCAGCGCGCACCAGGCGGCGATGTCGGCCCCCATCTCGCCGGCCCCGACGACGTGGACGTGACGGACGCCGTGATCGCCCTTCGCGGCGCCTTTCAGCCCCTCGCGCAGCTCGAACACGCGCATCAGCGCGCGGCAGGCGTCGGTGCTCAGCAACGCGGCGAAGGAGCGCGTCTCGCCGCGCCGCATCGCCTCCGGATCGTCGCCCTCGGCCTCCCAGAGGTCGATCAGCGCATGCGGCGCCGGGTAGTGCGCCTTCGGGGCCTTCGCCTCGGTCTTGCGGCGCATCCGGGCCGCGGCGAGGCGGCGCGCGGGCCCGAGCGTCTTGACGCGCTCGGCCATGCCGCGCTCCGGCCCCTCGAGCCGGCCTTCGGCGGCCGCCGCGACGGCGGCGCCGACGTGGCGCTCCTCGACCACGGCGTCGGCGAGCCCGAGCGCCTTCGCCTTGTCGGCGTAGGCGGGCTTGCCGGTCAGCATCATGGTCATCGCCTCCAGCGGGTCGATCACCGCGGGCAGGCGGACGGTGCCGCCGAGGCCGGGATGCAGGCCGAGCTTCACCTCCGGAAACGCGGCGTGGGCGTTCCCGACGAAGATCCGCCGGTCGCACGCGAGCGCCAGCTCCAGCCCCGCGCCGAGGCAGTGGCCATGGATCACGGCGACGGTCGGGAACGTCTGCGCCTCGAGACGGTCTAGCACGCGCAGCCCCTCCTCGAGCAGACTCGCGACCTCTTCGTCCCCCTCGAGGGCCTTCAGTTCCTCGATGTCGGCGCCCACCGCGAAGCCCGCCGGCTTGGCGGAGCGGATCACGAGCGCCTTCGGCGGCTCCGACTCCAGCGACGCCAGCACCGCGTCGAGCCCCTCCAGCGCGTCGCGGCCGATGGCGTTGGCCGATCCCTCGCCGCGATCGAGCGCCAGCCAGGCGATCCCGGCCCGGTCGCGCGCGAAGCGCCAGGGCCCGTCGCGGGCCGCGTCCCGCGCCGGCCCGAGTTCGGGGAGGATCCCGTCGAGATGGTCCGTCACGCCGTCGCTCATCGCCGCCTCACGTCGCCTCGAGGAGCATGGCGCCGCCCTGCCCGCCGCCGATGCATTCGGTCGCGACGCCGCGGCGCTCGCCGCGCCGCCGCATCTCGCGCGCCAGGTGCAGGACGATGCGCGCGCCGCTGGTCCCGACCGGATGGCCGAGGGCGATGGCCCCGCCGTCGACGTTGAGCCGCTCCCGCGGGATCCGGCCGAAGGCGCCGTCGAGGCCGAGCACCTCGCGCCCGTAGTCCGCGTCCTCCCAGGCCTCGAGGCAGGCCAGCACCTGCGCAGCGAAGGCCTCGTTGATCTCCCAGAGGTCCACGTCCCCGGCGCCGAGGCCGCGGCGCGTCAGCAACGGCGT
>Ga0102931_1001512_pt1 | contig 11567 bp, 9 predicted proteins | sample SalPonR1_C_D1_MG_FD_79282 | JGI IMG/M metagenome (GOLD analysis project Ga0102931, IMG submission 79282) | Salt pond soil microbial communities from South San Francisco under conditions of wetland restoration - Salt Pond MetaG R1_C_D1_MG | ecosystem: Environmental > Aquatic > Marine > Intertidal... | reverse complement strand
CTGTGTCAGCATCTCGAAGGCGCAGTTGACATAGCCAAGCGCGCCGGTCGGGTTCGAGCCGCCGCCGGGGATGGTATAGACCTTGCGCCCCTCGGCGCGGAACGTGTCGGCGGCCTTCTCCATTTCGGCATTCATGTCACCGCCGCCGGGGCGTTTCTCGGTCGTGGCCCCGTGCAGGTGATCGAGCAGCACGTTGCCGTTGTGGTTGTAATTGGCGTTGTTCGAGCCGGTCCGGTCCTCGAGCAGGATGTGGCAATCCATCCCCAGCTTGGCCGCGAAGGCGGCGGTCTGACGGGCGTGGTTCGATTGCGTGGCGCCTTGCGTCATTACCATGTCGGCACCCTGCGCCTCGGCCTCGGCCATCAGGAATTCGAGCTTGCGGGTCTTGTTGCCCCCCGTCGAGAGGCCGGTGCAATCGTCGCGCTTGATCCAGATTTCCGGGCCGCCCAGCTCTGCGCTAAGGCGGTCGAGACGTTCGAGCGGCGTGGGAAGATGCGCGAGGAAATGGCGGGGAAAACGGGCGAGATGCATGGTGGCCTCCGGATAATATGCACTTCCGGGATATTATGGCGTGACATCTTCGCCGTCCAATGCCAATTCTGCCAATGATAATGCAGGGTATGCAATATGCGTCTTGAATGGCTCGATGATATCCTCGCCGTGGCCGATGCCGGCTCGCTCGCGCGGGCCGCCGCGTTGCGCCATGTCAGCCAGCCCGCGCTCACCCGGCGGCTGCGTTCCATCGAGGCGGCCTTGGGGGTGCAGATATTCGAGCGCCGCCACAAGCCGCTGACGTTGCTGCCCGAGATTGCGCCGCACCTGCCAGCGATGCGCAGCCTCGCCGCGCAACTGCGGCAGTTGCGTGACGGGCTGGCGCAGAGCGGTGGTGCGCGTGGGCTGACTCTGGCCTGCCAGCACGCCATCACGACCACCCATTCGCCGGCCATCGTCGCCGCCCTCACGGAGGGACAGGCGCGCCCCGTCCGGGTGCGCTCGGAAAACCGCGAGGACTGCCTGCTGCGGCTCCTTGCCGCCGAGGCAGATCTGGCCGTCGTCTACGACGTGCCCCAGATCGCGCCTCTGGCCCTGGGCGGCGCGTTCGAGCGTATCTCTCTCGGCCCCGAGAGCCTTGTCCCCGTAGCCGCCCCCTGCCTGCCGACCAAGGGCGCATTGCCCTATATCGGCTATCCCGGCGATGTCTTTCTGGGGCAGGTAATGGACCGGGCTCTCTTGCCCCGGATCGGGCCGGACAGACCGCTGCGGCGCTGCGCCGAGACGGCGCTCACGCTTGCGGCGCACGAGTACGCGCGGCGGGGGATCGGGGTGGCGTGGCTGCCCGAAAGCATGGTGTGCGACGACCTGTCGGCAGGGCGTCTCACGCATCTCGCCGCGGATGTCCCCCGTCTGGACATGGAGATATGGATGCTCCGGCTGCCCCGGGCCGATGGCGGCACCTGGGACGAGGACTGGCGGCGGCTGGCCGACACGCTCAACCTTGCGCCACCGTCCCCGCTTTGATTTAACCGCGGCGTTGCCCTGCCCGGAGGCCGCCTCATGGTCGATATCGCCACCCGTGTCTACAACCACCGCTGGAAGCTGGACCCGATTGTCCGCTCGCTCATCGATACCGATTTCTACAAGCTGCTGATGTGCCAGACGGTGCGTCGCAACCGGCCCGATACGCATGTCACCTTCTCGCTCATCAACCGCACATCATCGGTCCGGCTCGCCGATCTCGTGGACGAGGGCGAATTGCGCGAACAGCTCGATCACATCCGCACACTTTCGCTGTCGCGCGGCGAGAGCACCTGGATGCGCGGCAACACCTTCTACGGCAAGCGCCAGATGTTCACGCCCGAGTTCATGGACTGGTTCGAAGGGCTGCGCCTGCCGCCTTATCACCTGGAGAGGCGCGACGGGCAATACGAGCTGACTTTCGAAGGCTCATGGCCCGAGGTGATGCTGTGGGAGATTCCGGCGCTCGCCGTGCTCATGGAATTGCGCGCCCGTGCCGTTCTGGGCGAGATGAAGAAATTCGAACTTCAGGTGCTCTATGCCCGTGCCATGACCAAGCTGTGGGAAAAGGTCGAGTTCCTGCGCCCGCTCGACGGCCTGCGCATCGCCGATTTCGGCACGCGGCGGCGGCATTCGTTCCTGTGGCAGGACTGGTGCGTGCAGGCCATGCGCGAAGGTCTGGGCGATCGTTTCGTCGGCACCTCGAACTGTCTCATCGCGAAGAACCGCGATCTCGAGGCGATCGGCACCAACGCGCACGAATTGCCGATGGTCTATGCCGCGCTGGCAGAGACCGACGAGGAACTCGCCCGCGCGCCCTACAAGGTGCTCGCCGACTGGCACGAGGAACATGACGGCAATCTGCGCATCATCCTGCCCGACACTTTCGGTACCGAGGGCTTCCTGCGTCGTGCACCCGACTGGCTCGCGGGATGGACGGGTATCCGCGTCGATTCCGGTCAGCCCGACGTGGCGGCGGAGGCGGCGATCGCGTGGTGGAAAGCGCATGGAGAAGACCCACGCAAAAAGATGATCATCTTTTCCGACGGGCTGGATGTGGCGCGCATTTCCGAGCTGCACCGCCGGTTTGCGGGCCGCGTGCGCACCTCGTTCGGCTGGGGCACTCTGCTGACCAACGATTTTCGCGGTCTCACGCCGGCCGACGAACTGGCCCCGTTCTCGCTTGTCTGCAAGGCGGTCTCCGCCGAGGGGAATCCAACGGTCAAGCTGTCGGACAACCCGCGCAAGGCGATGGGGCCAAGGGACGAGATCGCGCGTTACCGGAGGGTCTTCGATGTCGGCGAGCAGACCGAGATGGACGTGGTGGTCTGAACGCCTTCGGGGCGTTTTGCCCGCCGTCAGTGTTTAACACGTGATGCGCAAGGCGTGCTCTCAGCGCACGATGAATTCGGCATGCAACGCGCCCGCCGCCTTGATGCTCTTGAGGATGTCGATCATGTCGCGCGGCGCGACGCCGAGCGCATTCAGCCCGGCGATCACCTCTGCAAGCGAGGTCCCTTCGGGCACTTCGGCGAGCCCGATCCCTTCCTCTTCCTCTATCTCCGCCTCGGTCCGCGGCACCACCACCGTCTCTCCCCGCGCGAACGGGTTGGGCTGGATCGCGAGCGGGGCCTCCTCGATGCGCAGGGTCAGGTTGCCCTGCGAGACGGCGACGCGCGAGATGCGCACATCCTGTCCCATCACGATCGTGCCGGATCGCTGGTCGACGACCACCCGTGCCTTGCGCTCCGGTTCGACCATCAGGTTCTCCACCCGTCCGAGCGCATGCGCCGGTGAGCGTGCGCGCATCGCGTCGATATCGAGCCGCACCGTGCCCGGATCGAGCATCAGGGCAACGGTTCGCCCCACCGCCCCGTTGATCGCCTTCTCGATCCGGGCCGCGGTGGTGAAATCCGGCTCGCGCAGCGCCAGCCGCAGGCTCTCCAGCCCCGCGAAATCGAATTCCACTTCGCGCTCGACCCTTGCCCCGGACGGGATGGTGCCCGATGTCGGCACGCCCTGCACCACACCGCCCGCGTCGCCCTCGGCGGCGGCACCACCGGCGATGATCGTGCCCTGCGCGACGGCATAGATTTGTCCATCCGCAGCGTTGAGCGGTGTCATCACCAGCGTGCCACCCAGCAAGCTTTCGGCGTCGCCGATGGCCGAAACCGTCACGTCGATCCGGCCACCCGCCCGGGCGAAGGGCGGCAGGGCTGCGGTGACGAGTACGGCGGCCACGTTCCTCGGGCGAAACTGCTCGCCCGTGACATTGACCCCCAGTCGTTCGAGCACGTTGGACATGAGCTCTTCGGTGAACGGCGAATTGCGCAGGCCGTCTCCGCTGCCGTCGAGGCCGACGACGAGCCCGTAGCCCAGCAGGTCATTGCCGCGCACGCCGTCAAACTCCACGAGGTCCTTGATGCGGACCGGGCCGGCCGTGGCTGTATTGAGTGTGGCGAGGCACAGGAGCAGCAGGGCGGCGATCATGCGCGGGAGGAAGGTCATGACAGGAAATTCGCGAGGTTCAGGCGCGCAGTGCGCGCGGTGACTGTATAGAGTGTCTCCAGTTGTGTCTGGACCTGTTCGAGCGCCGCCGCGCTTTCGAATATGTCCACCGAGACGAGATCATTCTTCGCGATGCGCAGGCTCGTGACCTCTGCGTCGATCCGGCTCTGGGCCTGCGCGATCCGCTCTTCGGCAAAGCCGAGCTGCGCGCGCAGGTTCGTCACCCCGTCCTGTCCGGCCAGAAGCCCCGTCCCCATGTCCCGGGCGAGGCTGGTCCGCTGCTGCTGATCGAGCGCAAGGGCGGGGTCGTCGATCAGCGACAGCATCGCGGCCTGTTTGATCTGGTTGCGCAGCGCGGCGTCGTCTGCGCGAATGCTCAGCGACACGGTCTCTCCGGCCCCGAGCGCGTGGCCCGTCGCCGGCCCCTGCCCGCCGCGGTGGATCACGGTGGCAAAGCCGCCGCCGGGCGTGTCGAAAAACGTGTCGAGCGCATCTCGCAGGGCGATGGCATCCGGAGCCGCCGCCAGCACCCTGCCCAACTCCTGCCGGAGGGTGTCGGCATCGGCGAGCGGCGCGCGGTCTGTCACCTCTCCTCCGAACAGCGCGCGACCCGCCGAGTCCGCCCCGAGCGCATCCACCATCGAAGACAGGGCGTTGCGCCCCGCCTCCGCGAGTACCCGGGGCTGCATCGCACCGCCGGCTGACCCGGCAACCAGTGCCGCCTCTGCAAGGGCACGACCGCTGTCTTCCACCCGCCCGAGAGCCGTCTGCATGATTGCGGTATCCACCGCGGCGATGCGCGCCACGTTCCGGTGGGCATCCGCGAGGGTCAGCGCACGTTCGATATCCGCCAGCGGCAAGAGATTGCCGGACAGGTGCCTTGCCGTGTCCGTGGCTTGGCCTGTCGAGACTTCGCGGGTCAGCCGGTCCGTCTCGCGGGTCAGATGCGCGCCCTGCTGCCGCAGGACGAAGCTTCGGGCGAGGTCACCTATGGATTGCAGGGCCATGTCATATCCTCAGAAGGGTCTGCATCATGTCGTCAAGCGTCTGGATCATGCGTGCATTGGCCGAGAAGGCCTGTTCCACCACGAGCAGCCGTTGCAGCTCGGCATCGCTGTCCACACCGCCGCGAAGTTCCAGTTCACGCAGTTCCCCGGCCTGTCCCGATGCAAAGCTCACCGCGCCTTCGGTCGCCAGCCGCTCCTGGGCGGCACGACTCGAAAGCTGCGCGACATGGGTGGATAGATCGCGTTGTGCCGCACCCGGCTCGGGCGCCTGCCGCGCCGAGAGCGCCTGTGCGAGGGCTGCGAGATACGGCGCGTCCCCCGGGGGGGAGGGGGACGTGGCATCGGGACCGGAGCGCAACCGGAAGAGCGCCCCGCCCTGTGCCGGATCGATTTCCGGGTTGACCGCGAGCCGCCCGGCGAGCCCATCCTCGGCGGCAGGGTTCAAACGTTCCCCGGCATCTGTGAACAGCCCGGGCGAAGGCGATGGTGTCAGGCTCTCCACCCGCTCGGCGAGGTCGCGGGCGAACGCGTCGAGCCCGCGCTGCGCCTCGGGCCCGAGCCTGTCGCGATTGTCGAAAAGCGCACCGATCCGGCCGCCCGAGAGCGGGCCGTCCGTACCGGTCGGAACCGGCTGCCCGCCGAGCTCGAGCCCGGAGACAAGTCCGTTTTCCAGCGTCATGTTCGCCGTGACCAGTCTCGTCGCCTCGAAACCGATTTGGGCCGGTTTCCCGTCAAGCAGCAGCGCGCCGCCGGTGGAGACCAGCGCAACGACGCCGCGATCCCGCTCCAGCTGCCGCACGGGGACAAGCTCGGCTATCGTGTCGATCGCCTGTTGCCGCCGGTCTTCGAGCGCTGCGGTCTCGTGCCCCGCCGCGCTTGCGGAGACGATGCGCGTGTTGATCTGCGCCACCTGCGCAAGACCGGCATCGAGTTCCTCTACGGCCCCGGCGATCCGGGAATCGGCGCGGCTGCGCAGCGTTTCGATCTGTTTGGTCGCGTCGTTCAGGGCCGTGGCGAGGGTGGTCGCCTCGCGCAGCACCACGCCAAGCCTCGTCTCGTCTTCGGGGCGGGACGAAGCCGTGGCGATGGCCGCCTCGAAGGCGGCGAGCCGGTCTGCGATGCCGCCGCCATCACCCGGCAGGCCCAGTGTGCTTTCAAGAGACGCGGCGAAGTCCGCGCGCGTCCGTGCCCCAGCCAGCGTGCTTTCGGCGAGCCGGCGATCAGAGACAAGCACGGGATCGACATGGCGTGTCACGCCTGACACGGCCACCCCGCCTCCCGGGTCCCGCGCCTGCAGTTCCAGCGTGCGCGGGGCATGCCCGGGCGTGAGTGCATTCGCCAGATTCCCCGAGATCACGTCAGTCAGGCGCGACGTCGCGGTCAGCCCGCTCAGGGCACTGTTGAAAGCGGCGGATATGGACATCGGTCTCGGCCTTTACGGGACAGGCGGCGCTCAGCGGATGATGTTGGTCGTTTCCTGGAGTATCTCATCCACGGTCTGCACCACCCGCGCGTTGGAGGAATAGGCACGCTGTGTCTGGATCATGTCGGTGAGTTCCCGGGCGACATCGGTGGATGATTCCTGCCGGGCGAAGGAGACAAGATCGCCGGTCGGGCCGTCGCCGGCATCCCAAAGAAAGACGCTGCCGCTGTTGATCGAGGGGCGATAGGTCTGCCCGTCGAGGGCGATCATGCCGTTGGGGTCGGGCACGTCCACGAGCGGCACCTGAAAGATCGTCCTGGTCGCGCCGGTGTCGAAGGTGGCATGAACAAAGCCGTTGGCATCGACATCGACCGACACCATGTTGCCCACGGGCGATCCGTCCTTGGAGATATTGAGCGGCGCGAAGGTGTCGGATAGCTGCGTCAGCCCCTCGGCGGTGCCCGGCGGCCCGATATTGATCTCGACCGGGCCGCCGTTGACAGTCGCGATCAGGCGCCCGGTGGCCGGATCGTAGGGCCCGCCGCTGACCGTGGTGACGTTGAGCAGGGTCCCGCCCGCGGCGCGCGAATCGTCGAATTCAAGCTGGTATTCGCCGATCACCGCGTTTCCGCTCGCCGAATCACGCAGTGTCAATGTCCAGATATTGGACGACCCGTTCGCCGGGACCAGGGGGTCGAAGGATGCCTGGATCGTCTCCGACCGTCCGAGGTTGTCGAAATATTCCACGGACAACCCTTGCGGTTGGCCGCTGGCCCCCGCCTCGGTTTCGGTCGCGGGCAGGTTCGCGCCGAGGGTGATTTGCGTGGTCGGCTCGCCGGTGAGCTGGTTGACGTTGATCTGCACCGGCTCGAGCCCGTCGCTCGTATCGCGCGGAAAGGCCGGGACAGAGCCATCCGGCCCGGCGGGCCATCCCAGAAGCGTCAGACCCGACCCGGTGACGAGGCGCCCGTCCGCATCGGTGCGAAACGATCCGGTCGCGGTCAGGAGCATCTGCGGATTGCCGTTGGCGATGGCAACCTCGCTGGTTGCCGCGACGGGGATGAAGCCGCGCCCGCGTACTGCGAGATCGGTCGGATTCCCCGTGGTCACGAGCGAGCCCCCCTGATCGACGAGACGCTCGTTCGTCGCGCGCACACCGCCGGCGGCGAAATTTCCGTTCCTGCCCCCGATGACAAGCGAATCGAAGCTTGTCTCGACCCGGCGGTAACCGAAGGTCGAGGCATTGGCGATATTGTCTGAAATCGCGGCGAGACGCGACGCGTTGGCGTTGAGCCCCGCAACGCTGGCATTGAGAGAAGAGGAAATCGTCATGGACACGCCTTTCAACTGGATCGAGCATGGGTTCGATACAGTCATAGGCGCGTTGCCTTAACAGGGCGCTAATTTCAGAAAACCCGCGGTTTTCAGCGTGATCTCAGGAATGTTACCTCCAGACGGTTGTTGCGCGGCGACATCGGGTCTGCGCGTGCCGCGGAGCGGTCGGCATGGCCGGTGATCCGACGCATCCGTGTGCGCGCGATGCCGGCGTCCTCGAGCAGAAGGCGCATCCGGTTCGCACGCGCCGCCGAGAGGTCCCAGACCGGGTTCTCGGCGAGGGTGACCGGGCGCGCGCGGGTGTGTCCGGCGACGGCCACGTCGTTGTGGATCGGTGCAGTGACCGTCGCAACAAGGCGCGCGATCGCGCGCAGGGTTTCGGTCGGCTCGCTCTGATCGGGCACGAAGAGCGCGGCGTCCCGGACATCGAACAGTTCTATGATGAGCCCTTCATCGGTGACCCGCGTCACGATATGGCGCAGCACCGCGTCGGAGGCGAGGCTCTCGCCGCTGCGCCCCCGGAGCCGCTCGTCGATCGCGGAGAAGGCCGTACTCTCCGCGTCGTCGGCTGTATCGCCTGCGTCCTCGCGCATCACGCCGAGGTCGCCGCGCGCTTGATGGCTTTCGGTGATGTGCCGGTTCGACGCACCGGTGCCCATGTGCGTCAGGCTCTCTTCTGAAAAGGCCGAATCGCCGCCGAACGCGCCACTGCCGCCGCCCGAGACCCGGTTTATCGGCACTGTCGGGCTGAAATAGTCGGCAATGCTCTTGCGTTGTTTCTCTGTTGTCGCGCCTAGTAGCCACATCAGCAGGAAGAATGCCATCATCGCGGTGACAAAGTCGGCATATGCCACCTTCCAGGCACCGCCGTGGTGCCCGCCGCCGGCCACGACCTTCTTCCGTTTGATGATGACCGGCGCCGCATTGCTGCGCGCGTCCATGACTCACCACCTGTCTCTCACCCGGGACTAGGTGTAGCACGTCAGCGTTTAACGGGCTGTTAATGTGTCAGGTTTTAGCTTTTCACCTCAGGCAAGCCCGGGCAGCCACAACACGATTGCCGGGAACGCCACCAGAAGCCCGATAGTGATCGCATCGGCGATGAAGAACGGCATGACGCCGCGAAACACGTCCTGCACGCTGAGGTCGGGCCGCACGCCTGCCACCACGAAACAGTTGAGGCCGATGGGTGGTGTGATCAGGCAGAACTCGGCCATCTTGACCACGAGGATGCCGAACCAGACCGCGCACATCGGCCCTGACATCCCGAAGGTGCTGTCGGCGGCCGAAACCATCGCCCCGCCATTGAGCGCCATCACCGCCGGGTAGACCACCGGCAGCGTCAGCAGAAGCATCCCGATGGCGTCCATGAACATCCCCAGCACGGCGTAGGCCAGCAGGATGCAGATCAGGATCAGCATCGGCGACACGGTGAGCGAGGTGATCCAGTCGGCGAAGGCCGAGGGCAGATCGGCAAAGCCCAGGAAGCGCACGTAGATCAGCACCCCCCAGATGATCGTGAAGATCATCACCGAGAGCTTGGCCGTCTCGAGCAGCGCGTCCTTCAACTCGGGCCAGCGCATCCCGCGCCAGACCGCCATCAGGAACACCACGAACGCCCCGATGGCCCCGCCCTCGGTGGGCGTGCCCCAGGCATCGCCGCCGAACGGGTTGTAGACGAAGAAGATGATCGTCACGACGACGAAGACGATAGGCAGGGCCGGGGGCAGCGAGACGAGCCGCTCGCGCCAGGTAAAGCCGCCCACCGGCGGGCCGAACCCCTTGATCGTCAGGGCCAGGCCGATGATGAGCGCGCCATAGACGAAGGCCGAGAATACGCCGGGGACGAACCCCGCCAGCAACAGCCTGCCCACATCCTGCTCGACGATGATCGCGTAGATCACCAGCAATGCAGAGGGCGGGATGAGCGAGGCCAGCGTCCCGCCCGCCGCCACGACGCCCGCCGCGAAGCGCTTGTCATAGCCGATCTTGAGCATCTCCGGTATCGCGATACGCGCGAAGACCGCCGCCGTCGCCACGCTCGCCCCGGAGACGGCGGCGAATCCGGCGGTGGCAAAGACGGTCGAGACCGCGAGGCCCCCCGGCACCCACGCGATCCAGCGTTTCGCGGCCTCGAAGAGCGCCTTGGTCAGCCCTGCGTAATAGGCGAGATAGCCGATCAGGATGAAGGTCGGGATGAGGCTCAGCGCCTGCGAGCTGACCTTGGAATGCGGCACCTGACCGGCGGTCTTGGCGGCGACAGTCAGCGCCCAGAAAAACTCGTCGCCCGCATAGCCCTTCTTGGACCAGAAGATCCACACGAGCCCTGCCATGCCCGCCAGCGCGGCGGCAAAGGCCACCCGCATGCCGAGGATGACGACGACCAGCATCATGCCGGTCACGACAAGTCCGATGTCGATCGGCTCCATCAGCGGCCTTCCCTATTCATCGCGGCCGCTGACATGCGCGGCCTCGCGCGCGGCCTGCGTCGCCACGTCCTCGATCAGCGGCACGGCAACCGGGCGTTCGGCCCCCGTGACGAGCGCACGTGCATAGCCCCAGACCTGAAGCACCAGCCGCAGCGACAGCACCGCGAAGGCGATCGGCGCGAGGATCTTCGCGGGCCAGATCGGCAGGGCGATATCGATCGTGCTGTCGCGGCTCCACAGCGGTGCATCAAAGTCGAAGCTGCGCTCGAAATGTGCCCAGCTTCCCCAGACCAGAAGCAGCATGAGTACCAGGATGGCCAGGGTCGTGATCAGTTCGACCATCCAGAGCGCCCGCCCGCTGAACAAGCCGACGAAAATATCCATGCGGATATGGCCGCCGTCGCGCTGCGTGTAGGCGACGCCCATGAAGGCGATGAGCGGCATGATCTGCTCGATCCAGTCGACATAGCCGGGCAATGGCTGATTGAAGAAATTGCGCCCGCCCACCGAAACGACCGCAAGCACCATGAGCGAAAACACCGCGATGCCGCTCAACAGCGCAAGTTGCCGCTCCACGCGATAGAGCGCCCGATCAAGCTTGCTCAGGTTGCTGTAGTCGGACAGGACAGAGGCCGCGCCTGCCATGTGTTATCCCTTCGCGGTGGCCAGGACCGAATCAGCCCGCCGCGCCATGACGCGCGGCGGGCCGGGCAGATCCCGGATTCAGGAGCCGCCCTTCAGGTCCGCGAGCGTCGAGGTCGCGAAATCATAGAGCTCCTGCGCGGGCAGGCCGCGATTGCCCATGTCCTCGATCCACGCCGCGGCGGCGGGGCCGGCCACCGCCTCCTCGAACTTCTGCAGCGACCCCTCGTCGAAGCTTATGACCTCGATCCCGCGCTCCTCGAGCGCCGGGCCCCAGGCCGCCATCGTGTTGTTCTCGTAATTGTCGACATAGTGGTCGAGCGCTTCGTCGATCGAGCCCAGAAGCACCTCTCGGTGTTCGTCGGACAGGCTCTCGAGCGCGTCGGTATTGGCGACAACCGGGCAGTTCACCGTGCCGGGGTTGAGATTCGCCGTCCACCAGTCGCCGTTCTCGATGGTGCCGAACGCCATGTGCGCGTGAGGGGCAAAGGCCACGGCCTTGACCACGCCGCTGTCCATCGCCTGCCGCACCTCGGTCGCGGTCATCGAGGTGGGCACCGCGCCGACGGCTTCCATTGCGGAGCCGATGCCACCGGTGGCACGCACGTTCAGACCCTCGAAATCGGACAGGCTGCGGGGCGCGTCGCCCATGCCCACGAGGTTGTACTGCGGCATCGGCGAGGGCATCAGCAGGGTCGCGTTCCAGCG